>Ga0307507_10000505_pt1 | contig 82090 bp, 64 predicted proteins | sample 7_EM_MG_FD_207223 | JGI IMG/M metagenome (GOLD analysis project Ga0307507, IMG submission 207223) | Populus trichocarpa ectomycorrhiza microbial communities from riparian zone in the Pacific Northwest, United States - 7_EM | ecosystem: Host-associated > Plants > Roots > Unclassified | place...
TCCAGTCCTCACGGTCCTCGTCCTTCCAGTCCTTAAAGGTCCTCGTCCTTACAGTCCTTAGACCCTCCTACCTATATCCCTACTACATCGCTCTCCGCTAGCACTCGTCTCGAGTGCTAGATACAATATAAAGCTGAGGCGAAGGAGCGAAACTAATATGGAAAACGGAGGAGATGAAGAAAAAAAATGTAACCGCAGGGCGTATTGCGGATATTAACTCTCAAATGGCTCGGGGTTGCGGAGATCGAGGTTAAGGTATAGACTCAAAAGGCTCGGAGTACGGAGATCGAGGTTAAGGCGTAGATTCTTGTCGCGGTAAACTTAAAGTATATCGTTGTCGAAGACGAAGACGGAGAGACGGAGATAGGGACGAGATCGGTAACCTATAGTCTTACACTGTAATCAAGACACGAGGAACATAGCCCGCAGGGTATACTCCCTGCAGCCAGCCTAGGAAACTCGGACGTGAAGCAATAGCTAGGAACGGACTCAGAGACAAAGAAGAGATTGGTAACCCATAGTCTTACACTGTAATTAAGGCACAAGGAACATAGCCCACAGGGTGTCTCCCTACAGCCGGCTTAGAAACTCGGGACGTGAAGCAGTAGCATGGCTAGAAATAGACTCAGAGGATACTACAGTCAAAACACGAGAAATATAGCCCGCAGGGTATCTCCCTGCAGCCGGCTCGGAAACTTGGGACGTGTAGATACAGGGAGGAGGATATCGGCTCAGGAACTCAAATGGATTCAATAGAGATTTTACTGGGTCGGTATTAACGTGGAACAAGGGTAAGAATCCCGCCTGGGGTAGGGTCGTAGCTTTAGAAACGAAGCTTTGGAACGGAGGTGGAAACAAGCCCTACCAGGGGCGTAGGTGATGACATAACATACTGTCACAGTACGTGCAGAGGGTCAACAAGGTAACTGTAACTGTGTATCATTGACAAACGATGTCGTGTGAGGATCTATGTACAGGAGACGAGGCAGGTATATATACGTGTTGCTTAGGGGTCAGGTCCGTGCTCATGCATACGCGTAGCCATAACAACGCGTCAGGTCAGTGCCGTGACAGTCAGTCAGTTTATCTTTGGAGGCTTCTGTTAGGTTAATCCCATTTTCCCATTTAGCTGCTTCTTCCTTCTAGTCTTTCTCTGTTCCTGACATCTTGTTTATTATATATTGTTTAGGTAAGTAAGGGTAAAGGTAAGGGTGTTTAAAAGGTAAAGGTAGGGGAACGGTTAAGGAGGCGGTTAAGGAGGTGGTTAAGGAGATAGTTTGAGTTAATTAAGTAGGGTAAAGTGCTCTGCGCAGTAGTCTTCTAAAATAGATAGAACGAGATGTCTAGAAGTCGTTATAGATACCAGATAAGTACTCCTAGGTGGTTTCTCTTCTTCTCTTTAACTAAAATAGGCTAATATAAAAGGTGGATAAGTACAACTATCTTCTAATCTGCTGTAAGGTGGATAGTATAACTGTCTTTTAAGCTACCTGCGTATTTCCTAATCTATGCGCGCTCACTAATTAGTGTTGGTATGCTTTAACAACATGCAGAATACATATATCACAATGATATGTACTATATAGTATTGTAGATGGATGTTGTCTTCTAATACAAAGAAGGGTGAGGAACTTAAGGTTCCTTACCACGCTAGTGCCGCGGTGATACGTAACGGCAACTTGCCTTACGTAACGGCAACTTGCTATATATGGCGGCAATTTGCCTCCTATTGCAATGCAATATATTCTAGCTACAATTATAATAGTTATTAACCGTTTTATAAAAATGCAATATATAATTCCCATAGACTTAATTAATGCAATATTAGTAGCTAAATGTTTTATTAAGTATATCTTTAAACTATATAGACTTCCTAACTTAATAATATCTAACTAAGGAAACTAGTTTGTTTTAGACTTCTGGTAAGCTTTATATAAATAATTAAGTATTTAAACATAACTCTTAACCGCATTCCATCTAGAAATAGATAGTTAAACTAAAATTGTAAATATAATTATAGAATAATACCTATAAATGTACTACTTCTACCTATAAGATAACTGGGGAAAATGGCTACCTTTAGCTAAGTTTACTGTAAATAATATAATAAATATATTAATAGGTGTAACGCTGTTTTATACAACCTATAAACAAAACCTTTAACTTGGATTTAAATTATAACCTAAAATTAATATAATAGGACCCACAATTAAATAGATCTAGTTAATTAACACTTATAACTTTGCTAATTAAATAAAGCAATTAATGGAACTATTATAAAGTAAATTAATATACGCTTAAATAGTATAGGAATGGCACGTAAATAAAGAATAAGCTCCCATATGGGACTTTAAGGAAGGTAATATAGTTTACCTAAATATATTATTATTCATTGCTTAACGTCCGATTCAGATCCCTATTGGGCCCACGCGGACTACTCCTTATATATATGTGGGGAGAAAACTCTATTTGAGAAAACCCCGTGATCTATCTCCCCGCCTTTTGGGACTCGCCTACGAGGCGCCTGCGAGGCGCCTGCGAGTCACCTGTGGTGCTCTACTACCTTACTTTTGTACCTAAATATATAAAACCTACGGACTTAACGGCCCTTAAAGAAACTCAATTAGAAGTTTATAGGCCTATACCAAATTAAGAGGAAATTAAGCCTATACGCCTATAAGCTTAAACTGCCAACTAAGATAAAAATATATCTAATATTTTATGTAAGCTTATTACAACCTTTAAAAGATAATCCTATAACTTATTAAGTACCACCGCTACCTCTTATAATTATTAATAATAGTAACGGTTCTTACTTTATTAACTTAATTAATAATATATAATAGAAACCATAATCTAAACAATATAAACTTCTTATTAAATGGGAAGGATATAAAATATAAACCTAGGAAACCTATAACCAGATTAAGGCTAACACGCCTTCCTTAGTAAAAGAATTCTATAAGGACTATCCTTCGCGGCCTATTCTGGCTAGATGGATATAATATAAAGGTAAATAACTGCCACCTAATATAAAGACACGAAATATAATAGTAGGAAACTTAAAATTAAAAAGAACTTAAACTACATTACGACGCTTATAAGGCGATAAGTTATAAATTCTTAACTAAATTGAATTGTTTTAGACCTTTAGCTAAAAGGGGGGGGTACTATAATAGGACTAGCCCAGTTACAGTAGGAATGTCTTAGTAAAATACTTAACAGATAAATTCTAACGCTTTAATTAAATTCTGCTAAATTCCGCTAACTTAATTAAATTCCACTAAATTCCACTAATATAATGGAATTTGGTTAAAACCTGTTAAAATCCACATGGGCTTATGCCCACGCATCTACTGCTAAGACCCTAAATATTTAGTTATAAGTTTCCTATGTTCCTTTCTCTTCTTTATATAACGTCTTATACTTAACAAGAGCTATATAACCCTAGATTAGATAGAATTTATATCGTTCCTTTAAATCTTCCCTAAAGCCTCTTCGCGTCCTCATAGTTCTAGAATCTTAGTAATCGTCCTTATAAACTAGGCTACCAAATTTATGCCTCCTATAGGTACTGTTATTTATTATAGAAGTCCTAGAGGTATTATAAAAGCTATTAGGTTCCTGCTTTTTATATTAAGCTCTAATTAGCTATAGCTAGAGAAAAAGTCCACTAAAGATATAACTTTGCACCCTATAAACTTCTTAGAAAACTTATTAGCATATAGCGGTAGATTTACGTTCCTAATAGTTACTTAGTTAATATTTATTACCGTATTTATTAATTAGTACTTCTTATATTCCTTCTTACTTATAAGAAACTATAGATTCCTATATAGACTTTTGTAATATTCTAGAGTCCCTTAAGCTAGTTGTTCTTATAATATACTTATTACTTCTCCTTATAGGGCTCTTGGTATAGGAAGGTTTAGTACTTACTATACCTTATACGGCACAGTCTTAATCCTTAGTAGTGGAGTTATATCTTTGCTAACACGGCCCATCTTAGAGAACTCCCATACTAGAGCCTCTTCTTAGTTAAATAACATAGCCTTAAGGATCTCTTATTCTCTTGGCTAAATATCTCCTATAATTATGCGCTTTAATTATTCTAGCTTTAGTTATATACTATAGGCCAACTTAGTATATTATGGTTTAAGGAAATAATTATATAGACTAAGAGGCAACCCTTAAATAGACGCCCTTTATTAACGCAAGGCTACCTCTTGCCATTCTATTATACCTTCTATAACTATTATATTAGGTGCCAATAAATTAACTAGGTAGACTTTATCTGCCTTTTATTTATATACAGTTGTTATATTTATAGTGTTTTATTAGGCCTTGCTCCAGTAACTTTTTATTTATATTATAAACAGATCTATTGTCTTTAATATTTAATATATAAGGGACCTAGCCTTTGCCTTAAATACTAGCTTCTAATTCTTTTTTAAGTGTTTCTTTAGGACTTCCCTTAATGTTTTACTGTTAAGCTCTCTCCATTTAATATTTTGTTCTTCTTTCTACTAATAGCTCTGCCTAGCGGATATCTAAAATAGTAAATATCTGTGTTAGAGCTGTACCTTATTTCCCTCCTCTTTAATCTTAACATCCTCCTTATTCTAATACGCTAGGTTATAAATAACCCTAGATACAATTCTAGTAGTTGCCCTGGTTATATATTTTCTAAACTATTATCTATATTAATGCCTTTATCTAGTTTAAAGAATATAGCATCCTTATAGGATGTTAAGAACCTTATTTTAACTCTATTATCTTTTAATTAAATAATATAAGATACCTAACCTGTTATGGTTTATTTTATTGCTAATCTAGCCCTTACTAACTATAGCTTACTAAGTATTACCTTATATAACATTTCTCCTATAGTAATAAACGTTGTAGATATTAAGACGTCTCCTATTACTATAGGTACTACATACACTAATCTAATAAACTTAGACTAAGTCCTATTGGCAGATGTTAAACGTATACCTTATAGTTATAGGGGCAGACTTAATATCGGTAAACTATGTTATAAAGCCACGCTTTTTTTAATAAGGTTAAGCTCTGCTCTAGAGTTAATTAAGCATTTAGCCCTTCCGTCTCCTATCTACGCTTCTACCTTTAGGTATTATCTTTAAAACTGGACAAATTCTACTTCTTATTTAATCTAATCTACTTTAGCAGTTATTAAGCTGGCTTAATTAACATGGAATATTAGGTGTGCTAATAATATAGATACTTTAATATCCTCTTACTTCTGTTAGTAAGGCTCTATAAAAGGTAATAGAGGCTTAAAGAATAGCCTTAAGACCTTAGGCATGTATATAAGGCAGTTACTAATAGTAACTTTAATGGTTTTTAACAAGATTTTATCCGCTATTACTATTAGACTTAAAACGTTTCCCTTTAGTATATCTATTATCCTAACTGGTTTTAGTTGTAATGCTTTAGCTGTTATTATTATGTCTACTATCTACTTTATCTGTCTTAGCTATTTAGTATAGTCCATTTTATTAATCTTATTATTGCTTAATAGTGGTTAAGGAGCTTACTATTAGGGCTATAGGGCGATTTAGATATATCCTCCTAGTTATATATTTTAAACTACTGCTAGTTGCTAACCAGATGGTTTTAGAGGCGGGTTTATTACTCTTACTTCCCCTTATAGTCTCCTAAGATTATATAACTATAATATAGGCTATAACTGGGTTATAGCTCCTACTAAATTAACGCATATTAACTCCACTTAGTATATATCCTCCTAGGACTTACTAAGTTCCTCCTTACTTTTAGCATTATTTCTATCCATAAACTCTACTAACGCTGCCTTTGGTTAGACACCTATCCTTAAAGTATTAGGATTAATATTTATGTTCTACCTTAGCTAGTCTTTAAGGAACTAAATCTAATTATTACTTAGTAAATACGGAATTATATTTCCTGGACACTTATATATTTTAAAGTAGATTTGGTTATTCTTATTTATATATATAAAACTATAATAAACTAATTCCTAGAGCTGTAGATATTAATTAATAAAATGGTAGGAACCCCTATATCTATCCCTTCGCCTGGTAGCGTCCACAAGAGTTGGACCGTACGCGAACACCAGAATCAAAAATACGCGTATGGCCACGAGCCTTGATCCCATTGATTCTATTGGCTGGCTCTTATCGATAACCGTAGGACACATTTTACCAGGTGAAGGGATAACATGTCTAAGCTTATATTAGGTATGCGCTAAAGTTTCCTAGCCCTCTATACCTTCCTAGACCTAGCTTATATTATTCTTATAGCGCTCCCTTATAGAGCGGCTATAGTCTATTATTTAGCGCCGGTTTTAAGTTCATTTATTCTTAATACACTAACGCCCTATTTAGGAGCCGTGTGTACTATATTAGATCTTAGCAAATCCTGTTTAGGAACGTTATTAAAGATATAACGCCTGCTAATTTAACTGTCCTAAGATTAAGCTTCCGGAGCTAATTAGTAAGTTTCTCTAGTTTGGGATCTACTTCTTAAGTTGTTTAATGGGTGCTTGCAAACTTACTTAGCTAGGAGACTATAGGCGGTTAAAGAGCAGTATCTCTTTAGTTGGTTATAGCTAGTTTTTAATTATAGAATTGTCTAACTAGCTAATAAAGGCCTTACTCCTTAGGATTTATTATTAATAGCTAATCTGCGTCCTTATACGAATTAAGCCTATTTTCTATAGCTCTCTTTATTAGATAGAAGTTAAAAGATTCTTATCTATCCAGGTTAGCTCCTGTTTTAGTTATAGTATGTCTTTAATAATTAAATAGGAGTCCCCTTACAAACCAGTACCCTTATTTACAGTTTTTTTAATTACTAGCCTTAGTAACCTTTTAGGAGATTAATATAAACTACCTATAGTATTTACGTATACTGCTAGGTAGATTATTCCTATACTATAGCATATAAGCCTCTAAGAACTCTACCATTTTAACTTATTAAAAGTAGTTACTTCCTCTATAGTCTATCCTAAGCTTCTTTATAAGTTCTATTTAGTTTCTAATTATAAACTTAGGCAGGCTATAGATCTATATCCCTATCTAATAGTTATAATACTCTAGAAGTCCTTAATGCTTCTTATTATCCGCAACATAATGTTACATATATAGTCGCTTATACTGTTTGATAAACTATACTATATTTTGTCCCGTAAAGTAAGGGGTCCTAGGAGTTCCTAAAGCTAGTATAGGCTGGGCCATAATATATACCTTATCTTGTTCTATTAGTGGTCTAGTAAAAGGCGGCGGACCTATAGTTTCTCTAGAGATAGGTAGATGGATATTATAATCCTTATCCTTAGTCTATTAAAGGTTGTTAGTTCCTAATATTATAGGAGTTAGGGTTGGTATTGCATGCCCTTATTTAGGAGAGCTTTGCAGTTTAATAGGCTGCCTACTTTCCTTTCCCTTTCTAGCGCCTTTGTTATTATTATAGAATAGACCTAACATTCCTAATAATCCTTTTGCTAGTACTATTGCTATTATTACTATAAATTTAAAGGTAGCTCCTATAAATGCGATAATAATTATATAGGCTATTATAAATATAGTAAATAAAATGTAGAAGACTTTTCTCTACCTTTTCTGATATACCATAGTCCTCCCTTTTATCCTCTATCTTGCAGTACTACGTACTCGCCTTCCCATCGCCATTTGCCGACTGCTATTCCCGCATGGAGAGCTTGGCATATGTCGTTAATTTATTCCTATAGAGGTGGCTACGCACCGGTCGCTAATATGTCCGTGCTTTCTCGCCTCCCTTTCTGCATGTCCTTCTATTTTATAGTTCTAGATCGTTCCTATGCGTTTCCTATGTATAGAGTACTAGACTTCTAATCTAAAGAGCTTGCCGTTGTCCCTATATAGAATGCCATAAAATATATGGGAGGGTTCGGCCTCTCTTAGACAGGAAGTTACGGTATAGTTAGTCAGTTAGTTGTAATTAGCTAGTAGAAAAGCAGTTAGTAAGAAGAGAAGAAAAGAGTATATTAAAGGAAAAGTATGTGTCTTTCGGTCCTCCCCAAGTCGTTTAAGACTTTAGGGCTCTAGACCAATCTATATAAAACATATAGAAAGCCTAGACTCTCTTAAAGCTATGCCTAATCTAGATATTAAATCTAGGAGGCCAAATTACACCACTATAATATATCCGCTATATATCCGCTAGGCTATAATAGGTTCTTTAGGGTAGCTATTATAAATCTATATATATTAGCTAGCGTTTAACAAAGTTATAGAGCTTTAATATTGTTAATAAAAGTTATTAAAAAGGAGCTCTTGTTGCACCTGGCCTAAAAAGACCAAACCAATTAAAATAACCCTGAAAAAACACTTAGAGGATCCCCTTAAGATGCACGCATTATAGGGGAGTCATACATTAAACGACGGTGGCACGCAGTCGCGCGACCGTCAGAACTATACCTAATAATGGCTCTCCATAATAAGGATGGGCGAATACTACACTATAAAGCGGAAAGACCTCTATTAAGAAGGAATCTAACAAAATATAAAGCCTATTGGACGCGTCTAATATCCGGAACTATAGGGGAGTAAACGTTGGCTATAACAAACTAATGCAGCTAGTAGAATGGCTCCGCCAGTCTAGTAAACCTTAGGTGCCCCTTTAGTAAACCCTTAATTAAATCCTCTAACGGCTAAACAAAATTAAAAATAAATATAATTCCCCCCTATAGGTGAACCGCACCTAGGCCGCCGTAGCTATGCTTTTATAGTATAGGGAACCTACCTCCCTTAAGATAATAACTGGGTATATAATTATAATATAACCAAATACAAAAAAAGTACAGGGACTTAGGGGATAGTTAGAAATAGAGGTTCTTATAGAGATTTATAAAGAGGTCTATAACGCTGTTATAGTCCGACGCCTTAGAAGCGGAGATATTAGAGTTACCCTAAAGGACTAATAGGCGAAGAAAGTTTACTATAAAAATAAGTTTTAGAGTAATTCTTAGGATACTATTAGCAAAAATATAGATTAATGTAGCCTAATACTTGCCCTAGCCGCTTTAATCTACTTTACTAGTAATAGTTTTTATACCGCGTATATTATATATATATCCATTAAGAAATTTAAAGGGTATATGTACCTTATTTATGTTTAGTATATTAAAGACCAGAAGCCTTAATAATAGCTATAATATATAATTACCGGCTTAATTAACCAGTGGAAAGTATCTATAATAATAATATTTCGTTATATAAATTAAAGAAACTTATTAATATATTATTAATATTTATATGGCTATTTTTAAGCTTAATAGATTACTCTATGTCTTAAAATATTATAATGTTTATAAAAGCTAAAGAACTAGCCTACTATAAATATAAAGTTAGTCTCCTTATTATAGATCTATAAAGTAAGATTCCTAGACTTCTGCTAAAACCATCCCCTTAAGATTAACCTGCCATCAGCGCAGTAAGTTAGGAACTATATAACTAGCTATATCTTAAGATCTAACTACTTCTCTAAGTAAACGCCACCATAGGATCGCTTACTATTTATATAGAGGATAAAGTACTGAGTATTCTACTACATACCAATTATAGGGGCCGGAATCCGCCAGGGCTTTAAGGCCTCTATAGCTTATTATTTTGCTTAAGGCCTTCCCAGGTGCGGTAGTTTTGAAGATATAGTGACTAGGGGTCGTATACTCGATGGTAAAACAGCTAGGTAATAACCTGTAGTTTCGTCTCCCTTAAGTATAAGCGGCGTTCCTTCTGCTTCGCTGGCGTAGGTTTAAACACTCAATTGGCAGAGTCGTTCACCTTGGGGCTGGTTCGTTTACGTGCCTTATTGCGCATGGTATTAGCGTTAATCTCTGCTAGGCCCTGGCGGGGTACCATGGCGATAATGTAGGTGAATGTATAAAATGTATGGTAGGTTCAATAGGGGTGAGGAAGAAAACGTTTCGCCTGCATTTAGGTCTGCACAGGGCAATGGCCTATGTATATGCCCCCTGGCCCAGGCCATGCCTGCTAGCGTATTATGTATGTGGTCCATTTCTACGGTATCAATTCCTTGGTCTGATCGCCTGCTACTGGCCCTTGTGTCGGCCGGGTATCCGACGTTGCAAACGACTTCCCCAAGCCCGGCAAGCGGCTCTCCATCTCTTCAATCTCCCGTTGGCCCACATATACCAGAATATTACCCCAAACAGCGTGATGAAGGTCAACGGTACACTGACTTGGAGCCATCTCATCAAGGCAGGATATGAGAACCGGCCTTGACCGTCATCGTCGCCATTCTGGTCTTGGTATTTGACGACGTCTGTGCTGAAGAATGTCTGGTCATCGTGAGCTCAGCAGGGTCCATACACTCGCCGGCGGGTCAGGCTTACGGAAACAAAGGTTGCAGGCAAATACAGAACCGTCACGACTGCAATTACCCGCATTGCAATTGCCTCTCTTTGGGAAGCCTTGGCAAGCAATCTCATCTCCTCCGCAGCCTGGCTTTGCAGGTGTTGTACGACCTTTTGAGCCATCAGCTTATGATCTTTAAAAGGAAGAGAGGCTTGTGTCTTGCCAGCGTTTTCCTGCTCGCCGTCCTTTCTGCCAGGGCTTTGGCCCTGGCGGCTTGCAGTTTCAGATCGGCAATACAATCAGCGGCCTTCGCCAAGAAAGAAATCAGATCTTTTCGACATGCATCCTTCAGCGGGAAGTCGACGTTATCTTGTAAGTCGCGGTAAAGGTTCCGGAGTGATATCATCACTTCAGAGTTTGCGTCCAGAACCACGGCAACGTCCTGTACATAATCTTCCCAGCCCTGAATATGCTGAAGGTCGGCAGATGCGTATTCGACTCGGTCGGCTGCCGCATCTCGGGTCCCAAGAATCGCAGGGTCGGTCTATTGTCTGTCAGAAGTTCCGCCTTCTCTATGATCGCATAGGCAGTAGTACCCTCTTTGCTATGGTTTGCTCAAGCCAGCCAAGGTGCCCTCTCCACCCTTCCGTTGACCAGTTGCAAAAGAGCTGGTGCACAGATAGACTGGACCGGAAGCTGGACTTGGGAGTATCGAAATTGACATCTTCTGGCCTCGCATTACGGCCAGTGTGGTCCTCTACACGACTCTGAATGTCGTCGCCGCCACTGGTCGCGATCCAGAGAGTGTTCCCATTCTCTACGTCAAATTGATGGTAGAAGGCAGCTTGCCGAATTGACCAATCATCTCTATGCTCTGCCTTACCTCTCGTTGAATTGTCAACCACAGTTTTCAGGTTCCACGAAAGCTGAATACATCTCCCGCTTCTTCCTAGTGCTGATACGGCTGGAGTTGCATGAAATCTGGCCGCCGTTTGACCGGGAACGGGCTCTCCAGTATTTGAGAGCTCCGCGTTTCTCCTTCCAACTTGGGTTTGGCTATCGGAAACTTTGTCTAGAAACTTCTGCGCCCGGAATCCGCTGAATCTTAGCTCCTGATGTTCAATTTGGCGGCCGAAGACAGATACGAAGTCTAAGTAACTCGGATGGACCTGATGATAGGATAAAATCTGAGCAAACGCTGCCCGTGTTACTTTCAACGCTGTTCTAGAATGCGGCGCCCAAAAGAATCTGTGCGACAGTTGCCATCAGGAGCCCCTCCAGTAACTGTGTAGTCCAATGCACTCACATAAAGCGACACCTTGGGTCCGCTTTGCTAATCATCTCTCTAGTCCTCTTGTCATCATCGGGATCAGCCTTGGATTCGTCGCCCAGCCGCCTCTTCAGCTCCGCCATAGTTTGAATATTTCGTGCATCCTTCGAGCCTGGATTCCTCAAGTCAGCTACTTAACTCCCAAAATGGACTGAATCGCAAAACATGCTCCACTTGCCTTTGAAGTCGAAATCTCGAAATCCGATGTCCAAGTGCTTTTCAGGGGCAAATAGCTTTGATTCTTCCAATGTGAGCCTCTTCCGTTGGCGCTCCAGCGTTGTGTGATAGGAGGTTTTATAGATGAGATTGGTTGGATACGTATCAAATTTCTCGTAACAAGTCTTGAATGTTTCGTCAATGGGAAGCTCAGACATGACTGCAGATTTACGGGACGGTGGTTATGCTACACGCGCGAGGGATTGTGAAAATGTTGATGCTAAGGAGCGGCTGGAGGGAGCAGCTAAATACATGTAACCTCGCGCCTTCAGCACCGCCACATCCAAGGCTGACGGCAGGATCCACTTTTTGGCATGCGCGAGCACAAAGTATTCTCTTACATTGGAGATCCCCCAACGCATCTCCGATGAAGAAAGTATGAAAATACCGAGCAGCACATCGTCAAATTCGTCATGGGTATGCCAATTTCCCTTCCTCGTTCCAGTTTCGAGTTGTAAAGCTCCAAGAGCAATGTTCCAGTGCCTTGGAATCACTGTTCGGGCTGACCGCGGGGCTTCTCGCTCTTGCCCCCTTGGTCACGTAGTTGGTCCATTTTTTCCCGTTCTTCCTGTACAAATATGAAGTTAGGGGTTTGGATTGGTTATTTATCGCCGCGAAGCTCTCACTTGAGTCAGTTCACGAGGAACGCTGAAGACCCATTTATCGTCTGCCTGTAACTGCCATTAGCACCTGTTTGCCGGTCATGGCCGGAAGCTCTGCCTTGGGGCGCGCACCCTTCTCTCACGAAACTTGGTGACATCTGGAAAGAGGGTTTGTAGGAAGCCTTTCAACTTCTCCCAGGTCACACCCCGGTAGGTTGGGTAGTATTGCTCGACCATTCCAGTTTGCTTTGAAGGTCTGGATCAAGGTAAACAACGAACTCTGCTCAGTTTGGCGGCAAAGAGGCCGGAAACTGCCTGGCGCGGGGCAGTGCCTCGTATTATGCCGTGCTTGTAGGACGAGGCTGAACTGCCGCAGCGCCTGACGCCTTGTTGCCTTCTCACGGATTTCTGCACCGCGTCTTGCGTCGCAGGGCGACCGGCTTGAGCCATGATTCAGCTCATCCTGAATAGCATCCATTGAGAACGAGCAACCGCACGCGTTCAATCAGTGACGAAATTATGGCGACTGAATACCAGCCCGGATGAGAGCGTCTACGCCCGCACAATCCACGCTGCCATATAATCCAGCATATTGAGCTTCCTTTGAATGAACCACACTGTCATTTGTGAACCATTGCTCACAAATCCGCTCATTGCCTTAACCCGCTGACCGGAAGTTTCAAATGTGGCTGTGGAGCTGTGATTCCAGCAGCCCAAAGACCGCGGTAAGAGGATTGGGACCCCACAACTGCCGCATGTGATTACAGCCTCCTGGCGCATCCGGTGGTTAGCGTATTTTATTAACTTTCCCTTAAACAGAAAAATACCAAAACTTCCCCTTGACTCCGTCGCTTTGCCCTACGGCGCTTCGTACGCGTCGTCAGCGTGAGCAGAAACCGAGCATTGTCATCGACATGTCGAGCACTCAAAATAATCCTTATTCAACAGCAGCAGCATCGCGAAGACACGGAAATAGTGAGGACCAAGGCTCGAGACGAGAGCAACAGCAATCGGCTACCGATGGCCAGACAAATGACGACCCGATCGCTGGAGCCCATCATGCCGATGGAGGAGCAGCGGACCAGCTGCATCCTATAGTCCAGCAGATTGAACTCTATGCGAGAGCCTTTGCGACTGCACATGATCTAGAGCAATATAGTGATGAAATTGTTTGGGCGGCTAAAGTACGACACGACCAGCAACGAACAATCGAAGAAGACGGCTTTCCAACACACGAGGGGGAAGTGCTGGAAGGTGAGGGAGCGCGAATATTCTCTTTGCACCGGAGAAGTTTAAAAAGTGCGGTTCTCGTCGTTGGAGTCCTGAGTGCCGGTTGTCAAGGCTGGTATCAGAGCGTCATCAGCAGCACCAGTACGTTGCACACCGTCAAGATGTTCTCCCAAAACGCTATGGTTACGAGCGCTCACCAGACATGCAGTAACATACATGATCAGAGATTTCAATCTACAAGTCGACAAGAGAGCAGTTCCAAGTCTTGGTAATCATGACCTCTGGGTACTCGGCGCTCTCGTCGCTGTCGCTCCCATGGCTGCCGGCATCCTGTGAGTAAGTCATGCCCCGATTTGTTGTTGAAGGTGCTCATTCCATTGCAGGAGCCTTATCATCGCAGATCCCCTGCAAAATCATCTGCTCGGACGCCGTGGGGCCGTGTCCGTTGCCGCGGCAGTGTGTACCTGTGGAACCATCGGATTGATGTTTGTAGATAAGCCCGTCGACGTCATTGGCCTGAGAATCTTAATAGGAATTTCGCTTGGGGCGAAAGCAAGTGTTATTCCTCCTCTTCTGGCAGAGTTGGCACCTGTACACTACCGTGGACGAGTCTTGGCAACGTGGTGAGTACTCCCTGGTTCAGTTTTCATGGCTTCACAAGCCATCACTACAAGTATGTGGCAGCCCAGATGCTGATGCGAGTTTAGGCAACTGGCTGACGCCACTGGAATCTTCATCGGTTTCATTTTCTGGGCGATAATCGATAATATTACCTATGAAGGAGTGACCAACGAGGGCGCGAGGGCACCGTTGAGTGATCAGATGAAGTGGAAAATCCTGAGCGCCTTACCCTTGATCACAACAGTTCCGTTGATAATTATGGCCTACATGATTCCCGAAAGCTACATCTTTCTCCTTAAAACAAGGAAATACCGAAAAGCCTTGGATTCGGCCCTTGAGTACGCTAATGGCCGAATACAGGGGTTCCGGAATCTCATAGAAGCACACATTCAGATGGACAGAGAGACTGGAAGACCTCGACAGCCTGACTTATCCATACCGTGTCGAGCACAGGCAAACAACGGCCAAAATAACAGGACGATCATCGATCTCAACAACCCCCATCTGACGCTCGCTCAAAGGATTCGCGGAAACCTGGATCTTATCAGAAGGCCGAGGATCAATTGCTCCCACGACTACCACATGCGAGAAATAAACTTCTATCGACGACTGGGGAAAGTGATTTTCGGGGATCGACGTTCTCGCAATGCCTTAATCTCCTCCGGCATTGTCATGGTCACCCAGGCCGCCCTCTGCGGTATAAACGTTTTCGCCTTCTTCGCGTCTTCACGGGTGGGAGGAGGTATCCCCGAATCCAATTCTCTATGGCTTGCACTCAGCTTTGGCGGTGTAAACTGCTTCGCTGGATTCATTACCCTGGCCTTGACTGACAGATTTGGACGAACCACCCTCCTCCTCACCGGGCTTCCAATTATGACGGTGCTGATGTTCATTTTAGCGTCAGTATTCGAAGCAAATCACGGACCGGGGAGGACCGTGGCAATCTATATGGTAAGCTGTCCTTAACTCCCCCAGTTGTGCGCAGGAACCGGACCTGATCGGCTGTAGGTCCTGCTCGCCTTCACTGCGGTTTATTCCTTTACTCTCGGACCGGCAGCCTTTAGTTTGGCGGCAGAATCGTTCCCAAGCTCAGTGAGAGAGGCTGGAATGGCCCTTTGCGTGTTTCTGAATATGTTTTCGCTTGGATTGTTGTTGTTTTTCTATCCGTTCATCACGGAACGCATCGACTACACCACCAGCCTCTGCATCATCGTGAGCTTCCACAACCACGATTTGCCTCATCGCAGTGAGCGCTAATTTTGAAAAGGGAGCCCTTGATTTCGTGGCATTTATACTCTGCTTCTTATATTGCGTGGATACTCAAAAGCGGTGAGTTTTGGAGAGAGACAAGTCCAGCCGCTGAGATGTCGGCTGACAAATATAAAGCACGCTCGATCAAATGCAGTTCAACTTCGAACAGCGCCTTAGGTAAGTCGCTCACCATTTTGCCTAGCTGTGTCTGACATGTGGCCAGTTTGCACGCAAATTATCGGCTCTTCGAAGTTCTGCCTGCGCTGTTCAAACGAACCAAGCCTGCCACATTCCATGCCTGGGCACTAAACCCAGGAAGGTGGGATCCCCAACAGAGCCCCATCAGACGGGAGTTGCGTGGCTTGATCAAGAAACCTTTCAAGGCCACCTCAAGCCGCTCTGGCGGGCGGCCCGGCCAACCCGACCATGAACTTGATCCAGTTACATCGGGTGGTGCTCAACCCTGAAGTGTCACGCTAGTCGGGTAATACGAAACTTGCAAATACAAAAGAAACAGACGCCGCAAACCACGGAGGCACCGGAGTAGCCTCCGGACGACCTTAATTCCGCAAATTTCTAATAGAGAAACAAGTTGGAAGACAGGGCCCAGTCCGTAATTGCTGTATGATCTGAATATTTGGATGTGGACGCAATGACAATGGGCGAAGTGGATGAACTCTGGACCGGATGCCATTTAAGCCGACTATGATGCGAACATGTCACTCTAGGATGGAGGCAAGCCACGTTCTTCCTTCGTAATGTATATGTAATTTAATCGAATACATCTGAAAGCAAACTTCTATATTGTCATTCCCAATCCGTGCATGTGCAAACTCTCAATCGTGCCCGTAGGGGTGCCAACGAGCAGACTAAGCCTAGGTTGAGCAGGGTGTTATTTTGCTCACAAACAAGAGATACAGCGCTTGCAAACCTAACAGCAGAAGTGGGTGTTTAACGAGAATTCGGACTATACCGCTTAATTATCCCAAGAGATTCTTCTATACAGAATACAAGCTATTGTACAGAGTCTTATAATGTCAACTTTTCCCTGCCACGCCATGAAATTTAGACACGCGGGCCCAACACCGCTTTTGCTTGACCTGATGCAACCTCCTCCTCTTCCAAGAATGCACCGTCTCCATATATACATCACCCAATTCATCCCACAGCCGCGCCCGTCAGCCCCTCATACTCCACCCTCCACGCCCCTCACTGACTCCTTCTCTCCTCGTAATCATTCCTCCCGCCCACGTTACCCACGTCCGCCAACTGCTCCACGCGCTCCCAATCGATCCTCTCCCACCACGCCCGCGGGTAGTCCCCTTGCCGCCGACGCCCCAGTCCAGCAGCCAGACGTGCTGCCAGGTGTTGACGCACAGCAGCGGCGTGGCGTCGACGCCGCCGGGCGCCGTGGGCACCTGGGCCCTGGCGGCGGGCGCGAACTGGCCGAACGAGCCGGCCGAGTTCTGCACCTGCGTCTGCTGCGGCAGCGGCGAGGCCGCCCATGCCCCGGTTGGGCCCCGCGGCGCTCCCGCCCATGCCGCCGAGCGACCGCACGCTCTGCGCGTTCATGTCCAGGTCCTGCTGCCGGTAGTGCGCGCCTGACAGCGGCGAGCCCGCGAGGTACGTCGTCAGGATGTGGAAGGTCGGGTGCGTCGTGTGTGGGGACGGGGTCGGACGAGCCAGACGAAGCCCGGGCCGAACATGGCGAGCACGGTGGCGAGGGGGGTTTCTTTGAGGGTGGTTATGGAGGAGAAGTCGCGCTCTGGCGGGCCGAGGAGGGCGGAGGAAGGTTGTGATGGGTTCGGGTCGACGGACTGGGCTGGGAGGAGGGTTAGTTTGCGCTGGAGTGGAGGTGGGAGTGGAAGAGGAGGAGAGGACGCACGAGGCCGTTGAAGAAGAAGTGGTTGTCTGTGAGATGAAGGATGTCGTAACCTACGTAACTAACGCTACTTTGATTCACTAAACAGCTGTGCCAATGGTCCCGTGATTAAGCTTTTCAAATCTTCTGTTTCCACAGCCTCAAGCATTGCTTTCCCTAGCTGTACGAGTTTCGTCGTGCCTTCCTCATCCGTCCACCTCATCCTCGAATAGAAGATAATATGCACAGCGAAGTGCACAACAAGTCGGATCTTGTCACGCTGCTTTAATGGATGTTCAGTTAGATATGCTTTCAGAAAAGCTTCGAACATTCCCTTGTCACCGTGAAAGCGATCGAGCAGCCATGAGTCTGCAGCAAATCGCCCAACATCAGTGGCGCCGTTTCCCACACGAACGTTTTCCCAATCGATAATTGTCAACACTGGTGCCCGCAGCTTTATCTCTTCCTCTTCTTCTGCTTTGATAGCAGGATCCTGGTTCTCGAGCTGGATGTTGGGCAGCCAAAAATCACCATGGCAGAGACACGTTCTGTCTGAAGCAGCTTCGGTGCTGAATTTGGCGTTGATGCGCTCTCCGAGAGCAGGATCGTGGCCATGTTGTTTCAGGACAGAGGCTAGACCATTGTAGGTGTATCTGAAGACGGACTTTGCAACTTTACTGTCGAACGTCCTCTTGACAAATTCTAACGTTTCCGGCTCTGAGGTCTCCCTATGCAGTCTCGCTAGCCAAAAGCCTATCCTCCGACCTAGGAGGGGGATATCGATGTCATCGTCGTTTTTGTAGCTTTCTTTGAGATCTTGCGATCCCCCGTCAGACATACATATAACATGCTCTTCAGGAAAGTAGTTATATAGTTGCGGCAGGCGAACGTGCTCGTTCGTGGAAACTATGTCTGGTATAGTTGTCAAGGCTAAGTGCTCGTAGTCCATCCTTTCGATAGGTAGTGGGACATCAGGCATTATGCGAACGAAAGGCTCCGCATGTTTGGCGATGATGCGCTTGCTGAGTTGTGTCTTGATACGCCAACAGAAGTTGGCTGACCCTCCAGCAGCGACCTCAATCTCATGGCAGGGTATGTCCTTTGAGGATAGGAACTGGTGAAGTTCTAATTCGGTAGTAATTGGCATGATATCAATTTTGACCAAAAAAGATGATTTGTCTATCGTGGCGCTACGGCTGTCCTTTCTTTAGCAAGGGACCTGTATCCTCAGAAGATTTGTGTCTTGTCGGCGAGTCATCAGCAGGCATCTGGCGGAGTGGGCTGAGAGCGTTGCGCTGCAGCCAAACTGATGCAGCTAGCGAAGGCAGCCATTCTGCTGCGGCTGCCGTATTAAGGCGCAGCTCGCCCAAGATTTCCCAGAACCATCATCTAGATACAGTCGCTTGCACAATCGGCTTCCGGTTTTTGTGCGCGCGGAACTTTTTCCTAGCACGGACCTCCAAGCGCTTGGCACAGACTTTACCCGACTCGTCTTAGTGTTCAGTTGGATACGCTTGGAATAGTATTCGATGTTGCTGCCTTAAAATTTTATTACACGTGAAGCATGGGATATATTCCGAACAAGACAATTTCATTACTTTAGGCTATGAGACACTGTCACTGATTCCAGACCGCGCCGCCCAGACGCTTCTTCATTCTGCGTCGGATCCCACAGTTCAATGTTATTAACTAGGATGCCAAGGATGTCTAGATGCCTCTTGGGCATTCTGGTATGCAAAGCTAGGCCATATTAGCAATAGTTCAATCACTAAGGTGAGAGACATACTGTCGCCAATACTATCGCGTAACTGGTGTTCAGTTATCGGTTGGGTGTGTCGAAGGCTATGTGGAGCATGTACCCTAGCTGAATGCAAGAACTTGATGCTTGTCTCGAAGACGTTGAGGATGTCGATGCCAGCAATTTATTGGGAATCGAAGAGGGTGAGAAATCACTCCTGCTGGGAGGGAAAGTACATCGTGGCAGTTTCTTTTTTGTAGTCAATGAAGACCCCTACTTGGTAGAGGGTACAAAAATCGGCGCCCAGCAGATTCACATGCTCGAAATGCGAGCTGACGTTCGGCGGGTGCACCTTGACTTGGTTGCCATTGATCTGAACGGGAAACTTGGTTGGAACTGGGTTGGTTCCGAACAGCTTATCGCATGCCTAGAAGTGTTATTAGTGGTTACAAGTGAAGTGCTTAGGGACCACATACTTCATGTGAGAGGTACGTGAAGGGACTTCCACCGTCGTACAAGAAATGTATTACATATGAGCACAACTTGCTAGGGAGCCTGACGACCAGCGGAAAAAGCACGCGGTTATGTTCGCCAAACAAAATACCGTCCACGGTGGCGTGAGGACTTGTCAGGTGTGGCGTTTCCAACAGGTAGGCCGACCCGAGTGCGGTCGAGATCTCATCATGTAGGACCTTCTCATCGATATCGGACAATAGTATGTCGAAGAGCTCCGGCATGTCAGTAGGAGTGACGTCAATAGGGCCCTGGTATAAGTCCGGACGAAGCTCGAAGTAGTGGTGGGGATCTGAATCAGTGTGTAAAGAAGGGCAAACAGTGCGTGAAGGGCCGCCAGTGGGATTGTCCTTAAGTGGTGGAGGTTGAGAGGAGTGGGAAGCCCGAGGCCAGAGAAAGGAAAACATGTTCGTCAGCCACAGCCGCGGTTGCTGAATAACAATAGCAAAGGGGGAAAGAGAAGTAGGTAGTGGGTGCTGGTGGGCAAGAACATTATCTCGGCCCAGACCTTCTTCCTAGGTTCAACCGCGCACTAAACTATTTTGGGCTTCACCTTCGCCAGAAGGTCTGGTAAGTTATGCGCTTCGAATTTTTGAATTAGTCGTTTGTAAAACGCACTGAAATCCTTGGCATTCCCGATTTTGTACGTATAAAACCGTGAGATAGCCCATTTCCACGTTTAACGTGCCTTATTATCGATACAGTGGTGTTAGCGACGTTTTATTGGTGAGATCCAAAACCTGCAAAACGCCACACGGTCCATCTTCTAGGTCGCAGGGTGGTTTGTGCATTCCCGGGTTTGATTTACCAGCAAAATCAGAAGCCAGCTTACATTAGACACTACCACCACTTAGAGCAGACGTTATCTATCCGGAGGCTCGTCACTTTGTTATATATCGTTGCATCTTTTTCGTGTCCTGGAAAAGCAAACACATCCAAGGACAAGGTTGGTATACTCCGTCAATTAGCTAGATAATATCATTGGAGTGGTTATCTTGTGGGCCCCGTACCTGTAAAGCTCCTTTCATTAAGATCTAGCCTCAGCTAAAAATTAAAGTCACCAGTTATCCAGCAAAACCTCCACCATTGTCTTTCCGTCTTCAACCACTCGCATTAACGTGACAGACTCTTAATGGAACCACAAGCCCGTGCGGCTGAGGGGTATAAACTCATATGTCTTCCGGTTCTCTGTAACACCTAAACCCAAGCGGGTTGGGCTTGTCGTATAGGCTCTCGAGGGTGTTTGTCTGGCGAATTGCCTGCGTAGGGGCCTTTTTTTTCTCTCCGGGAATGCGCGCGGGGTAGCTCTTGGCATCTGTGCCGAAAATGAAGTCAGTGATTTCAAAGTTCAGTCCACTACAAATACACTGTTCCTCATCGAACTCTCCGTTAAGGACGACGGATTGCATCAAGGGGTTTCAGCGGATCTCGACAAAATGCAAGCTAACACGGGTGAGCCGGATATTGAGAGTCAACCAAACCGCGCAAGTAACCTTCAAGAATATGTCGAAGGGAGCTTTGAGCTAAATCCTAAGGTGTATCCCTTAACTCGTTGCTTCTGGCACTACATTATCGATAGGGATCTAGCCAATAAGAGGCTCTCGTTCGAGCCTTTGTGATGAGAACTATCACATCTCATACCGGTTTTCATGCACGAGCTAGCTTGGCGTTGCGCCTCAACGGGTTAAGGGATAACGAAGGGAATGGTGAATATAAGCATGTAAAAATTTTTATATTGTTCGCTAATGAAAACCCAGCGGGCGAAGACTACTTGGATCTCTTAAAACGCGCATGTCACCGCGAGATTATTTATGAAGCGAAGTCATCTGATTTCGGCCCGGCGCTGAAAGTCAATCTGGCAGCTCTGCAGCGCATGGTCTTATGCGCAATTCAGAAACAGCTTCTTGATAATGCCAGCACCATGACAGTAAGTGACAACATTATCGCCCTTGACGAAGTCCGTTTGAATCGGATAAAGACTCTCATAGTTGAATACGGTAGAGATGCATGCGTCTTCAGCTTAACAGTCCGGACTGTGATTAGAGGAGCTGGTGATCATCAACATTAGCTCAGGCAGTGCGAGACTGGGACCATGCTGCAAAGGCCGGTGGAAACTTATTGAAAGACCCATTTCTTCTCCGTTCTGAAAGAAATTAAGCTACGGATTGATGAGCAGTGCAGGCCTTATTCCAACAGCTCCTCCATTTGCAGGCGACTACAGACATGAGAAAAACCCACGCCTGCCCTTTGGTCAACGAAGAAGTGTTAGCTTCAAGTCATTGCTAGGAAGGTTTGTCATGGCACTGTTTGGTGGTATTGCCCTTGTGGTGCCAATGCTCCTCATGGTTTTAGGGCCTGTCTGGTTCCACTGGAGGTGCCAGTTTCTAAATTGAGGTGGTCGTAGCTTTTGGCGCATTTTAGTGTAATTCTTCCCCCGCGTCTAAGACGCCATGTCAGCGGTGTAAAATTGAAGACCCGTTTGGTTTGTTGGCAGAAAGAGCAGTGGAGGCTCTAGATGGGCGCGTTGCGCACAGGCAAGCTCACTAGCGTCACGAAATGGAGGCTCCAGTTTATTCAAATTGTGGTCTCCCCCTATATTTTTCAAACTGACGTTTTTCAGCCGCACCAACAGCCTATTTAGGAAATTGCAGGGGTGTAGGCGCGCCTGCCGAGATGAAGCTCAGCTAGAGCGATCAGAGCAAGAAATGAAGTTAGAGGAACCAAACGGGAGCGTCAATTCGATATCAGCCTGTTGAGATGACGCCTCCATCTCGCCTCCAACCGACGAACCAGACAGGCCCTTACACAACGACAGGACCACTAAATTATCAACCATATTCGCAGCTGTTTTTCTTGTTGCAATATTTGTAGCAGCATACTCTACAGCGCCACCCGAGATCATTATTAGTGTTGTAGCGGCTTATGCTACAGTATTGGTAGTATTCGTAGGAGCAAATCAGTAAGCTTTTACGGGTTGACATCAGCACTGAGAAGCTTGACAGCCCAAAGGTGAACTTAGAATGAAGTGAGTCGTAAGGGCTTATTGAGAAGCATCAATTCAACGACTATGTGGTCGTGTTTAAGACCGTCTAGATCCATGGAGATTGTTTGCTTTAAAGTTATGCTTCATTTTAGCTTTCGTGATAATCACAACCTTGACATCGTGATGACGCCTCTTCGTCCCAGATCCTAACCACGCTTCGTATTCATGTGTTTACCACATGTCTTCTCAGAATTCCTATTCTTGCCCATTGCCTCGTCATCCTTCTAGTATATGCACGATACCTCCTGTCCTCTGGCGAGTGAGAGTCAAAGACCACCCGGGATCCTCTCTCGGGGATTCAAAGCGAGCCTAACTGGACGAGTGACCGTGAGCGTCGTATCGGGTACAAGAGTCGCCAAGACTGATGCCCCGGGCTCACTCATGCAGATGACGAAATCGAAGAAGAAGCTAAAGAATAGGGGAGGGAGGTTCAGGAAGTGTATGAAGAACTGGAAGAGAGGGAAAAGAAAGGAGATCTTGTTAACTTCCGAGATATTATCAAGAGCGAGAAAGTCTGCTTGATATAGCCAATAGGCTTTTGTGACTACCAGCCAAATTGAATGCAGGACCTTAGTCTACGCGTACCGGAGAATCGTTCAATTAGATGGCGTTATGTTTTAGAATTTACTGAGGATTGGGTCAAAGGCCAACAGCCGTGGCCAGCCAACATTCAAAAGGAAAAGAAGGAAGAGGAAGCAAAAAGAAAGGAGGATGGAGAGAAACAACAGCAAATTCAGGATCTGCCTGATAATTAAGAACCCAAGCTACAGCAAGAGAACGAGTGGAAGAGGAATCAAGGCGAAGGTAGCATGTCGACCGGAATTTGAGGCTATATGTTGTCCTAATTTGCACTGCCAAAAGGATCGGTCTTTTTGGTGCCAATTGGCGGTCAACACGAGCAACCTAGTGGGTGTCGACTTCGTTGGTCCTCAGGTGGGTGGCTTTAATGATCCAAACTTGGGGAAGCATACCATCCTTGTGTTTGTCGATGAAGAGTGTATGCATATGACGGAGTTAGTTATTGGGGGTGAGTAGCACCATATGAACAGGACTTTCCCGACGCGCTCGTTTGAGCTTTGGGATCATCATTGAGTGGACTATAGAAGTGCGGACATGGCGAACGGAGAAGGATGCGCCTGGTTTGATACATTTGAATATGCGCTAATGGCAAGGAAATGGGTTAGCTTGTACGAACCATTCTAATGCCAGGCTTTTCCATGGGAGCCGGGGTTCAGCTCATTTAGTTTTCACCACGTCATGAGTATTTTGAATAAACTTTTCAACGCCTTCAGACTAGATTATTCTCAGTATAGCAACTAATAAACCAAGTTTAATGCTAACTGAATTGGGACTAGGGCTGGTGTGTTCTTTTTTAAGGCCTCCAATGAACTGATAGAAGCATGTCTGCATAGCAACAACTAATACAAGTTACGCGTCCAAGAATTTAAATTTAAGACCTACGGAGTCATGAATAAGGCGTTCTCAAAACTAGCGTATAAAATAGATGTACTCTACCTGCTTCTCACTAGTCTGAATCCTGAGTATGAACCCCTTCCCGCTAGATACTCCGAACACATGTTCCTAATGCGGCAACGTAGACTGATTTGTGTTGGGAGGATCCTGCGGCGTGCCGAGAAGCCTCCATATTGTTCGGGTAGCCGCCTCCAGAATAGGGTACATAAATATTGCTAGCCCCGTCGCCAACGCAGCTGCTTGATCCAAGTCACCAAGCTTGGAAGCCGTTTGAGGAAAGGGAAACCGAACTCTCAAAACGCAAGGGCGGAGTTGTCCGGAAAAGAAGTCTCGCAAGTCGTTGAGCGGATGAATGGACAGCCAGACAAGCACAAAGGGGGCCCCCGCCAACGCGTAGTGGTAGAGAAAGCGGAGTTCGCAGATCATGGTCATGGTAGCCATTGTAACGATTTGAGCGAACAACATCTGAATATGCGTATAAGGGTTCATTCGACTTGGGTTAGGCGTTATGATGCAGATAAACCATAATGTACTTAAAGCTAAGAGTCGAAATCTAGCTAGTCTTGTAAAATTGTAGTTTCCTAACTTTCGGACACGGTACTGGAAAAGGCTCCCACGGAACGCCACGAACGTGAACAGCACTGAAGTGTGGACAACACAGGCGGCAGCGTCGAGCTGTCCATCAAATACCCCTGTTATGATCCTCTTAAAACAATCAACGCAAGCGATGAGAGGAAATGCAACACTAGCAATGAAATTGCTATCAATTGGGGAAGGTTGGATATCGACAGCCCCGCCTATTTCAGGGCGTCGATGCCATTGGAAGATCCATCTGAAGGGTTTGAGAACGGAAAGATTCATCTCGTATGAGGTCAGGGTCGAAGTGAAAGTTAAGATCCAGGCTATATACGCTCCTGGGCCATAGAATCCAGAGACGGTGCTCAGGTCCTTCACCTGGTCGATGCAATCCAGTTGTAGAACTTGTGGGACCAGGAGGAGAACAAGGCAGACGACTGATATAATTTCATCAATTAGGACTTTGTCAACGATGCCGAAAACCTCCAAGGCCTTCTCAATACTCATTGAGGTTTTACTAAGGTTTTACTGCTCTAAAAAGATAGAGAAATAGGTGCGCCTGTGGGAAGATGTTTCGATGTTTTGTAGTTGCGGGGCCTATGAACACGAGGAGACAAATGAAAAAGTCAGTAGATAAAATAGAAGTGATAATTTGAGGTTATGGATATTGGCTGCTAAATCCCATCTCATCTTTCATGAGTCCCAAGTCGGTCAGTGGTCCCGAAACCTCCGACAGTGTCTTGGCAAGAAATTAAACTTGAAATACCGCTCGACGTGTATGCATATCTTTTACAGAGACTACACCGTCCCTTTGCGTCTTGTTGTAAGTGCGTGTTAGTTATGCTTATTAACCGGTGTGAGTTTATACCCTTTCTAAATAGGACCCCTACCTAGAGAAGGCATAGCTATGGTTATCACCCGAAAAAGTGTGGATTCACGACCTTTGATCAACAAGATCGACAGGCATTTACGACGAAGAGATGGCGTCATGTGAAGAAAGAAGTTGACGTGGTGGGGCAACATATTGCTTTTTCAGCTCTCAGCCCTCCCGGCCTATCCTCAACTGCCCAATGATTTTTACCGTTCTGAGATGGTTGAGAGCCCGATTACATTGTTGGGTTTCGAGAGTATCTTACTACATTTAATAGTGCCAAGTCACTCTTACTTTTTAACCATTCTTATTCTTTCCGCCGAAACTAGAGAGGACTTGATGAAATAGTCTACTTTTCAGTTAATGGGTATTAACGCCGGGTTCCAATTGAAGCAAGAAAGTGCCTACGAGAATAGGGGAACTCTCCGAATATACATTAAGACTCTAGCCGCCCTGTCCGACGCAGTTCTCCATTAGGCAGCGCGGCCCAGCTCCATGAAACAGACTAAATAACCCATGCGGCGTAAGCACTGTCTCTCAAAAACCTTAAGTCGACAGCCTCAGTAGACTTGAAAACGAAATAAATGACCAACAGCAACCATTGCATAAAATGCCCTACCACGAGCTCTCCATCGCCGTCGATGGCCGTGGACAAGATCCAAACCATCGCTCCCACTGGGGCCTCCTTCTCTCTGCCCCAGGCGCTCAGTTCGGCAACCTGTTCCACGTGCAGGTGATAGATCCAGATCATCTTATCTACCAGTTCGAAAGAAAGAGTGACCACCGGATCCGGAATTATGGCGAGGGCCGTCTCATCGTTGCGCGGATTGAAGTGTCGAGATATCGCCAGGCTGAGGAAATCATCACGAGGGAGCCGGCGCCAAGAAATGGGAAGGTATGATTTAGTTTTTAGCTTTACGATAGGGAGTTGTGGGAGATGCTGATGTGGGGTGTGAAGGATCGGTGTCAGGATTGGATTTTGAGCTGTATCATTTCGTTGGAAGTGGAGGAGATTGTGCCGGAGGGAACTGCCCAGTGGATCGCGCCGCTTATTGGACTTCCTTCAGCAGAGTTGGCCGAGAGAGTAGGTAAGAGATGGATTCCTGCAAATACGTAGCATCAGATATGAAGGGCGAGCATGAAATCATGGTTATGATATCAAGAAGTGAATTAGTGAGTAAATGGTACGCGGGTTTTAAATTGGATACTACTACATCCAAATTTTTCTAGAATCTGTTTACTAAAGTACCCAGGACGCGCAAAAATTTGCTCTGCAACAACGAACGCACTTGAGCTTCTAATATTATACACACCCCTATAATCCTTCCGCCTCACTGCCCCGCCTCCCCGTTCCCTTCCCCAACACAACTCCTCCACCCCTCCTCCCTCCACGTCCCGGACCTCCCCCCCTCTTTCAAAACCACCCTAGCCCCCTCCACCCTCATCCCCCTATCCACCGCCTTACACATATCCACAACCGTCAACGCCGCCCCCATCACCGCCGTCAGCGCCTCCATCTCCACCCCCGTGGCACCCACACACTGGACTTTCGCCTCAACCAGCACCGCCCCAAACCGACCCCCTTCCCCTCCTCCCGCTCCCTGCTCTCTATCCCGCTCCACCTCCCCTCCCACAACCCCCACCTCCACTCCCACATGCGCCAACAAAATCGGATGGCAAAGCGGCACAAGCTCCGGACACTTCTTCGCCGCCATGATCCCCGCCACCCGCGCCACCGCCAGCACATCCCCCTTCTTCAGCGCGTTCGCACGGATCAGACGCAGCGGCGCCGGGTTGGAGAAGAGGACGCGGCCGGCGGCAATGGCGGTGCGGGCTGTGGAGGGCTTGGAGGCGATGGAGACCATGTGTGCCGAGCCGGAGGGGGTGAGGTGGGGGAGGCGGTGTTGCGGAGCAGGCGGGGAGTCAGCGGGGGTGCGGGGGGTGGTGTCGAAGATGGCGTCGCCGGCCGCTGGGGAGTGCGGGGGGGAAGAGGAGTAGACGCGGCGCGACGGGGGAGTCTGGAGCTGGAGCTGGAGCGGGGGCGGAGTGGAGAGGGGGCGGTGGGGCACGGCGTACAACCCGTGTCGAGCGGCTGGGTTCCCCGTCTCCTGAGTCCCCTGCTCTCCAGCTGCTCCCTCCCCGCCCGCTCGCCTTCTATCCCTCCCGCGCACCCTGCGCTCCTCCGGCTCTTCTTCTTCTTCTGTCGTTATGTACCTGATCAACCGCTTCCGCTCTCCCCCCACAAACCTGACCAACTCTCTCATTACCACTCCCCTGCTTCCCGCACCCCCACTCAGCTCCCCCGGAACCTCACTCTTCCTGCCCTCCCACGCCCTCACCAGCTCGAGGTGGCGGAATGCGGGCGGGTGGCGGACGGCGGGGAGTTTGCTGTATTTTCCGCGTTGTCTAGGTTTTCTGGCTTCTTTAAGTTTTCTAGGTTTCTTAGGTTTCTTAGGTTTCTCAGGTTTCTTGAGCTTTTTAGGTTTCTTGGGTTTTTGGGATTCTGGCGCTGGCGAGGGGAGGGGAGTTGCGGAACCGGGGGTTTCGGGGGAGGGCGCGGTTGCGGGAGGAGCGGTCCGCGATTTGGGCAGCATGGTTTCTCGGAGGGTCTTGGGGCCTTTCGGGTTCTGGCTGTGGCGAGCGGTGGTGGTGAAGGTGCGGGCGGTGTTGAATGGTGTGTTGAGGGGATTGGAGGCGAGGAAAGGGGTGGTAAAGGGGGAGGGTATGGATATCCATGGCTGAATAAGGGAGGTCATAGGAGATCCATTGAGGGAATTCTGCGGAACTTTAGGATTGCTAATAGAGCGGGAGGCGTATGGAGTCTCATCTGCACGTATGATTAGCGGAATCTTCACATTTGGCTAAAGGGTTGCTGTTGGGAGATGGAAGGCATTCAAGATACAGGAATGTCTATATCGTAAGCTCCTTGTATTCCATAGAATTTGAGCGAGGTATGCATTTTCAGTCTCCTCGATCGCCACCTATATGCAAAGCTGACATAACTTCACAACGAACGTTTGCACAATCACAGAAATCACGGATATATGACGATAACAGAGCCAAACCTACCCACCAATTAAGATCATCGGTCTATTCTTCATATTCTCCAACTGCCCCATCCCAGCATGCTTCTCCTTCTTCCTTTTGACCGCCGCACCAATCACTTCCAACAACTCTCTTTCGCGCTCGCCCCAACCAAGCGCCGTTTCGTCTCCGAGAAGACCCTGGCGCCGGTCCATCTCGACGCGCTTGATGGCCTCAAAGGCTTCTTCGTCAATCGGCTGGCCGTTGTTGTCTTTCCGGAGCAAGTCGCGTAACGACACCTCGGTATTGCCGAATAGGCACACTTTGAGGTTGCCGTCGCTGGTGATGCGGAGCCTGTTGCACGTGCCGCAGAAATTATGCGTCATGCTCGTAATAAAGCCCAGCTTGCCTACAAAGCCCGGGATCTCATACGTCTTACTCGTATCATTTTTATGTCCCCTGACTTTTCGTAGGTCAGGGTATTTCGCGCGGATAATGTCAAGCATCTCCTGGTACGAGATCATCTTGCCCTTGTTCCATTTGTTGCCGTCGAAGGGCATGTACTCGATGAAGCGCACCTCGATGTCTTTCTCGTGACCCATCTCCACGAAGGGGATGATGTCGCGTTCGTTGAGGCCGCGCATGACGACGCAGTTGATCTTCAGCTTCAGATTCGCGCCGAGGTTCTTCATTTCGAGGATCCGCTCTATGCTCTTCATGACTGCATCGAAGCCTTTCCGGCGCGTCATGATCTGGAATTGAAATGGATCTAGGGTGTCGAGGCTGAGGTTTACTCCTGTCAGGCCGGCTTCCACCATCCCGTCTAGCTTCCGGTGTAGTGATATGCCATTAGTCGTCAGAGCTAGTTCTCGTAGGCCTTTCGAACGGAGAGTCCCGATGGATTGCATTAGTGGCAGGATGTCTCGTCGCACGGTTGGTTCGCCACCCGTGAGTCGGATTTTCGTAACACCTTGCGATACGAAGAGAGAGGAAAGATAGAATATTTCGGGAGAGGTAAGGAGGTGGACTAGTGGAGATAGCGGTACTCCCTCTGTTACAGGAGCCGTTGGCCAGTGAATTTGAAATGTGAGATGGAAGCGCAGACGTACCTTCGGGCATGCAATAGAGACATCGCAGATTGCAGCGCTCTGTAATGCTAATTCGTAGATAGTCATGTTGCCTGTTGAATGTGTCCGTCAAGAAGTCAGAGAAGGGTTTCGCCTGCTTAATCGACTCTTTGCGCTCTCGTAAGATATTGCGTTCGATAGGTGGGGCTGCTGGCAGCCCATTTGGAGGGCCTGGAAAGTCTACGGTGGGTTTCTGTATTGACACATTCGTCGCAAGCCCTCTGGCGGTGTGGAGCGGTATGTGGGAAGCTCGAAAGCTATGTTTGCCACCTGCAGCTATCCAGCGCGTTGCGGTCCGTGCAGCTGGCGGCCCCGGCCGTATCGAGACCATTGGTGCCATCACAAGGAGGTGATAGGTCCTCGAGAGGCATTGGTAGTAGCTGGGTCAAAGCGATATATACAAGAAGAGAGGGCCGGGGTGTGATGTGTTATAAATTCATCAGAGGTTGAAAGGGATGGGAAATTCGAGATGCTTGGCTTCGCCGACATCCGATGGGCGGGGAAGCATGAATTGGGGGTATTGAAGCGAAGTCACAAGGTTATTTTGAACAATCCATTATCAGCTTGCTTTTAGTCTTTATCGAACAGACGTGTATATACGCATTACATGATAGAATTAGACATGTATGTCGTCCCTCATCCATCCAAGATCCGTCAACAAATCAACTAATCTGGACAGGCGAAGTATTCTAACCCTAGGTACCTTGGCCGTAGTTCCGCTTTGACTGCAGTTCCGCTATCACAACTGTCTGCGACTTTGAGCCTTCCCAACCATATAGTATTGATGTTTCTCTGAAGCCATTCAATACCTGGTTGCTGTTCTATCGTATGCATGCTTATCGAGCCTTCGGGCTTGTGCAATTTCGAGGCTCATGCTCGTTCACCAATGTTCGCTGGTGTTTTTTTTTGAGAAGCCTTTCAAAGGGCTCTGGATAGATTCAATGGATAGTCGCAATATCTGAAGTTCCTCTACTCTTGTAAAGTATTCTGGAGGATGAGTCGCATTCTCCTATAATATCGAACTGATGTGTTTTAAACGGACTTTGATGAAATCGGATGATGATGGATCCTGAATGGCGTCAGCATCAGAAGTCATTCACTTCTCGGCTTTCATAAAGGTCCCAAATGAAACAAAAGACGCTTTTGACTCTCAGTTAGATGCTTTACCGTTTGGAGGTTTAGTAGGATAGTGAAAGCCGGAGGTCTGAATAAATGCACAGCACAGCAGCCATATCAGGAGAGTCGGCCGTACCACGCTGAAGTACATCATAAGCCCCGATAATCGATGACATCTCTATTCTTTGACCCCTATCTTGGTTATCTTGATGCCTCGGTGCCGATAATAGATTTCTTCAACCTTGTAATGTCGAATGAAATAGCGCATCATTCAGATCACAGCCTACCTGAACAGAAACGGAGTGAGATCCTATCTATGATGCCGTTCTGGCTGCTAGCTGCTGTGGACCACTGGATGGTTTGTCATATTGAATTCCGAAGAGCAAACATGAGATTGGCCCACGTCTTGCAAAGCCCGTCTTACACTCGGCGTCCTGAAAGCTCATCTTGGCGACCGCGTCCTTTTATGTGGCTTGTAACGGTGGCAAAGGGGCTCTGATGAATGATTATGGAAATAAGGCTATGCACGCCAGGCGGGCTTAAGTTCGCTATCTTGCCATCTCGCATTCTCGCATACGAGTACGACTCGAGTACGATATCCTGCGCCTCAACGCGTCGACACCTACCTTTTAGAGAAATTTTCATTGCATGCAATAATTTTAGCCGAATTGCCCTGCTAAGCTTCGCTATTGAACGTGATTCGCATATGCTGGGAGCCAGACCACTTAAGGAAGCCAATAGTAAGGCTGAGAGAACTGCCGATTTTCTGCATGTCAGATAAACAAAGCTGAGCGGCGCAAAGGACCGTTAAAAATCCTTGTTCCTTAACCTCAGAGAATTTGCTACTAGATTTGATTGGACACTTACATTGAACCGGGTTCTCCGATTGCTGGTCCCTTGTCGATAACCGGAGGATCCAAATCAACGGGTTAATGGCTGTCATTGTCACAGGTGCTGGTAGGGTGTTTCAGACAATTTCAAGAAAAATTAACAGTAGGGTCTAATTTGACCAACTTGTGACACTATACCTCGGAGCCGACTCCAGTAATTTGTCCAGAAAGGATTCGTGGGACGTGGTTGATGCTCTGCGGCCTTGATGATCATTGCTCTCTAGGACTCGGAATGCGGTCCACCAGCTTTCAAGATCCCGAGACTTTGGAATCATTCAGGTGCTCTGGGGTCCTGAGATCCTTACCACGAGGTTTTAGTGGCTGTGCCAGCGTGAAAGCATTGTTCGTTGGGAGATTGACGATTCGTACACGACTATAGTCATGGCAGGACTCGCCCTTCGATAAAATGCCAGTTAAGGTTACAACGTGTTCGCGAGCGAATGGCAGTGTTGGGCGATCGCAACAAGGTTCCCTTTAGGGCAGTATTTGGCTTTTGCACAGCCCCGACATCAGCTTGGCCCTGTCGGCCCTGTCGGCTCTTTATGGCCTTTGTATTTTGCAAGTCGCGGGGTCCGGGACGAAAAAGGCTCCGATGCTCCGACTAGCGGGCGCTTCTTCATACGATGCGTGCGTAATCCTTTGCATCCCAACTCCGCCATAGGCTGCGTGTGATGATCGCCGCTGCAAGATGTTGACACTGTAGTGTTCTGGCATTATGACATTCTGGCATCGCAAGGCTTGGAGCTGTCTGTGAAGAGTAGACTGATATCTGTCGCAAAATTACCTGAAGTAGATGGCGAGAGGTGAGGGTCTGGATGCGACGCCTAAGCCACAAAAAGGCTTGAGGGGGCGATAAATTACAAAGACGAAGCAGGACTAAGGCCCGAACAGGGAACGGTGTCCATCAGGAGAAAGCCGATGAAGAGCCCGTGGACAGTCATGCCGAAGTTTAGTCGGCCTGATGCGACTGGCGGGGCGTATTTTTAGTGTGCCGGACATTCGATGCACTGCCACGACCTGAAACGTTGTGAGAGTGGGGATGGCCCCTTTCTCCGGCCTCCCGATCATCCAAAGCCTCCGCCCTGCGTCGCCTTTTCTGCTTCAGGATTCATTCCATCTTTCTCTCACAGAAATTATACAAACATCTACGACAATCTACGACAATCTACGGCTTCAAACCCTCACACGGCATCCTCTACACTATTTACCCCGAGCGAAGCGAGGTTGGGAACGGGCAAGCCACGCTGACAGTATAAGCTGGTGAAAAGCAAAGAGCTTACGACGACCTGCAGCCGCCTATCCAGAATACGGGCGACAAGCAACACTACCCCAGGGAATCAACAAAAGGTCCTAAGGGCTCCTGGGCACCTAAGGGAGGCATTTCAGTCACCTACTTCTTAATATTCGCTTCGAAGGCATCTCATTTTCGATGGCAACAACGTTATCCGCCATGACCATGACGTCGTCATTCAACAACCAATGTATGGATCCAGATATGGGCACTTTTTTCGACTTCAGTCAACTACCCTCCCCTACACCCACCAGCTCTTCACGACAACATGTTTCCAGCGCTTCCTCGACCATCCCTAGCCCGACAAACACCATCGTCCCTCTCGACCCGTCCGACGATCTTCAGACTCCGGCCAAGCCAAGCCATGAGTATGAGCGATTCAAACAGCAAACCGGTCTTCCTTCTAACTCTGTTCCTGGCCTTACCCAGCAAACCAACGGTGGCTATCAGTTCTCGAACAGCGGAACTGGCTTGGACGAGATGAGCCTCATGGGCCCATCTTCCTTTCTTGATGCTGGATGGGGTAGCGGTCTTGGTATGGGAGCGGACGTGAACATGGAACTAGACCTTTCTATGCCTGGTTCTGATCATGCATACTTCTTCCCCTCCGGTGACGCGTCCCAGGATGACTTCGTCGACCCAAGCGCCATTAGCACTCAAGAGGAGACCTTGGCTAACGTCCGTGTCTGGCCTGGTATGCACCAGCAACAAGCCGCATTGGCAAAAGCAGCTCAGGCACAAGCACAACAGCAGAGACAGCAGCAGCACGCTCAACAGAAGCAACGTGCTTCCGAGCAGCAACAGACCCGCATCCAACCATCAAGGCGGACTGGTTCCCATCAGCCCACCGATCCTCAAACAGAGAAGACTATCGCACGAGTCGTCAACCAGATTCGTCACAATAGCACTTTGTCGTCGCAAAGCGATGGCATGTCCCCACAAGGTACCTTGCCTCACATTGCTCGGATGAAGAAGGAAGAGGAAGACATGGATGAGGACGAAAGACTACTTGCGAGTGAAGAGGGCAAGAAGCTTAGCAGCAAGGAGCGACGCCAGCTTCGTAACAAGGTGTCTGCTCGTGCTTTCCGCTCCAGGAGAAAGGGTAAGATTATCACGCAAATGATCTTGAATAACAGCTAACAGTTTCTAGAATACATCGGCCAGCTCGAAGGCGAGGTCGCAATGAAGAACAACGAATGCAATGAGCTCCGTCTCCAAAACAGGGCCCTCATGGAGGAGAACGCTCGTTCCAGGGCTTTCATCGAGAGACTCCTGCGACACCAGGCTTTCACTCCATTCCTCGAGGAGCTGTCGAGAGATGAGTCGCTCGATGTTAAGCCAGCTCAGGTCTCATCTTCCGTCCCTACTCCTACCCCGGCTCCCAACCGTAAGGACTTGAACCCATACCCCTCCCAGCAGTTCCAAGGTATTCCTCAGGCTGAAAACCCACAAATTGGAATGGCTCTCATACCAGAGACCCAGCTCGACCTGTCCATGCTGAACTTGAACAACAACTGGGCGATGCCAAGCATGGGTTTCAACTTCCAGCAGCCTCAGGTCTACTCCGTTATGGAGCTTCCGGAAGGTCCATCAACTCCAATTGACGTTGATCTTTTGTCCGGCAAGGGAGACGATTCGTTCATGTCACAGATTTCGACTGTCGATGAGGTCAAGCCCGATTATCCCGTTATCGAAAGCCCAATCGAGCGTGAGGAGATTGTCGAGGCTACTACCACCGAGGTCGATGAGTACGATGACAACCCGGACTTTGCTCTCTACGTAAACTCGCCAGCTCCGGTCGAAGCTTCATTCTCTGCTCCTGTCGAAGAAAGTGAGCGTCTATTCGGCGATGCCAACCCCGAAAAGGTGTTCGCCCACTTCGAGCTTTTCGTTTCGGATGAGGCCGAGTCCCAGAGGTTGATGGAACGATTCGAGAAGATGTGTGCTCTCGTCGAGCCTGTCTTCCAGCGGATACAAGCCATGACATCTCACCTTGACTCATAGTCCCCAAAAAAGAGAATGCCGCGTACAGGTCAATGCTTTCTTCAAAGCTGACCATTGACGCTTCGGGCTCCCAAATGGGATTCCTAGGTTTGGCGTGCATCCACCTCATCACTCTCGAAACTGATTCGACTCTACCTCGTTCAGAGGATGTTCAGACCATATCAATATTAACGGGCAATCTCGCCCTTTTTCATTAATGTCAAAAAAGGGACGGTCTTTTGCAGAATGCTTTGTATGCGTTTACGATTTTCTTTTGTTGCAACTGTCTAGAAGGCTACAGCGATCTGGAGGGTCTTGGAGTATTTGGATAGGGAGCCTTGTGCATGTCTGCAATTTTCCTTTTTTTTTTGTTATTTATTCTTGTATATGGTAATATTGGGATTGGCCCCTGGACTTGGGATAACGGGGAGGCTGCTTGTGCCTCAGCCTGTTAATCGGTGCTCGTATGTAGCTTAGGAAGGAAGAGTGAAAATATACTCTTATCCAATCACACATTGTGCTCATGACTTGATTGAAAGTGACTCTTAAGTTGATGTTGATTTTGAAGGTGGCCTTGCAGACGGCTTTGAAGCTGATTTTGTATGCAGTCCTCGGTCCATTTCAGTGCGGGCATGACTCGCTAAATTCGAAAATCTGGTTTTACCTCAACAGAGCCACCGCATCCATCTAGAGTTGAGTCACACTTCTTGCACTCTTTTGAATGTATTTGTACATGTTATAATACTACGCTCCTTCTACCACCACCACATTGGCTCCCATATCGAGAGCCGGTGGGCGTTTAACGACCGTCACGACCAGATTCTATGAATTACGACCTCGCCCTTACCTATCCGTTAATCCCACCCACTTCCGACCCATCTCAACCAATCCACAAGGCCGTTCTCTACTGAGGAACCTGAAGAAACTTCTTTCCGACCATTCCAAACCAGAACCCAAGCCTAGACCAAGCAAACCCCCCCACCAGTCCCCGCGAATCCTGAAGGTCCACCGCGGCCCTCCCAGACAAGCCCAAGCTGTATCACCCAAGAAGTCAAGGCCCAGCGCACTCCAAGACTCCGGACGCTCAAGCCTCTCCAACCCACCACCCGCGCAGCCCACGCGCCCAAAACGGCGTATCACACTCGAGCCCTTCCCCGAGAGCGACGCGCCCAGCACGAAGGCGACGAACACAAGGCAGTGGAAAGCAACCGTGAACTGGAACCCAATGAAGTGCTACCTGCAATTCCTGACGTCGCCGACGGCCGACACGCCCGGCACGACGCTGCTGCTGCACTTCGACAACAAGCGGTACCTGATCGGGAATGTGTCCGAGGGCACGCAGCGCGCGGCGAACCAGATGGGCGCGCGGCTGCTGAGGGTCTCCGACATGCTGATCACCGGCCGGACGGAGTGGCGCAACATCGGCGGGCTGATCGGCATGGTGCTCACGCTGGCGGACGTGAACGCGGGCGCCGCGGCCGCGGCCAAGCTGAGCTGGCGGCAGAAGACTGCGGCGGGGAAGAACGCAGGCATGCTGCGTCTGTACGGCGGCGCGAATCTGAACCATGCGTTGGGAACGTGCAGGCGGTATGTTTTCAGGAAGGGCATGCCGCTGGTGGTGCAGGAGGTCAGGGACGAGCCGCTGAAACGGGACGAGAATGGGGGCGTCGCGCCCATGTGGCAGGATGAGAATATCTCCGTATGGGCGCTTGCGGTCGCTCCCGAGAAGAAGGCCCTGGATGCTGAGGCGGCGGCTGTGGCGAACCTCAAGAAGCGGGGGTTTGATGAGCTGAATAGCTTCGAGGACTATGTCGCTCCCGAAGGCGAGACCGCTGAGGAACGTGAGATCAGGTACGATGGGATTCGGAAAGCGGTTGTGCGCCACATGTTTGATTCCAACTGGGATTTCGACACTCTGGTCGAACAGCCTCTGTCTGAAGTTCGGATGCCAGCGACGATATTCGTGCGGAACCCGGAGACTCGCAAGATTGAAAAGTATGCTGGGCCCATGCCTAGTGGTCAAGAACCCGTGCCGGATATCACGGTGATGGTACGGACGCCATGGCCTGCAGCGTTGCTGGAAAATCTCCCGCCCACGGAGCCGTCTCTAGATGCAATATCCTACATCATTTGCAATCACCCGCAACGCGGAAAGTTCAATCCGGAACGGGCTATTGAATTGGAAGTTGAGAAGGGTTTCAGGTGGGCCCAGCTCACCCAGGGCAACAGTGTTACGAATAAGCGTGGGAAGGTCATCACTCCAGATATGGTTCTAGGAGAAGGTAGATTAGGGCAGGGAGTAGCCGTTGTCGACCTACCGTCTCCAGATTATGTTGAACCTCTCGTTAACCGCGAGGAGTGGACGTCGAAAGATGTCATGGGTGGTATTCGTGCCTTCGTCTGGATCCTTGGCCCTGGGGTAGCTGCTCATCCGACCTTGCAGCAGTTCATGGAGAAGATGAGTGATGTTAAGCATATCATCTCTTCTCCGGACCAATGCCCAAATCGGCTCTCACTGGACTCGGTTGCAAGCTCTACGCTTCGACTGGCGCAGATTGACCCGGACAGATACCCGGTTCTATATCACGACAATGTTACTGTACCACAAGCCGCATTCAATCTCCCAACGTCCGGGAAAACTGCACTTCCAGAGAACACGATCCTTGCAGACAGAGGCCTGACAATCGATCTCGAGCCAGCCTTTAACATAGCCAGCGAAAAAATTGTCCCTCTCCTAGACACGGCCGAAGTCCTGCGAAGCACGCCCGAAGACGTCCTCGCCCTCGCCCAAGCTGCCCGCTCCGACATCCAAGCCTCGGCGCCCTCCCTATCCGCCTGGAAACGCAGCATCCCGCACCCAGACACCGAGATCATCACGCTGGGCACGGGCTCGGCGCTGCCGTCCAAATACCGCAACGTCTCCGCGACTTTGGTGCGCGTGCCCGGCGTGGGGTCGTACCTGTTGGACTGCGGCGAAAATACGCTGGGCCAGCTTCAGCGCGTCTTCCCGCCCACCGAGCTGGCAGATGTCCTACGCGACCTACGCCTCATCTGGATCAGTCATCTGCATGCCGACCACCACCTGGGCACCACGTCGCTGATCAAGGCCTGGTACCGCGTCATGCACAACTGCGTTCCCGCTTCCTCCCCACCAAACCTCACTCCCTCCCCCAACTCCGCCCCCGAACAGACCCTCGCCGTCGTCTCGGACACCGGCATGCTCTACTGGCTGCACGAGTACGCCTCCGTCGAGGACTACGGCTACAGCCGGCTACTACCGCTCGCGATATCGGCCGCGAAGCCATGGCGCGGCGACACCTCTTCGCTCTCGCTCTTCCCGCCGCCGTCCGCCGCGCCGACGCACGAGGACGAATACATCCTCCAGCAGCGGCACTACCCGGCCCTCCTCGGCCTCAGCGACATCCAGGCCGTCAACGTCAACCACTGCCTCGGCGCCAAGGCCGTCGCGCTGACGTTCCCGCTGGCCCCGCCCTCCCCCGCCCCCTCCCTTACCATTTCCCCTTCCCCCGCCACCGCATCCGAAACCCTGCTAGCCTCCCAAACCCCGGCCACCCCCCCGCTCGACCCGCAGCCCCTCAAGCCGCTCAAGATCGCCTACTCGGGCGACTGTCGCCCCTCCCGCGACTTCGGGCTCGTCGGAAGGGATGCCACGGTGCTGGTGCACGAAGCGACCTTCGACGACGAGCTGGCGGCCGATGCGGCGGCCAAGAAGCACTCGACGACGTCGGAGGCGCTGGGGGTGGGCGCGCGCATGGGCGCGCGCGCGGTGGTGCTGACGCATTTTAGCCAGCGGTATCAGAAGATTCCGGTGTTGGAGACTATTGAGGGGGAGGAGGAAGAGGAGGAGGAAGACGGAGAGGAGGGTGGTCGTGAGGGGGATGGGGAAGAGGGGGGAGAGGGAGAGGGGCTGGGGGTTGTGGGGGGAGGAGAGGAGGGGCGGATGGAGGGGGTTGTGCGCAGTCTCTCTGGTTCTGGTTCTGGATCTGCGGCTGCGGCGGCGCTGGCGGTGGCGTCGAATGAGCGGGTTGTTAGGGTGCGCGCGCGCGATATGAAGGTTGCGGTGGCGTTTGATTATATGAAGGTGCGGATTGGCGATATTGCGGCGCTGGAGAAGTTTAACCCGGCGCTAAGTCGGCTATTTGAAGTTGATGCGGGGGAGGAGGAGGAGGCGGTGGTGATTGAGAAGGGAAAAGGGAAGGAAGGGGGGAAGAAGAAGGGAGGGGTGGCGGAGGGGGAGGGAGAGGGCGGGAAGAAGAAGAAGGCGAAGCGGAATAATTAGGTGGGCGTTGAGGGGGGAGGTAGATTTGGTGTGTGGAGATGAAATGACCGTGGAAGATGTCGGCGCTGCATCATTTCAGTCCTTGGAGTTACGCCTGGTTCAATTTCTTGGACTTTGACGGGCTTCCCGCAGTCTATATTTAGCGTTATTCAGAGCGACCCAAAGGCAGGTGGAGCCTCGGATGGATAGACTAGAGGATGAGTAGTTAGGGAGGGCGTATATTGTACAAATAGCACAGTTGTGCATCAGGTATATAACCTCTGCTCTGCAGCATCTCCCTAAAAGACCTGCTTCTTCAACGTTGCTCGCCTATCAAATACCCATTCCACCGTCTAAGGATAACCTACGTACTATGCCATACATAGACCCCAACCCGGCAAGACGCTCCAACGCATTATCCAACCCTATTCGATACATTCAGCTAACGTCCTAGTAGTTACCCACAACCTCCCCGTCACCCTCACCACCCAGAATCACCTGAAAGCACTCAAATCGACCTTCTCCCCAGCCACGCCACTTCATCTCCTCCCTCGTCACTGCATTCTTCAACCTCCCCCTCACCTATCCCATTCCCAGTCTCAGAAGGGTCCCTAAAGCCAACCCCCTCATCCACCCATCCACCCCTTTGAAACGCCACCAACGCCTGCACCGCCCTCACCGCCGCCTTCGTCGCCTGTGGCGACGCACGCCTACAAGGGGGTAACCTGAGCGGGCTGCCGCCCTCCCTGCTAGCGCTGGCGTGGGTTTAGGTCAAACAAAGTATAGCTCTTGGTGTTATAAATGCATACAGAAGCCACCAGAATAGACTAGTAATATAAGGGAGCTGTAATTGCTGCAGATGGGGGTCTAACGAAGTATTAATACTGAATAAGCAAACGTTTTAATGTGGCGATGTGGCAATTTCAGCACTAGCGGGAAGCACTTGCAGGAAGCACTAGCAGGGAGGGCGGCAGCCCGCTCAGGTTACCCCCTTGTAGCAGACGCAGGGCTAGCAGCGGGACGATCCGCACCCCCTTCGCCAGCCGCGGTGGCAGCCACGCTACCCAGTCCCCACCGCGCGACGGGCGTGTTCGGCGGCGCAAAAAGCCTTGGCGCTGATCCTGAGGCCGGGGGACCAGAGGCGGGCGTCGGAATACAAGGGTCCGGCATCAGGAGCAGAGGGGGGGAGCGGGCGGGATCCTGGGGCAGGCGCTGGGTGTGCTGGTTCAAGCGGAGGAGCTGCGTCCACTGCGTGTCTGTGAGCGGGTCGACGGGCGTGCGGAAGGGCGGATGCCGTAGAGGAAGACGCCGGTTCCTGCGCCTGCCGCGGTGAGCAGGTTGCCGAAGGCGCTGGCGGTGCCCGCGCCGCTCGCACTCCTTCCCCTTCTTCTCCCTGTCCACCTCCCTCCGCCTCTGCCTCGCCTTTCTCTTTTCCCTTTGCTCTTCCCGCTGCTCAGACGTGGGCGGCGAACTCTCGTTTTCCGTGCCCAGGCTGCCGAGGCTCTTGCCCGGGCTGCTCTGGCTCTTACTCCTGCTAGCTGGACTGCCGCTGCCCAAGAACAATACCGCATCTTGTCTCACATCCCCCGAACTCACGGGGAGGATCGGGCTACGCGACCCAGGCGCCAGCCCGTCGATCTCATGGTCAACCCACGGCGCCACGTCGCGGACCCCACTGCCGCCACCGCCAAGGGGTTTGCTCGGAATCTCGAAGTCGCCGTCGACCCACGGCGCCACGTCTCTGATCCCGTACGCTATTCCCTGCATATCGTGGACGCCGGGGATCCGGTTCGTGGTGATGGTGTAGCTCCGCACGCTGCTGGCTGTGTGCGGCGTGCCGATGCCGCGCTGGAGTACGCCTCCGAAGCTGTGTTGGCTTACATCCGTAGGGGTTCGCGAGAGAGGTGGCACCCCTAGCATTCCGACTCCTTTTAATGTCGTGGCAGGGGGAGAGTCGTGGGAGAATGGAGCAGGGATGCCTGGATGGAGAGATAAGGGGTTGAGGCTGAGGGATTAGGGGCGAGTGGCAATGAGCGGAGTCCTTTCTGTGAATGTAGGCGGGCGGGAGGGTAGATGGCTGGTCGTACTGCCTGTTGTTGGAATGCGTTTGGGGCTGCGGCTCGAAAATCTACCCTTGGCTAAGTTCGCGGTCCCCAAAGCGGATGTCAAGCCCGCAGCTGAGGAGCCGCCAGCAGTAGAGGGAGCCGTCGAGAGCATGGTGATGGAGGGAACATTCATGCCCATTTCTATTTTCCCAAGCTCCAGCTCACTCTGCAGAGAGCCTCCTTTATGGCGCATGGTTTCCCGTTGGAGACGACGAAGACGTTTGTATCCGGCGTAGTCATCTATTCCGGAGGCAAGAGGATGCATCATCACTTGGTCCATGGAGGCCTGACCTGTATCTTCGCGCTCGAATTTGATTTCGAATATGAGGTCACCGAGTGTATGATCGGAGTTGGAGGTATCGGAAGCGGTTACAGAGCGAATAATCCAGCCTACAATACGGTGTCTATAGAAGTTGTACCAAATTGTTTCCCGAGAAAGTTTTGCTCTGCAATGCAAACACCATCAAGTGCCTTGAATTCTGCCCGGTGTTTGGGCTCAGGGATGGAGAGAAACCTACAAGCCTTCATATCTCCCCCCTGCCCTTGGTGCCCACAGACTACTAAGGCTGTGGCTGCGCAGCACTCTCACTGGATACCTGCTCTTGAAGTCTGCGCTGGTCAATCTGAACCTTCCAGCGTCCCCCGGGCGGCAGCGGTATGTAAACGCTGTGGGTGTGGCACTCTCTATCTCGTCCGCGTCTTTGAGTACTATGGCATACGCGCCGTTCGAATCGCAACATATACCCCCATCAGTCGATTCGAGGTCGATGATTCCGTCATGGAAGGCGAAGAGAGTATTAAGTCACCAGCTGGGTGCAGTCAGCAGGGGTGGTTACTGAAACGATGAGGAAGCTTGAACAAATGCGTAGGGAGAGAATAAAAGATAGTGGTGCCAGTGAAGACATGATCAAAAGTGCAGCGTATGGAAAGAGAACGTACGTTCCGGGTCGAAATCCTAAGTCCCCGTGCCTCTTTGACCGTCCTGATGACATGAGCTCTGGGTGCGTGTCCATCCATCGCTTCAGAAGTGCCTATATGAAAAGAAGCCGCCATGCATTAGCACATTTCACGAGGTTCCGATAGTGGTCGTTCGATACACCTTCTGCTCTCTTTTTAAAACTTACCGCTCTAGTCACATCTCCTACGCCAGCAACCGTTTCCAGCCTTCCACCCCTACAGTACAAGGCCGGAGTGCTTCTAGCGATCCAAAGCACTTTATCGCACTCGTCAGCGAGCCTACCCGGCCGCCTTGTTGCTTTGCCAGCGACTTCCATTACAGCCCTGTGGATGCGCGTGGCGCGTAAAGTGGTAGCTGAAATGTCAGGAGAGTGCTGCAGCGCGACAAAAAGCTCATGAAGAGTCAGGACGTCATCAGGATGCATGATGTCAGGCCCTTCACGGGCTATGAGCGGGTCAAGCGTGTCCCGAATCCAAGCAGCGAGCTGGAGGCGGGGGCGGGAGAGATCACGATGTGTAGTGTGGGACATGGTGATCGGATGTTTGAATTTGTTGCTAGGTGACAGTCTTCGTATTGAATGTTTAATGAATGTTGTTTGCTTGAGTTGAGTTTTAGAATCGCGAGGGGAGACAAGTTGAGGTGACAAAAAAGCGGCGCGTTGGCTGGAGTTGAAAGAGTACATCGCAATCGCGCCTTGCGGTACTTTCCCAGTTTATAATGTTGAGCAGTACCTACCTACGAACGTGTTGCCAAATCCTATTGCTCTGCACCTTCTTGTCTCGTACTGTAAATTTGTTCAGACAGTTGATAAAAGGACAAAATGAGACCTCGTCTCCTGTATATGAAAAAGAGCCCTCAGAATTCGGGAAGTGTTCAACGGATCCAGACAAGACTATAAGTCAGGCTTAGATGAGGGGACGCTCCAAAAGCAAAGAAAACACAATTTGCGCTTTATACAAATCTACTCTATTATCTCCGTATGTGCATGTCCGCCCTTCCAAATTCTACGCCTACGCTATCAGAATGAAATCGCGTTCATTCATACCCTGCGGGTTCAGGTTGCTCTGGAAATGATGGTGCACCAAGATTCGAAGCGCATGTGTGCTTCCAGTTCTTTGGCGTATACTTATCGGCTATGGATTTGAATGCCTCCTGCAAAAAGTGGTAAGTACTATTTTAGTGGAAAAGAGCAACACATCAAAACCTACCAAAGTACAGAAAGTCGTATCCCCTTCGAGATGCTTTCCTTCCTGCTTGCAGCCAGGGACTTGCATTATTTTGTCATTATAACGAATTCGTACGTAATAGCCTCTCAGAGTTCTTTTCTGTCCATCGGTAAGTTGATCCATAGGTTTCCGCGCTATGCCTTCACCGTCGACGATGTCTTTCGTCCTGCCAAAAATTGATGACCACCAACTTTGCGACTTCAATGATGCCCTCTTTTTGAGCTCCTCGTCAGATGAGGATATTCGTCCGGGGACAGTATTTAGAGCCGTCCAATTAGCCTTGCGGAAGAGCTCGATGGCAATATGGCTAGTGTACGGTGGCCATTTCTCTCCATCAAAGGCACCCAGACTAGATAGAAGCCCTGCAAGAGTAGTGTCGTGGCACCCGGATAGGGCAAACTTGATATCCCTCTCTCCTCCTCGGCCGCGTCCCAAATTTCTGTCATCACTGCCAATCTCCATGAGACCATCGTTGCCATCATGCTCAACGCTACCAGTCATACGGCTTACAATGTCACCAACCAATCCACCGATTCCAAGCATACGATACTCAGCCGACTCCTTATAACCCGAGAACCACTCTTCGACGCCAATTTGGTCGATAATGTCTCGAGCTTTCTGGTCGTAGAATTCCTTTGGAAGACGAGTCTGTGGCCCATGAGCGAGTGTGGCATTGACTGTATCCATGATACCAGAGAGCCGCGGATGTGAGTCTACCGCTACCTTGGAGTTTTCTGGCATCCATTTCGAGAGAAGTTTTGTTAAATATTTCATATCATCGGAATCATTCCAGCGGTCAGCAGTTCTTTGAGCAAATGCCCGGCTAAGATGGGCGAGCCTCCTACAATTACCACCATTGGGATACAATGTTTCATCTGCTGGTGTTCTGGTAATTATTGTAGGAGTAGGAAAATCCGCAGTTCGGGCACTCGGCGGATACATTCCCCAGAATGCTTGTTGCACGGATTCAAGAGCTCGCGGAATCGGAGTGGCTCGCAGATAGATCATGTCACTGTCGGATATCAACCGAGGCATGAACCCTAACTGCTCGACATAAAGGTTTCGCAGCCGCTTGCCTAGAGCTAGTGTTGTCTCGCGGCCTTTATCCGTAAGTTCACCCAGCTGGCTGCAGGAGGGTTGTTAGCCCAGTGGATATGCAAAGTCATGGCTGTGCACACCAGACTGCATCAAACTCTCCGTTTGGTCCAGACGCTATCACTGGTCTATCGTCCATTCCGAACGTCTCTAATCTCCGTCGGTATTTTCTTCCAATTGGTTGTGGACATCATAACGCTAGTAAGTTGTCTCGCGGAATTGCAATACGGCCAATCTATAGTCTTCATAAGAACGTGTCTTCGCGACCAACGTGAGGTTCTTACATGGTCGAAGGCCAGCCTGTGCTTGAAACTTAGTTCAATTGAGAATATGGTGTATAATGGTCAGGGCCATACATTCTGAAAGCGTGGGGACACCGGACTTCGTTCTCCTGCCCTGGGTTCTAAGAACAAACCATGGCGTAGGAACTGTTTGGCTCCGGTCAGTTAAGTTTAAAGCATGGAGAGAGCTCAGCTAGCTACAGCTATAATATGAGGCCGAAGGGAGCTTGTTCAACTCACTATCTGGACTAGCTGAAGCTGAAGGTCCTTTGGATACAGCTTGTCTAGCTCCTCTTGGGAATAAGGCTTTCGGAGCTGTAAGGTGGTCATTTTGAACCTGCTCAAGATCACCGCTGAGCCGTGAAAGTCGCATAGGCCCTAAGAACTACTAGAGATATTATTAAGTATCATGTCACGCGGAGATGCGTCCTCCTGAAGCGAGGGCGGAAGGCTTGCCTTTCGCATCTTTAGCTTCGGGCGAGGTTTTTCCGAAAGTGAAGCCAATGCTTTTGCGCTCAGGCTTCACATTGTTCAACAAGTGTCTTTCTAAGCCCATTGGCGGGATATGTCAGGCTCATACATCTGTGGAAGGTGTCGAAGTCGCTTGGCATCACGCACAATCCACTTGAGCAAACCTCAATGGCATTCAAAAGCCACTTTCATCTCCTTTACGAAACCACCGTCCCCCCCGAAAGACTCCAAACATCCTTCAGATGACAATCCCCGCAATACTTCTTCTTTACGTCCATCACATGAGGATTCTGCTAAGGGCAAACGCAGCGGGAATGAAAACAGAAACTTTGACGATCTTTCGCAACTGCTCTCAGCTCAAACGGGAGCAGTTCCTGGTCGATACTCCAAGCACCTACAAAACTTGAGGCCTGTTGAGGACCAGGAACCTGGCGACAGCAGTGGACATAGCCAGCATATTCAACCTGTCGAGCTACCCATCCGAAGGGTAGATACAAACTCGAAAGGGACATATCTTATGAAACTACTCGACAACCCAGGGAATGGAAAAAGAGATGCATGGCGGTTTTTCTTGGAACACTATGGCAGTAAGGATAGCCCAGCTTTCACTAAACCGGCTTTCCAGGATCTTGGTGCCATTTCCAGGGGTACCGTGTTCAGCAAACTCCTGAAGGGTCTCATTACGGATTGGGGCGCAGGGTACAAGTCACACCAATATCCTCGGCCCTCAGAAGTAGTCCAAAAGTTTGAAGAGGTTGGTGTTATGCGTCGAGATTTTTGGGCCGACACTCTCTGGCTCCTTACCTCCCAGATCTTGCGAGAAGTTGCGATAGGCAGTAAGAACAACCAGGATCCAGAACATCTGCTACAGGAGCTTATGGCGATTTGGCGGCTATTTTTCACCAGATTTAATGTCAGACAAACAGACTCTACCTCACAGGGATGGATGTGTATCCCAGCAGCTAGAACAACTCTTAACAAAGTTACCACTGAAAGTCATTTGACGCGAAGCTTTGAAAGGAGATTTTCAAAATTTGCGCCAAAATACGGTGAGGACTCTACTGTCGCTCTTGCTGCTTTGATGACTTTTACTCTTTTCACTCGACAGAGCCAGATAATCAACATATCTGAAGGCTGTCGAAGCGAGAATTTTCCTTTTGTTAACCTCATCGCCCACATACTTCCAAACGCAAATTTAAAACCGTTGATCCAACAAGCGCAAGAAGCCATCAGCCAGATTATTATCCCTGAAGAGAAGGTCGCTGAGCTCTTGAAGCAACTGAGGTCAGCTTCGTCTCAAGCACTTTTTGTGATTGGTGCTAGAAAATTCGCAATGGCAGTTCCATCAAGTCAGCAGAACTCGGAACTAGCAGAAGAAATAGAGGAGTTTCTCATTAAACGTCTTGCGAGAGCTATCGAGAAAGAGGACATCCGGATGGTTGAAGATTGTTGGGCAGATGCTCAACAGTTCTTCCTGCGTCCTGGGTCAAACGTAAAACAAGCCATTCCAAGAAGGTTTTATAATTTACTCCTAACAGGCTTAATGGCCATAAGACACCAGCATCGAGCGATTGATGCTTGGAACGAAATGATGTCTAGTGGCTTGAAACCTACAGTTGACACTTGGACAGCAATGCTTACAGGATGTCAGAAAAGCAAAGACTCTACGGGCCTCGAGAAAATTTGGGCAAGAATGGTGGCCTCCGGCGTCCAACCTGACACACACACCTGGACTATTCGTATACACGGCCTCTTGTCTCTTGGCCGCCGTGATCAGGGACTAGCGGCTTTAGATGACATGGGGCGTACTTGGCTGGAAAGTACGAAGTCTGCACAGGTAGCAATCACTAAGAAAAGCAAAAACAACAGCGCTAAAACGAAACCCGCCTCCGAAAAACTTACTTCGGTTCCAAAACCGGAGGTTGCAACTATCAATGCTGCTCTAACCGCTTTATCGCGAGTTCCGAATCTGAGCTTAGAGCAGAAGCGACCTACAATGGAAAAAGTGCTTCAATGGGCTGGTCGCTTTGGTATTAAACCCGACTCAGTCACCTACAATATATTCCTCCGAATGGCTTTGCAGGGAGGCGACAACGTTAGAGCTTATAAACTCTTAAGACAAATGGATGGCGAAAAAATTCAACCAGATGTTGCTACATTTACCATCATCGTCCAAGCGGCCTTCAAACAATATTCGTTCCTTGATCTTCCAGAATCGGAACAAGGTCGTGCTATCTTTGCACTTCTCGATGATATAGAGTCTCGTGGCCTCAAATTGAACGCCTGGGTTTACTCAACAGTCATTGACGGGCTTCTGAAACAGCACAGCAATATTGCTCCTATCCGCGAGCTACTCAATCACATGAATAGTCGCAATATACCACCAACGCCACACATATACACTATGCTCGTCACACACTACTTTGCCAGAGACCCACCTGACGTTGATGCCGTGGACTCCCTGTGGACGCAGCTCATGAACACTCCCGGCACCATCACTGACAACGTCTTTTTCGACCGTTTAGTGGAAGGCTACGCGCGGTGCGGAGAAGTGGGTAAGATGATGAGTGCCTTGACCAGAATGTCCAAAGCAGGGAAGAATCCAGGTTGGAACGCTCTTACCGCTGTCTTGCGGGCGCTTGTTGAGGTAAACGACTGGACCCGTGCAAAGGAAATAGTATTAGATGTGAAGAAGGGAGACGGGTTGGCAAAGACAGGTATAAGCTCAACCGGAACTTATGGTCAACAGGATTTCTGGACTCTCGTGGAGGAACTAGGGCTTAACCGTGAGGATGGAGGGGTATTCGAAGGCATGAGTTCAGAAGCCGACGCGCTCTCTGCCTGAGCTGGGTATAACTTGCTCTCAAGGTCGGTCTCTGATGCTCAACATAGAGAACGGAAGGTGACTATTAGCATACGCTATGTACATATCTGTACTATTTCCATATAATTTGCGTATCTTTCTACGCTTTCCGAGCTAGCGGCGATTAGTCCGCATCAACATATTCAGTCACTGTTTCAGACAACATCTTTACCAACGTCAAGATTTTGAGCATAAACATTTCATAGTTGGCGCATCTTCGCGCCAAATCCGTATAGGCTCCATTTCAAACATGTGGTATGTGTATAGCTGGTCCAGAGCCAAAAGAAACCACGTCGTGGTAATCATTGAAACCACCGCAGCCACCATACCGTACAAATAAAGTATTTCTGACGAAAGCCCTAGATCCCTTTTGTCCCCATCACCACCTTTCCCCCCATTGCCCACCAACCCCCGCCTAACTAAAGCACGCAGGCCCCAACATGGTCGCCAGGACCCTCTCCTACCACCGCGCCGGCGTCGCCGCCCTCCACATCAAAGACCAAATCCAAACGAAGCGCTGCGGGCACCTCGCCGGCAAAGAGCTCGTCGCTCTTTGAGAGGCGGCTCCAGGTTCCTTCGTAGGATTTGGCAAGCTCAATCCTTGGGTTTAAAATCTGCTTCCAACATAGGTCAAGAAATGGGTCTACCGTAAGCAGGTGTGGATCGTTGATAGAGTCATGATGGTAAATAAGATTGACGTCCAGCAGTCTTGCGGTCGATACCCCCGATACTATCGCCGATACCCCGATACGTATCCAATACAATGCAGTATTTTGCGCCACCACGGGAGCTAATTTTAGGCTCTTAAACATTCCCTAGCAAGCTAAAGAGATAGAAAGTAGATTTCTACTTCGTATGATATAGAATCTAAAGCGGAATACTTAGAATCTCCTTAGCTACCCAATCCTTTGAGCTTTGCACGAAGCCCCGCACGGAGCTCTGCACGAAGCTCTGCACGAAGCTCTGCACGAAGCTCTGCACGAAGCTCTGCACGAAGCTCTGCACGAAGCCCTGCGTACGGAGGCTCTGCACGAAGCTCTGCGTACGGAGGATCTGCACGAAGCTCTGCGTACGGAGGCTCTGCACGAAGCTCTGCACAAAGCTTTTATATAGAGCCTCCGTAGTAGAGCCGTTGTACGCAGAACCGCCGTGCGCAGAGCCGTCGTGCAGAGCTTCGTGCAGAGCTTCCATGCGCAGAGCCAGATGTAGAGCCATATATAGAGCCACCTACTAAAATTTAGAAAAAAAGAATAATATAACTTTATTTACTGGGTTTAAACTAGGTATTTTTATATAATAATAAAGAAAAAGGCGACTAAAAATTTATTTGGGGGTATGCCAAGACCTATCGCGATAAGGTCTATCCAAAACCACCCTGCATACGAGATACTGAGGCTAATACAGCCAGTATCACCACTAAAGAGAGCAGTATCGGTATTTCTATTAAAAGAATTAAGAGTTTCGAAGTCATTAGATGCAAGAATAGAATTCTGATTAGCCATTATAGCTTCGTACAAGTAAATTTTTAGATATTTGTGTAAGTGCCAAGTCTTCGTACGAGTATCGGCGATACGTATCGGGGGTATCGAGTATCGACCGCAAGACTGACGTCCAGATGTGAGGTGGAGCACGGACAGGAGTGCTGTCAGCTTGGCCAAGATTGCGGACGGGTTCCCTGGGCTACGTTTGGCTATTTCCTTAAGCGATCAAAAATTACACTACTACCAAGGTATGGTGACTTGTAAGTATTTACACATTAATAAAGGTAACAGCGCACAATTACTTAGACAATGCTGCGCTGCGTAAATTGCTTTACTCTTAAGCACTCTGTTTACTCAATTCAGAAGCACATTAAGGCCATATGGAGACGGAACTTACGCGACAAATTAGATAGCGGTTATTCACATGTCAATTGGTAGCTGTCACTTTCTGGAGTCCTTATATCATTATCAATCTTAGCAATAAGGTTATACAGGCTCTTGGCACATTATATAGTTAGTTTGCAAGATGATTTTCCATGTGATAAATACCCTTTTTGTGCACTTTTTAGCCCAACTGACAGCAAATATACAGCCCTATTTTGCCCTTTTTCTAGCTGCATAATGGCCGCATACAGGGACTTGCAAAATCGGTGTCGGGTTTTTGTTTGCACAGGCACATTCTCCGCACGGTCCTTGTAGGGGTCCCTGTGCGCGCATTTTATCCAGCCGACGCCGATCATGGCATCCCCGCATGTTGGACCCGTTTAAATTGCGCTTAGCGCTTAAGGGCTCGTTCGATAACTTTTTTTGACCTGTTGGCGCCCACCTGTTCGTCACCCGAAAATGGCAAATAGGGCCCACATGCGCAATATCAACCGGAGGATCAAATTGCCAACAGGTAGAAGGTGTCCGTTCATCACCACAGGTGGATTCTTACCTGTTGGGCGGTCTTGGCAACTGAAATCGAGCGTCATGCAGGGCGTAGGTGGATTCTCGCGTCTACCGCGATTCTATCGCTCAATATAGTATAGATGGGCCCCTTTTGCCCACCTGCGCTGCTAAACAGGCGAAATCTCACCTGCACCCTCCGTTAAACAAGAGGGCAGCATTTCGTCTACCTGCGCTAGCGTCCAGATCGATTCTATTTTAGTGTTTTTTAAACAATTCTTCCATCACGTAATTCTACCTGACTTCGACGATGAGGCCTTATATACCAGCCACAGTAACTATAGGCCTATAGGCGCTGCTAGGGCTCCTCCATATGCTTATAGAAGCTGCAAATAACCTTCCCACAGCTAGTGGCAAGTGCCAGCAGCTCATTAATCCTCTGCGCGGTAAGGGAAAGACGGTAGAGCTATTATACGGTCCTCCGCAGGCGCTTAAAACGGTGACACGCCTTAACTAATAAATGTTTAAATTACTCCTTAATCGGCTTGTTAACGACTACGGGCTATATACGCAGGAAGGTATATCGGTGGAGCAGAAGCTAATAATGTTTATAGCTAGATATAGGGGTGGTTTAAGTAGAGGGTTCATAGTATGGGAGTTCTAGCACTCGACGTCTACGGTAAGCCTATTAGTAGTTAATATTTAGTAAATAAGATACTATATCTAACCTCTATTAGTGCCTTTTATGAGGTCCTTACTGCGCTATATAAGCTGCATAAGGATATTATTAAGCTGCCGCCTAATTAAACACCCGAATGGGTAGAATCCGACGATAAAATATAGCCCTTTTTTGCAGACTATATTGGCGCGCTTAACGGCTTATATATACCAATATCAGTTCCTAAACTAGAGCAGTTAGTATGGCGAAATAGAAAAACATAGATATTACAGAATGTATTAGCGGCGTGCGATTTTAACATAAACTTCATATATATATTACCCAGATGGGAAGGCTCTGCCCATAACGGCTAAGTATTTGCTTTTATAAAGGATTAAGGCTTTTATACTCCACTAGGACGTTACTATCTAGCTAACACTAGGTATATAATAGATGATCCTATACTACTAGTACTATATTAGAAAATTTAATATTATCTAAAAGAATAAGCTAAAGTAAACATAAGGCTAAAGGACAAGTATAAGCTCTTTAACCTCCGCCATACATCTCTAAGAAATGTAATTAAATGTATATTTGGAGTCCTAAAAGCACGCTTCCTTATATTTAATAAAGGCCATTGGGGGTTTAGTAAAAAGACACAGATTAAAATTATTTGGGCGCTAATAGTAGTTTATAACTTTATAAACCAGAATAGGTAGAACCCGTATAAGGAGGACTCTAGGTATAAAAGCGCTAAGGATAAGGATACTAACTAATATCCAATTCCGTATTAGGTAGACGAGCGATTAATAAGCTAGTGGCGGGAGGATATAGCAGAGGCAATATAGGTGCAGTATCACAACGTTCTAGCTGCAAGAGGTAAGTATTAATAAGGAAGCAGAGGTAGACATTAAGGAAGCAGAGGTAGACGTTAAGGAAGCAGAGGTAGACGTTAAGGAAGCAGAGGTAGACGTTAAGAAAGCAAAGGTTGACGTTAAGGAAGTTAATATTTAGTAGTTATATTAGAGCAAGAAGCTATAGGTATAACTAAGCTATAAGCGTAGTATTTAGAGCATTAATTTAACGTGCAACACCACTAATAAAAAAGTCACGATAGGTAATTTATTTATAGATTAATCACATTACTAGCCTTTCTACTTAAATTCTTCTAAAATTAACCTTGGGTTAACCTTTAAGCTCTCTACCAAACTCCAATCCTTCCTTATCTGGCTTAAATTAATGTAACGGGACTAGCCTAGTTACAGTAGGAATGTCTCGGTAAAACACTTAATAGATAAACTTGACGCTTTGACCGAATTCTGCCGAATTCTGCTAGCTTAATTGACTTCTGCCAAGTTCTGCCAGATCAATCGAATTCTACCAAAGTCCGTCCGCGTGCGTATGTGCGCACGCATCGACCAAGACCCCTAACTATTTAATTACAAGATTCTCTGGTTATTCCTTTCTCTTCTTTACGCAACGTCTTATTCTCTACAAGAGCTATACCCTTAGATTTAGATAGAATTTATATTGTTCCTTTAAATCTACCCTAAAGGCTCTTTGTGCCCTTATATTACGTTGCGTTAATACTACTACCCTTAAAATGGTAAACGAACTTAAATCCGCCACGTTAACTATTATGACCCTAGTTAGGGAACAAATGACTATAATGTAACAGTCCTTTACGGATGCCTTGGCCTAGCAATAAGCTATACTAGAAGCCTAGCATTAGCAATTAATTAAAGCAATACGCAAAGAACTCTATGATGCTAAAGTACTCGCGTTAGAGACCCCAACAGTAACACCTGTAAATAAGATTAAAATAACTGTATCTAAACCTAGCCCGTTAAACACGAACCTTAAACCAGTAATGGTAACTTAACCCGCGTCTATAACGAATCTAATACCTATTATAAAATCCAAAAAGCTTCCTAACCCTCTAATATTTAATAGAAATTAAAATGATCTACGTCCCTTTATAACTAAGCTCTGTCTTAAACTTTTAACAAACTATAACCAATACCCTACTAAAGCTAGCAAAGTTAGCTATGGAATATCTCGTTTAAGTAAAGATGCTGTATAAACTATAGACCCATTCTTCTATAATGGCACCTTTGTTAATTTCGAAACCTTTGTCTCTCTGCTAGAACAAACGTATAATAACGCTAGCCGCGAACACACTGCTGTTACTAAACTTAAAAACCTATAATAACGGAACCAAGACTTTATAAGCTTCTTTTTGGAATTTTTAGGCCTCGTTGGCGAACTGGATTGGAATAAAGCCGCTAGAGTTACTACTCTTTAATAAGCTATTTTGGATAAAATTAGAGCATAGTTAGTAGGTAGGGAACTACTAAAGGACCTACCTAAATTTGCTATAATGTGCTAATAAATTAATAAGGACCTTTAATATAATAAATAAACTTATTCTCTGAAGCCAACCACACCTTGTGTTTAAAGCTCTACGAAACCAATATATACCCTAAAGCGCGACCCTTCTCCGAAACCTATGCATAACCCTATAGACCTCAATGCCACTCGATTCTACGCACCCTTAGGAACCAACGAACAAAAAACTTAAGCCGCAAATAAAGAATGCTTTAGATATAGTAGAAAAGGATATATCTAAAGGAATTGCCGAACTTACCCTTTTGAAAAAGTCCGCTATAGTTTCTCCTGGTCTTCGAATTATATCCGCTCCTCAAATTACACTCGTTCTTTAAGCTATACTCGCTCCTTAACTTATACTTGTTCCATAAATTATACCTAGTTATTATAAAGCATCTTACTTTTAGCTAACTTGGAAAACGAATCGTCCTAAGGCCAAGTCACACCTTAGGATAAGAAGTAGAAGAGTATAAGTATCTAGGCTCTTCTAGCGCTAATACACAACATAACTCCCTTAATATACTTGGCGAAATTTAAACACTTAGAAAATGGAAGGAGGTATAAATCCTTATAGACAGCGGAGCCACTAGCATGGGCTTTATTAATATAAACTACACAAAAACCTAACGCCTAAATTTAAAGAAACTTGATAAGCCCTAAGGCCTATAAGGCTTTAACGGCAAACCCTTAATATATAGCAAATTGACACACTACGCTCTTATAAAAATGCGGATAGGTAAATACCTTAAATATATTTCCCTATTTGTAACACCCCTAAAGCAATATAAGATAATACTTGGACATAGATGGCTAAAACAACACGACCCTTTAATTAGCTGGGTTAAAGAAATACTAAAGTTCCGTATAACCTACTGCTAAAGTCATTGCTTAAAATACCACTCGCCCTATAAATATGCATATAACTATTCGAATTTAATATAATATAAATTGCCCTTACCACGAACTTTAAACTAATACGATAAAGCCATGACTACTAATTATAGCAAAGAATGCGAAGATGTTTTGTTAAAACCTCTTAAAATTTGTATAATATAAGCCGCGCCCTTTATTTTATTAGCAAGAAAACGAGATTACGAAATCTTTGCTATAATAATGGAAGACATTAAGAAAGCGCTAGAACTGAAGTAATATATCAACCCTTAACCTCTTATACCTAAAGAGTACTATAATCTAATCAACGAATTTAAAAAACGATTTGTAGACCAACTAGCCCCGCACTAAGATAAGTACGATTTTAAGATAGAACTTGAGCCTAGTATAATACCAAAGTTTGGTCCGCTATACGGTATATCATAAGAAGAACTGCTTATGATGCGACAATACCTTAACAAATATCTGGAAAAAGGATTTATTCGCCCTAGTTAATCTCTATTTGCCTTACCCGTACTATTCGTTAAAAAGCTAGGAGGAGGCTTAAGATTCTATATTGATTATTAAGCTCTAAATGCAATTACAATTTAAAACTAATATCCGATTCCCCTGATTTAAGAGACACTTAACTATTTAGTAAAGGTACGGTACTTTACAAAGCTTAATATAGTTGCTGCCTTTAATAAAATCCGTATACGTAAAGGAGATGAGAAGTATACAGCTTTTTATACACAATAGGGACTCTTTAAATACCTAGTAATGCTGTTTGGCGTAAAAAATGGTCCTAGTACGTTTCAGCAATATATTAACAACACGCTTCGTGAATTCCTTAATATATTTATTACCGCGTATATTAATGATATTTTAATTTACTCGTCCTTGCTTTCTAAACATTGGAAATACATTAGAATAGTCCTTAAACGCCTACGAGATGCGGGCTTATAATGCGATATTAAGAAATGCAAGTTCTACACGTTTAAAGTTACGTACTTAGGCTTGATTATATCCCGTAACGGAATTAAAATAGACCCTAAGAAAGTTGCTATAATTATAAACTGGGAAAGTTCTAGTAGCGTATAAAACATTTAAGGATTTCTAGGATTTGCAAATTTCTATTGTCGATTTATTAATTACTTCTTAAAAATCGTTTAGCTATTAGTAAACTTAACAAGAAAGAATGTAAGATTTAAATGGACTACTAAATGTAAACAAGCTTTTAACAAACTAAAATATTATTTTACAACTGCTCTAATTCTTGCCCACTTTAACCCTGACCTTAAATATATTGTTAAAACGGACTCGTCTAATTATGCCCTAGGAGGAGTGTTATCGCAATATAATAAGAACGGTAAGCTATGTCTAGTAGCCTTTCTTTCCTAAAAGCTCGCCCCTGCCGAATTAAACTATAAGATATACAATAAGGAACTACTTGCAATTATTAGATGCTTTAAACAATGGCGTCCAGAACTTAAAGGATCGCTGTTTCTAATACGCGTGTTAACAGACTATAAAAACCTACAGTACTTTATAACTATAAAACAGTTAACGCAGCGCCAAATTCGTTAGGCCGAATACCTCTTACAATTTGACTTTAAGATTATGTACTAACTGGGTAAACTTAATTAGAAGCCTAACGCATTAATATAACGGTTATAAGACTTACCTATAAACGCCTTAGATAAACGAATTATAAATTAATTACGGATCTTATTGCCCCCTAAACGTTTTAAGAAACTATGTCCTATGTTTCTAGATATGGAACTTAACAGAAACAAATTAGAAATTAATAAATGGGAAATAGAAATCGATAAGCTGATGGAATACGAATATAAGAACGACGTATGGATAATAGATGTAATGGGAGCGATTTAAACAGGAAAATAATAGCATAAAGATATTACACTCGCCAAATGCGAAATTCGTAATAATCGACTATACTATTAATAGAAAATGGTAGTCCTGAATTCTGAACCTTTGCGATTTAAGATACTCGAATTTGTATATAACTCTCCTGTAGCAGGACATCCTGGCCGTATAAAGACGTACGAGATAGTTTAACGAGCGTATTACTAGCCTATAATATACAACTATATGCAAAAATACATCTAAGTATACAGAACGTGTGTTTATGGAAAAACTTCTTACGTAAAGAAACAAGGAGTACTCTAACTATTGTTAATTCCAATACAAAGATAGCGTAATATCTTGATTAACTTTATGGTAGATTTACCTAGTAGTAATGGATTTATAAATATTATGGTAGTAGTTGACCGCCTTATAAAAATACGATATATAATTCCCATGGACTTAATTAATGTTATCTTAGTAGCTAAATGTTTTGTTAAATATATCTTTAAGCTGCATGGACTCCCTAACTTGATAATATCCGACTATAGAAGCTAGTTCGTTTCAGACTTCTAGCAAGCTCTATATAAACGATTAAGTATACGAATATAACTCTTGACTGCATTTTATCTAGAGACAGACGGTTAAACCAAAATTGCAAACGCGATTATGGAATAATACCTATAAATGTACTGCTCCTACCTACAAGACGACTGGGAAAAGTGGCTGCCTTTAGCTAAGTTTACTGTGAACAATACGATAAATAAATTAATAGGCATGACGCCGTTCTACGCGACCTACGGATAAGACCCTCAACTTGGATTTGAACTATGACCTGAAATTAATATAATAGGACCCATAATTAAACGGATTTAGTTAATTGATGTGCATAACTTCGCTAATTAAATGAAGCAGTTAACGGAACTTGTCGGGACAATATCACGTATAGTCACGTGGTTGTCACGTGTCGCCGCGGCACTAGCGTGGTAAGGAACCTTAAGTTCCTTACCCTTCCCCTTTTGAACAATAATATGAAGAACAACTATCATACTATCTACGAACCGTAGCTACGTGATATCCCCTTGTGTAACCAACACTGATTAGTGGTTAACTTCACTGTTATACCACAGAATAGCTAGGTTTCCATCAAGAAGAGACGAGCCACTTTACCAGTGCTACTTGTGCTAAGGGAAGCTGTCTTTTGAGGTCAGAACTGGTCCTAAACCTTAAATAGAACTCTTCCACGAATCTAAGGATCTAAAGGCCAGAACTGGTCCTGAGCCTTTCCTTGATTACAGATTCTTGCGTCCATCACGCAGAATAATATGCTTTATGAGTCTTCGCAATTCAAGGCCAGAACTGGTCCTAAGCCCTATAATCGCAGATTCTCGTCCGAATGCGTACCAAACGACAATCCCTACACTAACAACACTTCCTTCCTCCGAAAATATGGCTACGACCACTCTAAATAACTGGAGAGACTCCTTACCACCAGGGGTAGCTACGTACGCGAAACTCATCGATAAAGATTGGGACGAATTTCCTGTTTTTAATACAATAACTTGTACCGCAAAACAAGTTAACGGCTTTCTCCTACACCATATTGTATTCTACCGAAATAGATACTACACCGATATACAACTATGGAAATATTTTAGGGAGGATTTCGTGGGATGGACTACCAATACCTAGGCACTTGGCAATGCTGATATTATTTAGGATTTCCGAGACTTCCTTCGCAGAAATGGGGTATACATTGCTGAGAATAGTAACCCAATTACTAGTAACATTTAGGCTGTTATTATTAGAATAGAGGAGCCAGTATGGACGGAAGCTAAGATTATATGTTAACTATAGAAACCTAAAACCAACCTATATTCTTTAGAAGGCAACTTTAATTTGGAATGGAACCCCTAGAACGCTAATCCTCTATTCCAGCCAACTGGTGAGCCTACACTACTAGAGACACAGCAGCCTCCGCAAGAGCCACCGCAACAGCCTCTATAGCAACTATTGTAAGAACCTCCGCAGCAACCATCGCAAGAACCTCCGCAGCAACCACTATAGATAACCTCAGGCTATCAAACACCTTAAGTTCCTTAAGCTGCTATATCTTAACCCGTGCCTTAAGCTGCTATATCTTAACCCGTGCCTTAAGCTGCCGTATCTCAACCCGTGCCTTAAGCTGCCGTATCTCAACCCGTGCCTCAAGCTCCGTCCTACTAGCAATCTCCGTAGTAATCTCCGCAACAAGCCTCTACTTCTCTATAAACATTTAACAAGCTTTAGAAGATTTAGCGTAGAGGGGAATTCCAAGACTTCTGTAGTTCCCAAGGTAACTACAGAGGTGGCTACCAGCGTAATCCAGATAGGAAGTTCTCATGGAGAGTACCGTGAAGAGAGAGTGATGTAAGGGGGGAGCGGTTGGAACGGCACAGTTACGCAGGCAATCCACAAAGAAAGAACTGCTAGTGTCTGCGGCAGCTACGAACCACGAACTAGACAACGATAGCGCCAATATGCCTGCTATTATAAACCAACCCTGTGATAAGACTCTGTGCTAATCTGCCTACGGAACCGACCCTACGCTAGTACTGTACTGCTAGATACCATCGACAAACCAATAGCGCCGCTACACCTGCGATCTATTGACTAGCCGATCGTGCCTATACGCCTGCGATCTTCCGACCAACCGATAGACGAGCTCTACGTTTGACCACTATTGCCACCCAATGCTTGCACCGTACTGCTACTACAATAGACCCTTGCTGCCCTGCCTGCAGTTAACTAATACTTGCTGCTTTATTAGCAACTGACCGACCCCTACTGCCCTGCCTACAGCTAATCGACCACTTGCTGCTCCGCCTATAGACAACCGATATCTACTGCTTCCGCCTGCAGCTAACTGACATCTACTGCTTCCACCTGCAGCTAAACCAACACCTTACTGCCTTCCTACTGTACCACAAGCATAAAAGAAGACTTGCCAGTATTGGGACTGTTAGGACTGAGTTACAAAGAATTCTCAGGCCATATTCAACGCCAGTTTTAGAGCATTCCTATTGGTCAACTATCGTTCCCATTTGCTCAAGCTAGCTGTATCTAGTTACGCTCCGCTAGCTCCATAACCCTATTTTAACGATACAGTTCCCTGGTTAATCTACCTAGGATTTCCTAGTTTACTACTTAGTTAACTACCATTTCTTTAGCAAATTTTAGGACAGCGAGACTTATATTACAATGGTAATAGTAAGTAAGGAGGATTAATAGTTGTTACGCTAGCCAAGCGGTATTTGTATGCAGATAGCAACCACAAAAGAAGAGTTGCCAGTGTCGGGACAATATCACGTGTGGTCACGTGGTTATCACGTGTCGCCGCGGCACTAGCGTGGTAAGGAACCTTAAGTTCCTCACCCTTCCCCTTTCGAACAATAATACGAAGAACAACTATCATACTATCTACGAACCGTAGCTACGTGATATCCCCTTATGTAACTAATAGAACTACTATAAAGTAAATTAACGTACGCTTAAATGGTATAGGAATAGCATATAAACAAAGGACGAGCTCCCGCGTGGGACTTTAAAGAAGGTAATATGGTTTACCTAAATACACAAAATATAAAGACTTAATGGCCCTTAAAGAAACTTAATTAGAAGTTCGCGGGCCTATATTAAATTAAAAAGAAACTAAACCTATACGCCTATAAGCTTAAACTACTAATTGAGATGAAAATACACCCAACGTTTTATGTAAGCTTGCTGTAACCCTTAAAGGGTAAACCTTTAACTCGCGAAGTGCCGCCGCTACCTCCCATAATTGTTGATAATGGTAACGGTTCTTACTTTATTAACTTAATTAATAATATGCGATAGAAAACATAATCTAAACAATTTAAACTTCTTGTTAAGTGGGAAGGATATAAAACACAAACCTAGGAAACCTATAACCAGATTAAGGCTAACGCGCCTTCCTTAGTAAAAGAATTCCATAAGGATTATCCTTTGCGGCCTGCTTTGGCTAGATAGATATAATATAAAGTATTTGGACCCATTTCATTCACTCTTTCCCATTTTGGGATTAGCGCATACGCGCTCCATAAGAGTTACCACCAATATATAGAATAGACCTCTTCTCCCTCTAGACACCAATAACACAACCAATTAAGCAATTGCTATACCGTAGCTACCAAAGTGCTACTAATACTGATTAGTGATCACAGATTAGGAGACAGTACTATTTTAAAGAGAAATTAACCACAAAAGGCCCACCTACCTGTGCAGAGAACCCTTGTGTGAGATTTGCTAGGGAATACGCGTTAAGAAGTAGACGCTTACCTATGCTTGTGTTTCTACGACTTAATTCACATTTAAAAATTCAGAGGCCTACCTATGCTCGTCTTTCTATATCGCGTCCATCACATATTCGCGGCACCTGCGCGTTTTACTATTTATCGCAACCTACGAACTTAATACGGCCTCTATACTAATAACTTTCCCTCCCTCTATACCTCTAAAAACCCCATAGTAACTAATTCTACCTCCCTCCTTACCTCCTCCCATACAATAAATACAAGCTATAGCGGACTGGTTAGTAAAGCTAGAGAACAAGGATCAGTAGCCTAACAGCTTTAATCCCACAAATAAGGAGAAAGATAAAAGAGATGCTTTTATAAGACATAAATGCTGGGTCTATAACTAATTATAGTTATAAGATAGTGATCTCTGGGAGCAATTCAAAGAAGACTTTAATAAATGGACGGTATAGCTATTTAATAAAGTTAATAAGACACACTTACGCAATTTATAAAGTGCTCTGCGTAAGTATGGAGTTTAGGTACATAAGTTAAATCGCCCTCCTAAGCTAAACAACGCACTGTATAAATGCCTTCAGGAGGAAGAGCCGACTGCTTAGATAATACTAGAGATTTAACAAATAATACTAAAGGACGGAGAATTTAAGTTAAACCTTATAGCATATATGCTAAAGACAGGCGGAGTTAAAGTACAAGTTGGCAACCTTAATGACATTAAACAACAACCTACGCAATACTAAAACTTACCTCCTTTACTCTTACCAGCAGACCGTACTGCTAGAGATATCATTTCCCTTATAAAGTTAATTACAGTAGACAACAAATATAGCAGTTAGAATGATAACTTTAATATTAAACTTAATATCTTTAAGAATTACTATAAGCAACTTAATATTACTAATAACGCAATAAAGGCAAAGGCATATTCCAACATACTAAAGGATAATACTCTTAACCACTTCTTTGCAAATTAAGCATTATATAGAGAAAGTACACCTACTTTTGCTTAACTTTGCGGTGCAACATAAGCCTATTTTAAGAACGATGACTACCGCCACTCTTAACTTCAGTTATTTAACAGCCTTATACTAAAGGAAGTTATATCTTAACCAAAGAATACGGCCAAATAGAAAAAGAAATACCTTAATATCTTAGTTAGAGACCTCCAAAAAGCATAAAACGGCGCCAATAAGACTATAAAGGGTAACACCGCTTTGTAATAGCGCTTAATTATTACGTGTTAAGACGACTTAGCTTATAGTTACGCATACTTTTAACCACCTAATATATTGCTAGCCTTAATTAACTCTCTTTAAAGCTCAATTATTACCTACAAGAGAAGTCACCCACCGGCTATAGCTGCCTATATTATAGGAGAAGATAAAGAGGAAGAAGCGTACTATATAAACCGCCAATACATTCGCAATAACAACGATTACAATAATTGCGGTACCTTGCGATTTTAACGCTTCCCACAATACCCTTAGAATTGCAATACTTAATACCTTTAAGAACGATACCCTTAAAACCAAAATCCTTAATTCCGCAACCCTTATAACTTACAAGTTAAGAGATGCTTTATTTATAAGAAATAAGGCTATTAGTCTACCAAACACTTAAAAGAAAAGTAAGAAGATTAAAAAGAGAAGTATAGACATAAATACAGCTATACCTTTAATTAGAATGCTGCCTAATAGATTACTAAATATAAAGGTATTAAAGACAATGATAATTTTAATGACTTTCAGACCTTCGTACTTAATCTTAAAGAAGATACTAAACACGCCAAACACTTCATATTATTAATAGTTGAGAAGTTAAGCAACCTTATAACTTAATATATACTTATAGGAGTAGTTCCTAATAAGTCTACTTTCCCTTTTACATATTTAACCACCTCTAAAGAGATCTCTTAATATAACTCTAACAAATGGTACAGTATTATAATTAATATGGGAGCAGCAAGAGCATTAACTGCTAAATTTAGCCAATATCTTGTATATAAGGAGACCGTTAACTTAATAGCCACACTTAATACTTCTAACGCCGGCGCCATTAAGGTTAAGTTCGGAATTAGCTTAATATCATTAGTAGGTTCTCTTAAAGTACAATTACCGGTAAGAGAGATTGTGTTTTATATTATATGCACTAATACCCCATTTCTTATAAGCCTACGAGATCTTAACTCTCTAGGTTACTACTATAATAACCTCACTAATAAGGTAGTAACTCCTACATTAATAGTGCCAGTGGCACAACAGTTCGGTCACCCCTTCCTACTATAGGGAAAGACTCTATAGCAATTCGTTACTATATTAATTATATTAACAGCATGCTACTTGACGGCAATAGAGTTATTATAATTATACTATCGTTTTAGCCATCCTTTAGTTGGGAAGTTATATGCTCTACTTAAGCATTTAGGTTATAATATTAATAAAGAGATAATTAAGAAGCTAACTAAGTACTATTACCATTATTAAAAGCACGGCAAATCCCTATATAGATTCAAGTTCAAGCTTCCTAACAATTTGGACTTTAATTATATAGTATTCGTTGATATTTTCTATATTAACGGCAAGCCAGTACTCCACGTTGTTAATAAGGCTATAGGATTTACCGCCGCCTAATTTCTAAAAGATATATCTACAAAAACCACCTAGGAGGCTCTTTATACTTATTAGCTTAATACTTATCTTAGTTCCCCTAATTTAGTTATATATAACACCGGCACCAACTTTAACAGCCGTGAGTTTCGTTAAAACGCCTCTATAGTTATAATAAAGACCAAGTATATGCCTATTAAGGCTTATTAGAGCATCAGAAAGGTTAAACAAGGTTATATAACCCTTCTTCACGCCTATAAGATTATTTAAGAAGAGATAGATTCAGATATCTTAAAGAAGGCATATTTATAGATAGCTATTAAGGCGTTAAATGATTCTATAGGCCCTAATGGCTTAGTACTAACTCTACTAGTATTTAGTGCTTTCCCACAAATATTAGATAGTAACGTACCGGCACTATTAATTTAATAACGTGCTATCGCTATACATAAAGCAATAGAAGAAATTATAAAGGAGAGAGCTAAGAGAATGGTTAACAACGCACTTAATACTCAAAACAATCCTAATATGGAAGCTTTATATAACCTACTACCTAATTCCCTAGTGCTTATATATAGAGAGAAAGGAGGCTGGAAAGGCCCCTTTCTATTAATTAGAATTACTAGCAAGACTTATAAGGTTAAACTCTTATCTAGAGTTACCAATTTCCGATTAACTTATATTAAGCTATATTATAAAGAGAGTATAGTTGGAGACTCTAAGGGAGATTAATCTAACAAAGAGCAAGTTAATAAAGGAGAAGAGAAACAAAAGGTACTAATTTAGCAACTATAACGCAACCGCTAGCGACCTAAACGATTTCGTGGACCTAATGTTACTGTCTATATAGCAATTCCATTATATACTAACTCCCGTACAAAGGAGATTAACAGCCTACTTAAAAAGGGCGTATTTTAAATTACTAATACTTCTACAGTACTAGAAGGCACCTATATATTTAACTTCTAATTTATTAATAATATTAAGAATAAGGGCACTAATTAAGCTTTTAAGAAGTTATGATTAGTTATATAAGCCTACAATAATTAGGAGAAGGAATTAGTGTTAATATAGTTACCTATTATTTAATAATTAAGTTAACAAATTATACTCGCACTTACACCTTCTCTTCTTAAGGAAGGCGCCTCCCTATACCTCCATAACATCTCACAAGCGTATATATAATCTACCACTCTTTTAAATCGCGATTTCTATGTTCGCCTACCTCCAGAACTCTCAGATATCTTACAACTTGGCAATAATACCATTATAAAGGTGATTAAGCCTCTATACAGTATCCCTAAGGCTGGCAACCATTGGTTCTTAATATACCACCTTTACCACACAGAGAAGCTTAAGATAAAGGAGTCTACCTATAACCCTTACCTCCTCTACACACATAAAGCCGGAGTAGGAATTATTGGCCTCCAGACCAATGATACTCTATTTATTAAAAATAAAGAGTTTGTATAAAATAAGGAAATTAATCTTATAAACGCTAAGTTTATAGTAAAGAAACGTAAGAAACTCACAACAAGTACTCTAATTAAGTTTAATAGTGGTTAAATTACTCTTAATAACAATAACTCCATTACATTTAACCAAATATGCTAGTGCGAGAACTTGAACCTTATTAACCTTAAGACTACCAATCTTATGAGTTTAAGAGGCACTAAGAGAGTTGTAGTTACCCTAAAAGATTAATATATTGCTTAACACACAAGAGGAGCATATATTGCCTCTATATACTAACTAGAGTCTTTATTTAATCTTTTCTTTACAGCTTAAGTTACTAACCTAAAAGAAGGTAACGCAAAGAAGCTAAATAAGCGTTTATAATAGTAAATTAATAATAAGTTAAGAGGCCTATAATTTATACCTTTAGACCTCCAATTACCTAAGATTGTGGTATTTATAAATGCCTCTTTTGCTAACAACGCTAACAACACCTCATAAATTGGCTTTATAATTGTAATTGTTGACAATAGTAGTAGTATAAATATCGTTTATTAGTCCTCTATTAAGTATAAGAGGGTTACTCACTTAGTTCTAGCCTCTAAACTATACGCAATAGCTTACGGATTCGATTATAGCGCGGTCTTAAAGTCTACAATAAAGAAGATCTTGTAGGTAGAGCTCCCGCTTATACTCTATATAGATTCCAAGTCGCTATACAAATACCTTATTAAGTTAGGAAGTACTTAGAAGAAGAGATTAATAGTTAACTTAATATACTTGCGCCAATTATATAAGAGACGCATAATTACGGAGATTAAATAGATTAACGGCAACTTAAACCCTATAGACGCAATAATAAAAGTAAATGCTTATAACGCATTAAGAAACCTTATTAACATAAATACGATCAACTTAAATATAAAGGAATGGGTAGAGAGAGGTTAAGTAGTTAGTAAGAAATTAAGTAAACGTAAAATGCAGAGACTAGAGTTAGATTTTAATATCACGTGCGGTATATCACGTGTACAGGTTATTAGGCCAATCACATAGAGAGTTGCTAGTATTTAGACCCATTTTATTCACTCTTTCCTATTTTGGGATTAGCGCATACGCGCTCCATAAGAGTTACCACTAATATGTAAAATAGACCTCTTCTCCCTCTAGACACCAATAACACAACCAATCAAGCAATTGCTATACCGTAGCTACCGAAGTGCTACCAACATAAAGGTAAACAACTGCTACCTAATACAAATACACGAAACTTAAATTTAAAAAGAACTTAAAATAAGTTATAACGTTTATAACGCGATTACGTGACATATAAGATATTAAGGAACTTCAACTAGCGGTTAAAGTTGTTTAATTAGTTAGATCTGCCTTGCCAAGACTACTACCTGACACAAAAATACGACATGTGATAAAATTATAAATTCTTAACCAAATTGAATTATTTTGAACCTTTAGCTAAAGGGGGGGGTACTATAACGGGACTAGCCTAGTTATAGTAGGAATGTCTTAGTAAAACACTTAATAGATAAACTTGATGCTTTAACTAAATTCTGCCGAATTCTGCTAGCTTAATTAACTTCTGCCAAGTTCTGCCAGATTAATTAAATTCTACCAAAGTCCGTCCGCGTGTATATATACGTATGCATCGACCAAGACCCCTAACTATTTAATTATAAGATTCTCTGGTTATTCCTTTCTCTTCTTTACGTAACGTCTTATTCTCTACAAGAGCTATACCCTTAGATTTAGATAGAATTTATATTATTCCTTTAAATCTACCCTAAAGGCTCTTCGTGCCCTTATAATTAATTAAGAAGCACCTGCTGCCGCTTTATATTAGCTACTAGCTGGTTAATATACCCCTTCTAAACCTTGCTAGTAAGTAAATTAAAGATAAAAGACCTATTTTTAACCTTAAATCCTTTTAAAACAAGTTGCTAATTACTAGTAAAAAGGTGCCTAAAATCCTTAATAAAGTCACCTACAGCTCGCTTAATTAGTGAGCTTTATATTACCAACAGTGTTATATTTAAAGAATTGAATATTGCAGTCGCCTTAAAGATAGTCTTATTTAATACGTCTGTTACCTTTAATAACTTTAACGGACGGCTTCTGTTAGCAGCTATAGTAGCGTTCTTTATCAATCGCCTTACCAAGTCAAGTCGCTTTCCTTTTTTAGTAACTCGAGCCTTCTTTCCTACGGCACCTACCGCATTAGGTGTAGACGATAGCAATTATATTAAGAAAGAGACGGCTACTAATAGAGAACGTAATAGAGTTAAAGGCGTTAATATAGATAAGGAAGCAGATAATGAAGTAGGTAAGGGAGTTATACTCTAGTTTTTAAATAGCGTACTAGAAGGACTCCATTTAATTAATCCAAGTACTAAATTTAGGTTCCTACCGCTATTAATCATATTACGATTATTAACCTTAATATTAGAGTTATTATTAGCTCTGCTTATACCTATATTCTATAACTGTCGTTTTCACAGGGGGGGTGGCCTATTAAGAGTATACTCTTGTTCTGATATTATTGCAAATAGGTATCGAAAGCAGAGGATCATAAGGATCGCGGTGCCTAAGTAGGGGGTTAATTAGTCACCATAAGGGTAACTAATTAGATACACGCGACCGCGCAATATATATTCTAACACTAGCAGTTCTTTCTTTATGCGTAGAACAGCCATCCTAAGACATACAACCACGTAACCTCTGTACATATACTCCAACATAACCTCTATCTGTATATTCCGACACTAGCAGTTCTTTCTTTGTGCTTATGGCGCTGTAGGAAGGCAGTAGAAGTTAATTAGCTGTAGGTAGGGCAGCAAAGGTAGGTTTGTTTACTGCGGGCAGAGTAGTAAGGTGTTAGTATAGCTACAGGCGGAGCAGCAAGTTGTTGGTTAAATGGGAGTTAGCTGCAGGCGGAGCAGCCGAAAGTTAATGTGGTGCTGCAGGCAGGGCAGCAAGGTGTTGGTTAGCTGCAGGCAGAGCAGCCGAAAGTTAATATGGTGCTGCAGGCAGGGCAGCAAGGTGTTGGGTAGCTGCAGGCAGAGCAGCTAGAGGTCAATTTGGTTACTGTAGGTAGGAGCAGTAGAGGGTCTATTCGTTTGGGTAGCAGTATGGTGCTAGCATCAAGTGGTAATAGTAGGTCGAGCGTTCGGAGCTCGGTCTATTAGCTGGTTAATAGATAGCAGGCATATCGGCGCTATTGTAGGTTAATAGATCGCAGGCGTATCGGCGCGATCGTTCGGTCGGTAGATCGCAGGCATACAGGCACGATCATTCGGTTGGTAGATCGCAGGCGTATAGGCACGATCATTCGGTTGGTAAATCGCAGGCGTACAGGTATGATTATTTAGTTGGTAGATCGTAGGCGTATTAGCGCAATTAGTATCGTAATAGCAGGCATAGCGGCGCTATCGGTTGGTTAATGTATCGTATGCATATCAGTACGATTATTGTCTGTGTAGGTAGTAGTACGGTACTAGCGACAGAGTCATTCGGGTGGCAGTATAATGCCAGCAATGGAGTCGTATTCGTAGGCGTATTGGCACGAATTCTTGTCTGTCTGTAGGCGTATTGGTACGTCTTAATTCCTCTGGCAATTCTTTCTTTGTTGTATGTGGGCAACGAGACGGAAGAAGAGGCACCAATATATAGACGCTGTTGGATGTGGTATTCGACGTGGCAGAGCCGCTAGGATTGTGGCAGAGTGTCAAGAATGTAGGAATAGCGTGCTGGCAGAACTTTAAGAGTCTGGCAGAGCTGAAATTGTCGTAAGATAAGGGCGCGCTAGCAACTGCCGTAGATGCTGACAGAGGGGTATAAGGGCCAGAGAGCGCGTTATTAACGTGATTTCTTAACAGGTTTAGTAAAGAAGTCAAGTTTAACGTTACGCAAGAGGTAAGGGGTAGTTGCGTAAGAAGCTGAGGGGGAGTTAGGGAACGCGTGGTCTTCTTTGTGTTTATGTAAGGAAGTAAAGGTGGCAAGCTTGCGGTAAACATAATGGACGTAGAATTAAGGGCGGGTGAGGCTGTTAATTCCTTAAATATCTTTTAGATTCTTTGCTCGTGTAAGGAGGAAAGAAAATATCTAATATTCCTTAGCATAAGGTAGTTCCGTGAGTTCGTGTAAGGAAGTTGCAGAGGCCTTATCTCTTCTGAAAAGACCTTGTCAATCTATGGTATAACCTGTGAGGTTAACTATTGATCAATGTCGGTTTTACAGGGGGGGTGGCCTATTAAGAGTATACTCTTGTTCTGATGTTATTGCAAATAGGTATCGAAAGCAGAGGATCGTAAGGATCGCGGTGCCTAAGTAGGGGGTTGATTAGTCACCATAAGGGTGACTAATCAGATACACGCGACCGCGCAATATACATTCCAACAATAACAAATTCTTATCAAGCACATTATTAATTAATGCGGCGTAGTTACCTTTAGCCATTTTACCAGTAAGTAAATACGTTAATTGCTTATAATAAGCCAGCCAATTATTCTTAAAAGGTTTTCTTCTAATGTATTAGTAAAAGTAGTTATCTATAACCCCCTCCTTATCCGTCTATAGTAATAGAGTAACCTTATACTTACCCTAGCCTGAACACGCCCTCTTATGGGCCAAAAACTCACGGAAAGTAGCCTTCCAATAATTATACTTATTGGTTAACTGGTTAATTATAAGCTCCTAACCCGATTTAATCTTAATAAAGGCAATAGCGTCCACATAGTCAGTAGCCTTAAAAGTAGCACTATTAGTCTCCTTGCCTTGATCTACCAGTACCCGCAGGTAGGTTAAAAAGGCCTTATTTAAGGCTGGAAGCTATACTAATTAAGGCCTATTAGGACTATCCATACCCATTATCACCTTCTTCTTCCGGACCCGTTTGGCTGGTAGCTTGGCAGCAATAGGCTCCTACCTATCTTCGTCCCTCGTTATCTTCGCCCTCCCTCGCTTCCTTATCTGTCTTATCGCAGGCGCTAATACTAGCTCAGTAGGGGTGGTAGTGGTGGCGGCAGTGGGAGTAGTTAAATCGTATATATTGGGTAGGTCTAATATGGGTAAGGATTAAGCCATAGGTAAGACAGCAGGGTCGGCGGAGCTGCCCTTGGTAGATGTACCAAGCTCGGCCATTAGAAGAAGCAAGTATTTCATAAAGAAATTGAGTATATTAATAAGGGTCTAACTACAGGCTCTATCTAGGTGTTTTTTCAGCGTCCATAAGCTCAGACGCGGCTTATATAATCACGACTTACTGCCCGTCCTTAACCTGCCGATTATTCTACTAAACGAACGGCTCTTACCTGTTCGATATACACCCCTGCTGTGGCGCCCACTAGTTGCGCTTATAATCCTACAGACGGGCGCAGGTGGGCACAAAACAGGGGGTCGAACAGGTGGGCGCGAACAGGTCAAAAAAAGTTATCGAACGAGCCCTAAGTCCAGCCGGGGATAGTCAACGGGGTGGCGCAAAGCTTTTGGGATGGTGGGTTACTCGATTCAAAAACTGAAGCTACATTATCGACCTTCTCACTTGATCGCCTCCATATAAGTTACTGCTTTAGTTCACCAAAAAGTTTACCAATCAGAAACGAACGCCACCTTGCGAAACCCACTTTGCACGGCCACACAAAGAATGAGCTTCCAATCAGCTTGTGGCGACTCTTGCTGGTAAGGCTAGCGTTGGTTGGTTGGTCTGAATTCCAATCCATCCATGCTCAAATTTGACCTGTCCAGCTCTTCAAGTCGGTTAGACCTTCTTAATCCGAATAGAGGTTCTGCCTCGGGTACAATTACTTGCAAAATCAGTGGCACCTCTTACGCACTTTGAAGTTCTGCAACCCCCGGACAAAGGAGCTCCCTTGTTAACATGTACCCAATTATAGCTAGTGAGTCTGAAGAAATGACAATCTATATGCAAGGCCCTTTCTGTTTAACTTACGCCTTCGGGTATTACTGTCGTATCTTGGGGACGGCGACTAGTGATCGCCCTAACCCTGCTGACCTCCTTGTCATTCGTTCCCTGAGCAGACTTAGAATTAGCTAGTCCAAGTTTATTACGCCGTTCTTTGATATGTTTCAAGTAGTTGGAAGTAAAAGCCGACTGTCGGCACTGAACGGTGTCCACCACCAGTTTTTGGAGTCTCTGGGTGGGATTGCATTCTTTATGGCGCTGGTCACAGATGATACCGCTGAAGGCATCATAAATCTCAACAGCAAGCGTGCTCACGCTACTTTTGATGTCGTTGGCCATAGACGGGAAGAGTTTGCCCCTTGTCTGGATCGTTGACTTCCAGAAGCTGCCCAAGATCGTAGAGTCGCAGGCTAGTCTATCAGTGTCGTTTTGTGGGAGGGGCTTGTGCCAGGTGCAGCACAGCCCGTGTGACAGGCTATTGATAAGCTCGTTAACCAGATTCAGTAAGCACTGGACGGTTGTTCTCCGGACGTCGCAAATCCTTGCTATGACAGTATTAGATCAGGAGTAGAACGGCAGTGGCATCACCGCATACTGCACATGCGGCAAGTATGGTTAAGCCGTATGAATGAGAACTTGCCTATTAGGTCATTGGGTCCGAAATGGTCAAAATCATTAAGGCAGTGACCCTTTGCCGTCATCAATCGGCCTTTGCTATCCACAGAACACTCAACGACAAGATTTTTAATCAGAGTTCTGAAAACCTGCTCTTGTCCAAGTTCCCAGGCAACAAATGTTAACAGGGGAACGTCTCCCTTTTTTTTTTCAGCGAGTGAAGTCACTAGGATGCTCCAGGAAGTAGCCCAAGGTTGCAGCTTTTGAACCATGTCGTACTTGTGGGTGAGAGCCAGGATACGATATAGCTGTTCAAGGGACGGGTTCTTCGGAACTTCGGCGAATCTTCCGTGAATGATATTTAGGACTGTTACTAGAGCCTTGGGCTCTTCTTCTGGCAGCGATACAACCCACTCTCCCTCTACTGGCTTTGACTCCTTATAACCGCCGAAGAGCATTGTCTTCCAAACGGGCGAGGAGCGACCCATCGTTCGGGAACAGACCACGAAGTCTTGCACATTACCTCCCGTCTCAGAGCCGACTTGCAGGCGGAGGTCTCCGTCAGCGTCAATATAGTTTGCTGGTGGCTCAAAGGAGACATGGCGCGCGTGTTCGGCGAGGCTGGAAGATGCTGTCGCCAGCTGTTTCTCACTAGACGGGCTCGACATTTGATTATCGAGTATGTAGCCGGATATATAGATGTTAATGGACGTTAGATAGGGCTCGTTTGGGCTCGTTTGGGCAGCCTTGGATGGTGCGGGGTTAGCTTTCCGTGAGCGTGCTTCAAAGCCCCAGTCCGAAGGAATCGGCGTATGCAGGGTGGCGTCTTGAAATTCTTGCTTCGTGAAATCTTGTAGGCTAACCACCTCCCCTACGTAACGGAATACCCTGCGTTGCGTAAAATGTTAAAGGTGCTTTGTACAAAGCCCCCTTTAAATACCACCTCAATACCAACAGTCAAAGTAATACTACTCTATAATATTCTACAATTATTTCTACTAATTATTCACCCCTTTATTTCAAAATTACTTAAGATCTTGCTAGTGATTTGCGCGGCCTCATCGACCAAGTCCAATGGCTGGACTTAAGCGCTAAGCGCGATTCAAACGGGTCAACCTATGCAGGGGTGCCATGATCGGCGTCGGCTGGATAAAGTGCGTGTCTAAGGACCCCTCCAGATGCCTGCAAGGTCCGTGCCTATGCAAACAAAACCCCGGCACCGATTTTGCAAGTGCCTATATCGGCCGGCGCTAACTGTGCGTTGCGAGAAAAGCCTGGAGTTCTCTTGCAGCCACCCATGTGAATCCGCAGAACCTGAGCTGCTGTGACTTGATGTAAACTCGCCTGTCGTGGCATACTTTCTCACCAGTCATTCATCGCTCATTTTCTGCCACAGAGTTATGATAGTATACGAACCGTCACGAAATATGTGCAATACTGCAAGAATACTGCTGGTACCTCTTCCCTTCGGCAGTCAGGCCTGGGCGCTAATACTCCAGCCGTAACTTAGTCACTCCTAGTATGTTTGTACATTTATTTCAGCTATTTTACAGAACTTTGTAGGCATGAGGAACTAGTCGTTGAGATCTACTATGGTCTCCTAGAGAATCTTGCACATCCTTTAACGCCACAGCCAGTGATCTACTTGGACTGGACTGGACTGGATCTGGGCTCAAATCCAGTCCACTCCAGTTCTATCGCGATTTGGCTCCAGGAGCGCCATACAATCCATATACTATTTATAGTAAGTCTTGGCGTCCTTTCGGTGTTACAGTAGGTGTGCGGACGTACCAAATTCGCCCCAAATTGTTTATATAACTCCTCAAAAGCCTCAGTTGTCTTAAATACTTCCTCATCATTGCCCTTATCCTCATCGTCGCCTCTATCCTCACTACCAGCATGCTCTTATCGGGGGTCGCAGCTCGGCAAGGTCACGGAAAACCTCGGCGAGGTTAGAAAGTTCAACGGGGTCAGAACTTTAAGTTTGACTTCGTGACCCTGCTCAGCTTGTAACCCTGCTCAGTTTCTGCATATGCAGCGCATATACAAAAAATTAATTATTTTAGAATTTAAAATATTTAATAAATAAAGAATATTATATAATACTTTAGGTTGCATATGCCAAGCATATGCTATGTATTGTATATGCTATGCATATGCTAAGCATATGCTTAACCTATACACCACCAGTCCTATAGGGTAGGCTATACCATAGTATCTGTATATACTGAGCATATGCTTAGTATATACACCTATTAATAAGCTGGTTAACTACCGCGACATATTTTTATTTGCCTCCGTTTATTTGCTATAGTTATATGCGTGCATATGCTTGGTATATGCACCGCATATGCAGTGCAGTGGTCGCTTAAGTTAAATGTGGCTGCCAATGCGCGTTCTGTATGGATAAAAGTGTAACCCCGCCGACCTTTTTCCGGTGGCTCTATTGGTGACTCCGTTCAGCTTTCGCCGACCCCATCGGTGACCCCGTTCAACTTTTCTGTGACCTTGCTCAGCTGCACCCCGCTTTTATCGCCAGAACCTCCTCATTATCCTCCGTATCCTCTTCCTCCACCTAGGCAGTGGCGGCGGCAGCCACATCCGTAGCTTAGCGCTCCTTTATGCACTCCCTATGCTGCTCCGGTGTAGGGTTATATACCACCATATTTAAACTCCTCTACCTCCGGGAGGCCTTTGGCTCTAGAGTTAATATACTCTAGGGCAAGAATAACGTCGTCAGATGGGGGTGCGGCTAAGTTATTAGGCAAGAAGCGCGCAATACTATATTAATTCGTCGCTGGTAGGCGAGTTCGTTTAGCAACTATAGTAGTAAGCAAACAAAACACCTGTTGGTAGGGGGGTACTTGGGCAGTCTCTTTAAGCTTAGCGGCATGCACGTGATAAGTCACGTGACAATATATGGGCCATTTTGTAGATATCTTTAGGGGTGATCGAGCTCCATAGCTTCTTCCTTATAGAGCCTCTTATTTATATTTCCGCCAGCCTAGCCAGTAATCTGACAACACCAAATTAATGAGTAGTATGCGCAGTAGGAGCGACAGGAGGGCAACCCCTTAATTCTACGGCAATTGACCGTCTTTTGAGACGGTGTGAGGTTACTAATTGGCCGCCACCACCCGCATTGACTCCTTAGCGTCCTGTCCTTATTAGCCTTATGTCTGAATAAGGAATGGAACTGGAGCGCCAGGAGCCTCCATAAGCCCTAATCCAGTCCAGTCCACCAATAAAATCAAGCAATCCAGCTTCAGAAGTTTGGGCGATCCATATGGCGCTCCAGGTTAGCTCCAGTCCAAGTAGATCACTGGCCACAGCTAGGGATTGGTAATACCTCTATACAGAACCATAAACGTTTAGAATACTGACGATCGAGCCGTTAGCTAAATTATGAAAACTTACCAAGACTACATACCTTTTGTACCTTTCGCGGCCTTAAATGTTCGGCAAATTTTTTATATAACAAATTCAATTGCTGTATATCCCCATACTTCACCAAGAGATTCACTTGATTTTAGGTCTCCAAGTTGTGCTTTCGTGACTGGCTTCAGGCACTTTATAGAAATATAAAGGTTTCCTGGATACTAAGTAGTGAAATACTTCAGGTACTTATGCACAATTCACATTGCATGCCAAGGGTTCAACAAATGGCCGGCCCCTTGTGCAGATGCCTTTCTCGGCAACGTATGGAATATCATCTTACCGTTAAGGTTAGAGACCCCCCGTTAGCTAATAAATTTAGAGCTACACTAGCATATAAGTTCCATCGGTTAAGCTTCATGTAGTGCATACGGCAAATTCCTCACTGCTCTTACATACAGTTGTATGATAGAATTAATGCAACGCGGCAAATCAAGTGCCGCTTTACACGTAACGGCCGTATGAAGGATAGATGAACGTTATGACTTCCTCTCAGTTATATAAATACATCTAAAGGGACCTATACGTAGTGTACGGATTCTGTTGAACAACGCCCTGACGTATAGATGACGTCCCCTAATGGGGATAATTGAAGAATATCCATAGGTGGATCTTAATGCCCTTCTCTTTATCTAGCAATCGAAATATCATAGCCGACTAGACATAGCCCTTTATCTGTACCATTAATCTAGTGGAAATTATTTTGTGAATACCAGAGTGTGAAATTTGCGAAGAAAACAAGGCTACAATACAGCTGTAAGTCTTTCAGTCGTGCAGGACTTTTTGATATCTAATATATTAGACGCGAAATTGAGAGCGAAAAACCAAATTTCGTCACGCATTAACATATATATACATATATGTACACGGGTTATTGAATCTAACGTATGAAGAAGGTCTGTTTTTTCCTAGGAGGATAAAACGGACTTTTTTGGTCGTCTCTTGTGATGCTGACCGTCCAATAGGTCAAAGGACGACGTAACGAAAGTTTTTCCGGTGCCTTAGCGCTGGGATTGTGGATATTCTAGTATCCTCTGCACTATGTCCCTAGATTGATTATGGACATAGTGCTAAATAGGTAGGCTTGAGATTAAGACACTTGGTGCTGCATGATAATCTACAGGAGGAAAGGCTAGAAATCGGATGGATGTTAGCTAACGGGTATACTGTCCGCCTATGGAAGATGGATCTTCAAAAAGCACTTACCTTTAAATTTATTGTCGGCACCATTCAAGTCATTATCGGGAATAGTTTTCAAGTCCATATTCAAGACCGCTAGCGCGTCCAAGAACGGTATCTAGTGGCGGATCGTTGTTTGCTGTCACGGCGAAACGAGTTTCGTAGACCTTCCGCGAGTTTTGAAAACACCAGACTAGATCCACGTAGCCCTGTATATCCCAATCTTTTCCGTCAAAGTGATTAGAGTATGACTGACCCTCTTTACCGAGCGGTTGGATTGCCATGTTCAGAGTTTCCGTTACAAGTTTCGGCGAGATAAGGTTTGTTTCTAGCGAGTTGTCAAAAATCATTTTCGAAAAGTACCATTTCTTGGGGGATGGTGGCGTCCCCGCTTGGATTTCTATCGTTGTAGATCGGCGTGAGGGTACGGTACGCTGCTAAGATGTTAAAAATTGGTGTCCTACAAAGACGTCAACTAGTTACCTTTCGCCTCCATGGAAGCCTCAGCTTTGGTAAGCAGAACATCTTGTTGACCTGGCTATGAAGGATTTTGACGAATATTTAGAGATCAGGGTAAATATTGTGAGAAAAACGCCTTACTATGAAAATTGCCGCATTGATGAGAGAAGTACAAGGCTGACCAGACCGGTGAGTCTGCCTCGCGGGGCTGCAAACTTTATGGCCCGAAGCCTCAAAATCAGCTAATGTCGTGATCGGCTGTAAAGAGCCGAACGCAGGACAAGGAAAACACCACCGACGAGCCTAACTCGATGAAGTATTTCGAGGTTCGGGCTTTCGCCAAGGAGGAGCCTGTGCAGGTGGGGCACCCCACCCTTGCTGCGCTGGCCGATTTGAAGCACGCGCCCTTCATTCTTCAGGAAAATGCAATAAATTCGGGAAGCATCTGAAAGAATGTCGCTAGGATACAAAGACTACTCGGAGACACAGATAGATCTGTGTCCTTTCCCATCCCTTGGAATAGAAGTCTAATCCGCTTCGGAGCGTCACTGGTAATGACGCTGCAAGGTCTGCGGTGGATGCCAATGCGTGCGACTGATCGCCCTGCGCAGGACTGGGCAATTGGGCGCCTCAGCCATTTCTAAGACAATAGGCAACCTATCGTGCGCGAGAAAGCTGGTTGGCATATACTAAGGCTCGCAAGAAGAACCCGCAGCACTGCCCAAGCCTGGATCACCATCGTCTATGCCCGAACCCTGCTTGAAGAAGTCCAGCACATCACCCTCTGCCACGACAACCGCCTCCTTGCCAACTACACATGTCTTCCGCAGGACGCTTCAATGCAAGAGTAATCGAATCACGGCTGTCAGTATCAACACCTATGGCAATGAGTGCCGAAGGGGTGTCTGGTTTCCTCCCGTAATTTGCTGTGTTGTAACATTGAGAAGAGCTTCACCAGGCTGTCAACGTTACGCCTGTCTTATGTTGCTACTCTCTCCCAGGACGTTCACTAGGAATTTGCACCTGGGGCGCGTTTCTCAGCCTTTGCTTAATTGTCGATTCTATTCTTTCTTCAAATCAACATTCTCCTAAGATCGAAAACGCTAGATGCAATGGAGACTTCCCCAACCCATCCCCTGGACAATCTCGTGGTTGGGTACCCTAAATTAGCAGGTCAGATGGGATTGCTCCCAGAAACAGCAATTTTCCGCCGCTTCGGGGCCCTCAATGCTCAGAATCTACTGTACCTCCAGGCCGAATTGACATATCTTGAGAAGCAGCTACGGAAGTGTGAGCGGGCTGACAATAAGTCCCCTGAAGGGTTGAAGTCACGATATGCGTTAGATTGGTTTTGGTTGAGCCGGTCTGCCGCTGATGGAGATGAGGAACAATGGGAGCTAGTGAAGAAGATGAGAGTGACATTGAAGGAGTATAGTGAGCTATAACTCGGTTCTGAAAACATATGGCGTGAATACGACTAACATGGCATAGATACGGCGCTTATCCAGCAGTCAACAATTCTCGGCTTCTCTGAACCAAGCAAGTGGGACTTGAACGATATCCAACACTACCTTGCCACGAAGGAGATGGGGCCCCTGGCATTAATTGGAGATGACGCCATGACATGGGGATCTACAAGTTATCCGAATTCTCACTGTCCGGATCTAGTAACAATACGTCCAAGGAATGTAGAGGATACCTTCTCCAAATGGATTACCGAAAAGATAGTGCCTGTATTTTTTAGATTTGGATTCGGCCGACTAAATAGAGTGCCTACCGTTCACGGCGATATCGGATATAACGATAGCAGTCTTCTCCGGATAACATTTTGGATTACAACTGTCATTGCGTCTCTCCTTCCTATCGCCTCAATATCCATCCTTTATTGTGTCCACTCTATACTGGCTAGACTAGCTATTATCGCGGCATTCAATGTAGTGGTATCTATCTGTTTGACGGCTTTTACGGCGGCGAAAAGAATGGATGTTTTTGCTGTAGCCGCTGCGTATGTTTCCCTGTCCCAAAGAAGATACCAAGCAACAAATTCTGACTTCTGTAGTTTTTCCGCCGTACAGGTCGTCTTTGTAGGAACGAATATAACTCCAACTTATCAAAATAGTGGGAGTAACTAGATTGGTTTCTTTACCGTCATATTTGATCGCATAATCGCATCGTTTTAGCTCAGGATCTTCCATTTTTAAACGTGGAAAATATTTCTATCAGAAAAAATTCTCCCGCAAATTCGCATCTCTCATTCATACAATATCATTTAGAACATTAGTTAACTCTCGGGAGTAAATTTGTATATATCTTTCGTCTCTAAAAGAATGTTGGGATCGCTCCCTGCGTGAGAAAAGTGCTACTAGATCTGTGCTTGCATTCAGGGACAAGGATCTATTATGCGAAATGCACTTGGTTGAGATGGGGACGGTTCTATTGCTATAGTACTTGAGAAGTGCACGCGTGGACTGGTTATTAAAGCAATCCTTAAACACCCCACCCAAGCCTGCATGTGATAATCCCACAGTCTATAGGCATGAAACGAGACGGCGCACGGCCTATACTATTAGCAAGCATATATGAATGAAAGGAAAATGCACATTTAAACTGTTCCTCCATTTTACTTTAGACTTTTAGACTGGGGGGACCAGAAATGACCAAAGACGCATTCCGCCCCATGAGAAAGGGTTAAGAAGTATATCCGGTTCCAAGAGTCCTTCCTTGGGGCCATGAGATCTAAGCCGCCAATGGTAAAACGCCGTGATACATGGTTCAAAATTCTTTAGCTCAACCCAGTGAAGAGTCACTATTACATGCGCAGAGTGAACCGCGGCTGGAGATTAAATGTATCTGACTGTAATCCAAACGGAATGCCGAAATGCCGCAGATGCACTAAGCCGAAAGGCGAAAAAGTATTGGATGGTAGCTGCCGCGGGAGGTAGTGGGAGTGTTTGTTAATAGTGTCCTGTTGCATAGCCTTCAATCCGGAGGTGTGATATAGCCTGTCTTTTGAAAAGAATATTTAGAACCACCAGTCGACTTGAATTCTTGAATGAGTTCTGCCTTCAATTTGTCGTTCTCAGCTATAGCCATCTTCTGCTTTTCAGAAGCTTCTTGTAATTCACGATCTAGTTAGGTTTGTCAGCAATGCACATCCCAGGAGTAAATGATCGTCTCGCCTTTGACTGAAGGTGGCGCTCGCCTGCGCCAGCCTAAGCAGGCTAAAGGTCGACAACACAAGAGATCCGATTCCATTATTGTTCCTAGACCAATCACCACGTCAAAAGGTAGCCCTTCCCTCTTGGGGATATAGAACGAATCCTCATAAAACTTTGTGTCAAAATATAGTTTCTGGTTCGGCATTGTCCTGTCCAAGCCCGAGGTCGTCGCCGCCCATCTTCCGGTAATGGAACAGATGGTTTCAAGGTCGCGTCCATCAGCCATTGTAAAGGTCAGCCCGCCAACAGACGATCCTAAGGACATGTGGAATTGATTCTCAAGAAACTCTCGAGCGACAAGGTTTTCCTGGCATCCGGTGTCGAACAGTGCGCGAGCGTTTCTTTTGACTTCGTTACCATCGATCTTGAAGACAATTTCGATTGTCCGAGTGAAGTTCTCATGATTCAGCGGTTCCTTGTAAACTATTAGTATATAGTCTTTATTTTCATTATAGTTGGGTCCCTACGTTGGTCTTCATAAACGCGGCCTTAAACTTTCTCACAAAGCAGACCCAAAACCCTCTTTTGACTTTTGTTTCTCCTTTATCATTATCCTTTGCTGTAACCATGGGACCGTGAGTTGGAGTCCTGTTGGGACCAAGCGCCAGACGCTTCGGCTTAAAATTTGACGTGTTTTGCGAGTCGCTCAACTCTTCTACATCACCTCGAGGATTTCGTGCTGTGATCCAGGATTGAGGCTCGCCAGCAGGTAGGGAGTCTGTAGTGGACACTTTTAAGAGTTAGTAAGGATGTACGGATACCAAGCGCCATTATCACTGCCTTAGTCCCAGCCATAAACTGACCAACGCCTTTGGCTTAGTGTCGCTGGCAGGGAGATATAATATTGGACGACAATACTTACATTGCGTAGGCCCCTTCCTATTCCTATCCGATAGCAAGGGACTACTACCCATATTAGCCTGCATCTCGCAAGGCGGTATGAGCTGGTTTGAAGAACAATCGGCTGGTGGCATTGACGTAGAATGAGCAGAAAGATGCCTTTGCTGGGCTGTTTTGGCGGTAGATGGATAACTTCCTTGCTCGGCAGTCCGTATGCGCCCTGAACTGCTTTTACAATTCTTGTAGCGCATGTTTGGAGGATTTGAGGGGAGTATGCGAAATGGTAGGAGCCCAAGGTTTGAGCTACGCCGTTAACGTTGTAGGATCAGCCTATTGGTTGGCTCTGTTCGCGATGGCAACCCAGTATATTAGACACAGTGGGATCTTTAGTGATAGTGTTGTGTATGGGAGCTAGAATCTTGGGGGTTAGTGGTGCCCTAAGGTTTGGTCTTGGTTGGGTCCTATTAAGGACATGACCAATAATGCTGGTAATGAGGGTCTCCGACTTCGAAATCGAGTAGTGTGCAGTGAGGTAGTTGGATGAATGTAGATTCAAGGCTATCATCATGTGTCGGATGGCACGGTTAACGATCTTACAGCTCTGACGTATCCTGTCTTGTCGTGGTGGCTCGGAGGAGTTCTGTGTGACGGGGTCTTGCCAGGGGTAGGCGTTATTGCCACCCATTTTTGGCGCATAATTAGGCTGTGGGACTCGAATACGCCCAACGAAACAAAAAAAAAATTCAGAAACAAAGCCTCGAAGGGAGGGGAAGCAAAGCAGCGAATACCGTGGTGGTGGGGAGCGCAAAGAGCGTGTGCAACGTAGGATGACCGTCTTTACATGCAGAACATGCGGGGGGGGGCTGTCCGGGCTGTGTCGTGGCGTTGGCCCACGCATTTGACCGATTGGAGCCAGCTGGCCAAACAAAACACGCACAGTCGCGAGTACAGCTCAGTCGCGGTGCGAACGGTCTGTCCAGCACATCAGGAAGCACATTCCACTAGTTCTCACTTGTCAGCTTGCAGCGCATGCTGTAACGTAGTCTGCGGGCAAGCTGCCCACATAAAACCCCACCAAAAATTAGAAAATTCATACCTTAATATCTTAACAACCACTTAATAAAAAATTCTAATAATATAGATTTAGACTTTTATATATACTCTACAGCTTCTATTAAAGTTGTATAATAAATAGTTTAGTAGTTTTTAAGATACTAAATTTTAGGGGCCGAAACGAGGCTATATTACTATATCTTAAAAACTACTAAACTATTTACTATGCAACTTTAATAGAAGCTATAGAGTATATATAAAAGTCTAAATCTACATTATTAGAGTTTATTACTAAGTGGTTGTTAAGATAACGTATTTTACAAGTAAGCTGGTCAAACGGGTAAGCTAATCACTTTAAAAACACACCAAAAAATGGAAAAATCACACTTTAATATCTTAACAACCACTTAATAATAAATTTTAATAATTTAAATTTGGA
>Ga0307507_10000506_pt1 | contig 82023 bp, 55 predicted proteins | sample 7_EM_MG_FD_207223 | JGI IMG/M metagenome (GOLD analysis project Ga0307507, IMG submission 207223) | Populus trichocarpa ectomycorrhiza microbial communities from riparian zone in the Pacific Northwest, United States - 7_EM | ecosystem: Host-associated > Plants > Roots > Unclassified | place...
AAAGTATCCCTACTTTATTAGCTTATCCACTATTACTAAAATCGCGTTATAATCTTGTCCTATAATAGGATCTCTTAACTTTAGTAACTTAATAATAAAGTCCTATAATATAACCTCCTATGGTCTTTCTGGTGTCTTAATAGGTTATAGCCCTCTATACGGCTTATACCTTATTAGTTTATTCCTTTGGTAATCTAAATATTCTCTTATAACTTATCTTACTAGTCCCTAGATTCCTTAAATAATATACTCCTTTTAAAGTCTTAATACTAAGCCTATAGCTCCGTTGTGTCCTTGTATTATTCCCTTATAGAATTCCTTAATAAATTCTTCTATAATAGACTTAGGTATATATGTTGCTTCTCTATTTTTATATTGCTCTAAGTCTAGATCCTCTATCTATACTTTTTAGATCTTCTATATCTAATTACTCTCTAGTAACTTATAGATTTGACTTTCCTTAGTTGCTATAATCTTTAGATAATTATACCTAATTAATCTGTCTTAATTCTTTTGCAATAAAGCTCCTAATAGCTTTTTATTACTTTATAGTTTAGCCTTTCTACTTAGAGCATCTACTTATGCGTTGTCTGTACCTTTGGTATACTAAATTTTAAAATGGTATTCTATAAGCATTTCCGCCTATCTAACCTGTCTTTAGTTAAGTTCCTTTATTATTAGGAATCCTATAAGGTTCTTATAGTCCGTCTTAACCATAAATAGTTTCTCTATACCTTATAAGAATGCTCTCTATTTCTTAAGTACTATAACTATACCTAGCAACTCCTTATTATAGATATTATAGTTTAACTCTAGTGGTGTTATCTTTCGACTATAGTATGCCACTAGGTGCCATCCATTTTGATATTTTTGTATAAAGTATACCCCTAGTGTAAAGTCTGATATATCTGTTTTTATAACCGTCTCTAGACCTAGTTAATAGATCTTAAGAACTGGCTCCTAGGTAAATAACTCTTTAATTCTCTTAAATAGTTCTTATTATTTCTTTCCCTATGCCTATAGTTCTTCTTTCTTTGTTAACTGCGTAAATGGCTTAATGTCCTATAACTATTGCGTTATAAACCTTCTATAGTAATTACAAAACCCTAGAAACGATTTTAACTATATAACGTTCTCTAGTTTTTACCAATTTACTATAGCCTTAATCTTCTTTAGATCTATGCTAAGCTAGCCTAGTTTAATAATAAATCTAATAAAATTGGTCTTCCTAGTAAAGAACTCGCATTTCTTAATTGCTACTAGCATCTGTTTTTCTTGTAGTCTCTTTAAGACCTATTTAATATATTTTCCATATTCCTCCTTATTCTCTAAGTAGATAATAATGTCGTTGAGGTATACTATAACAAATTTATCTAGGTGTTCTCCTAATATACTATTAATTCGCTTCTGGAACGTTGCTAGTACGTTTATAAGCCCGAATTATATAACTAACGGTTTATATAGTCCTTTCTTTGACCTAAAGGCTGCCTTCTATTTGTTGCCTTCCTTGATCCTAATCTGATAGTATGCCCATTTTAGATCTATCTTTATAAAGATCTTTACGTTGCCAATCCTATCTTGGATTTTGCTAATTAAGGGTAAAGGATACTTATCCTTTCTAGTAATGCTGTTTAACTATCTATAGTCTATACACATCCTAAGTTTTCTGTTCTTCTTTAGGATAAACAGTACTGGATATCCTACTAATAATTATAATAGTCTAATATATCCCTTGTATAAGTTCTCCTAAATAAACTTCTTAAGCGCTACTAACTCTGTTTTAGTAAGCTTATAGATTAGAAAGAACTTTAAACTTATTCCCTCTTCTAATTCTATCTTATGGTCCTAAGCTATATACTCTAATAGTTTTTTACTTTTTAGTAACCATAACTTTTTACTATACTTATGGTATCTCTTTGGTATATAACTTAAGCTTTACTTAGTCTCTTTATATATTGCTCCAACTTAGTACTATACTATCTTGGTTTGCTGTCGCACTTTATACTATTATATATCCTTAATATTAACCTAACCTATAACCTAATTAATCTTTAGATTGTACTTCTATAACTAAGGTATTCCTAATATCACCTTATCCTGTCCTAATAGTAGGATATTAAAAGACACTCTAACTGGTCTCCCTTTAATAGTTAACTAAATAGGTCCTATTTTAAGATTAATAATGCCTCCTCTATAGGCTATCTGATCTTCTAAAATTATTATAAGTAGATATAGGTGTTTCTTTTATCTGTGTGGTAACCCTATCCTTTCTACTGCCTTTAGTAATATATAGTTCCTGGTTACTCTATTATCTACCAACACTTTAAACTGCTGATCTTGCTACTTAACTTATAAATTTAGGTGTTATCCTTAAATTTCTTTAAGGGTTTAAGGCTCTAATACTAGTTCCCTCTGGTTCTATACGCCTCCCCTTTTCCTAACTGTTGGCTGCTAGATCCTGTTTATACTTAGTCCAACTTTAGCTAATACTTAGTTTATTTCTTTTCCTCTATATACTATAGATAAGTGTTCTCTAGGTACTCCCACTACTATTATCTATCTAGGTATTCTTCCGTAAGGAATCTTCCTAGTTAAAGTATTAAGTCCCCTTAACCTTATACTTCTACTGGGTGCTAACTATATATATACTTAGCGTTTCTAAACCGCTTTTCCTCTGGTGCCTAATATATCCTTACTAGGTACTTCTGGTTCTTATCTTTAGGTGCTCTATATATATTATATATATTATCCACATAAGCTATCCACAATAGTATATAATGCGCTGCATATTTTAGGTTAACTCTTAGTTTGTCTTTATCTTTAAGTTTAAACCTATACCTAGTTAACCTAACTACTGGTATTTCCGCTACGGGTACTAAGATTTATTACTTACTTCTCTAGTCCTTGGATCCTTCTTCTAGGTTCCTTAACATTATAATTAATACTCCTTTAATATAACTTATACGTTTCTCTATAATGGGTTGGTCTTAGACAACTTTTTTATCCAGCCACATATAAAAATCTGCCCATTTATTGTTATATTATTGCCTATACCACTTTCTATATAACTAGTTTAGTGTATATAGTTTATCTATTAGAAAATACCTTGTTATCGCTATATTATAATATCCTTTAGTATGTCTTTCTTTAAACCTAGTTAGGATATTTAGATCCTCTTCTTGTTCTAGTTTATCTAACTACTTTGCCCTAAGTGTCCCTATACTTGGCCTATTGGTAACTCTTTATATAGGTGTTCTGTCCCTTATATAACCTGGTATAGCTAATCTCTTATCTAGCTTTTGCTCTTGCTATATAATAATTCTCGTCCTAAACTTATCCATAGTTTTTTATTTTCTATATCTTGCAGCTAGATCTTTATAGTTGTCTTGCTTTTTAATCCTAGTATTAACTGTTTAATCTTTAGGCTGAACACTGCGTTTACCTAGGATTGCTAATATTCTTACTTATTCTTTAAACTTGTAGTTCTTGAACTTGCGTCCTATACTTATTTGTTTGTTACTAAACTAAGTTACTGCCCTTTCCCATCGGTTTTTGTCCGTTATAGGTCCTTGGGTGTGTCTTATCTTACTTTAAGAATTTTAAGCTTCTTTTATCTCTTCTTAAGAATCTTAAGCCTGTGGCCTTTTACCTTTATTAAGTAATAAGCTAGCACTAGCAGTTGTCTGCTTACTTAGTTTCTTTTAAATATTACTCCTATCATCTTATAAAGCGATGGAAATTGTATCTAATGGTATTACTATACCCGTTACTAAACCTTGTTCTATAACAGTCTTAGTCTCTACTTCTGTTTTAACTTCTCTAAGGTTTACATACTCCCAGTAAGCTGCCTTTATTGCCTTATTATTAGTAAATGCTTCGCCTATATTAAACTTATTGTCTTTAATATCCAATCTATAAGCTGGTTTATTAGTTTCTTTAAACTTAGATAATAATAGCTCCTATAGCTAATAGCTTGCGCTATACTTAGCGTCCTTATGAATTCGGCATATATTGTTATAACAATACGCAAAACTGTTAATTAAATACTCTTTTATTCCTTATAGTGCACTGTCGTCCCTTTATATATACATGCTGTCTGCTGGCCTAGTTCCCTTTACTATATAGTTACTCTAACTACCTCTATAGTCTCTGGTAAAATAACCTTTTTTTCCGTAATTTATGTAAGCCCCATCTTTAAACCATTTTTCTTGCTATGGAGTCCGCCTAAACGTCTTCTACTACTAAGATCCCTGGTTTAGCCTCTGCTCCTAGGTCCTTTAATTACTTAATCCTTAACCTTTAGGTTTCTATAGTTTTTTTTCCCACCTTTAGGTTTCTTTGGTACTACTTAGGTCTATTGGCTCTACGCTATTCTATAGTTTTTAGCTCTATATCTGTTGTTGTATACTCTGCGCCTTATATAACTATAGAACTCTATCTTGCCCTCTCTTAGCTTGTTTCCTTTAGTAGATCCTATTATTAATCTTTATTAACTAATCTATTAACTCTCTTAGAGTATCCGTATCTTCTATTAGGATAATTACGTCCTGGACTTTAGCCTTAAGTCCCTATTTATACTATGCTATAAGCGCCCTGTTATTCCACTTAACCTATATAGCTAGTGTTTAAAACTGTGTTATATACTTAATTGCTAAAGTGCGTTGTACTAGGTTCTAAAGCTTTCGTTCCGCTGTGGTTATAGCCTCTGGGTCTCCGAATATCTGTATTAGTCATTCCGCGAACCCATTTTAACTGGTAAATATATACCGTACGTCCTAGTGAGTTATTGTTATGCTATTAGCCTGTATTTCTGTAAGATATGGCTTAAACCACTTAAGTGCCCTCCCTGTTAGGAATAATCCTGCATAGGCTACTTAATCTAATAATATTGCTAACTTCGCTCCTTTCTATACTACCTTAAAGTGCATCTGCGTAAGAAATCCCTTAAGCTTTAACTTCTCTCCTAAGAATTGTTTAATTAAAGGTAGCTTAACCTTTACTGCTCTAATTCTATTAATGCGTTCTTTAAGTATCCTATTATTGTCTTATAAGTGATTAACTATTTCCTATAACTAACCTCGCGTAACCACTTAAAAATCCCCATTATCCATACTAGTATCTCCTGGCCCTAAGGTTATGGCTGCCGTTAACGCCGTCGTGACTGGTGCTCTAGGTGGCATATTATTTAATCTTATTTAATACTATAACCTTGGTAGTGAATATGTAATGGAACCTTGTAGTAGGAACTACGGTGGGTTCTATTATTAGGCTAGGTATATAGGTAAGAATAAAACAACAACGTAATAACTACTAGTGGAGTAATTGCCTAATAGATTAACTCTAATTATATTCTAAAATTCACTACAAGGAGAGAACTATCTACGGTAGGGACTAAGGTCCTTTAAATATACAACCATACTCCTAAGAAATCCTCTCTTGTACATAAGGTACGTGTTATATATATTATACGTAGACGTACACTGCGTATACTCCGTACACCGCGTATAACATTATGTGACTCGCTTACCATTTCTTGTTACATGGTTTTACTAGATCCATTCTAGACCATGCCTGTATTAACCAACTAGCTTCCTACAACTCTTCCCTAAGTAGTCGTAATATTGTACTTAAAGCGTCCGTAACAAAGTATATACTCCTTTATAAGTATTTGCAGGATTAAAGAGAGCAAGGTTACATTCTTTAACGCCTTAATATGCGCTAATAACTTAATCACATAGGCTGAAATCCTCTTAATATAATTTAGATAAACCATACTAAATTATCTAAAGTTAATTAAAGAGCTTTTAAAGATAATCAAGCTGAGGGACACCTAGGTTTATAGCAATAATCCTTAAGAAGGTAGTCTCTCTCTATTCTAATATATACTGCTGCTTATTCTCTTCTGTTTTAAAGTGGCATCTTAACTTATATATTATGCGGTTAAAATCGTATCCTTTTCCTACCAAACAATTATAATAAAAGGTACTAGCTTGGCCCTTAAGCATAACGGAATAGGTATTATAGTATTTATTAGACTCTATTCCTACCTTCTAGCAACAGTTATAGAAGATATGTAGTTTTAAATTAAGAACATTATATAATTCCCTACCAAACTTCTTCTCCTAATCTAAATAGAGCTTCGCAAGCTCTATAAGCAATTTAGAACTGCCTCTGATTTAAGATTAAGATAGAGGAGGTGGGAGTTGCATTACAGGCTACAGTAGGGACGTAGGTCTAGTTAGTAGGTTCTAAAGGCTATTAGATCGCAAAGTAGGGGGATTTTATACTTGCTAAAGGGCAGTAGTCAAAGTTGTAGGTTAAATTAGTTGATATAAGGGAGCTAAAGATGGAGGTAGAAGTGTCTCTAATAGTATATTACTTGGGTTCTATTGTGAATTAAGCTTCCTTATAGTGTATAGTTAGTGCTTAATCTCTTATAGAGTCTATTTATGCTCTTCTTTTACGTTAATAACTTGCTCCTAAATGTTATCTCTAATAGCACCCCCATCTATAGGTATGAACACTCTATTCTCCTATAGGAAGTTACGGAAGTTCTATATAATATCCTTGTTTATAGGAGCCCATGTTTTCTTTGTCTATCCAATAAAGTCCTCCTTTATACAGTACTATAGCATAGTATCGTTGTATTCGCTGTCTTTGTAGTATGCTATACGGTGTAATAAGAATCCGTTTAAGTCTTGTTAATTAATATCTTTAGGATTAATTATGGCGGTTTTCTATGTCTCTGGGTTAATATCGTCCTTATACTTCTTTAGGTAGGTTAACGCCATAATAGCTATTATTAAAGATTGTTTAACGCGTTTTAATAAAAATTAAGGGAAATAAAGGTTATTTGATGTGTAGTTAGGTAGTAATTGTGATCCTATGGTCTGCGAAGGTACACCAAAGGTATTAAGATGGTTGTTTTAATACGTTTTAGACGTTGACTTAGGACCCTAGGTTTAGTAACACTTCTAACCTAAAGTACTTAACTAAATCTTCGTAAACGTGGTTGTTCTGCGTGATAGACGCAACTTGGTATCTCCTAGTACTCAGTAACACTTCTATTACTAGTTTTCCGCAAGTCTAAGGTAGCACAGTATTGCCAGGATCCATTCTATATAAGCGCATATGGCACCCCTATATAAGACTATCTCTTCTGTTTAAAAACCTAGCTGCTCTATGGTTAACTGTGTATTCAACCACTAATTAGTGTTGGTTACATAGGGTAACTCACTAATAACGGCTACTTAAGTAGGTTATAGTGATGTTGGTTAAAAGCTTAATAATTCTTGTAATAAGGAAGGGCGAGGAGCTTAAGGCTCCTCGCCACGCTAGTGCCGTGGCGACACGTGATATATTCCTAACATATAGGCAGGTATATAGCAGGGTCGGTATTGGCAGTACTAGGGTGAAGATACTGGGTAGGAGGGGCACTAGGTAAAATAGGAGCGGTTGCTAAAGGGAGGGTAGAGGCAGTTGCCGTAGGTAATAATTACTAATTCTGTGTCTATAGGAGTTAAGTAAGGAGGGTAAGTAGTTAATTTTAGATGGAGGTAGGTGCAGCTTGCTATTAGGTAGCAGTTAGTGCAGTTTACTAGGGTATAGATGCAATAGCTAGTTAGGGTGTTGTAGGGGTAGGTATTTATATTCTAGGTGTTATAGCTATAGCTATAGGCTAGATTATAGGCGTTAGAGGTAGTGGAGGTAGTTAATAGTTTATAGGCGTCAGCACCGTGTGGGAAGGTAGTGGGCTATAGAGGGGGGTTATAGGAACTAAAGAGGCTATAACTAACGGGGTTATAGCTTAATTTAATATTAGAGCTGTTTGTGTTAAGTTAAGTTGTTCTTATAGTGCTACTATAATTATAGGGCTGACTTTCTTAAGAGCTCCTATGATTTCCTTATCTATCCATTTGTAAGGTTCCTCTTCTATAAGGACATTATATAGAACCTTATAAAGTGGGTATCTGTTGCTATGTGTGGCGACGTATACTCCTCTTTAGAGTAGGTGAGTACGGAGCTTTACTTTAGTAACAGAGCGTATCTTTCTAAAGTCCTTAATAGTAAAGCCTTTAAATTCTTCTTGGAATAGCAACTATAGTGTATAATCTGTAAAGTTCTTATATATATACTTATAGATTTTCGTTTCTATATATTCTTCCAGGTCTTCCTCTAAGGCATTTGCTATATCAATCCCGTAACCATATCTGGCGATTCTCTCCTTCTATTTAGGATCTATCTTGTTATGTAAAGCAGTGTACTAGTCCTTGTATACGTTGTAGTTTAAGGTTAAGGTTGAGGTTGAGGTTGAGGTTGAGGTTGAGGTCGAGGTCGAGGTTGAGGTTAAGGTCAAGGTTGAGGTCGTCAAGGTAAGGGTGTTAAGGTAAGGGTGTTAAGGTAAGGGTGTTTGGGTGTGTACGTCCTTTACAGCTATTGGGCCTGTAAAGTGTTCTTAGCAAGACTGCGATTCTCTCAGTAATCTGTTGTATTGGCTGTAAGGCTAGTATAAATTCTCTTAAGCTTAAGGGAGGTCGTAATCTTCTCTAAGTAAATATATAATTCTCTAGGTGATTTAACGCGTTAGCAGTTAAGCTAATATGTGGTCTTAAGCTTTAAGGGTAATATAGCTTTCTCCTTTAACTAAAATAGACAAGGCTAGGCGATCCGTATACTGTTTCTAGTACGGTTCTTAAGCTCTAGCTTATTGCGTATTTCCTAATCTATACGTCTACTGATCAGTGTTGGTATACTCGCTTTATCAACGTGCACAAATATCACTATATTACGATACATATACGGTGTTGAAGTTAGTAGTTATTAATTGTCTAGAAGTAAGGGGTTGCTCTAAGGTCAGGTTAGCTAGCCTCGCTTCGTGGTCTTATAACCACGTCACATGACTAACATTCCGACATAATCTAATAGTTAAGAAATAGTGTCCTTTTAGGTCTTAAGGAGGACAGTATTTACAAAAGTAGCATTTCTTTATACAAGATTTTTCTTCCTTTATTGCTGTATAAGTATGTTTATAAATTAAGGAGACTTGTCTTAAGGTCTATATTATATAAGTAGTTGGGATTAAACTAGTATTAGCTTTAGTTTTAACGCCACCTAAAAGAGCAGAAAGTGTATTAACCTTTAAGGAATTATTATTATTAAAGTTTTTAGAGTGAATTTTACTAGTACTAGCCATATTTATAGCGTCGTACGATAGGGGGTAAAGGTTTAGTTTGTAGTTAAAAATTTACGGATATCTAGATAGTATCCGGATATTATCCGATATCCGGGCTATCCTCGGATAGGATTATTATCCGCCCGACCGGATAGGATAATTTATCCTCCGCAAGCCTGTGATGGATCACGTGACAGCGCGCGGGCCATCTTGTAGATATCTTCTCAGGGCCACCGAGCCCCTGAGATTCTTCCTATCATTTCCATCAGCCTGCTCAGCGTCTGACATATATTATTAAAAGAGTTAGATTATCACGATCACGACAATCAAAGCTCCTTTGAACAAGCTGCAGGACACCAAAATGGCATAAGGAAATCTTCGAAATCCGTCTATTACAGTCACTTCGGAAAAGGACAATCAAATGTCGGAAATCATGATCAACCACAGAAGTTTACCGAATCCTCACCTATTAGAACTATTTTTCCGTACTCGCGCAATGCCGTCCGTCGACGGTCGTTGCGCCGCTACTGAAGCCATGGCAATACAGATGTTCTGAGAAGCTCTGAATCAAGATCTCTAGGACCGTGATGGAAGTTTAGATTGCAACAAGCCAAGCAATCAGGGGGGTTTTTGCGGGGTGGTCAGGGGGCGGTTATGCAAGGTACCAGGTGTTGTTGAGCAGGGTGTTGTCAAGGCATCGCCGCATAAGGTAGAGGTTGAGGAATAGATATCTGTGTATTATAATCTCTTTTTCTTCGTATCAATCTACATATCCCTTGACCCGTCAGCATCCAACCAGTAAGTAGTCCGTGCACGAACACCAGTTTCAAAACCAGACTTGCGGCTGATTTAGAATACCCTGTCAAACCTATCAAACAGACAGGGTGTCAGCTGACAGGGCTGTCTGTCAGACAGCTGTCATAACAGGGCTTGGCAATCTAAAATTTTCTAACAGACAATACCCCCTATCTACGACCTTATTAATATGGCCTGCCCTAGTAAAATTCTATCTGATGATCTTTATAGTAATAACTCCTTTAAAAGTAATATACCTTCTACTCTTTTAAACCCCATTAAAGCCAATGCTAATATAGGCTTAACCTCAACATATTAAACAACCACGTTCTCTAGATCCCACTCCTTAATCCATAAATATACTTATATAGTAACAGCAGAAGAAAAGAAGCGAATAAAGAAGAATTACTTCTATAAATATTGCTCTCCTAAAGATCTAAAAGGACATTACACCTTAATATAAGGACTACAACTTTATCTTAAGAAATATAAAGTTTAATAGAGTTAAGAGGAGAACAGTCCACATATAACAATAAAAGATAGGGCAGAAAGTTCTATTTAATAACTATACCAAAGGCTTCTAGCAAAGGGAGAAATATAAGGTCTTAAGGGTAAGGTTCTAAAGTATATAGTATAGAAGAATACTGTAAAACAAGCACTTTTGGATCTTATTATTATACGACGGCTTCCATTCTTATATGTAAAATGGAAGGAGTTTTATGCTTTTATTAAAGCATTAAATTAAGAAGCACCTTTATTTGTCCCTGAACATTATTTAATAATATTAGACTGGATCTCTAAGCACTTTATTAAGAGTTAAGATATTATATAAAGAGTACTTTAATCTGTAAAGATAAATATCTACTTTGCTATTAATATCTAGACCTATCCTAATTATTCTCTTCTCCTTAGAATCTATGCTAGCTTTCTTAATATCCAAGACGAATACCAAAATATCTTAATTGCCCTTTATATGGTATATAGTTAAAGTAGTATAGATTAATAGGAGGCACTTTGTCCTGTCCTTATTAAGTATAGAATTATAGCAAAAATTAGAGCTCTTATTGGCGATAATGCCGGATTAAATAATGTTCTTTGTTATATAATAGGCTAATAGCTTAGGCTTAAATACAAAATTACCTAGAATATAATATATTAAAGAATTCGCTACTAGGGGTATATTATTAATCTTATTGTCTAGGCCTTCCTATTTAAATTAAAGAAGGATAAAAAGCTTATATAGTTATATAACAAAGAGGATCAGGATTAGGAAAAAGAAGAGGATAAGGAAGAGCCTATATAACTAGTACCGTAACTAGTAATAGCAAAAGATAAGAGGAAAAAGAAGGGTAAAGAACTAGAGCCATTATTAGCTAAAAGAGGCAAGAATATTTAAGATATTATAGGCCCTATAGAAAAGCTCTATAACCTTATTATATACATCCGCAAATCAGCTAGTTGTATAACATAGTTTAAAGAATATGCACTTAAAATTATTCCTCTTAATAATTATATAAGATGGAATAGTTAGTATAATATATTAAGTATAGCTCTAGAGGATAGAGTAAAGGCTAGGCTTTAACTCTATATAGAATATTACCAGGATAGTATCTTAAAAGAGGATATTCTTATAATAAGTAAATAGGTATATCTTTATACAATTTATAACTTCCTTTAGTCTTTCTATAAAGCAACTCTATTTCTTTAGGGAGATTATATAACACTAAAAAGGGTTCTAGAATTAATTAATATTCTTAAGGATCTAATATAAGACGCATTAGTGTTACGGCGCTGGTGGAAAACGGTGGATTATGGTAGACGTTATAGTAGACGCCGAGTTACATAAGTCCACGTGACTAGAGGACCGCATAAAACTTCGTACGGCGCTGCTATTCTTCTCCCTTCCTTTCTCTAGCTTTGGATCCTTATTTATAGACTACCAATTATATAGGCTTGCGCGTCCCTTATACCATGCTCATGCCTCAATTAACTAAGTTGCTAACATTATCCAAAGCTCAACTACTCTTTCTTCCTAAGAAGGAACTTAAATATATCTATAAAGGACACAGAATAGGACCCTAAGGACATTACTAGGACTATAAGGATAGGACAAACCCCTAAGAACCAAAAGAATATAAACAGAACGCGAAACCTAAGAATAGGACACGCACGGACCAGAACCCCTAGAAAATAAACAAACACCAAAAATTACCTAATACCTCTACCACCATGCTAAGAAATACAGCAGCTGGTAAAGCCGCTGTAGGACCCGCAAATACCTCTAATAGTAAAACAGTCACCGTCTTAACCCCCTAGGAAGAGCTCGTAGCAGCTAATGCCGAAATTAAACGGCTTTAAGAGCTGCTTAAAACCAGAGACACCCCTATACCTAGTAAGGAGTTATTAGACACCTAGAGACTTACTATAGTCCTTAAGACCCTAGCCTAACGTACAGCATTAGCATTGTTGTGGTCCGCAAAGGTTGCAGACCCCCTATTACTTACAGACGGAACTGACCCTATATTTAACAATTAGAAGCTTTAACTGCAAGATAAGCTTGAAGTTAATATAGACCACTTCCCTACTACCCAAGCTAAAATGGCCTACGTCTTTAGCCGTACTGGTAGGAATATATAGACGCATTTACGTCCGCAATACGCCTAGGACTTAGCAGACCCCTTCCTCTCTAAAGAAGAGATAGTTAACTACCTGTCTTCTATTTATAAGGACCCCTTTAAGATACAGAACGCCTGCCTTAATTATAAAGCTCTTGGTGTAAGGGTGGTAGGGGCCTTTTTAGCCTTCTAGACCCACTTTCTGCACCTAACCAGCTAAGCCCGAATTCCCTATAAAGACCTAATGCCAGACCTCTTTAATAAGCTTACCCTAGACCTATAGCGCGCCATACTGCCAGTTTTTACTACTATACAGACGCTAAAGGTACTTATAGACTACTACCTAGCTATTAATTAAGGCCTTTATTAAATTAAGGCACAATCTAAGCGGTATAAAGCTAGAAACTCTCTAAACCAGACTATAAGCACTTTACAAACGGCCTATAATACCCTAGCACGATCTATAACTCCTATAGCACCAGCTGTATAGCCCGCCGTTAATTTAGCAGCTAGCTATGCAGCTAGTCCTACTGCGGGTCTGGTGTATACTTGGCCTATATATAATAACCCCTATAAATAGGCCCTTAGTAATTAAGGAGCTTGCTTTTTATACGGCCAGAAAGACTACTTTGTAAAGGATTACTAGATAAAGGTAAAAACGGGCGAGGTTTTGTTAATTTAGGAGAATAGTACGGAGTTAGAAAAAGAGGAACCTTAAAGGAAGACTCCTCTCTAGGGTTAAAAGGGATTAATATATTATATATTAATCTAGGTCGGCTAGTTAGTAGAAAAAGCTGCACTATTCCTTATACCTTATTCCGTAATGGATATTAAGTTTTAACCTCTGCTTTAGCTGACTCTGGAGTAAATGCCTTTGCCTTAATAGATACTTAGTGTGCCATAAAGCTAGCTAACTTTTTAAATGCACCCCTTAAAGAACTGCCTAAACTAATTCCTATTTATAGGTATAACGGACAAATAGGGCCACCCATTACAACTATTTTACGGATTTACCTCCGCATTAATGGATAAAGGCAGTATAACGTCCCCTTTCTTATTACGGACCTTGGGAGCCATGATATAATTATAGGGAGAAAATGGCTAGCCTATTTAGGCTTATAGCTTAATATACGGAATAGACGGCTTATCTGGCCTAAAACTCTACCCCTAAACCCTTCCTTTATAAAAGAAATCAGTATTATAATGGAAAACCTTATACGGCCCTAGATTAATACTATTTACTAGGCTAATGCTATATGCAGAGACTAGGCCTTTAAGAAGGATATATATCTTAATCCTTAACGGATCCGTATACTATGCCGCCCCTAGACTGTATATGTTACGCCATCCGCACTAGAGACCTAGGAAGTTAGTAATGACCTAGCTAAGCCCCCCATAGAGAACCTAGGCCCTATATAGCCCTAAAGAAAAACCAGGGATATTAGATGCTATACTAAGCTAATAGACAGGAAGGATAACTTATAGAAAATGGAATATAAGCTAAGGAAGACTATACACCCTATACCGCAAGATACAGCCTAATAAGTGTCTGTAAAGAAACCTATAGACCTCCCACCAGTTAATATCTGCTGTATTGGCGCTATAGGATTCTACTAGAACTTGGTTCAGCCTAATACTGTTACCTTTACGACTAGCCTATACAAAATTGATTGAATGCTTAAGGAAAAGGAAAGCGAGCTTAGTGGACAGGAAAGCGAGCTTACAGATAAGGAACTAGTAGAATAAAAACTGTCTAATTAACACTAGAAATTTAAGGATGTATTCTCTAAGGTAGCGTTGGATATACTTCCGCCTTACTAACCGTATAACTATAAGATCGAGATTAATTAAGGCAAGGGAAGTACCCTTAGCTTTAGCCCTCTCTACCTATAGTCTATCGCCAAATTGTAGGCTATAAAGTAGTACCTTATTAACAACCTTAATAAGGGCTTTATTAAGCCTAGCTAAGCCCCTTTTAACTCGCCTATTCTCTTTGCCAAAAAACTAAATAGAGGACTGCGCTTCTATATTAACTACCATAAGCTAAATAATATAACCCATAAGGACCGCTATCTACTACCCTTACTTAATAAGACTTTTGCCTAAATAAGTAGAGCTAGGGTCTTTATAAAGCTTAATATCCGCCAGGCCTTCTACTGAATTAGGATAAACCCTGGGTCTAAGGAGCTTACTATATTTTAAACCTATTATAGAACGTATAAATGCAAGGTACTCCCTTTTGGACTAACTAACGGACCAGCTACGTACTAGCGGTATATAAATGATATACTCTTTGACTACCTTAACGAATTCTATACGGCCTACCTAGATAATATTATGATTTACTTTAAGAATGAGCTAGAATATAAAAAGCACATCTATAAAGTCCTATAATAGCTCCACAAGGCTGGTCTCCAGGCCAATATTAAGAAGTTGGAATTTAGTGTTAAGCGTATAAAGTACCTAGGTTTTATTATCAGTATAAATGGAATTAAGGCCGACCTAGAGAAAATAGCTATAATTAACTAGTAGACACCCCCACGGACCATAAAGGGGGTATAATTATTTTTAGGTTTCTGTAACTTCTACCAACGCTTTATTAAGAACTATAGCAGGATTGCCTAGCCTCTTAACTGCCTTACTAGGAAAGACCAGCCATTCCACTTTGACGCTATATATATGCAGGCCTTTAATAAGCTTAAAAAGCGGCTGGTATTGGCTCCCCTACTTGCCCACTTTAACCCAGAACGGCCCTTAATGCTAGAAACTAATGCCTTAAACAGTTTAATAGCCGGTATTTTTTCCCAGAAGCAACTAGACGGAGAATAGCACCCTATTGCATACTATTTAAAGACTATAATAGATGCTAAGCTGAACTACTATATCTATAATAAAGAAATGCTGGCTATTATCTCTAGCTTTTAGCACTGGCGTGTATAGCTAGAGGGGACCCCTAAGCCTATTAAGGTAGTTTTGGATTATAAGGCCCTGGAATACTTTATAACAACTAAGGCCCTTACGGCCTGCTAGGCATACTGGGCGGATATCCTATCTTAGTTTAACTTCTTAATTATGTATAGACCAGGCGCTATAAACTGTATAGATGCTCTTATAAGGTATAAACAGGACCTAGGTAACTAGGCGGCTGTAAAGATCTTATTATAGACCCAGGCACTACTATAACCAGAGCACCTTAACCCCTAGATATAGGTAGAACTAAATACAGACCCTTTGGACGCTAAAATATGCCCTATTAACTCTACGGAACTTAACCTTATTAATGAACTGCTATAGGCAAACCGTACGGCCCCTTCTCTACAGAAGTGCCGTAAAAAGGCAAAGGATGCTACTAGCCTATGGTCCCTTAAAAACGGACTGCTTAAGCACCAGGAACGGCTGGTAGTGGTAAATAAACAGAATTTACGGACTTGGCTTATTGCTAAAGTATATACTTAGGTCTCTATAGCCTACCCTAGAAAAAATAAGACCTATAGAATTATTGGTGACTGCTACTACTAGCCCGAAATGGTTATGGATATTGACCGCTATATACAGAACTGCAATGACTGCTGTAGGTTTATAATTCTATAAGACAAGACCCTAGGGCTATTAAAGCCACTCCCGATACCAGAATGCCCCTAGTAGTATATCTCTATAGACTTCTATAAGTTACCTACGGACTGTGATGGATATAATATGGTTATAATCCTAGTTAACCGCTTTGGTAAGCGCCCGTTCTTAATCCCCTATTATAAGAATATTAATGCTAAAGAGGCGGCCTAATTGTATATCTATTATATCTACCAAATTTACAGACTACTAGATACTATTGTATCTAACCGCGGGCCATAGTTTATATTAGCCTTCTGGAACAAGTTCACCCGGATCCTAGGTATTAGGCTAAAGCTCTTTACGGCATACCACCCCTAGACAGACAGTTAGACGGAGATTGTAAATTAGTACTTGGACCAGAGACTTTGGCCCTTTGTTAACTACTTTTAGGACAACTAGAGTGGACTCCTACCTATAATAAACTACGCCCAGGCAACCCTACCCTATAACTCTACGGGGTTTGCACCTATTTAGCTAGAAATAGGATACTTACCCTATATAAGCTTTAACTGGAAGAGACCGGAAGGACCATAGACTATATGCGAAAAACTATCTTATGAGGAAGTATAGCAGTATACTAGACGCTTAGAAGAAGTATAGATGGTAGCCTATAAGAACCTAGAGAAGGCCTAAAAATTAATAGAATAGTAGGCAAATAAGCATAGGCGTGAGCCTGACTTTACTATAGGCAATAAGGTCTGGGTTATAACAAAGAACTAGAAGATAGAACGGCCTAGCCGTAAGCTAGACTATAAAATGGTAGGACTATATAAGATCCTTAATAAAGAAGGTAACTTATATAAGGTTAAACTCCCAGACTTAATTAAAGTCCACCCTATTTTCTTACCAGATAAGCTATAGAAAGCTATAAATAACCCACTACCTAGATAAAAGAATGAGCCTCCACTACTAATTTAAGTTAATGGCGATAATAAATGGGAAGTTAATAAAATACTAGCCTGTAAACTAGTACGAGGAACGCTAAAATACTATATCTAATGGAAAGGTTATGATCTAGACCCAACCTGGTACCCTGCTTAGAACTTTATAGGTTGCCCCTAGAAGCTTAAAGAATTTTATAACTAATACCCTAATAAGCCAGAACCCCTAAAGTATCTAAATAAGTAGATGGAGTGCTAGTATAGCGAAGATAATAAGCTACCTATTGAGCATATAGATAAGAATACCCCATAGACATAATATAGATATATAAAGCCTAAGGGCAGGCTTTTTTAGAGGGGGGGGTAATGTTATGGCGCTAGTGGAAAACGGTGGATTATAGTAGACGTTATGGTAGACGCCAAGTCACGTAAGTCCACGTGACTAGAGGACCGTATAAAACTTCACATAGCGCTGCTATTCTTCTCCCTTCCTTTCTCTAGCTTTGGATTCTTGTTTATAGACTACCAATTGTACAGGCTTGCGCGTCCCTTATGCCGTACTCGTGCCTCGATTGACTAAGTCGCTAACACATTAGTATATCATATAATACTCTTAATATTTCTTTAACTAATTTTTTCCTACTAGGTAATAGCCACTAAGGCTAAGGATAAGTTTATGGCACTTTAACTCTAATATGCTAAGGAAAAGCTTATAAAGTACATTAAGAAGCTAAATAATTCTCCGTACTATCTAGCAGCATAAATTCTTAACCCACAATATTATATAGCTTTCCTTAAAGATAAGAATAACCATATTACAATTAAAGGAGAGAAACAGCTCTATACCATATAAAAGCTCTAGGAGGGATTCTATAATAAGGCACTACTTTTAACTATGCCGTATAAGTCTAAAAGTACTAGCAAATCTGCTCTCTAACTAGAGGAAAATCTCTCTGCCTTCCATAAGGCTTATTAGCTATATATTTTAAAGCATACTTATCCACAAAGCCAGGATAAGTTTAATAATTATATTAGTAATGTTCGTACTAACTTAATAGCACGAGTGAGTCATATCCCGGGGCACGAAATACGTATAGTATTATATACTCTTTGGGATGGTGGTAACTGTCAATTATATAAAGCAGACTACGTGGTCTATATACTAATACGTCCTCCCCCTAATTAGTCAGTGCTTCATAAGTGCACCAGACGCGTAAGCGAGTGGTTGGTGCACCGAACGCGTAAACGCGTACCTGGCGTACCGAACGCGTAGGCACGCGGTTGGTACGATAGGTGCTATAATTATACACTAGCGGTACTTAAAAAATAAAACCACTTATATACAGCCTCCGTAATTGCTTTAATAGAACCATAAAATATAAAAGAAAATACATAGGAAATCTCCCCTAAGGTGCCGTCTAGGCTGCCTTCCAAACGGTGCCCTAAGCTGGCCGTAAGTTCTGCTTACGGTCCGTAGAATAAACCGTACGGCCTTTTAACGGGCAGTAGACAAGCCATAAGTTGGATCATAAGGGCCGCTAAGGCGCTAGTGCTAAGCGAGCCAATAGCAATTTTCCATCCCGGGGATGGAAAATTATAATTAGTCAATTTAACTACCCTGCAGAATTTAGTAGGTCACGTGAGTCCACCAAGTTCCACTATAGCTTTCTACCGTTTTCCACCTATACCGTAGGTACTCCGTTAGTCCCATTCTACCCATTCTGTAACTTCTAGGTTAAGCTTATTTGTATTAATTAGGGTTTTAAGAGCTTAATATAGCTTTACCTTAGTTATAGCGTCTACTGGGTTATCTCCACTGCTAATCCATTTAACCTCCATAATCTCGCGCCGTTTATAGGCCTGATGTAAGCACATAAGGTCGACCATAAGCCTCTTCTCTTATATTGTACCTAGTTTAACTAGGCAGTCGTAGAGGGACTTTAAATCGGTATATAGAACCAGGGGTAACTGCTCCAGTTATAGAATCTTCTAGACCATTAATTTAATTGCGGCTGCTATATCAAAGCCATAGGCTAGTGCGTATAGCTTAGAAGCTAGTACACTGCGGGTTACTCGTTTACACTTAATTAAAGACCAGTACAGTATATTTGCGTCCTAATTACGGTCTATAAGTACAATCACAAAGCCAATTTATAATGATAGGTCTTTATTATTAGCAAAGAAGGCATCCGTAAATGCCATTACACTAAGGGAATTTAGGTCCAGTGGTATAAAAGTAAGTCCTCTTGTTACATTGTTAATTTGCCATTAAATGCGCTTATTAAGCTGCTTAACATTTTCTTCTTATAGATCTACTACCTGGGCCGCAAAGAACAAGTCGTAGGCAGATTTGGGTTAGCAGACTATGGCAATATAGGCACCTCTTGCACGCTATGTAGCGTATTGGTCCTTTATATTTACGGTCTTATAGGTCTCTCTATAGGAACTGGTAAGGTCCGTAGGCTTTACTATAACAGGCTTTAGGTTTTAGGCTTGGCGTTCCTAAGTCAGCTTAATTAGGTTGCCCTTTTATATAATTAGGCCTCCATTAAACTTAATTAGATTCTGCTCAGTTAACTACTCTTATAGCTTTGCCAAGAACTTAGCCTTTTATAGTTTAGTTTCTTTAGCGTCCGTAAAGGTCTAGTCTACTAGGAATAGAGCATTGTTTATTTAGAGTCCAATAATACCAAGGCCGTTTAATAGGCTGTATAGAAGGTAGGGGTCATAGGTCAACTATTCCATTTTAAGTTTACTAACATAGTGCTAGTAGTATGTCTTAAACCAATAGTTTCCGGCTTCTGGTACTCCATATAGAGGTTTTATAACCCGTAGGATTATTCCTAGTTGTAGGTTAAGCTCAGGGGGTAGCTATATAAAGATATCCCTACTTAGGTAGGTATTAGACTGCATATAGGCTTACAAGATATCCCATAGGTAAAGAGCTATGGGTTTGCTTTGCTGTAGTCCAGGTATAAGTATAAGTATAATCCGTTAGCTAACTTATTAAATTATAGGCAATTACGTAAAAACTAAGCCCTTCCCTTAGTTGTTATAGGCTTGTATAACAAGCCTTAATTTTTTAAAAGCTTTGTTAGTACCCAGGTACTTAATTTCGTCAATAAAGCGTAAGTTAAATATATGGACGCCTTACAGAACGTCTTTCTCTGTTATAACCGCAAAGACGCCCTTTTTAAGTAGTCCGTTGATCTCTTTATATTGTAAGTCCATAAAGGGGGTTTCCTATACTAGAACTAATATATCCGCAGGCAGAGATTGCCTTGCGGATATTCCTATAGAGGTTAGGTAAGTCTCCGTTATAGTGTTCTTAGTTATGGGGTGCTTTTAGGGGCGTCCTTAACCGCGCTTTACAGTAGGTATAGCGGGTTTAGTGGGTTTCTGGAGGACTTCTAGGGTAGGCAAGGGTGCTTCTAGCTTGTCTAGTTCGGCGGTCGCTTCTAGTTTATCTGGTTTGGCGGTTACCTCTAGTTTATCTAGCTCGGCAGTTACTTCTAGTTCGTCTGGCTTAACGTTATAGGTATCTTCGGGCCGAAAGTAGGGTTTTATAGACGTGCTCCTAAAGCTAGTTGGGCCGCTAGGAAGTTATATATAGCACGTCTCGTTTTCTACAGCCAGTAAACAGTAGGGTCTAGTCCACTTGCCGCTTTCACGCCATATAAGGACTTTAGAGTTAAGCGGGAGGTTGTGTACTAGAGTCGTGTTAGGTCCGTTGCGGTAGTATAGGGCGTTATTAACAGCTTATTTGGCCCGTAGCTTGACTATCTCGGCCATTGCCTTCCGTATTGCAGCTGCTTGTTCCGTAATAGACAGGGCAGGAGGATTTAGGTTACTTATCCTTAGGTAGGCTCTATAGACCAAGAGGGTAGGTACTAGTCTATCTGGGCCAGCAGTATCGTTAACGGCTTTTATAGCTATTTATAGAGCTAGTTCCTTTTAAATATCCTTACACTCGTCCGTAATAATCTGGTAAGCTCTCTGTAGGGCTAGGTAAGCTCGCTCAACAAGCCTAATAGACCAATACGCCTTAACTAGAACGGCTTTTATTAATATAGCCATGGCCATAGCATACTACTAGAATTCCTTGCTGATGAAGTTTCTACCGGCGTTATAGGTGATGTACTTAGGAGGTCCAACGTACGTGTCAATCCAGCAGGTCTATAAAATATCCCAAGTATACTTTGCGGATATATTTTATAACCAACAGGCGGCTTAATAGTGGGTTACCTCGTCAATTATATATAATACTAGGCTGCCGTTGATATACATAATATCTACGTACACTAAATAGTTAAAGTCAAGATCCTTATAAAGGGTGAACTTAAATCGGCCTGGGGAACGTCCGTATTTCTAGCAGTAGGAGTAGTATTTAGTTAGGTAATTAACTGCCTTCCTATTAACGTCATCGTGTCTAGAGCGTTCAAGGACTCTATATAGCTTTTCGGCTAACGGGTGGCTAAAACGACAATGCAAACAGTGGATCTCCGTACTGGTAAGGTAGCACGGGTTATAGTCAAAAGATTCCTAAATATAGGTCTATAAAGTCTCTCCCTATATAAGAAACGGGTGTCCAAATCGTCGTATAATTGGCAGGGTAACATGCTTGCTTCCTAGGGCAGTTACGGGGCCGATTAAGGTGTCCGTAATATTATTATAGTAAACCTATAACCTGTCCATGTCCGCAAGGCAAAGTAAGAAAGGGGTGTCTGCTTTTACTATATAGAAGTTAACTAGGCCAATTAGGGTCTTAACTGCAACTAATCTAATTAATGCAGTTAAGCCAATGCCGAATTGGACGTTTACGGCCCCAGTTTACATAGTGTCAATATCCGTATTATCATTTGCGGTGGTCCTATATGCAAGGTATTGTCTATAACCTATAGTAGACTTCTTAGAGGCGCCTATATCGATTATAACACCGTAGAATTCCTTAGGGGTATAGCGTTCTGTGGTAATATATGCAAATAGGTCCTACTCGTGATCTATAACATCCATAACAGGGGTGCTTGCGGAATGGTTTTCGGGCGCAACTAAGTATATAAAGGAACAGTTGGCTAATACGGTCGTGATATTAAAGGCTTAGCTGTCCGTAAAAGGTCTAAAAGTAGTTAGGAATATCTCTAAGGTCTCTTATTCCTAAGCATCTAAGTTAAAGTCAATTATAAGGGCTTCTATTAACTCATTAGGGGGCTCTTCTGCTTCCTCTCTTTTATATTCCAAAATGAACTGGCTAATACGGCTATCAAGTCTCTTCCTGGACTTATTACGTTCTTCCTAGGTATGCCTTATAGACCAACATCCTTCCTTGCCGCACACAAAGCACTTCTGGCTGGTTTGTCTGCGGGGGTATATTTTTATACGGGGGTTGCTGCGGGGGTTACAGGTAAAACTTAGTCAGTACGGGTACTGCTAGCGGTAGCGGCGGTCCGTAAAGTAGACGTCTAAGTCTATTTGTGGATATTAAATATCCGTAATAAAGGCTTGCGTGCTGCCTGGTGGGTTTAAGACTTTATATATTATAATAGAGAAGCGTAGGTTATTAATAAGGCCAGCTAAGGTATCTACAGGCTTATAGTAGGCGTACTTACAGGGCTCTACTTCCTGGTAGGCCGTAATAAGTTTATTATACAGGAAGTCGTCCGTTTGAAGCTTAATATCAAGACCATGCTATAGGTAGTGGAGGTCTTTAATAAGGATTTACAGGCACTCTATAGTCGATTTTTCAGTGTTCTTGTCCATTACGGTCCATAGCTTAGTCGCATTCTATTAGGTAAGGATATCACGCTTATATTCTAGTCCTTTAAAGTAGTTATATGTAGCTTCGCATAGCTTATCAAAAGGAACACCAAGGGGGTTACTCTTGAGGTTAGTATAGTAGTGGTCAAGTGCTAGGCCGCGCAGCATAGTAGAGTAGGCTTGGCTAAACTCCTATTTAGGAATATCGGCCTTCTAACAGAGGTCCGTAAAGATAGTCAGTTTAAAGTTAAAGTTATTATTTTTACCGCTATACTTAGATTTGTTGGTGTAGAGCTTAGCTAGGTTAGCCAGTTCCTTACCATAGGTCTTTGCTTAGATGGTTTACGGATCTATAACTTAAATAATAGAAGGGGTTTAGTCCATGTTTTAGTTTACGGGGGTATTGCGTTCCGTAATTTAGGTTACGGGGGTATTATAGTCCGTAACTTAAGTACTAGGTATACTTTGGCCCGTAAAATCAATTCTAAAACTGCTTGGGTTTATAGGACGAATTTAGTTAAGAGGGTCAGGTATAAGGCCAGCAATTATATTAAGTTTAGAAGAAGTAAAGAGTTCCTTAGTTTCTTAGAACTAGTCTAGGATTTCCTCCTTAGTCTATTCCGTTTGGTCCTTTTCGTGTATTATGTTGTATAAGGACTATACAACAGTAACTCGTTTATTCCTTTTAACCCATACACCTTAGTTACATAAATGGGTTCATAGTTTACGGATAGTAGTAGGGTTGCAGGCTTTAAAAATAGCTTCCGTAAAGTCCGTAAAGTCTTCCTAGTATTGCTCCTATAGGTCGTCGTTTATAAGCTCAAAGTATCTGTATTCAAGGATTTTGAAACTGATATAGTCGTTAACGTCGTTTATAGACGTAACGTTAACTCCTTGTCTCCACTTCTTTTGACCTTCGCTGACTTGCTTGCTGATATCTGCCATACTGTATAGTGTAGTGCGTAGCGGGCGGAAGAGTTCTTGTGAGGGTCCGTAAAATCGGTTTACGGGCCGTAAGGGTTCGTAGGAGGGTAAGAGGTCTCCATAAGGGGTCTTAACAGGTCCATAATGGTTTGTAGAAGGGTAGGGGGTCTCCATAAGGGGTCCGAAAGAGGTGTAGTAAGAATAGGGGTTCGAGGTTCAGAGGAGGTTAAGGATAGGGGGTTCTATAAGGGGTCTAAAAAGACGTTAAAGGTATCAAAGGAGGGTGTAGTAGGAGCAGGGGTTTAAGGTTTAAAGAGGGTTAAGGATAAGGGGTTCCGTAAAGGTCTGTATTCGCGTCTATAACTTCCAGTAAACCATACTAAGACTTAAATAAGTATACAGAGTTAGTGATAGTCTATAATCCCCAACTTCCGACCTTCTAGCAGGTCGTACTAGGAGTCTAAACAGGTGGTCGCTGTCGAGTATCGCTCGGTGGGAGGTGTCGAGTAATTGCTGATCTATACGCGCTCACTAATCAGTGTTCGTACTAACTTAATAGCACGAGTAAGTCGTATCCCGGGGCACGAAATACGTATAGTATTATATACTCTTTAGGATGGTGGTAACTGTCGATTATATAAAGCAGACTACGTGGTCTATATACTAATACGTCCTCCCCCTGATTAGTCAGTGCTTCGTAAGTGCACCAGACGCGTAAGCGAGTGGTTGGTGCACCGAACGCGTAAACGCGTACCTGGCGTACCGAACGCGTAGGCACGCGGTTGGTACGATAGGTGCTGTAATTATACAAGTAAGAACCTAATTATGCTAGATAGTAAAACAACGGCTATTTAATAGTGGAGTTAGCAGTAAGAGAGATATAAACAACTCTCACAGCTTACAATTAAAGTTCTCTTTATACCTAGAATAAGTAATAAACCAGAGAGAGTATTTTCAGGCTCTTAATGTAGAGTTTCATGGGATCGTATGAAAATAAGTATACAAATACTTAAGGTAACAGAATGCTTAAAGGACTGGGCTAATCAAGGAATTCTAGGTATCCCTTTATAGTTTCTTTATTATATAGTAGCTAGAGGGTTTTAAGACAATAATAAATTAAATTTTCCCTTTATGGTTTAGGCTGTCAGACCCTGTTCTAATAATATCTTAATACTGTCAGCTGATAGGTTGGCTGTTTAACAGGGCTGTCAAGCCTGTTACCCGCAAGTCTGTTCAAAACAACACGTACACCTATAGATTCCATCAATTAATTACCTACTATAACGCAAATACGGTTCTACAGGAAGGACAAGTGCTAGCAACCTCATATCAAGCGACTTAACTCCTAAAATTGGGTGTGTATATTAATTTACTATAAAATCAAAAGCTGTATTCCTCAGTACGAGCGTTAAATTCAGCTCGGTTGATTGGCTAGTTTTTATCGATAACCGTTGGACGCGAATTAACGGGTCAAGGGATATTTCCAGTCAACACTTTGCGCAACCTCCTTTTTCAAATGTTAAGCGAAGCACACCTTCGAGCTTAATCACGTTCAGCATAAGTCCTAAGAATTTAATCTATTCGAAGACTACCTATTCGGCCGAGGCTAGGTTACAGTTTAGGGAGATTATTCTTTCAGTGGCAGCAGTGCTGGCAGGTTTTCGAAATATTCCAGTGAGAGATAGCTCGGTCCATGCCGGTCTTTCCAAAATCAGGTTGAGGGTACCATCTAGCTCAATGATTTCGAATTGGAGACCCGTCAATGGCGGAAAAGTAGTTTAAAAATTCAGAGGAAGAGTAAAGTGAAGCTGAACCAAGTTTATCAAGTGAAGGATACGTAGGTCCTTGAACGCTTACACGTGATGAGTTTACCTTATTTAATAAGCTTGCGCTGCTTTGACTCAACATTCTCCACTTTCGAGGATACACGCCAAACTTGGAAAGAAAACATATATGCCTCAAAGACACGACTTTTTTGAAGCAATAAGTAAAGAGGACTCGCACCGCGTTTGTTTCTGTCCAATTGACCGGAAAGATCCTAAGCAGTCCTCTGTTGCTCGTCTTTTCTTCCACACATTCGTCACAATGTCCCATACTTCACGATCCATCATAGCGCCTTCATCAATAACTCCCAGAACTTTCCAATTCCTTCCGTCAACTCCCCGCTTACCTCCCAACCCTCCCCGGTCCTAGCCAATCCGCCTCTCCCAGCTCTCATGAAATCATATACATCCAGCGCACACCACGTCGCCCACGCAATCACAGAAATTATCACGGTAAAATCCAACCATGGCGGAAGCTCCTGTGACTCCCTACCGCTTCATCGGCTAGCTTCGAGCCCGTAGTCCACATTCTCGTCCTTCACCCATCGAGGAATATTCCTGAGTGGCCCGTGATAAGGTCGATTGGGGCGCTGCGGACGCCCTGTAGTATTTGGCCGAGGAGTTAATGCTGCAGCTTTTAAAGACACAGGTGCTAGGGTCGTTGGAACAGCTGAGAATGACGAGGCTGCTCCAGTTGAAAGCGGGCCGCCTGTTCCGCCGGGCAGCGTGACGACCGGACTCGTTGTGGTCGTTGAAATGACGGAAGAGGTGCTGCTCGCTCCTGCAGTGGAAGTTGACCCAGTCGAGAGGGCAAGGATACGTTCAGCAGCCTTCTCGGCGACGACCATGACCATAGCTTGAGTATTTCCCGTCGGCAAGTCTGGATGAATGCTTGTATCCACCACGAACAGGTCGTCAGTGCCCCATACTTTTTAAGGTCAACGACCGAGTTGCCATCGTTCTCCGTGCCAAGCATAGCTGTATCGACATAATGACTGCCCATCACGTAATCTCCGTTGGCAACGAGTTGCGCGCGGGTTGCGTTGGTCGAGGAGCTGTAACTTAGAAGTGAAGAGTTGCGTGAAGAGGCTATCAATTCATCGATGAAGACCGCAACAGCGCTTTTATCCGCTTCAATTTTCATAAAAGGTTGGGTGACGAACTCCGTCGCACCATTTGCATTAATGCCTAATACGCCGCTAGATGTTGCACCGTGGGTGAGATAGAGCTTGATCTTTATTCCCGTAGCAGTCGGTGCAACCGTTCCTTAGAAGAAGCGAGTTCCTTCAGACGTAGTTCTGCTAGTCCAGAAGTCAAGGCGCTGACTAGATGACTAGATTGTGCGAGCATGCTGGAGCTGTGGGCGAAGAGTCCGACGTCTGCGTTATTGGGCCTTCGTAGGAGGCCGCGCTGTACGAGATTGTGTTGGTAGAGGAGTTGAAAGCAAGGGTGAAGATGGGATGGTATGAAAATATAATCAGTGCTGTAGCGTTGAGTAGAGACAGCGAAATACCTTCTAATCTCAAAAATCTACAAGAAATATCTGTACTCATAAAGTGGACACTAAATGCATAAATGTTCAGTGATAAATTACAACCCACTCTGTACATGTACAACCCTACAACCTTGGCTTTGACACAATATAAGAATTTCCTTTCTGCATCCAAACAATGGCATCTCCAACCATCTCATCTACAATAGCTTTCGCGCTCTTTTTCTCGTTAACTACGGCTGCAGCCTTGCCCATCAGGAACGGGCGCGCGCTATCCATTGTATCATCATCAATGTCATCACCCATCTTCTCGAGGTCATGCTCAACAGGAATGATGCCCTTTCCTGTAAGCTCCTTAATATCGTTTTGCCTGTTCTCCTCCCAGTTCTGAATATAAGGGTTCATACGGACGCGAAGGGGTCGACCAGTAAAAATAATGGTGCGCACATTGTCATCGAAACCCGCGGTACGAACAGCTTCTTGGTGCGCTTTCGGTGCTCCGGCTTCCTCTGACAGAACGAAGCGGGTACCAATCCAAACCGCCGAGGCGCCGAGCATGAGAGCTGCTGCGAGAGACTGGCCATTGAAGAGACCACCCGCAGCAACGATCTGCACCTGAGCGCCAGTCATGGGCGACTTGTGTCCCTTAACCATCTCCGCGACGGTAGGGATCAGGATTGAAGTTGGGACATCGCCTGTGTGGCCACCGCCCTCGCCGCCTTGTGCGCAGATGATATCGACGCCAATATCAAGGCACTTCTTAACGTGCTTTGGGTGTCCGATCATGTTCATGTACAGGACGCCGGCCTTGTGAAGGCGATCAACGACAGCCTTTGGCGGTACGCCAACGGCGGAGACGAATAGCTTAGCCCCAGAGTCGATGATTATGTCGACGAGTTTGTTAAGCTTGCCCTTGGTGTAGTCATAGCTGTTTCACATGAAAGTGTTAGTAATAGCTTGTCCTCTTAGGTCGGAGCCAAGAGTAAGAATGCGCAAATAGTAATCATTGATGACCGTAAAGATGCCGAGGCATCATCTGCGTTTCGAGGAGTAAGATAAATGAGCTTACTTTGTCTTTCGCGCGCTTCCACCGACCTGAGGTAGCAGTAGATCCACACCGAATGGGGCATTCTTGTCTTTCAGGAAGCTCTTTAGCTCTGCGATCTGTTCCCGCAGCATATCAGGTGTGTACCCCACACCACCAATGACACCTAAACCACCTGCATTTGTGACGGCAGCGGCAAGCTTTGGGCCTGCAGCGACGTTCATACCAGCAAGGAGAATGGGGTGGTTGATCTTTAGAAGGTCAGTGACAGTTGTGCGGATTTGCTCTACATGATTGTTAGCAACAGCCAAACACTAGGGAATGGTGACGCATGTGATAGTGAGAAGCAACGTACGTGGAGAAGCCATGGTGGTCGGAATAGAATTTAGTCCTTTGTATGAGGGAGACAAATAATAACAAAGTATATGAGGAGGGGAAGAGGTTTGCAGGTAGGTGTGAAGAGATCAATGGAGATGGGGGAGAGTGTGCTTTTGAAGGGTGGCGAGTGGAGTCTGGCGACTGATTCAGCTCCAGAAGAGCCGCGGCGCGACCTGTTTTAGTCGATGCTAACAAAACATATTGGGACGAGATATCGAAGCACTCCACAATTAAATACATGGGGTAGCTTTATAGTTGTCTTGATAAAGTCTTCACTCACTTAATGCTTCATTGTAATCCTCTATAGCCTTTGTTACATAGCTCAATGACCTTCACGAGAGCATAACTAGAAGGGGTATCTAAGGGAATTCGGTGGACTTCGAATTATACCGAGGCACCGGCGACAGAAGTAAGTGCCGAGGTGGGACCGTGCACGAGGTGGCACTGACTTCTATTGGCTTGGCGGGTTTACATTCTGTTTGCATCTTTTCCACACGGATTCCAGAATGAGAAAGATTTTCATCGACCTTCAACCGTCATGACGGTAAGCGGATAACAGAAAGACGCCAATGAAATCCCGAAATATTGCCAGATACGTATCACCATCAAGGTACCATAATCCCTTGGCGTTCCCGCCCAAACAGAGTCCGGACCTGTCCGAAAAGGTAATCAACACGTCTCGCAAAATATTTCTTCCTTCACAACGCCACCGTAGCTCTTCAACCACAGGTACTCATACTTCTTCTCGGAACAACGGTTACAGAATGTCTCCTGTCAGCTTCACTAGGGCGAATTATAGCCAGATCCCTAATAATGGCCCTCAAGGAGAACACCGGGCCTTCATTGCGCTTGGAAGTAATCTCGGTGACAGGATTGCGATGATTGAGAAGGCTTGTAAAGAGATGGAAGTGAGAGGCGATATCCGCATCGTGAGAACCAGTAGTCTATGGGAGACAAAAGCCATGTATGTACTAGACCAAGGAAACTTCATAAACGGCGCTTGCGAAGTGAGTTGAACAACCATTTCATTGTTTTATATTCGCTTCTCAGAGAATTGAGGGTTGAGGCTTTGATTTTTATGGAGTCTTCCAGATCAAAACATCTTTGAGTCCAATAGAGCTGCTCGATAGGCTTCAATCCATTGAAAACCACCTAGGAAGAGTCAAATTGATCGATAAAGGGCCCCGGAATATTGATCTTGACATCCTCCTATATGACGATACTACCTTCTCAAATGAGAGACTTCAGATCCCGCATCGGCTTATGCTCGAGCGCGAATTCGTTCTGAGACCTCTATGCGAGTTAGTAACCCACTTCACTATTCATGACAACGCTCATTAGATGATAGATTGATCCCCAACGAAAGCCTTCCTCTACCACATCCGCAAGTCTCACTTTTGGATCATCTAAAGCAACTACCACGCTCAGACGATCCGCTTTCATCACTCACCCCGCTTTCCCGCACACTTCCGCCTATCACGGCTCACCATACATGCCGCAAAACACATGTCATGTCTATTCTTAATTTAACACCTGACTCTTTCTCAGATGGTGGTATGCATTCTACATCCGATCTTTCAACTCTCGAAAGGACCATTTACTCTCACATCGAAGCTGGAGCTACTATTATCGATGTAGGTGGTCAATCTACGCGACCCGGTGCTATTCAAGTGACGGGCGCAGAAGAAATATCACGCATTCTACCAGCAATCAAACTTATCCGCTCTCTTCCAGAGGCCGAAAACATCGCTATTAGTGTAGACACTTATCGAGCAGATGTCGCAGAGGCAGCCATTAAGGCCGGTGCTGATATCGTGAATGACGTTAGCGCAGGCAACTTAGATCCAGATATGCTGGCCACTGTTGCTAAATTAGGCTGTACCGCTTGCTTAATGCATATGCGAGGAACTCCTAGGACGATGAATAAGTTGGTCTCTTATCCAGATGGGGTTGTCGAGACAGTAGGACGAGAACTCTTGAATCGTGTTCAAGAGGCCGAAAATGCGGGCATCCGCCGCTGGCGAATCATTCTGGACCCAGGCATCGGATTTGCTAAAATGCAAGAGCAGAATCTTGAACTTCTTCGGAGACTAGGCGATCTAAGGAACTTTCCTGGACTGCACGGTATTCCCTGGCTTATCGGCGCAAGTAGGAAATCATTTGTGGGAAAGATCACTGGTGTTAAAGACGCGCGAGAGAGGACGTGGGGAACAGCTGCAGCTATAAGTGCAGCAATACAGGGAGGAGCAGACATTGTTCGGGTGCATGACGTTGAAGAAATGGGAAAGGTGGCTAAAATGGCAGATGCGGTTTGGAGGGTGTGAAGAGCATCCCTGATCATATTACCTGCACAAAACGCCACAAAGCAAAAAGCAAAGTAATACCAACAATTCGGAACAAACGAAACAACCGGACTTACGGTATGTATCGCTAATGCCTGTTCTTACACATCGGGCTTACCGATTTCTCTCCTCGACTGTCCATCTCAAAATTGAATGATTACTAAGATGAGTATCGTTGTAGTAGAGAGATTCGGAGATTTCTAAGATGCTGTCCAATAAGAACTCCCTTGCGGCAAGTGTGGGCTCAAGAGATTTTCCAGCCTGGCTTTCACGTGTCACTGACCCTGAGATACTATCGCCACCAATCTTGCTTACCATAACCCATTCTTCTACATAAGATTCTTAAATGAATGCTCCACGCTTCAGCCAGATAGCCGAACACGTCGCCTTTATCTTACCAATCCGGCCGATAGAAACAACTTATCACTTCCACCGAAGAATAATTACCCTAGCAGTTTTATGCGCAGATATTCTCTATGGCCAAATAGAGTATGCAAGGTAAGAGCACGCAATCGATTCGTTGTTCATCTTCCTTTTGCACCTTTTATAACCTCTTTCATATCAACCTTGAGCCCCCCCCCTGATGCTTCCAGCATTGCCTAGTAAGCGTTCAAACTGACAGACACAGTTGCGCCATACCGACCAACTCCTCTCCTCTATAATTAGCTATGTAGATGTTAATGACCATCTTCGCAAGTTCTGTACCAGTTGTGAACCAGCATTGTTAGAGGCCTAGCAAGCGAATGAAGACCTCTGCGGTTGCTTGGATGATTATTCTGTAGCCAAAACTTCTCATCATATGGCCTACCAGAGGACATGTTATCACTGATTCTCAAGGATCCATAGCGGTGAACGCGTTGCTATAACTCGCTGGAATCCAATTTGTGAAGACCGCATCATAAGAATCATCTTTGCAAAAGCTTACATGAAATACTACCGCAAGCAAGTTATGGCAATAGTGGACTGGGTGAATCTTATTGTTTCATTTATTCCCACGTATGACTACAGTTCCCGTAGCATACTAATAATTTCCTAGATGCGGTTCTGCGAGTATGGCATACAGGTAGTGAATGATTACTTAATGCTTTGTGGTTTATGTAAGGGAAAAGCCAGCCGAAATTGAGTGCCTCCTCAAGTTGTTTTTATCCAATGATAAAATAGATCTCGTCACTACGTAAAGCTTCATGATTCAATATGTTTGGGCTATTCGGGACAAAAGAATAACTTGTATCTGAATTGGTATAATTAGAGAGGATGAAGATAATAAGGAAACTAGGACGGCAGCTCGTGAAGCAGAGAGCAGGTATTGCAAAAACAATATAAAGAACCAACCTTCGCTAGGCATAGAAGGGAAAGCCTCCTACGAATAAAGGCGGTAGTGCTCACAATGGACCTAGAGAGCCACAACAAGTTTCTTACGTAAGTGCTGAGATGTGGCTTGATTCTCTGTGGGCATGCGTCAGGTCTGCATTAACTTGGCAGGTAGAGGAGTTGTAAATAATGTCGGCCCGGATTTTACTGGCAGGATTCTTTTTACGATTAGAGTCACCGGGAGTTTTGTGAGTAGTTTGTTGAGAACTGTTTACGAATCTAAAATAGTATGATAAGCGGGTCCGACTGTTTTATCACTAAAAGTGATTCCTATTTTAACGCAGCACAGTGTAATAATCAAACGAGATATAAATATTTAGTTTCCAATACGCGAAAAAACGGGGCCAAGTATCCCTTGATTCCTGCGTGCGCACTCCAGGAATTCTCGCTGCACCCGGGACAGCTTCTGATACCCTGCATTCCGGTTAAGGCCTGTAAAAGGCCTGTAAGGCTTCCGATTGGAACGTATAGATATCTAATCGACAGCATCGAATGACACTCAGAGGTGGTAGGACGTACGCTGCGTGTTTAAAGGACAATTGCTTTCTGACCTCTTTTATTCAGAGGCTAACCGCTGGTTCTTTTCTAGAAGGGGGCCAGCTTCTTTTATGATACTTCTGAGACACTAGTAAAACCTTTCGCCCCTTATCTGTCTGACTATGTCTCCTCTAGGACCCTCATCTGTCTGACCGTGTCTCAGCTGATATACCTTTTCGGAGAGCCCGTTACAAGGCCCTTCCCAGATCTACTCCAACGCTGCACCGCCACCGGAATTGTCGCTAGTTCTTGATCCACAAAGGTGTGGCTAGTACGGGTCGGCCACCCTCCCTGCTAGTGCCCGTAACGCGTGAGAACCTTAAGCTGCTAAGTACAGTAAGTTGTTTGAATGTCATCACGTTACCCAATCTGAACTTGTCTTGAAGGTGGCTAAGCCCAGGCAGCAGGCCTGGGCAAAACTTAGCTTTAGCTCAGGCGAACAAACATATTAGGAGCTGGGGAGGGCCGTGCACGATGCTGTTGCCTTTTTGAGACCACATATTGTATTTGGGAATCGTGCGCTTAGACTTCGGCGCTGGCGCATACAAATTCATCCAATCGATCGGTTTGAAATTTAACTAAATTTAGTAGTGCTCGGCACGCATCGATGCAAGACACCTCAGCTCAGCTGAAGAGGGTTAGTATTACACGATGAATCAAGCAGCGGCGCCAAATCGAACCTTCTCCTCGTAAAGTGACAGGACTGTTCAAAAAGGGGTCAATGGACATTTAAAAAAGGTCGGGCGTTTGGTGGTCCTCACATCGTTATTGGCATCCGGACATCATGGTGCAAGTTCACGATCTGACGGTTGGGTATATTTCCGGCATGATTGCGGCCGGCCTTTTTGTGGGTACGTTCAGTGTTTATGCATCGTACGGAGGACGGCGCAAAAATGGATTTCTCTTTCCTTAAAATCTCAGCAGCCTCATAGGCACCATATGGGGGAAATCCATTTTGGCTCCGTCTTCCGTACTGGCAACGTCGTATGGTCGGCAATTCGCTCTAACATGGTTCCAGTTCAGCTACTTATTGCTATCGCAATACCGTTAGTGCTCGTCGGCCTACTAAAGGAAAAGAATTTGACAGTTACTGCTTCCGCTGTTACATGGTATGCCAATATAGCGTTTTCCAAAAACCGTCGCACTAATTGTTCTTTAGGTCCGTTATTGGTCGTCTGCTTCATTCATCGTATTAGCCTGTCATCCTCCAAACAGACTCTGCAACGAATCGGGGGGTCCGCAGTGAAGTTTGGATGCTCTCGTGGCTACAGAGTCTCGCAACCGTTCTTGTCGCAATAACTGGTGTTGTTACGCCTCTCGGCTTGTACGAGGACGTAGGTCCTGCGAAAAGCCCATCACAACAAGTATTCCACTACCTCCAGGACAGCTCTGCCTTCGGCTATGGGACTCTGGCGCGGAACAATCTTCCATGGAGCCGAATTTGTGGATCACTCATTCGTCTCGGATGTCCGAATTCACCTAACAACGTAACTATCGTATCCAATGAAACGGGCGACTATGTGCAGGCGGACTGGTACAGTTCTCACGTTCCTCAGGATGTAATTGATGTGTTTCAGAGTGGATTGTCCACCATGAACAAGACCGTCTCGAGCGTGTTCGACATTGAATGGAGATCCTATACTTTATCGCAGCCTGACGATCAGGATGGGGCCCTTCCGATTGATAACGGCACGGCGTATCCCATTGGCACCTATCAACACATCTCAACGATCACGATGGACGACGAGATTCTGCTAGTGGAAGGGCTGATCGTTGATACGAGGGATGGCGGCATCGGCTTTCGAAATCATAGCGCCCCTCCGCTGCGAGAGGATGCGAGCACCTGGTCTGAAGACATACTCTTCATCCAACCGCAGACACAGTGTGTAGATACCAACCTGACTCTAGACTTTTCGATACCGGCAACGACATCCGAAAATACGTCAACAATTGTCAACTTAGTGTTAACAGACCGAGGAGGCTTCTCGAATATCGACCACAAATATCCCACCTGGGAGATGGGTGATATGCAGGGAAATCCCGATCTTTGGCGTCGCGCATATAAGGCAGCGTTCCTCAATAATGTTTACACCATGTTCTTTCTGAACGTGACTGCACCCGCCAACGAAAGTGTTCCGGGCTCTCACGCATTTGAATACCTCAATTCTTTTGTAGGGAAGGCATTCCCACTTCAGAGGAACGGCTCTAGCACGTATTCATTGACGATAGGAACCAACAAGATCATGACCTCGTCGTTGTGGGGTTATTATCTGGACGGGACTGATAAAGGAAGTTTAGGTAGCAACTCCACGGCCGAGCCACCATTATATCCAAACCCCTTTAATATCGGCTTCGAGAATGGTGAGTCTGCTCAATATATGGCTTGGCTATCTTTCGGTTTCTTCTCACAATCTTGCAGTTTTCTGTGGACCGGAGGGCATGGACGACGCAAACATCACAAATTTTGCTATACAGTGCGGACTGCTGTACGGGGCACCTCGACGCCAGGATGGTACCCAGTCGCTGGTGTCCGAACCCGGTTCCAGCTGGACGATCCCCATGTACTCGTGCGTCTCTGCCGCCAGGGCGTCGATCAAGACCGTCTCCTTCCGCTTCAACGGCAGCGATGACCTCTCTAGCCTCATAGTGACTAATCTCGTTGAGAAGAACTACCCTAACGAAGACTCCAAGCCACTCTGGGCGGTTGAGAACACTGGAATGTACCTCCGCGACGTGAACCCATTGTGGGGCCTGGTCAAGCCTGAAAGCCAGGCGGGCTTCAATCTCTCCACCATTCGGAAAGAGTCCCTCATGCTGCCGGGGTATGTCGTTTTCGGAGAGCTTGTACCCAAGACCTATCAGAACCTCCCCGGGGTGGATTTCTATTGCGACGCCCTCGGAGCCGTCTACGATGTAGGTGATGAGTCGGACTACTCAGGGCGGTCCAACTATGCTATGTATCGCCTATGGCAGGACCTCTCTCGCACCCCAGCCACGGCAGCCAAAATCCTTAATCTTATCTGGACCGACGCCGCGGCGAACGCAGTAGCAGGAACAAGGAGCGTCGCAACAAGCAACGGGTCTAAGGCAAAACGCGCAGACGATTCGGCAAGCAATGATGCAAACACCTGGCCCGTGATTCTCTACCAAAGAGAGATTAGGTATCATCTTCGCTACGCCGTTCCCGCTATTATATTGCTTTTCGTCGCAGTCTGCATATGCTCCCTAACGCTGTGCCTCATCGTCTTCGGCCGCACCGGGCCGTCTAAAATGCGCAAATACCTTAACAAGACTTCGGTTGGGAGAGTTCTAGCAGGGTACGTATATAGGTCTGTTGTAGAGGGGGACGGAAGCGTCCACGACGAGCAGTCTTCGAGCAGGTGGGTCGACAGAGTAGGAAGGAAGCAGGTTGTCGTTGGCGGAACAGTTTCTGAGGGGGCTGAAGGCTATGTTGGAAAGGAACATGTATCTCCGGAGAAGGCGCAGGCTGAACCCCTTTTGCGATGAACATTACGTTCCAACCCGAGTGTGTCTAGACCTCTAATAATCAGATCTTTAATTGGGATACTGCATGCCATGTACACGCGCTGCGTGATTCTTGATATTCCCGATGCCGTTGGCTTACTTTGAGGAACCAGAATGCCCGCATTGATATCTGTGGTAGAACAGTTATCTCTGATGTTGATTGTCAAGACTCCATGGGCAGCTTCACATTACCAACAAACTCACTTTTAGTTTTAGGCATGGCATTATGTAGGCCACATTCGGTATGTGGCACAGCGGTTGGACAATACCACGACCCAAATTTTGTTAAGCTTGCTTTGCCTCTGCACTTCCGTGACTTTGCTTGCCACAATAACCTGCGAACTCTCCAGTGGTCAGTCATTTTCTGTAATACTCGACATTATATACTAACTTCCACAAGCTGGCGACGTATTATCCGCGAGAATTTCATATGCCCTATCGGTTCTGCTGATCTGCACCTACGTCTGCTATTTCTGTTTCCAGCACTACCATTCATCCACAAGTATGTCCGTCTTAGCCGGAACATCCTCACAACGTGCGACGGATGCGGAGGCAGTGACAAGACACAGCGAGACAGCGGAGACAGCGGAGACTGATGACCCAGAACTCACAGCAATTGGCGCAGCAATTGCCATGGTGGTTACCACAACGCTAGTCGTCTTTCATGCACACTTCATTGTGGGAAATATAAACTTCCATACGTCGAAAATGTTTCCAGGGCTGATTGTAATTCCCTTCGTTGGCGATTTGGTGGAGCATTGGACGGCAGTAATCATGGCTTTCACGGGGAAAGCAGACCTTGTGATCGGTATTGCCTTTGGGTCCAGCGTGCAAGTTGCCGCGCTTGTGCTCCCGATCGTCGTTCTGGTCTCATGGATACCTAGAGTAAAGAGCTTGTTTCTAGTTCTTGATTACTTTCAGGTCACCTGTCTAGCCGTCACAGGCACGCTCATTAGCGTCAGTAACCCTGGGTTGGTGTTGTCGATGCAGGGCAAGTACGAAGAGGCCGAAGTGACGCACCGGTGAAACCTCGAAGTATCTGAGAAGGTTCTTGGGCTAGAGCATCCGAACACGCCTATTAGCATGGCCAGCCTAGGGTTGACGTACAGGAATCAAGGACCGTAGAATGAGGCTGAAAAGTTAAAGGTACCAGTGATGGAGACGTTCAATTGACCACGCTCATGCTGAAAGGCTTGGAATCGAAGAATAGGACAAAGGAATTTTAGTGACTGAATTTGCAGTGACCCAAAGTTCTTGATGGATTCCTGGGTCTTTAACTGAGAGAAATGGATTTCATGGCGCTGCCGTGCAGGTCCCCGTGGTGATGGTATCGAGACCCCTTACGAGACTTGCTCTTGTCGCAGTAGTATCCATTTCGCCTTCAGATATCAACGTATCTGCAAATTAGAAATTCCGATTTAACATGGAGCCATGATAACCGTATCTTGAGTTGCTCTTCCCCGTTCTTGTAATACGTCTGTGCCTCATCCAGGGAAGAAGTAACCATGACCGCCCTGAGATAACCGGAAAAACTCGCCTCCGAACATAAAATTTGTGGACATACGTATATCCGCAAGCGGATATCGCTAACCTTTTTGGTCAAAAGTTAATTCTGGTTTGCGTCCTACCGTTATCGATAAGAACTAGCCAATTAAATCAATTAAATAAGGCCGTACGCATTTGTTTTGATTCTGGCGTTCTGCACGGACCATTTGATCTTAGCGTGTTAAGGAATGGTCTGAGAGCAGTCACCTTTTTCAACGAAATTGATACACCCCCGCAACAGCTCTCATCTCAAAAATACCGTCAAATTGATCCGCAGAACCAGCTCTAGAATCGATAAATGTCTACCCCATCCGCCCCCGCGATGTTGACTAGAAAGCGCCGCCGAACAGATAATGGAAATAATTGAATCGGCCACCCCCACTACAAACACAATACTAGTTAACCAGCGGACGCCCATACAAACCCCGACTGGGGCATCCGCCGAGCGGATATCGCGCCCAGTAACAAAGGAAGAGAAGGTTAGAGTTATTGCAGGGCATTTACGGGACTGGCGATGGTCCTTCGGTGACCTCACTTTGGCATGGCTACAGCTTGGTGCTGGTAAAAGACGACGTACAAAAAAGAAGAAGGCAAAGGCGCTTATTACTACCCTTTTAGGGGGCGAAGAAACTCGTAATGCGATTGGGGAGGCTGTGGATATTCATTCGGAACTAGTTGATGCGGTCGTAAATATTCTTCGTGAAGAGCTTCGTGATATTCAGCAGAAGACGGTTATCTTTGGCCCGTGGAAGTCAGATCTGGAGTTTGAAGACGTTCAACTCTCGCAGGGCTATGAGATGATTAGCCAATATGCCCCTCTACTCTGCCAACTGTTGGAAGGATTATCGGCACAATCAAGAAGTGGTGAATCGCGAAATCCGAACCCAGGGCGGGTTGTTCTTCTTACGTCTATCCTTTCGTTGGGCCGCGCTCGAAGCTCCGCCAACTGTTTTGCTCGGCTTCTTGGTCTTCATCTTCAAGGCACGGGTGTAAAGAGTCGGGTTCTATCAATGCTTCATGGCCTGGGGATTATTGACGGATATAAGACGCTTAGCCGCCAGAAGATGGGATTGGCCGAATGCTCTAAGGAAGGTCACAATACCAGCGGAGCCAGGTCCGCCGGAGGGTTCAACGATGGCCCAGTTCCAGAACAGCCGGCTGAATTTGGTTTGCAACAGGATAAACCAAGCACAGAGCCCCATGACGGGAAACGCGCAGGCTCATCAGACCGGGATGAGGGCGCCGGTGAATGAACCGAAAGAGGGATTTATGAAGAAGCTCATGAGACTGTTCTGTTGTGTGAGTAAACCGGTCCGTCGGGGTGGACTGGCAATATTAACAAGTCAGAAAGGTAACCAAGCAATTGGAAACACAGCATAACCTTTCCCTCCAGCGATTATCGGCATACTGGTGACGGCAGATATACTGGCGCTAACGTTGCTGAAGACTCACCTCCAATCAATGTCCGCTCTTGATGATATCCGTGACCTGGTGGTCGGCGCGTGGTGAGGCTTCAGTGGTGTTACACACCACAACGCGGACGCTATATGTCCGCCAGGCTATAATAGGTTCTTTGGGGTGGCTAGCGTGAATATAATCTAGTATAACGTTGCAACAAGTTAATATAAAGCCTAAAATTCTATCGTTTATAGACCTTGCTCTTGTGATCATTTTAAGCCTATACATCTCTAGACCTAACATGGGTGGCCTTAACAATTTTGTCAATGATTATATGCATCTCCCATACAAATTTAGACGCTCCGCTTAACAAATCCTGCGAAAGTCCCTCAGACCGTCTATCCGCTTGCGGATATACATTTGTCCGCTAATTAAGGTAATTTCTTTCCAGCTCCAAACTCCACCAGCGATACTTGCATCTCCACCCTCTCCGCTGCCAAACATGTTCTCCGTACCCGGCTGGAACGTTTCTACCGCACTGGAAACCCAGACTGACACACCCAATTCCAATCCAGCACAGAATGGAGCAGACAAACCAGCATCCTCTAAGAAGCGGAAAAGAGGTCATGGCAAGAGCAAGGATGGTGGAGTTAACAGCATTGGCCTGGGTCCTGCGGTGACCAATTTGAATGTGGCGGAGATGTGGGAGAGGCATATTGAAGGGAAGAAGGTGGAAAAGACGGTGAAGAGCGAGAAGAAGATCGGAAAGAAGAAAAGAAAGAGCAAAGAGAGTAAAGAGTCCACCAACGAAAGCAAGAGCGCAGAACAAGACCCCAAGTCCAACAATCCTCGAGCCTCCTCCCCCACCCCACCAGCCAACCCATCCAAACCCTCCAAAAAGAAGCCCAAGAAAGACAAAAAGCCCAACCCCCCGACCGCCACCTCCGCCCCGGCTCCAGCTCCTCCCCCCTCCACCGACCCCACCGCAAAACTAACCCCCCTCCAACTCTCCATGCGCGCCAAGCTCGCCAGTGCCCGCTTCCGCCACCTCAACGAAACCCTCTACACAACCCCTTCCGCCGCCTCCCTCGCCCTCTTCCGCTCCAACCCCGAAATGTTCTCCGAATACCACACCGGCTTCGCGCAACAAGTCAGCATATGGCCCGAAAACCCCGTCGACAGCTACATCGCCACCGTGCTAACCCGCGGCCGGATCCGCGCCCGCGACCCCTGGAAAGAGCGCCGGCACCAGCAGCGCAAGGGGAAGCCCAGCGCCACCACCGCCACCGACAGCAACCCAGCCGCAGCCGCAGCCGCCGATAACCCCCCAAAACCCCTCCCCCGCGCCCTCAACGACCTCACCACCCTCGCCGACCTCGGCTGCGGCGCCGCCACCCTCGCCCTCGCCCTGCAGCCGCACCTCCGCGCCCTCAACCTCCGCATCCGCTCCTTCGACCTCGCGCAGCCCGCCGGCCCCGCGGGGCCCCTCGTCACGGTCGCGGACGTCGCGGCGCTGCCGCTCGCGGACGCGAGCGTGGACGTCGCGGTCTTCTGCCTCGCGCTCATGGGGACGAATTGGCTGGATTTTGTGGACGAGGCGTGGCGCGTGCTGAGGTGGCGCGGGGAGCTGTGGGTTGCGGAGATCAAGTCGCGGTTTGGGCGTGTGGGCCAGGGTGGGGGCGGGAAGGGGGTGGTGGGGCATAGTGTTGGGAGTCGGCGGAAGGGCGGGGCGAAGGCGGGGGGGAAGAAGGGAGGCGTGGCGGAGGGGGCGGAGGGGAGTGAGGATGAGGAGGCGCTGGCGGTGGAGGTGGATGGGGTGGAGGTTGATCGGGCGAGGCGGGAGACGGATGTGTCGGGTTTCGTGGAGGTGTTGCGAAGGCGGGGGTTTGTGCTCGATGGGGAGAAGAGCGCGGTGGATTTGAGCAATAAGATGTTTGTGAAGATGCAGTTTATCAAGGGCGTGGCGCCGACGAGAGGCAAGAACGTCAAGGCTGAGGAGGAAGCGAGAGGTGGTGGGATGAAGCATAAGAAACCGCGGTTTGTGGGGAATGTGGAGGACGAGGAGGATGTGGGAGATGAGGGGAGTGTGCTGAAGCCTTGCGTCTACAAGCAGAGATAGTAGCTCACGCAGCGATATGCAGACATGGATAAAATCAGAGACTGAAGATGTCTCTATTGACTGGACCGCTAAATCAATCGATAGGCTTAAAAAGATACGAATACACCCTCCTAATGCCTTATTCCATCCTATTTCAGTGCTCCCTATGCATGCGTACCATCGTGGTAACTGAACCCATTCCGCCTAACCCATATTCCATGACTGATGCCGATCCGACGTCCCGATCCTATGAGGAATAAAAACTGGAAGTCTCATGCTAGAGCCGTTGCGCCTGTAGCACCAAAACACCCGTGATGATCTATGCATGGATGCATCCCTTGTTACCTGTTGTGGAGATGGTTTTGGGGAATAGGATTTTTTCTTTATTCGTTCATGTTGGAGAAGAGCAGCCCAGCTGCGTATTCTACATTCCCGTTTGTGGCGCGGAGCGCACGGATGGCATCCTCTCTCGAGAAGCCAAGGTTTTGAAGCTGATCGATTGAGGCTTGCGGGAAGCTTGCTGCAGCCCCTGCAATGGTTGTCTGGGTGCCAGGGGTACCAGGGGCTGCTGGCCCTACTGCTTGACCCGCGCCTTGGAAGTTTGAGCTCGCCGAGCTAGAACCTGCCGCTGATGAACCTGCGGCAGCGGCAGTCCCAGCCTGTCTGACGGCGCCGGACTTTGCTCCAATCTCAGTGCCATTGGGGCCGGAAACAGTCGGTTCGTTTAGCTCGGCCTCTTCGAGATTTTTCGGAATCTCAGACTCAGGGAGGAAGGGCACTTCAATACCCTGGAAACAAAGCGCGTTCTTATCCAGGTCGATTTTCGCTTTGTACCGCTTGAGCATGTCGAGGCCGAATAGAAGGTCTACGTCTTTGCCCTCCATAACCGTGAAGGCGCACGGCATCAGGGCATCTCCGATTTTGATTTCGGCGTGATGAACGCGACCAAGGATTTTCGCCGTCCCGACGCCTTTCGCGACGCCAGAGTAGCGGGTGTCGATCAGACGCATAATGCCGCAAGCTTCTGCACATGAAGGAGACATAATTGTGGCTTGGGCACCAGAATCAACAAAAGCTTTGACAGGGTGACCGTTCACTTCAGCGTTGATGTAGAGCATGGTGACCCTAGCGAAAACTAAACAGACGATCAGTTTCTGAAACGTGAAAGTGGTTTTGCGGTTTAATTGGTTTTTCGTCCCAGTATTCTCTCACCTTCGGGATTGTTCTCGTATGCATGCTGCAAGTTCTCAATGACACGATCCTGCCTGATCATCTCCTCGATCTTGCGCTGGGCCTCGACGTTGAACGGGTCCTCGTTCAGCAGGGCAATCTGGTTCTGGCGCTCGCGCTCGCGCTCGTCCTCCTGCCGTCGCATGGCCAGAAACAGGTCTCTGAAGCGCGCAGGGTCGTTGAGGGCGCTGGCCAGCTCCGGGTTCTGCTCGTTAAGGCTCGCAATCGCTGCAGGGTCGCCCAGCACCCGCAGTCGCACAGTTTCCAGCTCCTCTTGATTAACGTCTCCTCGCCGCCGACCGTCCACACCAGCGGCGTTCCCGGCACGGCTGGTGCCTCGTCCTCCTTGCCCTTGGGCGCCAGTCCCCGGCTTTCGGATGAGCATGGCCAGCATCTCGCCATCGTTGACTCCGGCCTCTTCCAACGTCTGAGTGTCGGTGTTGAGCGGTCGGCCATTGAGGTAGAACTGCTGGGATCGCACGGGGAAGTCGGTCTCGCTCTGCACGAAGTTCTTGAGATCCTTGACTGTCAGGCCCGGTGGGAGGTCCAGAGTCAGCAGTTCCTGGTCCGAGGGCTCGTTGGGCGCGTTGATTGATATGGTGACGCGTGGCCTGTTCATAAGTTAGCGGTTTGTCCGTGGGTGTCGCACAAGAACGGGGTCGGTGGTCTGCTCACATGGCTGCTAGGTGTGTTCCTTGCGGGTATGCAGGTGGTTCTGAATCGGTTCAAGAGAATGTGGTACACTGGTGGAGGGAGGTGGAGGTTTATAGGATCTAGATGGTCGGAAGCTGGGATGCCGGCCGGTGCAAGGTCGACCTAAAAAAGAAAGAGGTGAAGCTTATAAAAGAAGCTTATAAGCCCTCGCCTCCAGAATCTTTCTCTGCACCCGGCGCTGGAAGGCGATGGAAGGATCTGGGAGGTGACGAGTAAGAGTTGTTAATAATCATGAATTAGCACGGGAAGACATGTCGAGAGAGGTCTATTGCAACTGTAGAGGGAGTGGTGGGAGGAGCGGTAAGTGGGCAGAGTAATATATTCTTGGTGGTGGTTGGGCTCAAGGCAGCACGCAGGCGTAGGACATTGAAACAGCCTTGCTGGGCAAGCGGGACGCTGCTTCGTCTGCCAGGCCAGCCATGACGATTAGGCGTGGTTTCGAACCGTATTAAGTCATCAATACGGGGTTTGCACGAAGTGATCGATGGTGCCGTTACGCTGTTGACTATCTAACCTGAAGTTGATCGTGTCTGGTTATTTTACGTGTCGCTAAGCTGAAAATCGTCGAGGCTTAGGTACTAAACGAAGCCCAACCCAATGCGGTTGGTTGAAGTGCAGCTGGGAAGTATCTGCGGTCACTCTTTCGGTCGTTTTGAAAACCAACTCTGCGCCTCTTCACCCTCCAGCCCCGTATTTTACAACTGCACCGGTACTGTATCCGCTCCTCTCTAACACGCGCAAACCCCTATTGACAGGTGGGATGGGGCCGGTGAGGGCTGCGACTACAGGGGATCGCGGGGTAGGAGGGGTGCATTTACGTGAGGCAATTCCACGGCCATACGGAGAAGTGGAGGCGTAATTTGGGAAGGTAGCATTTCTGCACAGAAGAGATGGTATTTTAACATTTAGGCTCAATACAAGAATTCTAAGGGCTCACGGGCAACGGGCAGAAGGCTGAAAGTGCCAAAGCTCTCAGTCAGGGGCGTGGTATCCAGAAGACGTAGTGAAATGGGCTCGCAGGACTTATTCCAATTATCGGGCGACTATAGCAGCTTTTGGCAAGAGACTTGTGAAGCCACATCAGGACGCAGTCGGTGTCAGCAGGCCATTAGTAAAGGCGCGCGCTGGATTGCCGCAACGCTGCAGCTGCCGCTAAAGACTTTGTCGGTTTTGCCGGATGACTCTCGCTGCGAGTCATTGGGGCTAGTTGTCGTCTCATCATGCTGCATCAGGTAATTGCCCTAAAGCTGACCTGGTGTTGTCTCGCACGATCGTGACCCAGCCAAGCAAAATGACATGGGGGCCTTGTGGGCTTTGTGGGCTTTGCCACTTCCTGGCCTGCCTCGTGTCTGGCGTCCATCAATCTCTACCCCATTTCTCTTCGCATTTCTCTTCACGATACCTACTTTAACCACTACATTTCTGCCGCTCAATCCTACCCAATTTCTGCCGCAATTCTCGTAAATCCCGCAAGACCTGGAATCCGAGACGACAGCCATCAACTCCATGGCGCCTTCGACCGAAGAGCCTGAACACGGCGCTCCACCAGCTTCAGGCCAAGACATTGATGAGACCAAAACATCAGCGGAGGAATCTACACTCGACAAGCTTCATCCATATGTCCAAGTCCTCAATCTAAATGACGCTGAGAGCGTAGTCAACCTGGAGAATGCCACTTTCCCCCCAAATGAGGCATGCAGTAGAGAAAAGGTAAATACAACCGTTTTTAGTAATAATTGTCTTCCGTGATAAAAAATTATCTGACTCACATGGTTTCATCGTCGATGGTTTCACGACGTACGAGACATTCATCTCTGTTGCATTTACATATCCCGGTTCGCGGAATCCGTCTTATTTCCATCTCCCTGCTTGTTCTAGATGATAACACAGCAGTCTCACAGTTGAATAGTTCAACCCTGTAAATTAATCTCTATCCTTTCAGACTCTCTCATATTGGTTTTCAGTTCATGGAGTCAGATAATAAACTTAGAAGAATCCCAATTTCAAGCTCACGTGACCAATCACTTCTTTCTTTGTACTCCCAAAATACCAAATATTCCCATTCATTCTTCCCCTGGAGCCGCCTCTAACAAACAAGCTAGTTTATCTACCGTCTAACTACCTGTGGCGAGCTCTGCCTTGGCCTCTTCACCTCCGCAACCCCTTCAACTCCGCACAGCCCTCTCCGCCGCCTCTCGGAGTCTTCATTCTCCCACCCAGCCGACTCTACCGATCCATCCAGGAAGGAAGTCCTCCTTGCCCACATTGTCGCCACTAAATCGACAAGCCAAACGGTGACGGACGAGGACATGGCCTTACCTCCCAAGTGGCAGTCGGACTTTCACGCAGACCCGCATCTTGGCCACAAAGAGGAAGGCCGGACTATCTGCTTGCATTCCCTAGCTGTATTGCCCGAGTACCAGAACCAAGGATTGGGAAGGACGCTCGTGCTGTCGTATATCCAACGCATGCAGAGCGCCGACATGGCGGATCGCATTGCATTGCTAACCTATGACCGACTAGTGCCATTCTATGAGCGGCTGGGATTTGAGTATCGTGGGAAGAGTAAGGCGCAGTATGGTGGTGGTGGGTGGAATGACATGGTACGTGCTTCTTCTTTTCCAATCTTCTTGTTTGATTTTTTTTCTTGTTTAGTTTCACCGCTCTATCCTAGCCTCAGCTTCATATCCTGAAATTCATAATACTCAGTACGGACTTGGGAGCTATAGCAGATAAACTGACGGGTACAGGTTCTTGATATTAAAAACGGGCTAGGATCGATTTGATCCAATTCAATGCGGGCAAAAGGCAGAGGCAAGGGAACGAATGCATGCTTACTAAGCATTGGGCGGCATGATAGCTTATTAAGGCGTTGCTGGCATTTGTACGGGCAGTTAACTGATGACAAGTGATGATTTATTTAAAGAAAATGTACTCTCTTGGCGTGGCTTGAAGATCGGCGAACGGGTGGGGCGGAGCGGACGTCCAAAGACGACGGTTCACACTCATTACAGGCACCTGTAACTCTCTCAGCATGTCAACCAATCCAGTTTCGACGCATCGACTCGGCTTCACTTCAGTTGGTTACAACCTTTGTGCACATTCAACCCGTCTCCCATACGCACCACCCTAAACACAACAGCCACCCTAGAAGACCACGCCCTCTCACCCACCCCAACCCACCACTTCACCCTCCCCCTTCTCCAGTCCACCCGCCGCAAAAATCCTCGAACAACCCCCACCACCAAACCCAAGCACAGCCCGCCCCCTGCGCCCCCGCCCCTTGCACTATATCCGCATCCCGCATCATGAGCCACAAACTCACATCCCTCCAAATCTCCAGCTCCAGCTCCAGCTCCACCCTCGTCCCATCTCCTAGCTTAGATCCGGGCCTCGGCACCAAGCCAGTGCCCCCGCTGCGCAAACACGCATGTGGCCATCTACCCCAGCTTGCACCCAGGCGCCGTGCGGCCGTACACCCAGCGCATGGTGGCGAGGTCCAGGACACCGGTGCGCGGCGCTGCCACCGCGGCGGCGGCGTGGAGGAAGTGGATGGTGCGGTTCTGGAGCGTGGGGGTGGAGGGATTACGCGAGGAGCCAGAGGTCGGGGAGGGTGCGCGGGGGAGGGGGAGAGGGTTGTGGCAGAGGTGAAGGGGTGGAGGTGGCGGCGGAAGGGGAGGGGGGGTGAGCGTGCCGGTGTAGCCCATTGCAGGAAGAAGGGGACGGCGGCGGGGTCAGTGCTTGGGAGGGCGATGACGGGGTTTTGGCGCCGCGTGCAGCAGTACGGGGTGTGGGCGTGGAAAACGGTCTGCTGGGGCCGACGTGCAGGGTTGTCGTGCCGCTGGGGAAGAGCCTGTCGTGGGGTTGTGGTCAGTGTGCCGTGTGCTGTGTGCTGTGGAGGGAGCGGGAGCGGGAGCGGAAGGGGGCGGTACTCACTCGAGCGTGGATAGGCCGCCGAATCTGGGTGAGGGTTCGGGGCTGCGGCGCTAGATGTTCGTGGCCATGGTATGTTTGCTTCTCCGACGGCTTCTTGTTTAGACTCTTCGAACCCTCCAGCAGCGCGCCAGGCTGCGTCTTGTAGGACGGAGCTTCCGGGGTTGGTGAGCGGGAGTTAGGGAGGACGATCGGAGGGCTGGCTCTTGTTTTGCCACCAGGTGGTTGCGTCAGCATGGGTCGTGCTGCCGGATAGCTCGCCGGGCTTGACTGACCAGAAGACTGGTATCCCGGTTTTTTTAGGGAGTGGTGCCGTTTGCTGGGTAAGTGTCGTTTGTTGCTCTTTGGCTGCTCCTTGCTCCCTTCTTATCCTTCACGCTGCTCCCCATCTTTTGAAACCTCGGTGTTCTCTTGATCTTGGGAGGGTACTGGGAATCAATTGGCTTCTGCCGTGGAAGGTGCAGATCCGGGCATGGCTCCAAATCGGAATATGGAATCAGACTGCGGCGGGCGTCGGAGAGATGCTGTCAGCTCTTCAGACATGATTGGGCCAGTTCAGGAAGATACACAGGGAACGGAAGGTTAGGGTTATGAAAAGTTAAGAAGATTGGTAGATTGCATAAAATGAAGAGATTTTTGAGGCTGTGGTTCTGTGAAGGTCACAAACAAGCCAGTAAGGTATGAATGGTCGTTCTTAGAGTCGAGTTACATTTACATATTTCATGCGTCGCCGAGATGTCCACCGTCTACACTTAGTTCGTCTTAATTCTTGGCCAGTTTTCCTTCTCGCATGCGAATGGGACAAGGTGTCATCTGGTCTACAGGCACGACCGGTGCGATACCACGATATTTCGTCGATGACTGTAGCAGAATTCTGCCAGCAGAATCTTGTTTTCCTGCCTTGGCGGTAAGCCGGCTTGGCGGCAAAGACTTTTAAAAGGCACCTCCGTAACTTTATTAAGATTAATACCTCTTCCTTTATATTTAGGTAAGGTTGCTATAGGGAATAAAGGTAGTATATACTGCGTAGCTTATAGTTCGGTTAGTAGTATAGTTAGTAGTGCGGTTATTTACTATCTATATTACGCTAATCGTTAAGCTCGTGTCCTTAGCGGCTATTAGGCCTCTAGCACCTTCGCGCTTGGTTTCTTTATACGTCCTCCCAGTAGAGCCGCTAGCGGGTCCAGAGGTGGTGTTACTGATACGCGTTTAGGGGTCGAAGCAGCCATCGGGGCTCCGGGGCTTCGTTTCGGTGGGCCGTAGGGGCCGCCTTGTAGCGGGAACTAGCTAAACGATGAATATCCTCTTTCAAAAGTTTTTCTGTCACTAGATCTAGTGGCTCAATGTTCTCCACCTCGACAAGGGTGTGGCCAGTGCAGGTCAGCCGCCCTCCCTGCTTGTTGGGGCGATATTCAGCGCCAAATTACTTTTATTACCGTTAGATAACAATTGTAAGCACGCTTACTTGGCTAGACCTGTGAGCTTGCTGAGGTAACGCACTACTACATTTATAAGGTCCGTAATCTAAGGCAAATGTCTCGCTACCTATTAGGACTGTTTTAAAAGATATTAAAAATCGAATGGCAATTTAAACCTTCATAAAATAGATTGATAAAGTATTTATTTATCTTATAATATGTTTTGCGTCTTCCCGCTATTTGAAAGTATCTTTTTACGCGAATTTTACGTTACGAGGTATGGTGCGCATGTCGATTTTACGTGGGGGCTGCGGGAAATTTTGGTATAAACACCTCAACTTTTCGGCTGATTGTTTCCGCAACAAAGCCCAGCATGGAATTCCCGAATGTGGACCATAGTTTGATGTCTAAGGGCATCAAAAGCTGACTCTGATCGCGTTTGCGGGACGTCCATATTGTGCGATCGTCAATCCTGGCGCCCGGTTCTCATCCCTTACCCAATTTACCAATATCTGATACGTGCCACGACCATCTAGGTCAGATCTTTGCTCAATTTGGACAGTGCTGTTGGGCGTAAGCACCAGCTCATCCACAATTCCAGGGCCCAGCAGCGTTCCTTTCCAGTCCACGGGAGTGATAAGGATACGGGAACGGAGGCGACCTCCAATGGACTCTAGCCTCTCAACGGTGACATTGCTATTCTGGCTCATCTGGGTGCGAACTGTTATAGATTGTTGAGCTTCGCGTTCGATGCAGCTGCCCCCTCCGCAGCCGTCGCTTTTACATAGACGGAAGAAGGCGTGGAAATGGTAGTCCCCGTCCAGGGCATCGAAGTCAGGTGGAAGGCTGACCTCCCAGTAGCGATCATTGGCGGTCGAGTCGCCGTTAGTGCCATCATCGTAGAGCGTAAATTGCGTTGTCTTGGTTGGGATCACGACACGCTGCTCCTCCAAGATCCGGGCTGCAACCTCGCGTGGGGTTAAGGAGTCACCTTTAAGATTAGTCATATTCGTCGACCCCACTGAGGCGAGCAATTCGGCCAAGCTGCGTAGAGGTCTGGTGATATTAACGACGGCGGTGACGTTATCGAAACCACAGCTGGGCTAATACATCTTGGGAATGTGAAACGTCGGGTGGAGAGGCTTAAGTGTGTAGGTGTTATTCCGATAGCTAAACGGCTTAACTTTGGTAACGGAACGTGTGAGTGCGGTAAGGAAGAATTTCTCATCCTTTCTAGGCTGGCCCTGGGCTGCAACCGCAATCACGCTGCCGTCGCTGGTTGCTTGGGATATAGTTCGGTCAGTCAAGGTAAGCTCATAGCTGAAATCGACTACGTTATCCGGGGGCCGAAATTTCGCTGGACGGTCTAATAGAAGCGAGTTAGGCGCCATAAGAGTCGTGAAGTTTGTCCTCTCGCCATGTAATGCACCCACACATTTTAATATATCCCCAGCGCTCCGAGTACGGCGGTTGCCGCTTATGATGCTGCGCTGGCGGTTCGCGCAAAGCAACTTGATAAGGAGATTGTCGTATGGCTGTTCCCCTTCTGTAAACTGAGAGCTGTATACCAAGAGATCAAATGTGGTGTTCTTAAGGCCTTGTTTGAGAGCATCAGAAAATTCTGAGGCATTAGCTGGATAGGTGATGTTGCCCAGAGCCCGCTGACTGGACTCCCCGTATAGGGCTTCCGCATATATTGAATTATGATCTTTGAAGCTGCTATGGGTGGCTGTGTCTTTGTAGTATAGTATGTTTCGGCACCCGTTCACGCAAAGGGTCGCGAGTTTATTGCGTATGAGAGCAACACCTTGCTCGAAATCCGTAAACGACCTAGAACTGAAACCGTTCACATAGGCCTGGATTGGGCGTATTACGCGCGCGGTCCAGTTTCCTTCTCGCTCGCTATTGTAGGGAAGCTTGATGTGGACTATGTGCTAGGTGGCGCCAAATTTGCGGTTGACGCCGGAGGCGTTAAAATTGAGGACAGTGCCCGAAGGAGTTGTGATTACCAATTGCAGGGTTCTAGGCGGGGATGGATTGGTCCATCCCAGAACAAACATAATTTTCTCGTTAAGGAAAGAGCGGTGGACTGTTGGAGCTGAGACAAACTGGCGGGCCGGTAGAATATCGATTGGATCTTCGCCAACGAAATTGTTGAATAAGTTCGCAAAACAGAAGACAAAATATTTTTTAAGCTCTAGTGGATTGGTGGTGCTAATGTAGATTCCGCCCTGGTGTTCGCTAAGGTCCTGCAGTTTAGGGCCGTCGAGACTGCCTGGGGTTCCAAAGCCGATGGAACACACATGGGTATCGCCGAGGAGGGGCTCCACATCTAGGATAGTGGGTGGAGTGTTCTCCTGGCCATCAGTCAGGAGCAGAATTACCTTTCGCGGTTCGGACCCGCTGGCAATAAGAGTTTGAGCTTTTTGCAACCCGTCGCCAATGCTCATTAAACCGGCAGGAATGAGGCTAGCAAGGGCAGCCGAGAGAGCAGCGGGAGCACCGAACACATCCGTAAGTGGCATGTCAGATGGACTACTTGCTGTAGTGGAGAATGAAACCAGCCCAAGCCTATAGTTAGACCCATCCTCAAGCAAGTCTGTAAAGAGACTGGCTACAGACTTAGCAGCGTCAAGGCGACTCCCACTGCCACTAGTAGGGAGGGACATACTGCCCAAACAATCTAACACAAGAGCAATGTCTGTGGGTTAGTAAGAGCGCCAGGCGTCCTAAATATCGTCAAAGATATGGTGATAGTGATAGAAAATGGGGTCGTTGGGGGACCGTTGGGGGCAGTTTATATCAGCTGCGCCTCCTAGACATCCACCACTGCCTCCTGCCGCAGCGATTCTTCCATGGTTGGTATTATGCCAGCCAACAATGGCATCGCCAATCGCCGTGACGGTGGTTAAACCATCTAGGGTGCCACCGGCTTCGGGTAACTTAAAAATATTAGGGAGATTAACGCATGTACCGCATAGTGCAAGTTTTGGACGGCCACCATGGGCAGGAGGTATAAGGGCGCCGGTGGCAGCGACCCAGGCCTTCACATTGGGCTCGCCAACAGAAGCCAAGTAATGGTTGTAGCCGAGTAGAAATTGCTTATAAAAACCAAAAAAGCGATTCCCCCAGTTAGTCCCAACATGGTCTCAATGTGTGCAATACCAATTTTCGTGGAACTAGAGTATGCTCTGCGGGTTGGGAGAGGCGCTAGAGCACGCCCAGGGAGTGGGAAAGAAGCCATCGACGCTGGAAATAGGCAGAGAAATCCAGTTTGCGGTGTCAATCTCGTTATCTGGGTCAGCGGATACTGGATAAGGGAGGACAGCAATAAAGATAGCGAGAGTGAAGTAATACAGGGACAGCCATCGGCAAGGTAGGATAGCAGGGTTAGATGGTTCCAACAAGTAAAAATTTGACAGCATCATTTTTCTGTTGGCATGAAGACAGTTGCGGTCATATAAACGTACCTAGTCTAATATTTCTCAACACGGGAGCAACACGGCGTCTTTATCATTCTCTGGATTCTCATGACATTCCTATTTGTCGACTCATCGCGACACACAGCTAGGCATTGACACATCTGCTCGTTCAGCCTGCACCTCCAATTGGGAGGATGGACGTGTAGTGGAAATGGTGGCAGTCTTGGTGAGCGTTGAGGCGTGCCATCACAAGATCGGATTGACTTTCTGGATAAGCTGTAGTTGCAAAGCTGCTTGGCCTTGCTTTGGTCCTCCGATGCGAGCCCTCGTGGTAACCAGACTAGGAAACCGGACGTGGCGTAGTGATTATTAGAACCACTGAGATGTCCAGAATTCTTCGTTGGGTCGTTGATCTCAATCTCTGTTCCAGGGCACTCAATTCCAGGGAGGGCCATGCTCTTTGCTCTTTTCTCGGCGCTGTAGGCCCCGCTTCCATGCCTCCTTCGTCCTTTGGGCAGGCATGTTACGTATTAATCCTCTAGATTCCCTTCAGCCGCAGCTAAGGGTCGCGTTTCGTCACATCAAACTACCTCAAAGGTAGTCGCTCAGCTAAGCCGGTTTATAGTGCAGGAGTGGACGAGACTGCACTGGCAATCCTAAAGAACTCGGCGCCTATGAGGGTGGTAGATGGAAAGTATCTTGCATACTCGGTGGGGTTATATCCCTTAGCCTATCCCTTCCCACGCTGGCGTCCACAGCTTGGCGCCAAGCCTATGAACATCAGTATCAGATGTACGTTGTTGCGCAGCTCTCATTATAATGCCAAACTTTCAGTCGAACGAGAGCCTGTGATTAGCCAAACCCTTATCGATATGCGTGGACGTAGACCAGCGTGGGAAGGGATACGAACGGGCCACCTCGTGCACGCGCCCACCTCGTGCACGGTTTTCCTCAGTAACCTTTGAATAGAATTTTATAAAAATTTCAAGATAGTTTATTAAATACTAAAACTATAACTCTATAACTTAAAAATATAAGGCCTGATTACGGAGGTCGTTACCCAAAGTTTTTGCACCTTCCTAATTAGGAAGTTATGCGACTGCGCACACACAATCACGGGTGCGCAGCTATTAGTCTACCTCACGTAAATTTAGTCACGATCTCGCTACAAGTGCGTAATTTTTAGCACTGCTACGTAAGCTGAAATACCGGCTACGTAAATTATAGCACTAATAAATTCTAATAAATTTGAAGTTATAATAACTATTTTAATACTATTAATTATATAATAATTTTAATTTGGAATTTATATAATACTTATAAAATTTTATATAAAAGTATAAAAATATTGATATAATAAATAAACTAATAGAGTTAGTAAGTTAACTTCCTAATTAGGAAGGTGCAAAAACTTTGGGTAGCGACCTCCGTAGCTTATATATAATTACAACCTCAATAGCCACCCCACAACAGCAAGATATATTTTTTTACTTAAAATTACGATAATGGTATTTGATAACCCATATTTCAATTTTTATAAAATTCTATTAAAAGGTTATTAAGTTATAGGTGGTAGAAAAAGGTGTATTTGGGTAGATTTTGGTAAGGAAAACCGTGCACGAGCTGGTACCGTCCACGAGCCGCCTAAGACGCTTAGTATAGTCGCGACCTTTAGTGCATCGTAGCCATAGTTTTCGCACAGTCGGTGGCACTTGCTTATCAGTTTTAGATCGGAAAGTTAACATCCCATAGCCCTGCCCTTTAGTAAACTCGTGGATATCATCAAGGGCAAGCCGTGCAGAGTCATACAGCTTCAACGGGGGTGAGTTAAGAGCCATAGTAGAGGTGAGTCTCTACTCGGTTCGTCAACCCGAAGACCCGCGGTCCGTGCGTCGTTAGTCGAATCATCACTCCTTGCTCAGAAATTTACGGCCAGTGAATGTCAATCCGACGCCTCTTACTACCACCACTACCCCAAGTGCTGTCCTCCACGGCCACGGCCTTCTCCTCAACCCCTTCCCTTAGTAAATCTACGCCATTGGAAGTCGCGGGGAAGCTTCAGAAGGCGACTTAGCGCCTCGGAGAGAAACCCACCGCCATCAACATCACCAACCTCCACCTCTTTCAAGATGACGATGTGCGTCCAAATCCTCCTCTCTCAACCAATTTAGCATTCCAACTAACCTGCTGCACAGATGGGACACCCTAACCGGCCATAAATCCAGCTCGCCGCCCACAACCACTTCGCCCAACCCCACCGGCACCCTCGACTCACGGGACTCTTTCACACCCACACCATTCGACCCTACATCCGCACAAGACGTCTCATCCTTCTTGACCGACCCAGCGCTACTGCATCCACTCGCGGGCCTGAACCAAGGCACTCTCGACTACCTGACCCTCGAAGAGAGTGTCCTGAGCGACCTTCCCGGCTCACGCTCTGTGCTGCCATCCCGAGGCTGGAGCGACGACCTGTGTTATGGAACCGGCGTGACATACCTCACGGCGCTGACAATCGGCGGCGCATGGGGGCTCGCAGAAGGGCTGCAGAAAACAAGTCCGACAGCGAGCCCGCGGCTACGGCTGAATAGTGTGCTCAACGCTGTGACGCGGCGCGGGCCGTTTCTAGGGAACTCGGCCGGCGTAGTCGCGATGGTATATAATGGGGTTAACTCAACGATAGGGTACTACAGGGGAAAACACGATTTTACGAACAGCGTGATGGCGGGTGCGCTGAGCGGTATGATTTTCAAGAGCACGAGGGGCGTCAAGCCAATGATGATTTCGGGAGGCATTGTAGCGAGCGCGGCGGGGGCGTGGGCGGTATGCTTATTTTCTACATTTGCTAGAGGGATTGCGGGCTGACTTTTGCTTCAGGTGACGAGACGCGTTTTCTTCTAGAATAACGATTATAGCATTCCCCCGGGTTTGGGCTGCGATATGAAGCTTTCCACTTTATCTGATTGGCTATTTTCTCCTTTCGGAACAGGGATTTGGGTTACTTTGGGGTTTCAGGTTTGCGCGCACCTTGCCATTAGCGTCTTTTTCTATTCTATTGTTCATACATGGATCTCCCCTCTCCTCACGGGTGTTTTGAGTGTATCATAGAAAGGTGGGGATAGGCTGCTGAAGAAACATCAGCAGGCCTGTTTATTGCATAGAGGCATCGATTAAGCATGATTACACGCGAAGATGGAGGAGGCGTAGAGCTGTGTAGTGTAGGATCATGAATGTGGAATACCTAATTATCAGGAAATAACGCATTTGGCCCTGCGATCTCGAAAGTTAGGAGGATTGCGTAGGCGATTAGCCCGCGTATCAGTCCTGCTCTCAGTGCATATTTCACCGCTTTACTAGCTACTTGTCATCCTTTACGCTCCATGTACGTTACTCTTCTCTTTATCGTACTACGTAAGATCCAGACCTCTATAGCGACTTTCTAGAGTGCTAAAAGAAGGAGTAGTGCAGAGGGTGCCACGGCAAAAACTTACTCAATAAACAACTTGCCACGTAGGAAGTATGATATGCCGAGGAAGCCTCCCACTGCGCTAAGCAGAAAGAGCGCGAAAGCGGCTAGCATGAGCACTTCGAGGAAAATGAGGGCTATGAGGGCTATGAGATCAGTGAATCAAGGGCAGGCGTAGAAGTCTTGGTTGAAGGGATAGGTTGGCTCAAGGGGAGCAAAAGGACGATTCACAGGGGTATGACTAGAATGTGGGGATGTGTGACAAGGTGTCTGGATTGTTCGAACCTTACTGTTGATTATAGTTTTGGTGCTTTGAGTCTCTGCGGGATTAGATGAGGCCGGTACTTGAGTTGGAGTGTGACCGATTTTGGGTGGACGAGAGGTCGGTCATAGCGGTTGAAGTTTCTGGGATGTCATGACCTTGGACGGCTGTTTCTTTTATCCACTAGGGAGAACGGCCTCTTTCTAGGGCTTTCGTATCATTATCCGGAACGTAGCGAGCTAGAAATGTTACAATTGAATATACAACGATTTAAGCCAAGACTTTTCATCTAGACACGCTTGAGCCATAGAAAGCATTGGTAAAAAGCAGCAGTATGAAATGTAAGGTCTGTCCGAAGGGCTAGTTCTCGGAAAGAACATCTAGGTTCGCACCAATGTCGTCTCCGATGAAAGCTTGGGTCGCGGATGATGGCAGTGTACAAAAGACATTTGATGGTGTAGAACGTACTTCTGACTACACATGGAAAATCAAACAAATGTTTACTTAATGAAGTGGCCGTAAGTATAGAATTACGGCCGTAACCATCAAAAGAAAAGGACGAGTAAATATCATCAATACAGTAACAAAGTGAAACAGAAGGTGAACCACAAGGCTCTTTTCTAGAACCCACTACTTCGCTGTCGCAGCATTATCAGCTCGTATTAATATCGTATCGCCAAGAGCAACTTACACTTCCACTAAATTATTGAGCTTAGATGGCGGACTTGTTTCATATTCGTCGTCAGGCTATTAGGTTTCCCCGAATGCCAAGCCAGCCTATTTAATCTTGGCACCGAACTTTTTGGCGAACTCCACCAATTTTTTTTGTGCCGTTATCGATATGGCAGCTCGCCTTCAACACACTACCGTCCAAACTACCCACCACCAACAGCGAACATGAAGACCACGTGGAAGGACATTCCGGTGGTGCCAACCTCCCAGGAGTTTTTGGATATTGTCCTCAGTAGAACTCAGCGACGACTACCCACGCAGATTCGCGCCGGTTTCAAGATCAGCAGAATTCGAGGTGCAACCGTTTCCTATCATACTGTATATGGAAGTGCTAATCCAGGATATTACTACAGCTTTCTACACTCGCAAAGTCAAATATACTGCAGAAACCTTCTCAGAGCGTCTTTCAGCAACACTCGAAGCATTCCCGCGACTACAAGACATACATCCATTTCGTAAGGACCCCAAGATGGCGAGAATAATTACTTAAACGATGTAACTAACCAGGGTGGTATATCAGACAGAGATTTACTTAATACTCTTTACGATGCCGAGTATGTGATCAGCTTTTCCGATCCAGAAACATACAGTGACTAACTTGGATAATTTGTAGCCATTTCCGAATCGCCCTCGGTCAACTCTCAACTGCGAAATCTCTTATAGAAGCAGTCGCCCGCGATTATGTTAGACTTCTCAAATATGGACAATCCTTATTCCAGTGCAAGCAGCTCAAGCGCGCTGCACTGGGTCGGATGGCAACAATATGCAAGAGGTTGAAGGACCCGCTAGTGTACTTGGAGCAAGTTCGACAGCATCTAGGACGTCTACCTTCTATTGATCCCAACACCCGGACGCTACTGATTTGCGGATATCCTAATGTGGGCAAGTCATCGTAAGTAGACCTCACGTTTTGCGCACGAAACTTGTTAGGCAAATGTACTAACACCACTCTAAGTTTCTTGAAGAACATCTCGAGAGCGGATGTTGATATCCAGCCCTATGCGTTCACGACCAAGTCTCTTTTTGTCGGCCACTTCGACTACAAAATGCTCCGTTTCCAAGCCATTGATACCCCAGGAATCCTTGACCACCCTCTCGAAGAAATGAACACAATTGAAATGCAATCTATTACCGCTATCGCACATTTACGCTCCGCTATTCTATACTTCATGGACCTCTCTGAGCAGTGTGGCTACTCAGTATCCGCGCAAATCGACCTTTTCCACAGTATCAGGCCGCTCTTCGCAAATAAGCTAGTATTTGTGGTCATCAACAAGATCGACATAATGCGTCCGGAAGACCTGGATGCAGAAACACAAGAGAAGCTACAGGGGATGCTGAAGTCTGGCGAAGTCGAGCTTCTCCAGCTCTCCTGCACAACGACGGAAGGCCTCATGAACGTCCGCAACGCAGCATGCGACCGTCTACTTGCGGTCCGCAATGCTGAGAAGCTGAAAGCTGGGACAAACAGCTCTGGAGAGGTGACAGGACGATTAGGCGACTTGCTCAGGAGGATCCATGTGGCTCAGCCGATGGGCGGCGTTACGCGTGAAGTTTTCATTCCGGATGTGGCGAGGAATAAGATGAAATACGACAAATCAGACCCGAATAGACCGAAACTGGAGCGCGATATCGAAGAAGAAAATGGCGGCGCTGGTGTGTACAACATTAACCTTCACAAAAACTACATCCTGGACGATCCAGAGTGGAAAGAGGATCGAGTTCCTGAGGTTTTCAATGGCAAGAACGTGTATGACTTCATCGACCCAGATATCGAAGCCAAACTCGCCGCGCTGGAAGAAGAGGAGGAAAAATTAGAGGCCGAAGGGCACTACGAGTCTGAGGAGGACTTGGAGGATGCCGAGGAGGCAGAAATCAGGTATAAGGCCGAGCTGATCAGAGAGAAGAGGCAGCTCATTAGGAATGAAGCAAAGATGAGGAAGAGTTTGAAGAACCGAGCAGTAATCCCAAGAACTGCGAAGGCGAAGAAATTGTCCCAAATGGAGTCTCACCTCGGCAGTCTCGGATACGACACCACTTCTCTAGCCGCAAGGGCACGGAGCCAAAGCCGAGGCAGGAGTGTTTTGCGCGGGCGTTCGGAAGCTACAGACGGAGATGCGATGGATATCGATACGCCCAAATCTGCATTTGAGCGAGCGAAGAGTAGAGGTAGGGGTCAGAGCACGAACAGAAGGGATGATGGCGTCACAAACGAGGCTGCAAGGACGAAAGCGGAGAGGCTCGCTAAACTGAGTCAGAAGAAGATGAATAGGATGGCCAGGCAGGGTGAGGCCGATAGGCATACTACAGGTGCTTTGACGAAGCACTTAGTAAGTATTCTCCTAGTGATTTTTAATGCGCGTTACTAATATTTGAATTAGGTCACAGGAAAGCGTGGTATGGGCAAGACGAACAGGCGATAAGTGGGCTTGCTGCAGACGTATGGCATGCTACCTGTTGCTATGAATCGGTTTCTTCAATGGTGTTGGTAGATGATAGGGTGATATCAACAAAGCTGGCGTTCAGGACCATGCATCTCGTGACAGATGAGTTTCAGGGTTTCATAATTTGTCTATATAAGGAATCATCATATGAAAGCCTCCTCCCGGCTTTGATACATTTGTGCATTAGCGTGCAGCTAACCTCTAGGTTATGCCAACAACAAGAATTTTGGGTCAGATCTTATTCTTCAAGTATATCCTTGCCAGCTTACAAAAGTTGAAGGGAAGCTACAGTTTACGTCCTACTGAGATCACAGACCGACGTCTCCAAGATATTTGCGAGCCCGCCCCCCTTCTATTGAACCTGTAATAAAGATCTTGGGCCGTAACACTCGTCCTATGGCTTAAGCTTTCCAGAGGCTTGGCCAATGCTCTGTCATCCTTTAAAATCCACTCGGGTGCACCTCTCTGTTCTTGATCAGCAACCTTCCATTTCAAAACACCCTTCTATAGAACAGTAAGACTCACAATCCAAGTCAAGAACGCCAGTATCCCTAGATAAAACAGAGTATTACCAAAACCAGCATACAGCGTATTGATTATGGCATTGCCACAGTATCGATATGCATCAGTGGCATAAGGAAGCGGGATTGGTTCATCTCTCCTTTGAAAAGTGGCGTCTTAACGAAACCAAGGACCGCCAACGACGTGCGCACTTTCGAAGCCTAATATCGGGATCTGGGTTCTAGACCGAGAGCCTGTTAAAACCGTTGTATCAGTCATTGGAACGTCTCGTAGTCAGGGTTCGTCATGGACCGGGTATCTCTCACCTCACGGAACGCGATGATCCCGCTTTTAGATGCCGCGTAATCCGCAAGCCCAGCCGGTGGAATGTATCCGCTCATAGAGCTGACGTTGAGGATATGGCCATGATTTATGTTTATCATGCTAGGAAGACATTCCTTGGTAAGGACACTACTAAGTTTGTTTGAATGGTGAGAGTAACATCGTAGTAAGAGCTTTTTGCAATAGTTTGCTCACGAGCTAAACCAGCATTATCAACTGTGTGCCCGTTAACATTCAGGAGAATATTTGGTCATATGATGGTAATGTACTTAAGACAGTGAAACTTCGTTTATGCAATCACAGATGTTCTTGGTCTCCTAAATATCACTCAAACCGACTTTGTGGTAGTTAATGCGCTTAGACTCTAGGAGCACATCTATTAATAGTATATTTTTCTAAAATTCTATCAACTAAGCAGTCACTCTACTTACGAAGCTCGGGAGACAAAGGCGCAATGTCAACCGCAACCACCGTGACACCATCGTCCGCCAATATACTAGCCACGCTAGGCCCAATACCACTACTGCCTCTGGTCGCCACAACAATCTCACTCTTAGCGTTCCACGGCTTGGCATGAACCCAATTATTCCTCATCAACTTGGATAAGAAGTTGTTGAAGGTCGCCCACTTCAAAAAGGCGTTCGCTAGAAGCAACGCCACCATCATAGATTTTCCCCTATCAACCGTCAAAATATTTGAGCTTATCAGCTAGCACATAGACACCAGCAAGGAGAGTGTAAGGAGCGGATTTAGGATCGTCTAGCTAACAACATTTGTGAAAGGGTCAATGTAAAGGCCTTCCCGTGGGAGGAGACTTGTACGTTGTCGATGCATCTAAGCCAAGCGGAATCGGTAATACGAGGAAAAAGAATGGTTATTGTAAAAATTGAAAACTGTGTAGAATTCGACGTGGTGAAGGCGGCATATAAAGCTCGATATGTTCAGAGAATGAATTATTTTAGAATCGCAACGCTTTTGGATAGCAAGACAGCACTTGTTAAGATAAAGATAGAAGCGTTTCTTTCTTCGTCTACGCACCCATGCCGTCATCACTTACCAGGATATTGATTATTTAGGCTGGCCAATACTGCCTATTATTAGCCGTTGGCATCCGAATCTGTCCGTCGGTTATTCGCCTGACGCGTGCTAGCTTCTACATGTACCTTACTCCCGAAGCCGTCCGATACATGCAAGTCATTCTCACTTTTTATGTTTCCATATCCGGTGCATAGCAGATACTCACTTGCGATTACCGGTTTGAGCCTGGTGGCGGTTTGACAGCCGAGGTTATGTCGTCAATCCATGCTAGGGAAAAAGCGCACGTATCTAAACTCTACGCCCAAACCCCATAAGTGCAGTGGACAATGGAAAATGATGGGTATAGTACTGCCATACACTGAGAGAGCACAATTATTCATGCTCCCCACAACATGATCAAAATTAGCAATTATATTAGCAGTGAAGGAAAATATGGTGGCTTAAAGTGTGAAATCAATGTCCTAAATTTATTGATTTTGGTTTACCTGCACTAACAGGATAACCTTTCGGCGGTTCGGACGGACAACTTTTTTCTTGTGCTATTGTTCGTGCTTCAAACATCAGAACAACAAACTACACAAGAGAAACCCTGAGGAATATGTTCAACGAATGTAACATATTGTTAATCACTTGTAAGGAACCTCTGAACACCTACAAACCGCGGCCCCTTATACCAACCGTATCGAAAGCCCAACCCCACCGCGAGAATCGCGACCCTAAACCCGTTGGCCTAAATATGGCGGCAGATTCGGACGTTGCCCAAAATTCCTTCTTTGCCTTGAGTCCCTCGGGCGGAGAGACATCTACTTTCTTCTGCATCTTTGTCCCGTGAATCCAGTCCATAAGGCCGAGAGTACTCGGAACTTGGAATGATGTAGGTCGTGCAACTCAGTGGGCGGTAGCTTAAGGAAGTCGTACCCGCTATGGTCCGCGGCGGCCTCCAAAAGCTCAAAGATGGAGAATATAAACAATGAAAGGAAATGCGTTCCCTTAGGCGCTAGGGGCAGCATTATCGGAAGTACATTGGCGATCAGATGCTCGAGTGGATGCGCAGACTCAGCCGCGAAAGAAACGGCATTGTAATACTTATGATGCTTCTTGTGGATGTGGGCGTAGATGCTTAGAGGGTGCAGGGAGGTAGCTTGCTGAAACTCAGTCCAATAGGCGAACAGGAAGTAGAATGCCAGCGGCCAGGCATGATTAAACAGGGTGAGGGGCATGCAATGGCGTATCTCTACCCATGTGGGCTGCCGTTCTGGATTCTATATTTCATGCCGGCGCGAGAAATCCGGAAAGAGAATGTCTATTAGCAGGTACATGGTCGCAGAAAGGAGGAAGCCTGCGACCTGACCAGCCACCACCCCCCCCCCCCAATTTCAATCAAACCTGGAGGATATTGAGTGCAGGAGAGTACCCAGAACGACTCGAATTGGCTGTAGAGATCCATGATACGGCTTTGATTAAATTATTAGGTGTTGAGAAAGAACTTTCTCAGAAGCGACAGTTTAGACAACAAAAAATGGGTCAGAAATTTTGCCTTTATATACAGACAACTGCTCATTGACTCCAACTGCTCTATATGTGCCTCAAAGGAGAAGAAAGAAGAGGAATTACAACAGCCATCGCTTATGAATGACCTTCTAGGGCAACCGGCGATCAATGGTTGGAAGTTGTCCCGGCGGGATTGTGCCAGCGCTGAGTGTTAGGGTGCGGGATGTGTCCGACGAGAAACGGGCACAAAGTTGAGGATGCTGTTTAGCGGCGGGTCAAACGATCCGTTGCTGGTACCCGCAGTAAGCCGACGTGAAGGGCACGCTCGGGAATGCCACAAATGAATGGACAGACCCGCATTTCTTCATAGCACCAGTGACGCCAGAGAAGGGATTGATAATGTCAGATGGGTATGACAACTCTCTTCGCGTGTACGGGCCACCAGGTCTCTGTATGTGTCGAACTGTTAGCCTAGCCATTGTCGTCAAACTGCCGGAGACGCGCTGAAGCGAGACGGTTTATTAAAGGCGTACTAGGTAACGTGTTTGACCACTCCCCGGGCCACACCAGTCCTCGGGCCACCCCAAAAAACCACAAAAAATTAGGAAAATCGCATTTTGATATCTCAACAACGGCTGTATAATAAATTCTAAAATTCCATAGCTAGCCTTTTATGCCTATTCTAAGACTTCTGTTGAAGTTCTAGAATAATAAGCCTAGCCGTTATTAAGATATTAAGTTTTTGCCCCTAATTTTAAGCTAAATTGCTATTCCTCTAGAACTACTTAATAAATTACTTCCAAAGTTAGAGAGGAGTCTTAGAATAGGCATAAAAGGCTAGCTATAGAATTTTAGAATTTATTATAAAGCCGTTGTTGAGATATCAAAATGCGATTTTCCTAATTTTTGGTGGTTTTTTGGGGTGGCCCAAGGACTGGTGTGGCCTAGGGAGTGGTTAAACACGTTATCCCTTTGTGTGGCATTTAACACTTTTCGTATTGGGCGCTTTGGGCGCTTCTGCTTGGGTTAGCATGCTGCAGGCATCCTAGCTAGCGTGATTTTATTAGCAAGCCCCACTAAAACACCTTGATATTGCGATGCCGACGAAATGCTGCCCAAGGCCACCACTACAAAAACACTGAATATATTTTTTTGAGGAAGTTGGGCAAGAAGCCGTGATATATAACGTTATGGCTATACGTTCCTCTCCTTCCTCCATTAACTAGCTGCTAATTATATAGAAAAAGCCTTTATTAGAGTCCTCCCCCAAATCCTCCCCACCTATACGCTTTATACGCGTTCTTAATGTTAATAAGGATAAACCAGTAGAGGATCAGCTTAAGGTTATAAGGGAGGACGTATTATATACGTTAAATAAGGTGGATCAGATGCTATAGGTAATGGAACAGTTCAATCAGCGATTGTTTAGTATGGAGGCGCGTTTAAAGGTAGTAGAGAAGGGCTTAAGGATAAACGCTGTAGTAAAAGCTTAATTAGCTCTGGAGTCTTAATATTAGAGGCGTAAGGAAGTAGAGGATTAAAAATAGTTACCTAATCATTGCCTACTAAATAAAAGTCATTAAAGCACTATAGGTATAGAGGAAGCCTACAAACCTCGCATTCGTATACTGTTTGCCTTATCTTTACTGTAAGCTTCCTTGCGTACTTCTATCTACACATCTAGCATGTTAATAAGCTCTTGTAGCCTTGCTTCTTTATATAGCACTTAATATAGCGGTGAGTTCGCGTTTTACACCATCAAATTATAGGTAGTGGGGTTTTGGCAGTGACGTAGGTGCTTTTTTAATTTATTTTAATATTTTTATAACTAGGCCCAGTACCAGGTTTATATTACCTATAATTTAGTAATATTAAATAAAGAAGACGCTTAGTATCTTCCTTATTTATACCCATCTGCCGACTGCCTATAATAATAAGGTTCCATGCCAATTATATACAGAAGCGGCAATGGGTTTAAAGGAAGGGCTTGCTTAATATTTAGAAGATCTTCTTGCTAATAATATAGGCGTTAATTATGGCCGCATTAAGCGCCTAGAAGAATAAGGGCATCTAGGTACACACAGTGGTAATCTGGGTAGTGTAGTAGCTTTAAAGTTAATTATAAATATCAACACCGCCCATCCAGTTATTATAGTTAATAGAGAGCCTAGGAAGCGTTAACTTCTTAATTAGATTATCGCCCTAAACGTCAGCTACCAGCTTCTTAAGAAAGGAACTATATACTTGCGGCCGGCGCTAATTAACTTCATCAACATCCTCATTGCCGTATAAGTGAGCTGTTGTTAAAAACTGTACTAAATTCTTATCCTGCCACATAATTAAAAGCACTAAATTAGCTGCGCTAACGACTATTCCTGTAATAAAGTTAAACGGCAGCCTTGCCTTCCTTTTATTAGCCCTTTTATGTACCTCTGGATAGTCCTTTGAGTTTAATCAAACTATGCCAGCTATAGCAATTCCAAGTCATCAAAGCACCTAGAGCAACGGAATATTCATAAAGTAGTTATCCAAAAATAGGCAGAATTGACGGGCCTGAAGAGGAAGCTGCCAGGTAAGGTAGAGGACGCACTTAAAGGTCTTTAAGAGGACAATATCTTAGTAATCTGTTTAAGAAGGAAGCCCAAAAAAGCAGCTAGGTAAGGTAAATATAAAACTATAGCAATATCCGTATTAACAAAGACTTATTATTTTAAAGCCTTTAGGTACTGGCTTACCGGGCAATTTAATTATAGCCGTAGATCGTCTAGTAAACCTTACTATTATCTTATTAAAGCTAACTATAGATCTAGGTATAACGTACTTCCTAAATGCCTTACCTAGAGGAGTTGTTAACGGCTTAATTTTCTTAAAGATCTAGCGTTTAACGCCTTCTGGTGGAGGCGGTGATATATAAAAGAAGCGCTTGAGTTGCTCCTATCTTTTTTGGCCTATAAATGAGCTAATTAGGTGCTGAGGATATTTAAGATCTATTACCTAAAAGTCCCGCACCTAAGGAGCTTTAAAGACGCCTATATAGATAATAAGTCCTACCCAAATTATTAACTTGCTAGCAGAGGTCTCCTTCTATATCCGTGATTGTTTACTAGCATATCGTCCCGATTGGTAATATCCGCCGGCGTTTTAGGAGGCTGCATAAAGGTTTATGTTAATGGCAAGCTTCTTAAATATACTAATACTAAAGAATAGTAGAAACACTCAAATTGGCAGGTCCTATCCAGATTTATACCTATTAGATATTATACCGATCTAATCTGCCAGTATACAGTAAGCAGAGCGCTTAGTATCCTTATTTTAAGCAGAAAGATTAATAGATTCAGCGCTCGTGCTAAAGCCGCAAATAGGCTTACTAGCACGCTAAGCAGCGAATATTAACTCCTTAGGAAGGTTGATAACTTTAAGATCTAGTTTAGGAACGGCAGCCATAGGCTCCCACGTAGTAGGAACGGTAGGAAGGCCCATTTTTACAACTTCTTTAGCTAATAGCTCTGGTAATTCAGCCTTATCCACCTTATCTACCTTATCTACCTTATCCTTAGCAGTCTTACTGTGGGCCTTAAAAATAGCTCCTACTTTATCCTTAATATCCTCCACCTGGGTACTCGGCCGAGCCTCCTCTTAAATATCCTTACTTAGCGCCGCCACCTACTATATAAGTACTAGAGCCACCAAAGCCTCTAGAGGCTGTATAACTACTTCCGCTAAGCTATTGTGTGTATACTGCATTGCTTAAAAGGATTGTGAATAAGACTCCTATGCTTAAGGTGCTTTTAGAGGCTTTATAGGCCTTAGAGCTTTTAAAGCTTTTAGGGCCTTGGGAGGCTTTAGAGCTGAAGACGTATAACGTTTTCTAGGCGGTATAAGGACGATATCTTGCTGAGGGTTTAATTAAATAGGCAGTAATAATATTAAAGCTTTTTAATTAACTACACTACTAAATATTCTATATAGGCTTCCTAGCCACGTCGCTGCTGCTTACCGCAATATTTGAGCGCGGATAAGGCGCCTATACCCCTACTGCCGAGCAATCGCACTAACTAAGGCTTCAACACCAAGCTATATACGGTATAGAGCCTTTAGATTGGCTTAAGGGCTTACATATACAAAAAGTGCAAGAAATGGTTGCCCAACTATGGGATATCTAGGTACTAACTAAGCCGTATACAGAATTTTACTATCTTTTCTAAGAAAGGGGCTTAAGATTTGGCCTAAGCGCGCATGGCGTGGGCGGTCTAGGCTCGATACGAGGTTGAACTATTACTTTTCCGGTTTGAAGATTCACTTCCTGCCATCAGTGTATACGCGCGCACAGCTAATTGGACTGGGAGTAATATTTCCATAATGCAATCCCTTCCCTGGGCAGTGAATGGAGGCTGTGTGCGAAAATGATTTAACGCGCACTCGGCCGCTCGAGCTCTATGAAGTATTTCAATTCTGAGTGCAAGTTCTTAAGACTTTTTATTAATAACCCAGAACAACCTAGCTATTTCTGCCTTTCTTGCTTAGCTAGAAAGTATTAGAATCCTAATACCTTTTATTCTAAGTGGAATTTGAACTGCATAACCATGGCAGCATCAACGTCTCTAGGCGCCGCTCCAACTGTACTCGCATCAACCTCGCTGGTTCCCTCCACAACATTAACAACATGCCAAGTTGTATCGGTCCCGGCTACGACCTAGACCGTCGTTTACTCGAGCGGAGATGCTCGCATCTACCCAGCAACCACCTTCACGGCCGTGACAACAGTGACGGAATCTGAGTCCGCGACCATAAGGGCGCAATGCTACACCCTGACGCCCGGCGAAACCAGTCACCCCTCATTCGCGGGTATAGGGGTGACCTGCTCATCAAATTTTTATTCGGGAGGCACCGAGTTTATCACATACACATCGGGTGAAGTCAATCATATCTTTCGCACGACGCATACAGTCGATTCGACTGCCACCATAATCACCGGACCCACGAACTACGTAACCTGCGACGTCCTCCCAGACTATCAGAATATCGAAACGTGCCACACTATCTCCTCGCTGACCTGGGCATCGCTAGTAGTAACATTCGTCTCCGTCCAGCTGACATGGTGGATCTTCGACGTCCCGCTGATCTGGAAGCAGGACGCGGGCTTCAGAGTCTTCCTCGACGTTATAGCCTGGGCATGTGTGCGATCGCATGCACCTGGCAGCGCGGGCATAATAGCAGCAAGAAAAGGCTCCAGCGCATCAGACTTCGCGAGGATATACTATCTCGGGCTGAAACGGCAAGCTACGCCGGCAGACTGGAAGACGTGAAAGTTGTACAGCTGTATCGGGACGGATTTGCTCAGTATCACCGCAACGATCATCACGATATATCAGGCCTGCACGCTGCCGCAATATGACGCGAGGCGCGACTTCGGCCTGAGTCTGTGGGTTTATCCATCACTCCCAGTCGCATTGATCGGCCTCACCCTCCTAGTTGGTGAACGTTTCTTCCCGCACACCCCTCGTGGGAACTTGTTGCTCTTAGCATTCATACTTCTCGTCCTCGTTCTCGCTGCTATGGCAGTTTCCCTCGCGCTCTGGAAATTCGATACTACGGATAGCAATGGCACTTGGTGGATATCCATAATCTTCTACGTTTTGATGGTCCTGCCGGTGGTATACATACGGTTACTAATGGCTTTCTGGTGCGTGGCGGCTTGGATGGTCCGTGTTGGCGGTGTAAGTCTAGCGGCGCTGCAGCATTACAGTGGCGGTCAGCCTCACTGCGAAATGCGCGGCCTTGGCTTTGCCATTGTTTACATGATCCTGGGCGGGATTGCCGCGGTGCTAGCCCTATTTGGCGGTTTCTATCATGCGGGTTTCCGCTGGTCGTGGTCTCGGAAAAGTGTAATTTCGAATTAAACTTCTGCGGGATTCCGGACGTATGCTCGGTAAGTTTCTATTAGCATGAAGACCAGAAAGAGCCACTATGGTCAACACAGCGTGACTGTAAATGACATCCATTTAGTTGATGTCCCGGTGCTTTTGCTCGGCGTCGTCTTGAACGACACATAGACAGTCAGTCTACAGATACTGCTCTTGGAGCGCGGAGACGAGAATAAGTGCGTCCTGGATGACCAAGGGTAATGCGAGAGATTCTGTTATTAGTGCCCCTGGACGTTGTAATGCGTTTAGGTTAGATCTGGTGGCTTGAAGGCACTGGACGCCACCCCATACGTAACTCAGAGATACGTATCCGGATTCTGAAATAGAACGCACCAGGCGTTTATTTGCCACATCTATCAAGAGTAGGTCGACCGTTCGGCCCAATCTTTCTTGAAGCTGTCCTAGAACACGTCTCTTGATGGTAATTTCTACACTCACCAAGCTAGCCTTGTATTAAGGGAACATAGACCTACTCTCTACCGGGCGGATACGCTGACTTTGAGGGAGAAGTGGGTGACCTTGAGGAAGTTGTAGAGATCCGGGATAGCGGCTCGTCTACATCTTTGCTCTCAACTTGGCCAAATGAGTCTCTAGGGTATTAGTGCTGGATATAGAAGCTGGTTACTGTCAAACGAGGGCTGGTCGCGCACAAAAAAGACTGAGTTCATCCTCCTTTGAGAATACGCGAAAATATTCCCGTTCTGCCCCTTTGTATGCGACTTGCACAAAATTCTCAGGTCACCAGAGCCCGGAACGAGATGACAAGGAATCGCGGACGTTTCTTCTTGGCTGGGATTCAACTGACTCAACATCGCGAGAACAATATTGCAGAGCGCATCCTTCACGCTCAGAGATATCTTTCAGGCTTCCAAACAGGATTCCTCCCTTCTTCTTGCCGTTTAGTAAAGCCAGAGCGCCGAGCTTGCGACAAATTTGACACAGATCGCCTTTTGGTCACCGCTCTCCGCCCTTGGCCTCAGCTAAGCCACTCGAGTGTCGTATCCACGAAAAGGGTGGTATTTGGCCTAACACGATAATTATGCTGCGTTAGGATCGTAAAGCGTTATTTAAATTGTTAAGATTTGAGGCTTTGGTGTTGGGCCAGTGTCTCCTGACAGGTGTTCTGGTGTCAATGATGAAACCGGCTTGGCCAAGCCACTGCGGACCTCGGGAAAGGCAGGACCAGAGTAGTCATGAAACATAATCCGAAAAATTCTAGCACAACTCCACCATCTTCACAATTCCTCCAGGGCTGCTATCTGAATCGCCACTTTTCAGACGCTCTTCCAGCATGCCGAATCTTCTTGAACTTCCAAGAGAACTGCGGGATATAATATATATGGCTGTTCTAACAGCCGAAGCTCCGAGGCCATCGTCATCTAGCAACTGTTTGAGACCTTGGAATGCCCACAAAATGGCTGCTCATGCGGCCAATGCGCAACCAGGCGAGTTTGGGAATACTTATTCTCTAGATGAACCACCGAGTACATGTACTTCTCTCCTATGCAGCAGCCATCAGGTCAATGAGGAACTCAGCGAAGCGATATCTCGCGCAAAGTCCCGCGGGCAGATGCCACTCAAGATTGATTGTCTTGTCGAGGATGAGCACATCATCTATGTTACCTGGATTTCATTTCCGCTGGCCAGAACGCACATTGAACGGCCTTGGTTCAAGTCTCCGAAATGGTCGACAAACTTCCATCAGCTACGGGTTGATGTGAGGCTTACGGGGACCCGCAAGCGTAAATGGGCGGATCCCCTTATTACCAGTAAACCTCCTGGCCGTATTGCTTGGGGAGTATGCGCTGCGTTGAAGCGCATCCTCGACTATGGGCCGGACTTTTCAGCGCAGCAGAAAGCTTCAAGGACGTACATAATAGACGAGCTGGTTCTCAATGTCATAACGCCCTCCGAGATTCCTCCAGAAGGCTTTCTCCCAGAAGATTGTCAAGCTCAGGACTTAAGGGATGGACTGATTCATCCAAAGTCTGTTGCGCGAGAACTGAATGAAGTCTGGAACTACATATGGGCGCCAGGTTTTGATCCACTGAGGAATCACTATTGGCCCTTGATTGAGAGGATAGGGATTGTCAGGGTGTGCATTGATGGCGAAACGTGGAGAACGCGAGAGCTGCAGCTTGAACTGAAGAGGGGTCAGGACGAAAGAAGGAGAATTGCACTTCGAGGTCGGTAAAATTCTTTAACATCCTGCAGTAGGGTCGCAAAATGCAAGCTCTCTCGTAGCAGATATAGTGGTGTTCTTGGTCCTATGTGCTGATCGCGAAAAACGTCCGGCACGGCGTTGGTCGGAGGAGAGGGACCATGTACCAAGTGTTGGTCTGTGATCCTTTTGTTATTTTGGGATTAGCAAGCTTTGCTGGACAATACACATCCACGACATTTTCCTTCATCCTGCCCTTCTTGTGCATCTTAAGCAGACATCTCCTCGGCTACATGCTGATCAATTATGTACGGCCTCTAATATGTGCGTGATCTCTCGCCCAACTAGCACTTTCTGAGGAAGGATCTGGAAGAGTCCTCCACATGCGTTCCCTGCTTACATAAGCAGACTCCCTTTGTTTTTGTGATGTTCAATTTTGGCGCCAGCCCTCCTGCGACCCGCATGAGGCTGCAGGACCCCTGACGCCAAGTGGCTCGGCCGTCATGTTTTGTGAAACAGCAACACGCATTCTCCCTGTTGCAGGCCCCGCCGCTCCAACTTCACCATGTCTTCGCTCGTGCTATTGGCGGCCATCTCAGGGGTACTGGAGCAGGGTACACAGTTCAGGCGGGCTTTTGTGACCCCGGATTACAGTCTTTTTGACAACACTGGTTACACGGGCCTGGAGCTGAAAATCTTTTGCTTCATAAGAAGCAGGCGGATCTCAAATTAATTTGCTGCTGTTGCTATTCCATCCCCTCTTTTGTAGTCTTTCCTTTGATCTGCCATACGAATTTTGTTGGAATACTCTGAAGCTGCTGGACAGTTTGACCTTCTCATCGATCACTTTTACAGTACTGTTTGCCATCGATCATGATGGAGTCGAATAAGGACCTCCAACCAAATGAGGCCGAACTTAGATCGAATGGTGTCAATGGCACGCAAAACATGCCTATGTCTCCAGTGTCATGGAAACAGCCACCTGCCATGCGTAAGCGGCGGACCACTACGAGTGTTGAGTTGGACGACTACTTCGTAAGCCTTTTCTTTGCAGCTAGATTAATACGAATACTACGGCATTTCTAACAGCGTACTAGGTCGGTCCTCGCGACATGAATAGACACTCCAAATGGCCCTTTTTCATGCGAATGCACGGCAGCGTCCTGCCCAAGATGATTCTACCCTTGACCGTTGTATCATGCTGGGCAACTCTGATCACGATCCTCTCCCAATTGGTGTTCAAGCTTAAAGTATCCAATCTCCTGCTCACGGTTCTGGGTTTCGTCGTCGGTCTCGCGCTTTCCTTCCGCAGCTCCACAGCCTACGAGCGTTACGCGGAAGGTCGGAAATACTGGGCTCAGCTCACCTTTGCCTCTCAAAACCTGGCGCGGACGATTTGGGTACATGCGAAGGAGCGAGAGGGTGATCTAGGGAAGGAGGATATGCTTGCAAAACTGTACGTGTTGTCTTGCTTATATGCTCAAGCTTTGTACTAACACGCCGGGGTTGTAGCACTGGACTCAACCTCATCGTTGCATTCGCCAATGCCCTCAAGCATAAGCTACGCTTCGAGCCTGGTATCAATTACGACGATCTTCGTGGATATGTTGAATATCTTGACACCTTTGCCAAAGCCGCTGAAAAGGACCTAGAAAGACCGGGCAAAAAAAACCCCTGGAAGTCAGCGGGCGAATACCTCGGAGTGCCTTTCGCGGAATCCAATCCCAGGAAGCTGATCAAGCGTTCCAAGAAGCCTCTTGGAAACTTGCCAGTGGAAATCCTTACGCATCTTTCAGCCTACGTTGATAGCCTCATCGCCAATGGAACCCTCTCCGTCCCTATTTACCAGACCCAAGCAGGTATATATCCCATGTTCCCATCCTCAATTATTACCCAAGCCCACTAACTTTCCCCAGTCAATTCGGTTGTTGCTCTGAACGAAGTTCTCATCGGCACTGAGCGCGTCCTTCACACCCCTCTCCCAGTTGCCTACTGTATCGCCATCTCGCAAATCACCTGGGTCTACGTTATGATGCTTCCATTCCAGTTGTGGGACTCCCTCCGCTGGGTCACTATTCCCGGAACCATTTTTGCCGCCTACATCATCCTCGGCATTGCTGCTATCGGCCGTGAAATCGAAAACCCCTTCGGCATGGATGTCAACGATCTGCCCCTCGACGCCTATTGCGACGAACTCGCTACAGATATCGATGTCATTACTAGCTCCCCAGCCCCAATCGCGAAGGATTTCATCCAGAGGAGCGAGAATCTAGTGCTATTCCCGCTCAGTTTCAAGGGCTATGATGCGTGGAAGGATAGGAGCAAGTACGAGATTAGACAGGCTTTGATGACGAAGACGAAGGCGGATATGATAGTTAGAAAAAGTATGAGTGTAGACAAGGATAATGAGGATTTCGATGAGAAGGAGCATGCGCCGCAGGAAGCGCATGTGTGAGGTGGTAAAGCTTGACCTGTAGTTCAATTGTGAGTGTTTGGATATAGACGAGGGTAAGAGGCGTAGATTGACATTTCATGGGCTTTGGTTGCATTATCACTAGAATTATCGTATGTTGAAGCACAAGGGCATGATAAAGCGTATTATGTCACCCTCAATCAGTCGTCTTGTATTTATTCTGGTACTCTAACCTCTTGAGGTCGTCCTCAGTCCTCAGCCCTTTCAGGTATTCCACAATATCATCTAACGTCAGTATAGCGAGCACTGGAATCTCATACTGCTTCATGACTTCACCAATAGCGCTAGGCCTGGACGTCATCGTCTGTGGCACTAGGTGTTTTCTCTAGCCTGTCAAAGCCAACGATAATCCCCACTAGTTTTCCGCCTTCCTTCCTATTCATCTCAATAGTCTCCCATATTGCTGTCCCTGCAGTGATCACATCGTCGATGACGACGATCCTCAGCCCAGCCAATGGCGCACCAATGATATTGCCACCCTCACCGTGATCCTTCGCCTCTTTGCGGTTGAAGCTATAGCCTATGTTCCTGTACTTTTCTACATCTAGATCCACAAGTTTATCAACGGTCGCCGATGCGAGTGGAATGCCTTTGTACACAGGAAGAGGATATCGAACTGGAAGGAAAGGTTTGCGGCAGCATGAGAAGCAAGCGTATGGGCGTATTCCGAGGATATTGAGCGGAGCAGTCGCGCACGGTGGAAGAGGCCAGCGTTAAATAAGTAAGGCGATATGCGTTTCGGCTTAAGTGTGAAAGTGCCAAACTTGAGGGCGTCGGCGGAGACAGCCGCTCAGGAAAGATAATTTGTAGGGAAGAAGGGAAGGTTGATTTGAGGCCATTTTGAGGGCGAGGACAGCAATTGAAATGCGCTGAGAGGTATACCTTGTATGAGGACAGCGGTGGGCATCAAAAAATTGTTGGTTGTTTTTCCGCTCCGAGTCCATACACCCACCAAAGCCCAAATCCCAAGTTACTTAAGTACCTGGAACCTGTTGACCGGACGATCCAGAATGAGAACTCTGTTATTGGAATGAGGCTTTAGAGCCTCTATATATACAAGAGGTGGGTAATCCAAACTAATGCAGGACGACGATCGCGATCGGTGCTCGGTCGACAGAAACATCATCCCATTCACAACTTATCCCAAATTATTTAAATGACTCCATTCTGGCATTTATTCCATATTTGGTCGTGGCATTCGAAGCAATTCTCATCCTAATGGTTCCCACTAAACGCAGATTTTTTGACTGGGAACCGGCACTTGCATATACTGTCGTCATCATGCTTGCTGTCTCCTGCGGCACTGGCAGGGCGGATTAGACTTGGGGGCGTCATTCGTAACATCATTGCTGGTTATATCCTACGCATGTTAATGATCCTGAGCCAACTCATTTAGGCCCTGTTCCCTAAAGCGCCTACATAGCCGTATAGGCCGAATAGGCTCGAATAGATGCGCATAATCGTCATAGAGTTATAGAGTTCGACCTGACCGTTCGTCTGATTTCGGAATATTCTCAACTCACGCCTGAATCTATATGGGGGCTTGGAACAACCCATCAAAGCTTAAAAAACTGGGGTCTTCATGCATAAACTAGCACATAGCCCTGGGTGGCAGATCTGCCCATATCCAGTCACTCTTACCTCGCAGTAGGCATAACGACATTTTATGAGCCTAAACTTTAATTTTATATCACGACTCCGCGCACGTGAAGGCTTAACCTATGCATAAACCGGAAGAACTTTTGGGGCTGTGTGGGGGTTGGTAGATCAGGTCTATATCATGGATGTAGACACCAATAGATCCTTCAGGGAACAGGTCCTTATGAAAAATACATATATAAAGGATTTCTCTACAAATTGCTCGACCCTGGAGGAACAGTTTTGTTGGGCGGAATATCTCCTTTCAATAGCGAAACAACCGCGAACTGTAAGCTCGCCCTTGGTAAAGAAGTTGCAACAGTTGCTAATATTGTCCGGGACTCGCTCCCAAGAAACAATAGTGTTCGTGGTTTAATGTTATTAACTGATCCGTCCTATGTGACTTTTTTCGTCAAAGACTCAAGGCCTTTCCCGCACCCCTGCTATCCATCTCGTATGTTCTTATCCAACAACTAAATCGAATTCGGTACTTGAATATACGAATATTACAAACATGAGTTGATAGAGGAGGAATGGCTGGACAGTTAGGAAGTACGATATGTTATTGGAAAGCGGGACAGGTGGTATAAGGATCTAGCCTGTATGCAATTATAATTAAAATAGCTGACTAGATTAACGGTAGCTTTTCACGCATACTTCATCAGTATTTATGACTATTTATGAAAGTGGTTAAGAGCCCCTAATATAGTAACACTTATAAATAGAGTGACCTCAAAGCACACTTAAAACTGTACTATAAGAAAAAAAACACCCGAAAAGACCAAAAGGATCAAAAAGATACGGCAGCTGGGATTCGCTAGTGGTCACCCAACTAACTACTAATCAAGCCGGTTGATTGCTTAAGTACCCGAGAGCGGACGGGATCGGCTGTTTTCAATCACCTATGAGTCGTATCTGACAAGAGCGCTGGAAAAAATAATTCTTGTATCCCGATGAGACATCCGAAATAATTTCTCCATAAGTCCAGAACGTGCGTACTCTACATTCGGTAGTCAAAAGTCTAAAACAGTAAGATGTCTTGAGAGCGCTCCCGAGCTCCCTCTACCACGGTGTAATTGCAGCGTGCTCAAATTTGTCCTCCAAACCTAGACACCCTCCATCTTGGTTGTTTTCTTGTCTCACTCTGCTAACATGTCAGTCGTTACTATTACATTTACATCCACAGATTCCTTTAATTTAGTATTATCCCTTCTCTTGGGTATTTTCTTCTACATTGTTGACAAAAGCCATTGGTACGCAGAACGCTGTGGAAGAATATCAGGTTTCTTCCGTCGACATCGGCCTAAGAGCGATTGGGACGAAAGAGTGGAGAGGTTCAGCTTTCTCATCCAGTTCCTCATCTGCTGGTCAGGACCTTGGCTCCTGAGTCAGATCGTGAGCTCTGATTCCCTGCCTTGAAGTAACTTCCACTGACTGACTTCAATGTAGTTTGGCTCCTGGTGGAAGTGGTCGCTTAAAATACTATGAACTGGACTCAGTCTATACTTCACCAATGTGGTTCGTTGCTTAATTCTCTCCTATTGACCTCCCGAGGAAATCCTCAGCCCTTTCTCTCCAGATCTTGCTGACAGCGGTGATTCAACGCAGGCGATCTTCGGACCTTCAACCTCGGAATCCCAGAACGGAAATATCCAGACTGAGCCTCCAAGAACATTCCATTAGCGCGTGTTGATCACGCACGGCCGTCAAACGTATCGTTTCCTGCTTCGGACACAATTTTCCTGAAAGGGTATAAACTTTCACCGTTTCATCAACGAGATCAACGGGATCAACAGCCAGTTTTTTTTCAGAGCCTATCCACTGACGCGCCCTCAGAAAAATCACAAATTAGCGGCAACCCCCGACCAATGTGACGCTTCGTACAGCCCCTTTATTTTTAACACTCTCAGACAATATCTGCCATTTAAGCAATACTCAACAAGCCAGGAGTACTTTAGCTGGCTATCATATGGCTCTTTCACATCCGAGAATGGGCCACAATAACTCAGAAGGCGATATCAATGAGGCCCAGCAGTCGACTTCTAAAAGAAGTGGTCAACAACCGAATCACACCGTAGATTTTCAACAAAAACACTCTATGTGCTGACAGCTGTTAATTTTCAAGTCCAACCGCAGCAGCCGGAAAGGGAAAAGCATAAGTGCAACTGCAAATATGCCTCGTTATATAGAAGGAAGTATGGATACATTCGGTAGTCAACTTCAGGTCAGTAGTCAGCCAAGTAGACATGTTGAAGCACTCTTGAGCTCCCGGCGCAATGCTGTGTTTACAGCACTCTCCACTCGGGATCTTTTAAAACAGACTCTTCCCATATCTTCTCTTTTCCCTCTTTGTCTGACTTCAAACATATCAGCTCCTTAAACGAGCGGAACCGGTCGGTGCATGTCGTGGGACCAGCAGATGATCTGCGCCTCCCCACTGTTACTCGCGCCTAATGGTGGATTTGTTACTCTTCTCATTTGCCTCTCGAAGTCACCCAAGATGTTAGGGGAGGTGACTGGCGGACTCCGAATCTCGGTGGATAACGGACCTGTTGAACTGTCCAGGTTAAAATCGTCTACCATCTGTTTAACTACCTGTTCGCTAACTCTTCTGCGCAGTAGGGAAACCGCATAAAAAATGAAACCCCCAGATTTATTTTAAAGAAGCCAAATCCCAAGTCAGTTCTCTTACCCACACACTGCCTCATGTGCTTTCCTCCTCTAATTTGGGTTCTTGCTAACACTTGCCGTCGTAGAAAAAATTGACAAGCTAGCAGCACCCCTTCCTTGGGGCCAGGGTCTGGCGCCGTCGACCATTATTCAGGATTTCCCCCTCCGGGGCTTGGGAGTAGAGGCCCAGACGAGTCCGAAATACGATTTTCATCTTGAGCTCACGAAGGCAATCGGCCTGACACCGTTGACCGTTAGCTTCGTGTCTCCCTTCGAGGTCCGAAGCAGAGTTCCAGGGCAGAGACATGGACAATACAAAATTTTCTTCTGAGCTCCTGAAGCAACCCCGCATCTCTCATTCATAAGCTTGGGGATTTCAAATCGTAACTGAGTGGCTTCAGCATCACTTCTCGGGAATGTGGAAAGCGAATCACTGGATTTCAAGAGGCGTGGAGCATTGCAGACATAGGTAGTCGTTGATGCGTAAGGCGAAACAAGCTTTCTTAAGTCAAACATCAACACGTGCAACTGAGTTGACAACGAGAACCAGTTGTTTAGATAACATCCAACACCGAGTGAACAGCAATGCGTGCAACAGCAAGAATCACATTCACGGATATATATACAAAAAGACAAACCGCATGCATACATCGACTACCTCCCACCACTCACACTACGCAGAAACACAGTAGCTGTATGCCAACCAAAGGTTCGAGCAATCACTACTCAGTTGTGTATTCCAGCTCATAAGCTGCGCCATCGTAATGCCGAATTTCTGCTCCACAACGCCGCAGTAGTCGCCGCTCTGAACGGTATACCAGCCCTTGCAGCTCGCCGACGCGCCGGGAGCCTTCTGGGCCGACGGCGACGGGTCGCCGCCCGTGTTCCCGTCCGTGGTTACAGGCGTGCCGGTGTTGTCGTTGCCGCCGGAGGCCGGCTTGCCGGTCATGGAGCTGATGGTGGCTTCGGAGCATGTGTGCGCCGCGGAGACCCAGCCAGTCAGGCGGTTGGCGACGTCCGAGGCATAGCAGTGGGTTGCAACGCCGAGGCCGAGGTTGCCGCCGGCCGCGATCGAGCCCGAGTTGTATATGCGCGCTGCCTTGTAGTACATGCTCACGTCCGTGGCGCCGGACTTGGCGAGGCATTGCTTCAACCCGTCGCCGCTGCTGGTGCCGGCTGCGCCGTCGCGGATCATCTGTGTGATGGTGGAGGAGGGGCATGGGTTCTGCACGCCGTTCTCGTTGCAGGTGGCGGCGCCGTTGTGGTCTTGCATCAAGCCGGGGTTGCGCACGCCCCAGTTGGTTGTGGAGGCGCGGACGCAGCCGTTCGATTCTTGCATCATAATAGCGAGAATGAAGCGGGCGTCGATGCCGGTTTCGCTAGCAACGGTCTCGATGCCATTGTAGATATCGTTGATTTCGGAGGCGGAGTCGTTGGGGACGGACCATTGGGGGCAGGAGGATTGCATGATAAATTTATTGTTGTTGAACCTGCATAGATTAGTATGCTGAGGTGATGGAAGGTGGGCTTAGTGTAGGGATAGTGCACTTACATAGTATCAAAGCTAGAAACCCAGCTACTCTGAGCAGGCCATCCTTGAGAGACATCACCATTGCCTCCATAAACGGTGTATTTATCTGCGCTTTGCTTTACGAAGGAATGAATGGATGCAGCAGTGCTGCGTGAAGAACGAGTGAACGGGATAGGAGCCCCAAAAACGAGTGTGGACAGGCTGCCAGCAGCCAAGATCAAAAAAATGACGAGCATGATGGCTCTTGGTAAAAGAGTGACTAAGGAGCGGAAAGAATGAAACGCTTACCTGTGGTGGTGGTGCACCACCTATGGCTGTGGCCTACATCTTATAGCTTTGGTATCTTGAAGTCAGACGAAGGGCCCGCGGAAGCAAGGCAGAGACTAGATGAACCCAAACTGGATCCGGCACTTTAATGGCCGGAACAGTTATAATACTCCGTCCGCGCGCGAAGTAACGAGGCTAGTTCCTACGAGAGATCAGGGTAGGAAGACCCTTGGAAGAGAGTGGGGATGCGATTGCGAGCATAAAAGGAAAATCGGGTACATGGATAATGTTCCTTTGCCGATACCTGATAGACATATTAATCGCTCAGAATATTGCAATTGGTCACTATGGACGTGGGTCCCTCGTTAGGTACTTTGGCGTGATATGATACCTTCCAGATGAGCGAAGCTTGTCGGAGATGACGGTTGCATAGCATCGAGACATCTCATCCAGCAGTGTAACCGTGCTGTACCAGCTCTAGGGAGACCGGGCTCCACCCCACGTTTCGGCGGCGCCACAGCACCAGAGACCCTAGCAGATGGGACGAGTTGAATCCTGGTTGCAGAGCGCTGATAGGATGTGATGAGGCTTGGCTTGGATATGAAGAAGCACAAAGACAACTCTAAGAGGACGTCAAGACTGCCACCGTTGCTAGACTCGGCATTTCTCGCAAGCCTTCGGCGGCGCTATGAAAGCTTGATATGACCCAGAATCCGCGTCGAATTACCTCGATTAATTGCATTATGCCGGAAAATAAAGAGCGTATCGGATCAAGGGAAGCGGCCCGAGGAAGTCTATAGTTTGCGTACACCCCCTTGGTACGGGCCAGCACGCAATTTCCTTTGAAACAAAAGCTTCGAGGCTCTGCTCTCTTGCATCGCTTGGTTCCGTAGAGGAGAGACAAATGCTTTAACCCCATTGTAGAGAGTACAACGTGAGAAGACGAAAAGGTGATAGCAAAGGTCTAATACGAGAAGCAAGGATGAAGAGAACAGTGAAAGAAGGCACCCCGTCTCAATCAATATGAGGTGCAGAATACATACCCTTCTCGCCGCGCGCCTTCGTCTCATCTCGGCGATCGCTCTAGTTCCTGGCCTAAAGCGACTCGGCCAAGAGGTGAGGTAAAGGAATCAGCTTGTCATTGGCGTCTCATCAAAATCTAATCCTGCTCGGAAGCCGGTAAAGATGGCGAATGGGGAAGGTTGAATTTACCTCAGCAATTACGTGATTCGCTTTATCTCCGGCCTAGACCTTCTTCCGAGGTTCAACCACGTACACTAAACCGTTTTGGGCTTTACCTTTGTCAGAAGGTCTGATATGGGCTTCAGATTTTGGGTAGAGACACGAGGTGATTGGACCAAAATATACCTTTCTGCTCCCAAATCTATTAACCACCACAACACTTGAAGCTATTCATGATAGCTAGAATTACTAAATCAGCTGCGGTTAACAAGACCGCGTCTTCAAATTTCCTAAATTTGAGCTCGTCGCGTCGCTGCGTGCGCTGTTGTGTACGTTGTAAAACTACCAGGCCGAATTAAATAATTTTTGCGCGTTCGATTCGCCTTGCCTGGTTCTATAACGTCACGTTGGCTGTTAGTTCGTATAGACGTTGGTTGGTAGTTATTTGGCGGGTAATTGTATTTATATGACGCCTGCCTTTGCATGAAGATTCATACAAATCGGCGCTTGCCTCTACTAAATTTTCAAACGGCACTTACCCCTTTCCGCCAAACTTCGTTTCATCTGAGCTTGCTGAGGTAAGAAATTGCTGGTTTGGCCAATCATAAGAACAAGTGCCCCAACTTCAGGAGATATCAAAAAGATGGATCGAGAAGGTAAAACTCATAGTGGACGCCTCTTCAAAGCTAATGGAGGAAAAAATAAGGTAATAGTTAGTAGAGGTACAAAAGGTACTAGAGATTCATACACGTGATTTGTTTAGTCAGCAAAACCCTTCCACCTCTAATTTTCCCCTTTTCTTGCGTGCGGTTTTCCTCTCCTCTTCTATAGCCAGAGAGACTAACATGTATAGTACTCACTTAATACTCGAGTCATTTATGCGGTATTGGTATTCGTTGTTTGTCCGCATGATAGGGGCTGTTTACTCAATTTCACTAGCCCAATGCAAACACTCCTTTAAGCAGCGTCTGCGCATCTAATTGACTTTAGAAGCCAGGAGTACGAGGGAACATGACTGAGTTCTAAGACTAAGATCATTTAATGGATGGGTGGAGTCAGATAACTATGTTTTAGAAGTGGAGCTACTCAACGGGTGCAATGATTCGAAGTACGATTCCCTCTGAGTACGAACGTCTATTGCAACATATAGCCAATTTGAGCAAGGTTGTACCGGAACACCTCGAACCTAGGACCTAAAGAGCCGCAATCATAGGCATTGGAAATAGATTATCAAAGAGGGTGTCTCATAACTCCTGCTCCAGAACTAGAGCTATGGTATTCAAGGACGCATTTGCACTATCCTAAAGACGTTCAGCAGGCTTACCCGAATACAGTTTTGATATGGGCAAGACTAAAGTGACCCCCAGGAGTACTATTTCTTGCGTAAGTAGTTTTGAAGCCTAAATAGCTTTAGCCAGCTCCAGGAGACAAGACCAAATGTTCAGCACCTCTCTGTGGCACGCAAACAACTATAATCGCTGTTCTAATTAAAACCTGAAGTCGAAGATTCGATAGGCGGCACTGGATTAGATTTACAAGTTGCATGATATAACAGTGTGGAATTTTAATTCTGTCTTATTTGGGATGTTGCATTTTAATTTTATACTGAAAGCTTTTTATATAATTAGCACATGCATTAATGTGGAACAGATTCTCCCTAATATACATATTTACCTATTATACTTTCTTAGAAGGGTAACTGTCTGAACAAGGTTTTGCAACGCAGTTGCACGTGATTACGTGGGCTAAGTGTGACGGTTCGTCTACATAGCTACCATCGAGGCGTCGTCGGTCACGGATCAACGTTGCCCCAACGTTGCCCCGACGACCGAACATGTACATAGTCGTCTACCGCGCCCCTTTCTTTAAGCCCTTAC
>Ga0307507_10000507_pt1 | contig 82017 bp, 57 predicted proteins | sample 7_EM_MG_FD_207223 | JGI IMG/M metagenome (GOLD analysis project Ga0307507, IMG submission 207223) | Populus trichocarpa ectomycorrhiza microbial communities from riparian zone in the Pacific Northwest, United States - 7_EM | ecosystem: Host-associated > Plants > Roots > Unclassified | place...
AAGTATATTAAGACACGCCTAAATAAACTATGGAGGGACCCTAGGGTGCCCTATAGGAGAAGAAACCAACAACCCTAAAGTAGGGAAGATATATTAGGAAAACAGGTAGAGAAAGCAGAAGAAGAATGGTGCGGTACTAGGGCCTAGGCCTATATAGAGGAGGAAGGGAGACGCGTAAAAGGCCAGCAAAGACAATAGCAAGGGAGAGAAAGGAGCCAAAGTAGAGCATAAAAGAGTACTGGAAAACCATCTACCGTAACACAATACTGGTTGGACCGACGCTGGAGAGATGAATGGGAGTTAAAGGTATAGAGGTAGGCTTAGGCAAGGGGAACCCAAGCCATAGCATAGGTAATACTATGGGAGGTAAATACCTAAGGGCTCTAAGAGGGCCTAACAAAGGCAGAAAATATAATAGCAACACTCTTAAGGACAGGAATAATAGGACTAAAAGATTGGCTTTACTGGGTAGGTGTCCTAGTAGGTAGCCTAAGGTATAAATATAGCTGGCTAAGACAGACACCAAAACATATAATACTATTATGCCCCTTCCGCATTAGCTAAGAAGCAATACTCTTAGCAGCTAGCACAGAAAACTATAATACACTACTCTTAACATAGAAAGGCCTTAAGGCGGCTACCTGGTAGCTTATTGGCCAAAATGTGCTAGACTAGTTCTGGGTTGCAAAGGAAATAGCAATAGAAGGTAAAGGGGTAAGTAACAGGCGCCCCCTAATAACTCTACAGGAGTAGAGTACAGTGTGTAATACTAGCGCGTCTGTAGGTTTGTTACGGCAGTAGTGGTTCCCAAGGAGGTTAAAAAGTAAGGTAGTAGAGCACCACTGGTGACTCGTAGGCGACTTGCAAGCGAGCCCCAAAAGGCGGGGAGACGGATCACGGGGTTTTCTTAAATAGAGTTTTCTCCCCATATGTATATAAGGAGTAGTCCGCGTGGGCCCAACAGGGATCCAAATCGGACGTTAAGCAATGAATAATAATATAATAAAGTGCTTAAGATTAGGGTAGTCATTATACTTAATCTTCGTGTATAATTTAATAGCGTTATAGCTAAGAACTGCTCTAGTTCCCTTATACTAAGTCTATAGAGTTACCTATATCTCGCGCGCTAACTTTTATCCTACTAGCATCTATATAGGGGTACTCTTAATATTAAGCTTAATAATAATCTTTATGCTTAAGTCTTTAGCTTTCTATATTAGCTATACTACCAGCTTTGTCTTATTAGCTTTCTTATTAAATTCATCTATATATTTGGGTGCTTTTCCCTTTTTATAAATATAACGTCTTAATCCGTTCGCAACGGTAATATCCTCTATTACTTCCTTCTATACGACATAGTTCTCCTCTCCCTTCAGCTTTATACCATTAGGTAGTAGGTTCTTACTGCTACTACTTTCACTTATCCTAAGTGCAGTAATTAGATATTAAGTTAATTGGGAACTCGCTATATTTATATTATAGTGTTATAATTAAGATCGTTTTAATTGGTTTTAATCATCGTCTACTTCTTAAGTTATTGGTAGGTGGTATATACTACTAGATACGTCGTGGTTAAGCTCCTGATACGCATTATATCGATTATTATCCAGTTACAAGCTTAATCTATTACTATCTCCTGCCTGCTTCTTAGCTCTTGTCTTCTGATCAAACTTAGCGAGTTAAATAGGTCAGTAAGGTAGTAATTAATTCCGCGGACAATACGCGTCCTTTAATCGTTTAACAACTGCTGTAATTATACATCACAGCTCTCTCCACGCGTTATTTAAAAACGCTATATTAAAACCCTCTATAGGCGTAGCCGGGCTTATAACCTATTAAGGATGGTACTCGACAAGGTGTAGCGGAGGTGTAAGGGAATTAGATGCGTATATTAAGATACATAGATAAGAAGTTGTTGTATTGTTAATACTATTCTATAGGTAGATTCTGGTGGATTTCATACTCGCTTAGCTTACGTGACTAGTACACGTGACTACCCTATAACTAGTCAGTTATAGACAACGACTGATAGTCTCTAACTCTTAGCCTAGCTTTAAGCTCCTAACTAACGCCGCCTTTATACTTAACTCTATAATATTTATAATTTATAAAGCTGATAACAATAATAACAATAATAATAATGACGCTGAAAATAAGAACGCTGTAAATAGAACGCCTGGTAACAGGGACTTACCAAGCGGCAGTTAAGCCATAGTGGATGGAAGTAGAGGTGATAGTAAACACGTAGCTGATAACAATAAAGGTGTAGTAGATGCTAGTTAAAGCACGGCAACAACTAGATATAATAGCACAGATCTCTAAGAGACTAAAGCAATATAGGATAATGGAATTATTAGATATTTCTGTGGCTGTATTATAGATATTATTAGTATAGCTAATGTATATTGTTGGTATACTTTAACAACGTGCAGAATACATATATCACAATAATATGTACTATGCGGTGTTGTAGATAGATGTTGTCTTCCAATACAAAGAAGGGTGAGGAACTTAAGGTTCCTTACCACGCTAGTGCCGCGGTAACACGTAACGGCAACTTGCCTCACATAACGGCAACTTGCCACACATGGCGGCAATTTGCCTCCTATTACAATGCAATATATTCTAGCTACACTGGGAGTACTTTAGAAAATGCGGAGGACTAGTATCCTATAACTGTGCAGTTCAAAAATCTATATATACACTTCTCTTTCTTTTCTTCCTTCCTTCCTTCCTTCCTTCCTTCCTTTCTTCCTTTCTTTCTTCCTTCCTTCCTTCCTTACCCTATGCCTTTATATTAGTGCTATTGTCAGTAGCACGTTCTACCCATTCTACTGTCTTTAACTCGATTCGGTTTGTATTAATAAGTCGCTTAAGAGCTAATAACGGTTTGCTTTTAGTCATAGCATCCACAGGGTTACTATCTCCATCAATCCACTTAACTTTAGCTATTTCGCGTCTTTTATATAACTAACGTAGGCACATAATATTAATTATAAGTCTCTTCTCCTGTGTAGTTCCTAGTTTAACGAGGTATTTATAGATCAACTTTAAATCAGTGCAAAGGATAAGCGGTAGGCTAATATTAAGTTGCAATTCGACTATAGCCTTAATTACAGCACTAATATTAAAACTATAGGCTATAGCATATAATTTGGAGGCTAGTACGCTTTTAGTAATTCTCTTACACTTAACTAAGGACCAGTGGACGATATTTGCCTTGTTTAATAAGTCTGCTAGTACCAGAATGTATCTAATCTATAATAAGAGATCCTTATTATTTGCAAATAAGGAATTAGTAAATATAAGTAGTTATAATGTCTCTATATTAAGTTTAACAAAGTTTAAACCTCTTATTAGGTTCTTAATTTGCTACTAAATCCTCTTATTAAGCAGTTTTGTGTCTTTCTCATCAGGGTTAATTACTTAGGCAGTATAGGATAAATTAAAAAAAGCTTTAGGCTGGTATATAGACGCAATATAAGCTCCTCTTGCTCATTGGGCGATATATTAGTCCTTAAGTATAAGTACTATACAAATAGTGCCTCTGGAACTAGTTGTTATAATAGCTTCCTTAATATTAATAAGGGTCAAGTTCTAGCATTGGCGCTCCTGCATAAGCATGATTATATAATCCTATTGTTAGATAATGCCTCCGTTAAACTTAATTAGGTGTTCTAGCGTAAGTTGTTCGCGTTCCTTAGTTAGGAACTTAGCTTTCTTAATCTTCTCCTATTCTAAAGCTGCAAAGACTAAGTTAGCTAGTAGAAGGGTATTATTAGTCTATAAACCAACTATTCTAAAATTTGTGGGGTTATTAAGGTGGAGTAAGTAGGGGTTATAAGTAGATTAGCTCATATTTAGTTCTTTAATATAGTAGTTATAGTAAGTCTTAAACCAATAATTGCCTGCCTTAGGAATGCCGTATAAAGGTCTAACAACCTTTAGAATTGTGCCTTATGAGACTCCAAGTGCTATACTAAGTTCGAGAGGTGCCCTAATATAGAAGTCTCAATTTAGTCTTGTAGCTAATTATATATAGGCCTATAAAATATCTTATAAGTAGAGATATATGCCATTGTTCTAAGTTATGGCCGTAATATAGAGAATAAGGCGTTGGCTGACTCGTTAGATTATAGGTAATTGGGTTAATACAAGGTCTTTTTCTAAGTCATTATATGCCTATACAACTAGTCTTAACTTCTTAAAGGCTTTATCAGAACCGGGGTTCTTAATCTCATTAATAAATCTAAAGTTGAATACTCTGTTGCTTTATAGTATATCTTTAGGGTTAACCAGTTCGAAAACCCCTTTCTTAAATAATCCCTTGATTTCCTTCTGGCGTAATACTACAAACTAATTAGACTTTGTAAGTTAATTATTATCCTTATCTTGTAGATATATTAAAACGTTCGCAGTATTAGCTTTAATAGGGTACTTACGTAGTCTACCTCTTCCACGCTTAACGGGTTAAGGTCTAGGCTCAGTTTAAGGTAGGGGTTTAGGTTTAGTTTAAGGTGGTTCACTTTTATCGTCTTCTAGTTGCGTATCCTCTGTAATCTTAGGGTCTACCAGATATGGTTTCACAACCATACTACGGAAGTTAGTGGGTCCGTAGGGAAGTTATATAGTATAGGTCTCATTTTCAATGCTAAATAGGTTATGCGGACCAGACCATATTACGGACAGCTTAAGTACGATGTTACAACTACTTGGAGAAGAGTCGGCGGAAGCTAGTTGGTTGATACAGGCACGGTCCAGGATGGATCCGGTAGAACCATATAACGAGGAATGGTAGCCAAGGTTATGTAATGTGATCTATATAATCTATATGATCTATACGGTCTGAACGGAGCGTATAGAGCGCACGTACCTTACGGAGCGAAGGGATTTCTTAGGAGTATGGTTGTGTATTTAAAGGACCATAGTCCCTACCTAGATAGTTCTCTCTTTGTAGTAAATCTTAGAATATAATTGGAGTTAATTTGTTAGGCAACTACTCCACCAGTTATTATTACGTTGTTAAGTTATTCTTACTTACATACCCAGCCTAATAATAGGACCCACCGTAGTTCCTGCTATAAGGTTCCGTTACACATTTACTACCAAGATTACGGTATTAAATAAGATTAAACAACATGCCACCTAAAGCACCAGTCACAACGGCGTTAACGACAGCCACAACCTTAGGACCAGGAGACATCAGTATAGCAGATATAGATTCTTAAGTGGTTACGCGAGGTTAGTTATAAGAAATGGTTAATTACTTATAAAATAATAATAGGATACTTGAAGAACGCATTAATGGAATTAGAGTAGTAAAAATTAAACTACCTTTAATTGAATGGTTCTTAGGAGAGAAGTTAAAGCTTAAGGGGTTTCTTACGTAGATACACTTTAAGGTAATACAGGAAGGAGTAAAGTTAGTAATATTATTAGATTAAATAGCCTATGCAGGATTGTTCCTAATAGGAAGGGCACTTAAGTGGTTTAAACTATATCTTATGGAAATATAGGCTAATGGCATGACAACTACTAACCAGGATGTATAGTATATATTTACCAGTTAGAACGGGTTTACGGAACAACTAATATAAATATTTGGAGACCTGGAGGCTATAACTACAGCGGAACGAAAGCTTTAGAACTTAGTATAACGCACTTTAGTAATTAAGTATATAACACAGTTTTAAACACTAGCTATATAGGTTAAGTGGAATAATAGGGCGCTTATAGCATAGTATAAATAGGGACTTAAGGCTAAAGTCTAAGATATAATTATCCTAATAGAAGATGCGGATACTCTAAGAGAGTTAATAGACTAGTTAATAAAGATTAATAATAGGATCTATTAAAGGGAATAAGCTAAGAAAGGGCAAGATAGAGTTTCATAGTTATATAAGGCGCAGAGTACGCAACAACAGACATAGAGTTAAAAACTATAGAGTAGCGCAGAGCTAATAGACCTAAGCGGTACCAAAGAAACCTAAAGATGGGGAAAGAAACTATAAAAATCTAGAGGTTAAGGATTAAGTAATTAAAGGACCTAGAAGTAGAGGCTAAACCAAGGATCTTAGTAGTAGAAAACGTTTAGGCGGACTCTATAGTAAGAAAAATGGTTTAAAGATAGGGCTTGCATAAATTATAGAAAATAAGGTTATTTTACTAGAGACTATAGAGGTGGTTAGAGTAACTACACAGTAAAGGGAACCAGGCTAGCAAACAGCACATACATATAGAGGGATAATGGTGCACTATAAGGAACAAAAGAATGTTTAATTAACAGTTTTGCGTATTATTACAATAACACATACCAAATTTATAAGGACGCTAAGTATGGCGTAAGTTATTAGCTATAGGAGCTATTATTATCTAAGTTTAGAGGAACTAATAAACCAGCTTATAGATTAGATATTAAAGATAATAAGTTTAATATAGGCAAAGCATTTACTAATAATAAGGTAATAAAGGTAGCTTACTAGGAGTATATAGACCTTAGAGAAGTTAAAATATAAGTAGAAACTAAGACCATTATAGAACAGGGTTTAGTAATGGATATTATAACACTATTAGATACAATTTCTATTGCTTTATAAGACAATAGGAGTAATATTTACAAGAAACTAAGCAAGTAGATAACTGCTAGTGCTAGCTTATTACTTAATAAAGGTAAAAGGCCATAGGCTTAAGATTCTTAAGAAGAGATGCAAGAAGCTTAAGATTCTTAAAACAAGATAAGACACACCTAAGGACCCATAACAGATGAAAACCGATGGGAAAGAATAGTGACTTAGTTTAGTAATAAATAAATAAGTATAGGACGCAAGTTTAAGAACTATAAGTTTAGGGAATGAATAAGAACGTTAGTAATTCTAGGTAAATATAGTGTTTAGCCTAAAGATTAAATAGTTAATACTAGAATTAAAAAGCAAGATAACTATAAAGATCTAGCTGCAAGACGCAGAAAATAAGAAACTATAGATAAGTTTAAAACAAGAATTATTGCATAGTAAAAGCAAAAGCTAGATAAGAGGTTAGCTATACTAGGTTATATAAAGGATAGAGCACCTATATAAAGAGTTATTAATAGGCTAAGTGCAGGGATACCTAGAGTAAAATGGTTAGACAAACTGGAATAAAAAGAGGATTTAGATATTCTAACTAGGTTTAAAGAAAGACACACTAAAGAATGTTATAATATAGCAATAACAAGGTACTTTCTAATAGATAAACCATATACACTAAACTAGTTATATGGAAAGTGGTATAGGCAATAACATAACAACAAATAGGAAGACTTTTATATATAGCTAAATAAAAAAGTTGTCTAAGACTAACCTATTATAGAGAAACGCATAAGTTACATTAAGGGAGTATTAATTATAATATTAAGGAACCTAGAAGAAGGATCTAGGGACTAGAGAAGTAAATAATAAATCTTAGTACCTATAGCAGAGATATTAGTAGTTAGGTTAACTAGGTATAGGTTTAAACTTAAAGATAAAGACAAACTAAGAGTTAACCTAAAACATGCAGCGTATTATACACTATTATGGATAGCTTATGTGGATAATATGTGTAATATATATAGAGCACTAAAAGACAAGAACCAGAAGTACCTAGTAAGGATATATTAGGCACCAGAGAAAAAGCGGTTTAAAAACGCTAAGTATATATATAGATGGCACCTAGTAGAAGTATAAGGTTAAGGGGACTTAATACTTTAACTAGGAAGATTCCTTACGGAAGAATACCTAGATAGATAATAGTAGTAGGAGTACCCAGAGAACACTTATCTATGGTATATAGAGGAAAAGAAATAAACTAAGTATTGGCCTAAGGAGGACCAAGTATAGATAGGATCTAGCAGCCAATAGTTAAAAAAAGGGGAGGTATATGGGACTAGAGGGAACTAGTATTAGAGCCTTAGACCCTTAAAGAAATTTAAAGGCGATACCTAAATTTAAAAGCTAAGTAGCAAGATTAGCAGTTTAAAGTGTTAGTAAATAGTGGAGTAATTAGGAACCATATATTACTAAAAGCAGTAGAAAGGATGGGGTTACTATATAGATAAAAGGAATACCTATATTCATTTATAACAATTTTAGGAGATCAGATAGCCTATAGAGGAGGTATTATTAATCTTAAAATAGAACCTATTTAGTTAACTATTAAAGGAAGACCAGTTAGAATGTCTTTTAATATCCTACTATTAGGATAGGATAAGGCGATATTAGGAATGCCTTAGTTATAGGAGTACAATCTAAAAATTAATTGGGTTATAGGTTAGATTAATATTAAGGATACTTAATAGCGCAAAGTACGATAGTAAACTAAGTTAGTATAGTACTAAGTTAGAGCGATATATAAAGAGACTAAGTAAGGCTTAAGTTATATACCAAAGAGATACCACAAGTATGGTAAAAAGTTATGGTTACTAGAAAGTAAAAAGCTATTAGAGTATATAGTATGGGACTATAAGATAGAGTTAAAAGAGGGAATAAGTCTAAAGTTCTTTCTAATTTATAAGCTTACTAAAATAGAGTTAGTAGCGCTTAAAGAGTTTATCCAGGAGAACTTACGTAAGGGATATATTAGACTATTATAGTTGTTAGCAGGATATCCAATACTATTTATCCTAAAGAAAAACAGAAAACTTAGGATGTATATAGACTATAGATAGTTAAATAGTATTACTAGGAAGGATAGGTATCCTTTACCCTTAATTAGCGAAATCTAAGATAGAATAGGTAATGTAAAGATCTTTATAAAGATAGATCTAAGGTAGGCGTACCATTAGATTAGGATTAAGGAAGGTAACAAATAGAAGGCAGCCTTTAGGTTAAAGGAAGGACTATATAAACCATTAGTTATACAATTCGGGCTTATAAATATACTAGCAATGTTCTAGAAGCGAATTAATAGTGTATTAGGAGAACAACTAGATAAATTTATTATAGCATACCTTAATAACATTATTATTTACTTAGAAGGTAAGAAAGAATATAAAGAATATATTAAATAGGTCTTAAAGAGACTATAGGAAGAACAGATGCCAGTAGCAATTAAAAAATATAAGTTCTTTATAAAAAAAACCAATTTTATAGGATTTATTATTAAACTAGGAAAGATCAGTATAGACCTAAAGAAAGTTAAAGCTATAGTAAGTTAGCAAGAACTAGAGAATGTTATATAGTTGAGGTCGTTTCTAGGGTTTTATAACTACTATAGGAGGTTTATAGCATAATGGTTAAAAAGCATTAAGCTGTTTATAAGGCTAACAAAGAAAGAGAAACTATAGGTTTAAGGTAGCAAATAGAAGAAGCTATTCTAGGAACTTAAAGAGTTATTTACCTAAGAACCAATCCTCAAGATCTATTAACCAAAGTTAGAAATGGTTGTTAAGATAGACGTATTAGACTTCGCACTAGGAGTATATTTACTACAGAAACACCAGGACGTATAGCATCCAGTAGCATACTATAGTCAAAAAATGACACTACTAGAGTTAAACTATAACATCTATAATAAGGAGTTGTTAGGTATAGTTACAGTACTTAAGAAATAGAGAGCATTCTTATAAGGCATAAAGAAACCATTTATAGTTAAGACAGACTATAAGAACCTTATAGGATTCCTAATAATAAAGGAACTTAACTAAAGATAGGTTAGATAGGCGGAAATACTTATAAAATACCATTTTAAAATTTAGCATACTAAGGGTATAGATAATGCACAAGCAGACGCTTTAAGTAGAAAGGCTAAACTATAAAGTAACAAAAAGCTATTAGGAGCTTTATTGCAAAAGAATTAAGATGGATTGATTAGGTACAATTATCTAAAGATTATAGCAACTAAGGAAAGCCAGATCTATAAGTCACCAGAGAGTAATTAGACATAGAAGATCTAAAAAGTATAGGCAGAGGATCTAGACTTAAAGCAATATAAAAATAGAAAAGCAATATATATGCCTAAGTCTATTATAGAAGAATTTGTTAAGGAATTCCATAAGGGAATAATATAAGGACATAACAGGTCTATAGGACTAGTATTAAGGCTTTAAGAGGAGTACATTATTTAAGGAATCTAGGGGCTAGTAAGATAAGTTATAAAGGAATATCTAGATTGCTAAAGGAACAAACTAATAAGGTATAAGCCGTACAGAGGGCTATAACCTGTTAAGATACTAGGAAGACCATAGGAGGTTATATTATAGGACTTTATTATTAAGTTACCAAAGTCAAGAGATCTTATTATAGGACAAGATTATAACATAATCTTAGTAATAGTGGATAAGCTAATAAAGTGGGGATACTTTATAGTATACACTAAAGAGATATTAGTAGAAGATATCGCTAGAATCTATATAAAGGAAGTGTTCGCAAGACACAGAGCACTAGATAAGATCGTGTCAGACAAAGATCTAAGATTTATAGCAGCATTTTAGGAAGTGTTTCTAGTAGAATAAGGGGTTCGCGCAGCAATATCTATAGTATATTATCCGCAAACGGACGGACAAACAGAAAGACTAAACTAGACACTAGAATAGTATCTAAGGTATTATATTAATTACGCACAGAATAATTAGGTATTGTTATTACCAGTTATATAGTTTACATATAATGCAACACTATAAGAAGGAATAGGGACATTACTATTTAAGGCGAATTACAGATATAAACCAAGAACATCGTTATCGCCATATTAAGCAAAAAAGACGAGTAGTACAGCTAAATAAAGAATAGAGATGTTAATAAACCTTTATATAGACCTTACAGAAACAGCTAAACTAGTATAAGAACAAATGAAAAGGTACTATAATGCTAAGAGATTTAAGGGACCAGATCTTAAGGAGGGAGATAAAGTATGGCTACTATATAAAAATTTCAAGAGTTAACGACTAAGCAAGAAGTTAGACTATATCAGACTAGGACCTTTTAAAATTACGCAAAGAATTTTATTAGTTATATATAAGTTAAACCTACCAGCCAAAATAAAGATCTACCCTATATAATATATCGCGATGCTAGAACCAGCACATGGAGATATTAAGCTACTAGTTTATAAGGCAGACACGTATAGAGGACAAGAAGAAGACAAATGGTAAGTTTTAAAGATCACCAGTTATAAGGACGTAGATAACAAAATATAGTATAAAGTAAAGTGGATAGGCTATAGTAAGACTACCTAGGAACTACTAAGCAACCTAGAAAATGCTATAGGAAAGGTACAGGAGTATCAGAAGAAAAAGGGTTAGGCAGCATTAATAAGGAAAGATTGCCAAAGAATAAGTTACCTAAGGGGGACCTAAGAGGAGCACTTACCAAGCTACTTGGAGTTGTTTCCCTTTTAGTTAGAGGAGAGACCAATCTTTTATTACCAAGTTCCTGCAAACCTTATTAAACAAGTTTCCACTCCTTAGAACGAACCTTTTCACGCACCTTCTTAAGACGAAAAAGACGCGCAAAGGCAGACAAGTACGCCTTATAAGCAGCATAAGTACGCTAAAGCTTAGTAAGGGAGGCCAAGAGCTCATTATTAAGTTTTATAGCGGCAGATTAAACATAAGACCCTATAATAAGTTACTTAGGGAACTTAAAGACTGTTAAGAGTTATAGGACATGTATACTTAGCGTTAGAGACAGAGCGAACATCACAGGATAATTAAACGTTTGCTTTAGTATACTTTAAATAAGAGGACGGTTGTTAGGTAGAAGAACTCGCTAATATAATACAGACTAACCCCTCTTTTACACAATAAGAATATGGAGACGGCATTATCTCACCTAGTAATAGTATAGAGGAAACCATACGTGTATAACAAAGGGTTAAAGAAGAAGAAGAGGCTTTAGGTATAATAAGTAAGGATATTAACCAAATTAATTAAACGGACATTACACCTCTAGTAGACAACTTGGAGATGTTAGGAATCTTTAAGGACGAAGATAAAGAGGAGGGAGATAGTGTTACGGACAGCTTAAGTACAATATTATAACTACTTGGAGAAGAGTTGGCGGAAGCTAGTTGGTTAATATAGGCACGGTCCAGAATGGATCCGGTGGAACTATGTGACGAGGAATGGTAGCCGAGGTTATATAATATGATCTATGTAATCTATGTAATCTATACGGTCTGTACGAAGCGTATAGAGTGCACGTACCTTATGGAGCGAAGGGATTTCTTAGGAGTATGGTTGTGTATTTAAAGGACTATAGTCCCTACCCAGATAGTTCTCTCTTTGTAGTAAATCTTAGAATACAATTAGAGTTAATCTATTGGGCAACTACTCCACTAGTTGTTATTATGTTGTTAAATTGTTCTTACCTACATACCTAACTTAATAATAGGACCTACCGTAGTTCTTACTATAAGGTTCTATTACAGACTAGTAGCCAGGTTAGCTTATAAGTCCTTCTCTCCATACTAATATAGGTAAGTTAAGTGGTAGGTTATGGATTACAGTTGTTTTAGGTCTATTGCGTATGTTAAGGGCATCTACCACTTAGCGCTTAGCTCTAAGCTTCTTAACTTCTTCTATAGCCTTTTTAAGAGCTGCTGCTTGTTGTATAACTATAGGGTTAGGTGCGTTAGATTCCACTATATATAGGTAAGCTCCAAATACTAGTAAGGTGGGTATAAGACCGTCAGGGCCTGTAGAATCGTTAATTGCTTTAAAAGCCATTTATAGGGCTATATCCTTACTAATATCTAGTAGTTCTGTAGTAATAATATAGTATATGCGACGGAGGGGGCTATAGTAGCGTTCTACCATTCTAACTAAATTATAGGCTTCAACAGGTATACTTCTTATAACTATTCCAAATATTATAGCGTATTGTTTGAATTCCTTACTTATAAAATTCTTACCTATATTATATATAATAATATCAAGAGGTCCTAGGTATATATTAATCTAGTACATTTATAATACATTCTATGTATACTTAGCGCTAATGTTTTACAGCTATCTGCCAGCTTGAAATCGTATTCCTTTATTAACGATATATAAAAGGGGTGCGCTATTAATATACATAATATCAACCACAATTAAATAGTTGAAATTAATATTATTATATAAGGTAAATCTAAATCTACTAGGCAACTTTCCATGTTTTTAACAATGGTGGCAGTAGCGTGTAAGATAATCTAAGGTCTTACTATTAACATTATACCCTAAGCGTTTAAGTATTTATACAAGACGCTTAGCTAAAGGGTAGCCAAAACAGCAATACAGTCGCTTTAATTCTACGTCAGTAAGGTAATAGGGGTTTTATTCAAATAACTTAGTTAAATAAGTACATAGGGATATGTTCTAAAGTAGGAAAGGGTGGCCAAAGTAATATATAACGGGTACTTCGCTCCAAGGGGTAATTAGCATATTTTTTAGGTTGTTATAGTACACTTATAGGTAATCCATGTCTGCCAAGCAAAGCAAAAATAAGGTGTCAACCTTAACAATATAAAACTCAATTATGCTAATTAGGGTAATTACTTTAGCTAATCTAATTAATAAGGTTAATCCAATGCCGAACTATACATTAACTATGCCTTATGTGGTGGTATTAAGCTATATATCAGTATCAAGTCTCTAGAATGCCAAGAATTAGCTATATCCTACTATGGATTGTTTAGATGCTCCTATATCAATTATTATACCTATAAACTTATCTGCAGTATAGCGGGACGTAGATATAGTTGCATTATAGGTAAAGGGGTCCTAGTCGGTTATAAGAGGTACTATATTGTCTATAGTTATAACTAAATGGCTAAAGGCTTTATTAGCTAGGGTAGCAGCCATAGAAATCGCTTTCTGCTGTTCCACTTGGCCAAGGGAGGTATAGTAGTAATCAATATTCAGTTATAAGTTCTTATCAGTTGCCTTATAACTTACATTAATAGTCAGTACTTAAAAAGCTTCCTTAAGCTCTTCTTCTAAGTTGGTATTATTATCCTTGTAATCCATAATATATTAGTTAAGTCACCCCTTAAATTAGTTATTAAATTTACTAAACCTATCTCTATTAGCAGTTCTAAACTTGGCTTTAGACTCTTCTTACTCCTCCTTAGTATATCTCCATAAGCAACATCCTTCCCTATTACATATAAAGCAACGTGGTTTCTTTCGGTTGCGGTTATACAGAGGGTTGTTACGGTTGCTGCGGTTATAGTTATTATCTCTTTTATAGAACCGTCGGTCTGTAAAGAAGGCTTATATCTTCTCCATATACTCTTTCTCGTATACTATAATAGACGATTGAAGTTTGTTAATAAGGGCTCCAAGGTTGTCCGGTGGGTTAGAGACTATATATCTGCATATTAGTATTCCCTGGCAAGAAGTAACGATTTTGTTATAAAGGAAGTCTATAGTTTATAAGGTAGGTCTAAGGCCATGCTATAGTTAATAAAGTCTGTAAATTAACAATTAGAGATATTCGCTTATTAACTTATCTATATTTCCTGCTATTACTATTATAAGTATAATAGTGTTCCACTTATCTAGGTTCTTGCGTTGAAATCCTAATCCTTTAAAGAAATTCTAAAGGTGCTTACAAGCTTTGGCAAATAGTAGGCGGGACAGTTGGTTTATATAAAAGTAGTCCAAAGCTAGTCCTTTTAGCATAGTAGGGAATGCCTTAAGGTAGGCTTCTTAGGGTACATCCGCTCAATTATAGATATTGTAGAATATTATTAATTTATAGTCAAGGCTTTTATTTATACCACCGTATTTCTGCTCCTCTATGTATATCTTGGCTGTATTCGTAATTTCCTTACCATAGCCAGTTATAGTAATAGGGTGGTTCTCCTCATCTATAGATTATACGTGGAGTTGCTATGTTATTATTGCGGGTTAAGGCGTAGCAGATGGTGTAAAAGTGGACGTAGTTGTAGATTAAGGTATAATAGATAGTATAAAGGTAGAGGTAGTCAGTGTACCAGTTAGTTGGGTTGCGGTAGCTTTAGCTTATTATTGCTCCTCTTAGGTACCCTCTATCATATATACCTTAATCGATCTTAATAACGTCGGTCCATACTTATTATTGGCTAATTTAATTATCTCTCTACTCTATTCAGTTTGGTTTTCTTCTTATACTATATTATATAAAGACTAAGGGAGTGTTTTATTTTGTTTATAGTTAATATTAACCCATACTCCTCTAATATTTAGGCAGTTATATAGTTGCTAAAGCCAGTATAAGGGGATTTACGTAAAGATATCAACCGTAAAGTCCTTAAAATCTCCCTAGAATAATTCCCAGAGTGTTAAGTCGAGCTAGTTATGTATCTCTATATATAGGTATATCTTACATCATAGGTAGTTAGTCAGTTTATCTTTAGAGGCTTCTATTAGGTTAATCCCATTTTCCTATTTAGCTGCTTCTTCCTCCTAGTCTTTCTCTATTCCTAACATCTTGTTTATTATATATTATTTAGGTAAGTAAGGGTAAAGGTAAGGGTGTTCAAAAGGTAAAGGTAGGGGAATGGTTAAGAAGGCGGTTAAGGAGGCGGTTAAAGAGACGGTTAAGGGGATAGTTTAAGTTAATTAAGTAGGGTAAAGTGCTCTACGCAGTAGTCTTCTAAAATAGATAGAACGAGATGTCTAGAAGTTATTATAAATACTAAACAAGTACTCCTAAGTAGTTTCTCTTCTTCTCTTCAACTAAAATAGGCTGATACAAAAGGTGGATAAGTATAACTATCTTCCAATCTGCTGCAAGGTGGACAGTATAACTATCTTCTAAGCTATCTGCGTGTTTCCTAATCTGTGCGCGCTCACTAATCAGTGTTAGTATGCTTTAACAACGTGTAGAATACATATATCACAATAATATATACTATACGGTGTTGTAGATGGATGTGGTCTTCCAATACGAAGAAGGGTGAGGAACTTAAGGTTCCTTACCACGCTAGTGCCGCGGTGACACGTGGCGGCAACTTGCCTCCTATTGCAATGCAATATATTCTAGCTACATATATTATAGTTAAGCCTATAGCATGTCTATTATAAGCGTCCAGCAAGAAGCTATTTACTTTAGCTATATAAAAATAAAAAAACTCGCTAGCCTTAATTATAAAAAATTCTAGCTAAGTATATACTACTATGCAAGTTATATTATAGTTTTCGATTTAGAATTATAGTTAAACTTAAAATAAATATAAGGAGTAGATAGTTGTGTAAAATTAGGTTCTATTTTAGTTAAGGATATTGTTTATAGATGCCATAGCCTACAGTAGAGTTATTATTAGCGATTATATGTAACTAAACTTTACTAGCGGGTTTACCTTTAGTCTACTATAAAGTTAGTAGGGTATTCTAGTTAACTATAGGCCAAGTAGGACAATTAGAGTAGACATATTTTTGCTTTAAAGACTTAATCCTAAGGCTATAGATAGGTACCTAGACCTAATTTAGATACTTTAGAAAGTCTAGACTTTTAGTAAAATATTTATAGAAGATATTACGGAAATTATACCTTACTAGCTTATTGTGGACTTTCTTTATAGCTTTACAAATATAGGCGTTTAGATACTTTTGCCTATGCGCATTTTTATAATAAGGGGCTAGATAATACTCCTATATATCTATTACTGCCTTACTAATAGTTACATCTATAATCTTCTTTATAATAGGATGGTTAAAGTTGGCTTTAATATTAATTACCTCTAACAGATAATAATAGAAGGAGGCGAAAATATTACCTGTTATCCTGCTCTTCTAGAACGCGCCCCACTGCTCTAGATATATATTAATATAGTAAACCAGTACTGGAGGGATATAATAAACTATGCTAATAAAACTGGGGTCTGGGAACGGATTAAAGTTAATAACCTTAAGGATAAGCCGGTTATAAGAAGAAATATATTCTTTATTAATATTATAGGAGCGCTTATTAGCTAATATTGTGTAGCTGGCAATAATAGGTACAAGCTTAGCTTTTAGTTTGATAATTTAAGCGTTCTTACATAACTAGAAGGTTATCTTAAGATCTATAATAATCTAGAGATAATAAGCTTAGCCAGCTATATTCTCTCCTAGTGGAACAATTAAATGGTTTAGACGTTTATAGCATAGGTCCTTTAGGTAGGCAAAGAAATCATAAATTAGGACCTTGCTTTGTACCTTTAAAATTATTAGCTTATGCATATACAACTTATAAAGGGAAACTCGCCTAGGAGAGGAACTATTTTATTAGAGGCTTGCGCAAGTTAGGCAAACCTACAAATTTATTAGTTATAAGAAATTAGTAATTATTAACCAAATTAGAACATTATTTTAAGAATTAGTAAAGATATAGGAATATAGCTACTAACCAACTATGCGGTTCTGCCAGGTGGTAGACCACGCCGTATACTGCGTATTATGCTTGCTAAATTTATAATTTGTGGTATTAACCGATATATTAGTATATATTCTTATGCTCTTGCCAGATAATTGGTTAAAAAAGAATATATACACTTGTAAAACTGTTAGGCTTAAGACATAATTCCGCAAGGTTAAACAGAACCTACTATAGCATTCTTCTTTTAAACTTATAGTCCAGTGTTATAACTAATAGAATTAGCAGCTTTAGGCTAGCAAAAATAGCTAGCGTTAATTGCATTTACGGATAAATGTCTATATCCATAAATGACTTCTCCACTCTTAAATAGATACTTAAAAGGTAGCGGAAGTAACGGGAGAGGACGATTCTTAATAATAGTGCCATTGTAATCCATTTTATCGGCGTTTATGGGGCAGCTAGTTAAACTAGATGTAAGTTAAGTAATGAAAGAGGTCTTGTCTAGTGGGGTTAAAGATGCGTGAGCTGGTGGGGTGAAAGTTGAGTTCTGCGTTGAAGTGAACTAAGCTGATGGATAGGGTGATCTGATTGGCTCAGAATCTACTTATGCCGCCCTTATCAAGTGCGAGAAGTTGGAGGACAGAGAAGGTGGTTAAGAGGAGCCCGCAAATACGCAAGCCCAAGGGGAGAGGAATGATATGGGTGGCTGTCAACATATATGTCTACTTTCTCGCCAAGTCCCCTGTCGTGTCACACATGTGATGTGAAGTGAGAATATGTATCTCAACCATAATAGATTATAGGATTTCTTAAGACGCAATAAGTCATAATAATACTTTTATAATTTATTCCTAACGCGTTATGGTGCTATAGTGCCACTAAGAGATATTGACTTAGTTATTTTGTCTGCCACGACTTTTGCTCTCATGCCTGGCGTCAATTAATTAATCAAACATAATAGAACTTTTAGGCCATAGTTTGCAATTTAAAAAAATCCCATATAATTATATTATGCTGCACTTGAGGAGCGAGAGTGGGTTGGCTTTGTGGGAGTTGAGACCTGCTTGAAGTTACCTGGGTAGGTCTGCCAAGATCACCAATAGCTATCACCTCTCCCTCTCGCGTTCTGCTCTTCTCTCTTTGGGCTTGCGTATTCGCGGGCTCCGGTTATAACCTCTACTCATCTCCGCCATCTCTTATACATTCTCCTTATCTCTAGCACGTTCGCATCTAATCCTCAATGGGCTTCATTCTTGGACGCCGCCACGAGCAAGCGTGACTTCCTAATCACACTGCAACACAACACCACATACCTTTGGTATCCGCCTGTTCCAATCACAACTGTCAAGCTACTTTTGTTCCTCTTCCATGCCTGTTGAATTACGTATTGAGGGTATAGAGGTAGTAACATGACTTTGGGAGGTCGAGAAAAAGTTTGGACTGTGCAAAATGACGGCAAGCACGAATCGGGAAGTCGCGCCTAATTGGGAAGTGAGCATAAAGGACCCCGCCTTTAACCTAGGAGTACTTCTTTATCGCAAAAAAGCAACGCCTGACCTGAATAAGATAGATGTAGCTCTGAAGTCCTTCACAGCTTTACAATATGGAGAACCCGCTGCAGACCACAACCTTAAGAAAATGAAAGATGGTTTCGCACCACCCTCTGCCAAAGTACTTGATCGTCTTATCAAGCTCGCAATGGAAAGGTATTTGAATCAACAGGGGGAGAGGCATGTAACACACTATGGCGCGCGCCTTCAACGGCTTCGTACACTTTGCTTGGAAGGGCAGAGGATCGCAATCAACGCTCTCGTGTTCTTGGCAGACCTCCCTGGGGTGGGTCGTCCAATCGGAGCCCACAAGCACGTAATGCGGAGCAACATTTGGCCGACGCACCCACAAAACAAATTTTCTATTTCGCCTCTTCTCTTCCCTTCGCCTCTTACAACCAATCAAACCCACATCGCCCCCTCTCTTCCTCTCCCCTGTCACAACCAATTAAACAATCCAATAAAGCAGAGCCGCATAACATCCAATGGCGGCACAACAACCACAGCAACCACAACCCCTACCAGTGCCGAACATTGCCAACATACAAGCTGCCATGAACGGAATGACAGCTGAAAGAAACACCATGGCACAGAGCACCCAGGCGTACGACGCTCATCAGCAGCAGTTCACTACTGAGCTGTCGCTCTGTGCCAACTACCCTGCTGTTCAGGTACAGGCTCAGCTTAATGCTCTCATCCAGTTGGTCACTGATATGGACGCCAAGATGGATGCCCAGTAAGTCTTTACAAGCTCCTGCTTTATTAAGAGATCTTTACTAAAATTCACTCTTATAAGATTTTGGAATCAGGACGCCAAAATGCAAAACTCAAAAATAATCAATGCCACCGGAGCATTGGCCGTTATGCAAAGCATCGAACGAGGCCCTAACCCTCGAGTTCCAATCGGCCAGCCTATCCCAAACTTTCCCGGCACCCCTGATCAGATATCACAGATGAACGGTACTTTCCCCCTTCTAGTGCTTCATTTTTTCTGTGCTCACGAAATTAATAATAATTCTGCGTAGCGCCCGATTGCCGCAATCTCCTCACATCCCTCAACATTCCTGCTCTTCAGGGTAATCAAGCTGGAGCAAGAAGACAGCTCCGAACAGCTGTGCGAAAGGCGGTCGGACTCCCAGCTCTCTAGGGAACGGAGACACTGATCGCGGCTTTCTAACCAGTCGACAGTCCATCGTGATAATGCACTGTAGATGACGAGATAACGTGGAAGAAGGATAGTAGATGGAGCGCTGCGGGTGACGCTGGTCGAAGTAGCAGCAGCTCAAACTAGGGAGATGTCACTACTGTTTGTGCATCCTAGGTAGCAAAAGACTTTAGGTCATTTTTCTCCGAATCTTACTACTGATAAACAGTAGTGATAATTTCTAACTAACGAATCCGTGTAGTTCCAGGCTCAGGTTCTGACTGCCCAATAAGCCTTGCTCGATTCCGCTGTGACATTGTCCAAAATCCTCTCATAGGAAGCCCAGCAGCCTGAAAGGCCTTCAGGTGAGCTTCTTTAGGCAAGAATTTATCCTCCCTTACTCTCAGGTCTTTCCTCCGACCATGTTTCCTTTTGCGTCTCCGGCTATTAGGCTGATTGCGCGCCGCTATTCCATCGTGAGAAGCTATAGTCATTTTAGCATGCTTACTCTCTAACATGTAACGATTGCATATACCTTGGGTATCGCTAGATCTAGTATTATTGCCCCTTTTTTGGCTATATCTAGCCACCGACTCACCCTTTCTGCCATCGGTGGTCCGTTCCTGCTCTGCCAAGACTGCACGCTGGTCCCTACCCCGCTGACAACCTGCTAGAGCGGAAACACGCGGTTCAGTGATACTAATTTGCTTCTGCGAGTGCTTCATTATTATAAATGGGTTCGAGTAATGTGGTTTTTAGCTTCGTGGCTAAGAAAGATAAGATCACGGTTGCAGAGTAGTGCAGCGATCTGGGCGGGGATCGAGATCCCTATGATGACATAAGGAATGGTAACCATAGGCTGAGCCTCAAGGCCATCTTCACTTCAACATATGCACTCCAATATGAAATAGCTCGTTAAACCTTGACTGCAGGGTCGAGGTCGATTAAGAATGCTTGCCAAGAAGGAATGTCACTACCTTATTTGTTACGAGATTGAATTAAATAAAGACGTGTTGACCGAGCGCCGATCACTGATTGTCGTCTACTGGATTGAGGCTAGATCAGGGGTGTCTTGACCGTGTATATATATTCGTTCTTGTTGAACGGACGATCAGGTATGAGAACTCTGTTTATTAAATGTGGCTCTAGGGCCTCTATATATACATGAGGTAGATGTATGCAACTGAGACAGGTGGTAAGACCTATGAGGGTAAGTAGCTGAGTGGTGAGATATACGAGAGTAAGCAGCTGAAAATAGTAAGCAAGTCCGATTCGGGTCGACAGTTCTTCTGCGTAGATCAATCTACACACGAGTTCATTCGACAAGATGCTATTGAACATTTTAGTTATGGTATAGCCTTGTCGCCTTGCGATGAGATTAGCGAGCTGCAAGTGATTGTGCATCGGTGATAGCCCCGCAATTGTGGTTTCGCTTCCTGCAACTTACACACCTAAAGTGTCCTAGGAGCTTGTCTCATCTTTATATTCAATTCACATTGACTAGTAAAAGCGTGAAGAAAACCTAGACCCGATGGACGAAGCCACCGAAACAATTATCCTTGGGCTCCAGTTACAAGACCTCACGGGCATCGTTCAAGGTCGTAAAGGAAAAGAAGCAGTTGGCAGGACTAACGACATCTTGGTTGCTTGTCAAATTCAAATTGAAGAATGCAAAGCAAAGCTCGCGTTTCTATCCGATCGTCGAATGAGCAGAAGTATCGCCCAAGCCGCGCAAGATGACGGTCCGGTCGTGTCTAGTCTCTACCAAGAAGAGAACCGCTCCTTCCGCGACAGGCAGCTCGCACGCCGCCTTGCTGGACTGTCTGAAGAGCCTTGCCTGCCCACACACGATCAACAATACCTAAGCGAAAATCTCTTAGCTAGACTATCAGTCTTAAGTGTGGGCGGAAATGATAACGAAAGCTTCGATACGGAATCAGATGCTGGAGAAGGATCCTCTCATGTCGTCCAAAGAGATAAATCAAGAAGTTTGAGGACACAATATGAATGCCTAGCTTGCACAGAGAGGATTTTGATTTACGACGACATCCAGGCACCTTGTGCTCACCATTACTGCCGGGGGTGCATGGTAAGGCTTTTTGATAACTCAACAACTGATGAGTCTCTTTTCCCGCCTAGGTGTTGCAATCGTCGGATTCCAATTTCTCTTGTCAAGAGCTTTCTTAATCCGGAACTGGTCCAGCGGATTGAAGAAAAAGCCGTAGAGTTTGGAACCTTGGACCGCACCTACTGCGCTTGGCCATCCTGCGCATCATTCATTCCTCCTAACCTTACTCATAACAATATTGCAACTTGCTCGTTATGCGCGGAGCAGACTTGTTCATTGTGCAAACAACCAGTGCATAATGGAGATTGCCCGCGGGATGTTGTGCTGCAAAGCACACTGAAAACGGCGCAAGAAGCTGGATGGCAGCGATGCTATCGGTGCCGAACAATGGTGGAGTTAGCGGTCGGATGCAATCATATTACGTGAGTTCCTTGAGATGTCTTCCAGTATTCATAGCTGACATGTCTAGCTGCCGATGCAACGCACAATTCTGCTATGTCTGCGGCCTAGAATGGAAAACCTGCCAGTGCCCTCAGTGGGATGAAGCCCGTCTTTATAGTCGTGCGACGGAGATCGTTAACAGAAATCCGCAGCCTCTTCCTCACCAAGGGCAACCTGAAGTGATACTCAGGGCGCGGCGGGTTGAACAGGCCGCACAAAGACTTCGGGAGAGACACGAGTGCGACCATGATGGCGCATGGAGACGTCTGGAGGGAAGATTTCGATGTGAAGATTGCCGGTCAATTCTCCCAAAGTTTATCCTAGAGTGCAGGCAGTGTCAACTACAGTCGTGTGTTCGATGTAGATATAATAGAGGGTTGCTAAGGATGTGAAGCGTGGGTATAGTGGGACGTGCCTACTGCAGAGATGGTACTCGCTCCGGATGACACGCCGCTTAGGGGCAAGATGCTTACTACAGAGCTGATGTTTTTGTTAACGACGATTCAGAAATTACTCTGCTAGGGACACCTAGCTAATAAATCGAGAATCTCGCCAGTGGCCTTGCCTACAAAGCAAGATTAAAATCCTCTGTACTGCATGTGCTTAACATAGCCCTTCCACACCTTTTACTACACTACAAGAGTTTTAAGTCTGTCTATATATTCATAATGTTATAAATATTCATTCATAGGGACTTTCAAACTATCTAATCATTATCACTCCTTACGAATAAATATATCGTTAAGAAGCAATAAATAAAATTATCATGTGAACACTGTGCTTTACTATGCTCAAGAGGCGGAGGCGGAGCAGGGTATGCTGTATGTCGAAGCGCTCAATGAACTGTGCAGAAACATAGCATCCACAAACTGGAAGTGGCATTCTGAGCTTTCACGACCTCTCCGTCAATCATTTATTGGCGTTATAATCAGTAATGCAAATGGACCGGTTCTATTTTGGATTGGATTGGTTTTCCAATATTCAAATCTTGAACCGGTTCGGAGCTTTAATTGGTCTAATTTGGATCGGTTTTGGAGCTTTGGCGCGAACCGGTTCACCAGTAAAACCAGATCTAGAGGTAGTATAGAGCCTTAGTGGTGAGCGGGTGAACGCCACCTAAGGGAGTCGAGCCTATTAAATCCTCTATACACTTACTAAGCTGTATTAAGGACTGTTTGATAGCGCAGCGACACCCGATTTAATCCGCTGAAGCCTTGTAGATGATCCTTATCGCGTTACCCTTATCGCGTTACCCTCGCCCTTATTGCCGCTCTTATTGCTACCCTCATTATTTAATACCGCCAATTTAACGGAGAGCTTCGCTACTGTGAACAACACGTAGAGGTGGTAGTAGTTATGCTAGTAGTAGCCGTGCTGCGGGCAAGGCTCCTGCTTCTTAACACTATGCCAAGACTGGTAATAGTAAGTCCGCGTCTCTCATCGATTTGTTAACTATCAAACCAGTTGCTAACGTCACTTAAGCTATATAGGTCCCTAAACCGTTTTATAACTCTATTTAACTACTCTTTCCCTCAAACTCTTCTACCACTTTGTACACTACATTATACTCAAATATATACCAATGTACCATTTCATCTGGTTTATCTGGTTGAACCGGTTCTAGAACCGGTTTGGAGCTTTAATCCGATTTTTGGATCGGTTTTAAGGCAAATTCTAGAACCGGTCCAAACCGGTTGCATCACTGGAACTTATGATTGCACGTAACCTCAAGCTTTATGTACAACACAAGCTCAATGTTGGTGGACTTCGTTCTGCACCAGAACTCATGAAATGGGCATTATCAAGACCTCCTAAGGTGAGGCATGACGCTCAGTTCCAATCAGATATGGTTCAGCTGATTCCTAAGTGTTTTGGCTCGAGTGCTCTCCCTAGTATCTCCGTCTGGGCGGAATATCTCAGAAGGGTCGGAAAGAATTACCAGCAGAAATCCGAACTCAGCAGACATCACTTTATGCGCCCTAGAAATATTACCTAATGCCGAAATGGATGTAAACGTCTGCTTTAATACCCAACCTATATGGGTAAAGATCATCACCGACAATACCGGTTTCATCATCGAGAAATGATGGCGTATTAATATCCGAGCTTTATCCCAGAGCGCTGGATGAGCAGATCGTGAACACAGCATTGATCGACTTCCTGCAAGCGATCACCATCCATCTGCCCTATGCCGCCCAGTGGACATTGCATCGCAAAGCGTTCAAGCTTGACGACTGGGAGGCGCGAGTGGATGGCTACCTACAACAGACTAAGACTAGACAAGTTAAGGCGATTGTGGAGGCCAAAGCTTGTATTCGAGACACGGCGGTGAGTGTCTCGAGGATTCGGATGCAGGAGGGCGCGCAGATGGCGGCTTGGATTTTTGCGGATGTAGATGAAGAGGGCTGTCGAAAAGGTGCTGATGGGAGAAGAAGGAGAGTACTGATCTCGCAAGACAGGCATCAGATATTTGTTACTTCTGCTATGTATGACGCCGCTTATATAAATTATCTGCGTGACGGAGCAAAGGAATCGAACCAAAAGGTTCCAGAGGAGATGCAGAAAGAAAGCAAAATAGCGAAGCGGAGAAACGGGAAGGTTAAGGAAGATAAACTGAGGACAAAAGTGGAAAGCGAAAACAACAGTGGAGGAACTAGACAGGATAATGAAGAGGACTTTTCTTTTCTGGAAATGCATGAGTTTGGGCCTTTTAAGACACGGGACTCAAATAATATGAGACATCTTGGGTGTCTGGTACTTGCAATTGTTTCCCAAATTTGCGCCTAATAATATGCGAATATATGAGAACATAATAACTAAGCAGTGAAAGCCTTATAATATAAAAACCTGTTTCATGCTAGTGAGACTTTCTGAAGTTGTTGCAGATATGACGATTTTTGTTTCGTTTCTCCGTTGTTGTAGCAACGTGTTTTGTTGTTTGCGATTCCCTCATCAACATCTCAGCAAGCCATACAATTTCAACTCATCGCCTCTGGTTCTCCTCCGCCTCTTTTTTAAATTTTTTCTTTTAAAAAAATAACAGCTTCCTCTCAAGCATCCAATCCAAGACGAAGAAGACCATAACTCTATTGCGACAACGAAAATGACGACCTCTCCGGCATCACGGCACTACGCAGCACGCATTGAATTGGCAGAGAAATTCACCACCATCACGGAATTACAGAATCCTCATCTCGAACTGAGACAATTAGAAGAATATGGGATCCAAGCGTTCGAAATCTCCCTAGAAGACGCAGAGAATTTCCCTACGTACTTCCTCCCGGCACCCAGCTCAAAACTACGCGCGCTAGAAGATCAGCGACCAGAAGTACCAACCCCACCAACGACCTTCAACGACTTCCGCGAACCTTGCGGGCCCATAGGCAAGTGTTGTCGTGCCAGGACGGTGGGCGATTGCTTGTGCGAACAGCTTCTAGAGGATCGGATTGAAGGGGAGGGAAGGGAGTGTTTGTTGGATTTTACGAGATGGGGAGTTCGAGGGTAGGATGTGAGAACCCTACCGCATTGTCCTTGGGGAGATGTGACTGACACCACACCTGCATTTAGGAAACAGTATAAATATGAGTCTAAGCTCCGCGAAACTGAAGGCACGACTCCAGATGCCTATCCGCAACAATGGGAACTAGCAACCAAGCTCGATACGTTCGACGACAGCCGTCCGCATATAGCTTGTATATCGCACCACGGCGTCTGGGACGTTAAATTCCTTTTACGGAGTGAGCTTTTGATTGTGATGGGAATGATTATTGATAGGATGGGGTTGCCATTTAGTCAAAACCATCTTGTGTTCCCGGTACTCACAATCCTAACCTTTTAAGTACTACATGGATACTGATTTTGAGTATAGATTCTTATGGTATCGCTAATTGGAACACAAGGCAGGATTATACAGGCACATTTTGATGGGAATAAATTATATGTGGGGTATTCGAGATTGTACGAGTTTAAGGAGTATGATAAGGAGCCGGTGGACTTGTTTCTTAGGTGGTTGATGAATGAGCCAATTGGTGATACGGCTATCGTGGGAACGGAGGAAGAGGAAGGCTCTGGGGCGAGTAGTCAGAGTCTGAGAATCGGAAGTTCATATCAACGGTCGAGGGGTATATCTCTTGCTGCTTGATCCTTCGGCTCTTGACATGTAGCTTATATCTTCGACGGGAAGAAAATTTAGAATTAAGTGCGAAGAGTCCTTGAGTAAAGTCTTCTAACTTTAGCCGGCGGTAGTTGTAGACGAGGACCTAAATCGAGTCGCCTTTGACTCTCACCAGCTCACCCCCTTATTACCCTAGACTCACATAACATTGCTAATACTGTAATGCAGCTCACCTTCCCAACAGAAGCAGATTTTCTCCAAGTTAGGATTGGCGTATAATAACCCAATATTATTCTAGCCCTACTGGTTCTCATAATGAAAGAGACGCTGGGGAGAGTGTCTAGATATCGAGAACGTGCAAGCGATAGACTGAATAAAGAGTTCAAGTGTCGGCCTGGCGTCGATCACTACCATATAAAGCTTAGATCAGGGGTGTCTTGACCCACCCACTTCATGTATTTAATGAGGCTCTAAGCCTCTTACAATAAACTAGAGTTCTCATCCTTGATCGTCCTGTTCGACATCAAGATGTCAAGCAATGCACTCGATCTGGTTCTCGCTTATTTTGCCAATGACATACTAAGCAAGTTAGTTAGATAAAACCTGCTGGACAGGGAGACAGGTTTCGTACTGTCAAATCCGGCGAATGAGATAAGTTATCTAGTGACGTGGAGTATAATGAGGGGTACCAGGCCGCTCTCACAACTCTAGAGCGGGAAGCATTGCCTCAAGCGGAGGAGATGCTCCTAGTTCCTTTGATTGATGCTGAGCTCTTTGCAAGAGTGGTACTCACGCTCTGACAAAAGATGTTTCACAGCTGGTCTGGATGACAGCGAGAACCGAAGCATTTTGTTCAGGAAATGGAAACAGCCACTTGAAGAATTCGCCGTATCCTTTAACACGGCACAATGGGCCCTTAGGTTATGGATAAGAATCTACCAATTAGATTAGCCGAATCCAAATACCCGTACTTAGAAATATAAAACCAGTGATATTCGTTAGATCCTATAATAAATTACTATATAAGCTCAACCGTTAGAGTTTAGTCGCTCGATATAAGGTAGCTAGCAGTTATCCTTCCTGCAGAACGGTACTTTAGTAACGGTGTAATTGTTCACACACGGACCCTGCCCGGGTCAAGGGTTCGCAGTTGGCGGCTAATTTCGGCTACTGTCGGTCTGGCGTCGATCACTACTATAGAGGTGTCTTGACAGCTGATCTTGACAGTTCTCATTCTGAATTGTCTGGTCAACAGCAGTTTGCAGTTTCGCAGTTCCCTTTCAACACCATTCCACCACGCCAAGGTCGATGATGTCATCCCATGAAAGGATTGAGATCGATATTATTGATAACTGTGAGATTATCACAGCGATAACAGCAATGACAGCATCGTTGATAGGTCGAAGGCCCCTGCTTTGACTGCGTGGCCTTCAATAAACCCCGCATTTTCAAAAGTCTTTCCAACTCACAACCCCCTCTGATTGCATTTTCCATCAGTCTGCATCTCGATATTGTTCCATAAAATCGGATTGGGGCCGGTTCATTTACTACTACTTCCTTCACAATGGCTTCTCCTCAATCCGATGGAAATGTTTCTAATCCACAAGCAAATGGGAGCACACCCTCAGCTATTCCCCAGCAGGATCCTTCAACAGGCAATGGCAATCTTGAGGCAGGGCCAGGCCTAAAGGAGAAGAGAATCTCCTATCTAAGCCTGCCAAATAAGGGTCAGCTCGCTATATTGTGTATTGCTCGGATGGCTGATCCCTTAGCTACAAGCTCCATACAAGTAAATGAGGATCCTATCAAGGTTCAACTGGTTCTATAAGTCAGTACTAAACACTAGAATAGGCTTACATGTTCTATCAACTTAAATTCTTTGATCCTTCTGCGTCTGGTGCCACTATCTCGACGCAAGCCGGAATAATAGTCTCCGCTAAGACTGCAGCACAAGTCATTACTGGAATGTTTTGGGGTCGATTGGCAGATTCGGATTGGGGTGGAAGGAAGCTAGTGCTTACGGTTGGGCTACTGAGCTGTTGTATGTCCGTATATATGCGTGTGTCATTTCAGCGTTTGCTTACAAACGATAGGTATCTCTTGTATTGGATATGGATTCTCTAGGCGCTTTGCACCCGCTGTATTTTGGCAGGTTTTTGGTGGTGCCATGAGTAGCAATGTGGCAATTACAAGATGTGTAGTTGCAGAAATTAACTCGGAAAAGAGGTAATTCTAGTAACAAATACAGTCAGAATCAAGCATACTAACAAATACCAGATATCGGGTACGAGCACTCACACTTCTGCCTCTCTTTGCAAATGCTGGTATGCTCATTGGCCCGCTTGTCGGTGGTCTTTTATCCTCCAATGAGGAGGACGGAGCGCAAGCAAAGTACCCTTACGCCGCACCGAATATTTTTACAGCTGTAATATATATAATAGCCGCTTTGGGGGTAATTTTTGGACTTGAAGAGACACTGGAAAGCCTCCAACATGATCAGCACAGTCCTCTTAGGGATACATGGAGGAAATTTGTTAACAAGGTCTCCGGAAGGGGCTCAAGGTCTCACGAATATATGGCAGTCAGCGCAGAAGAACAGTTGAGCCCAATATCGCCATCGTCGAACTCATCACCTTTACTCTCCAAAACGCCTAAGCGGAAACGAAAACTTCCCTTCCGTCGCATTTGGACATTCAATGTTATTTGCACTTTATTGTCGCATTTCATCATTGCAGGACATCTTGGAACTTTCTCAAATCTCTGGGCCATTTACCTCAGTACTCCAGTTGAGCGTCCCGAAAACCAACACCCTCCTATTCGATTTAGTGGAGGTCTTGGTATGCTGCCGAGGGATGTTGGGTTGGCAATGTCACTCTTGGGCCTTATCGGTGTCATTTTACAGATTGTCATTTACCCACGGCTCAACGACCGCTTCGGCACGATCAGGGTCTGGCATACCGCCTTATTCGTTTTCCCAGTAACTTACATTGTGGCCCCATTTCCATCTCTCGTTGCGTCTTTTAGTGGGAAAACGGCTTTTGTGTGGCTCTCGATGGGCGTGCCTCTAGTGTTGTTCATAACAGGAAGGACTGGTGTCACTCCAGCGACTACACTTCTCATCAACGACTGTACACCGCATCCATCCGTCCGTGGGACCATCCACACTGCAGGGACGATGATAGGTAATCTAAGCCGGTCCGTGTTTCCTCTCGCGGCTTTCGCAATCTTCGGGGCCGGCCTTAGGATTGGCGTAATTGGTTTAGGCTTTTGGTGTCTGGCGTGCCTTGCAATATTGGCGTGCGTAGCAAGTCGGTGGGTCAGAGAAGGGTCAAATGGGAAGGACATTGTTCTCGATGATGAGGAAGAGGAAGAGGAAAACAGAGAACCTGAAACGCAGAGAAGATGATCGGATTATAGGTCCTCAGACTACACCATTATATGTCACCAGATTGTCTGTACGTAGAAGATCGAGATCAAAAGCGATTTCGGGGACGAGCAGGAGAAATACCAGATACCTTGACCTGATTACCTTGGAAAGTACCATTCGATCACAAAAGAATATATATCGTGTTGCCAACGGTAATAAATTTTCCGCAAGGCGAAGATCTGTAGCTCGCTGAATGTAATTCTTGCTTGCGGGTCAGCTCTCAGGTTTGCAACCAAGGTGAACTATTACAAAACGCAAGATTTGATGACTTCTCAGCTTCCTTGGAAACCGTCTGCCCTGGTTCATCGTGGTAAATGCTATGTTTTTACCTCCTCGGCTACTTTTGTGGTACAGTTTTATACCTTTACAAGGCGCACCAGGGTGTTCTTATCCCCCACGTGCTACGCTGCCCAAGACTCCTCAAGCTATACGTGGGATCCATTTACGGAACCTTCGTCGGTGACCTGATTTCGGGTTCGTGTTATTAGGACCAGCAGATGCTTCATCTATCGCCCCAATCATCAGGCTTGCAAATCAATCAGCGAGGTTTCAATGTTGAGTTGAACTGAATGCCAAGGCTCAATCAATTCAATCAACTGAGAGCTCGCGGGCTTGGCAACGCATTTAATCTGGAGGTCCTGATTAGCTTTATATTATATACTAACTCCTCAGCCATCTATTCCTCCTTAGCCGTAGTTTAAATTGGGTATAGATCTAGAGCTCTAGGAGTTAAATAACCAAGACCCACTCTAATCCACTAACCAGAAGACCCAATCCAAATCCACATCGAACTTAAATCCACACTAAAGCTCAAAATAGACCCCTGTCCAATTAGATCACTGTCCACCAGTAAATCAGCTCACCGTATAATCTTACAATAAAAGCCTGACGGAGCCGACATTTCTTAAAAATTCCTCACAGTTTAGGTTAATGGTAACTAAATAAGCTAGAATATCCTAGAAGAACTGATTTTGTCTTCCATATCTCCCCTTAAAGCCACAGCTACAACAATCTGTACCTTCCCTCATCATTTTCCTCCCTTCGGTGGTGGAAAATAAAGACACCTCACATACACGTTAAGCGTCTTAAAATAGCATTGATAGAATTTACGAAAAAACGATGGTACTGCCTTAAGGCGCACCTACTATTTAAAACGGCGGAGGCAGACACATCGCCACCAAGAGTCATTACAGAGATCAGGCATTCAGATGACCAAGACGGGGGACAATTGAACGTGGAGCGGCCTTTTCCGAACTCCATTGGAGAGAAATGAATGCGGAAGAGAAGCCTTCTTTTCGGGTCTTCAAGCAATGCAAGTTGTTAGAGCCCGTGTGTTGATTAATCTATGAAGAAAATGAGACTATATATACATGGTGCAAAGAGGTCCCCGGACGATCGTAATCAAATAAACGATTCTGATCTACATCCTGGCCGACACAAGTACAAGAAGGGAAGCTTTCTTTTTGAGCTCTCTAATAGGCTTCTTCGACGAGCGGATTTGAAGAAGCTTCTGCCTAACTTTAGTGAAAAAGCAAAGCAATAAGTTCGCAAAGCGAGTGCAAGAAAGATGCCTTCTTTTTGGGCTCTCAAGCATGAACAACAAAGCGCAACGACAAGCATGAGCAAGTGTGGGGCGGCCTCTTCCCAACTCCAACGAAATAAAACGAGTACAGAACAAGACACCTTTTTAGGTGCTTAGTACAAATTGTGAAGGAGCGGCTTCGAACCACTATCTCGTGGTAAATGTTGCTAAACAATATGCCGATAAACTAAAAATTTGACAGATATAGAGCAGTATCGAACCACCAACTCCATAGACATGTGTGAAAGCCGAGTTATAAATACTATAGTATCGAACCGCTAAATTCTAGAAAATAGTAAACTTAATAAAATAAATACCAATACTAATAAATAAATAGTGAAACAAATAAAATAAATAGTAAAACTAATAAAACAAACGGTGAAACTAATGAAATAAACAGAAATGCAGAGAGAAGTTCGAAGCCGTCAAGTCAGCCGAGAAGACTTGAGGGTAGCAGACCGTCAGGCCGCAAAGGTGGTAATCTAAAGCCAGTTCCATCATTCCATCACGCCTTGAATGCCCTTAGCATCCCTATAGAGCTCCCTTTCACTCCTTACCCCTCGACCCGCAGCGCCCTCCCTCCGCCGCGCTACTTTCTCCTCATGGCTTCTCGGTGGACCCATACGGCTCTGTGGTGCACGCTCGAAGGCGGCTTACCGGAATGCCATCCCCCACCACGGCCTGCCTACGCCGCCCCAAAGACTGAATGTCCCAGGTTTCCACCACCAGCCCAGGAAGGCATCATCGTACCATCACATTCTCACCACACCCGACACCATCCCCAACACCGCCCTTTGACCTCGGACCACCACGACACCAACTACAACACCTGGAAACCAGAGAATGGTACTGCAACACCAGGAAAGAGAACCAAACCACGACGCCGGACCGTGACGGCAGAGAACAGGACCAGGCCGCGACACCGAACGGCGACACCAAGAACTAGCCAAAACCACGGCACCGGACCACGAAAGCGGACCACGACACCGAAGAACTGGACCAAGCCGTGGACTAGACGACGACCCCGAAAAAAGGGACAAAAGCACAACATCAAACCACGACACCAAAGGGCCACTCCGCGAATGTCGAAGCGCGACGCTGGAAAACGGCAGCGGCCCGCGGCGTCGAAGGACGACACCAGGAGAAAAGACCCAAACCACAGCGCCGAACCAAAACATTGTATCAAAACACCGCCAAGGTTTCTTTTTTTGGTCTTTCCGTTTTCCATAATTTTTTGGCCTTTCTGTTTTGGCGGTTTTTTTAATCTTTGGGTCTTCCTCTTTTTTCTGCCTTTCAGTTTTCTGATTTTTGGGTTTTTTCCAGAAATCTCCGAAGAAAGAAAAAAATGAGCCCCAAAAACACGGTAAAAAAAATTGTCAACAAGAACAGGCCCGAAGCCAAAAGCCCACCACCCCATTACCCCCAGGGGGCCCACTATGCAAGAAGCAGAGCAAGAACGGACAGAACAGAACAAACCCAAACCGCCCTCACCACCTCTACTCCTCCTCACTCTCCTCACTGCTCTCATCAGCAGGAAGAGTAGGAGCAGCATCAGCAGACTCCCCATCGGCATCCGGCCTGACAGCCTTCCGCGCGTCCTCGATGTCCTTCCTCGCCTGCGCGATCTGACCCAGGATGGCCGCCGGCGATGCCGCCCACTGCGGTTCAGCGTCGTCGTCGGGCTTGGGCAGCCCGGGAGACGGGCCCCGCGCAGGCGGTGGCGGTGGCGGTGGCGGCGGGAGCGGCGGCGGCAGGAAGCGGCGGCGAGGCGGGCGCGGGGCGGGGCGGCGACGGGGGGAAGTAGCGGCGGCGGGGACGGGGCCGGAGATGAAGGGACTGGGCGCGAGAGGGCCGGGCGCAGAGGGACCGGGCGCAACGGGGCCAGGCGCGGAGGGAGCAGGCGCGGGCGCAAGAGGGCCAGGCGCAAGAGGGCCAGGCGTGGGCGCAAGAAGATCCTCACTGCTTTTATGAGCAGGAAGAGCAGGAGCAGCATCAGTAGGAGGAGGCTGCCCAGACTCCACATCAGCATCCAGCCCGGTAGCCTTCCGCGCGTCTTCGATGTCCTTCCTCGCCTGCGCGATCTGGCCCAGGATGGCCGCCGGCGATGCCGCCCACTGCGGCTCAGCGTCGTCGGGTTTGGGCAGCCCGGGAGAGGGGCCCCGCGAAGGTGGTGGCGGTGGCGGTGGCGGTGGCGGTGGCGGCGGCAGGAAGCGGCCGCAAGGCAGGCGCGCGGCGGGGCTGGGCGCGAGAGGGCCGAGCGCAGAGGGACCAGGCGCGGGCACAAGAGGGCCAGGCGCAGGCGCAAGAGGGCCAGGTGCGGGCGCAAAAGGGCCAGGCGCGGGCGTAAGAAGACCAGGCGCAGGCGCAAGAGGGCCAGGCGCGGGCTCCCCGGGAGACAGGTCCCGCGCAGGCGGTGGCGGTGGCAGCGGCAGGAAGCGGCGGCGCTTGCCGCCCAAGGGCAGGGGCGCAATGCGGCCGCGAGGCAGGCGCGGGGCGGGGCGACGATAGGGAGAGGTGGCGGGGATGAGGGTACCGAGGATGAAGGGATCGGAGATGAAGGGATCGGGGATGAAGGGACCAGGGCCGGGCGCGGGCGTGGGCGCGAGAGGGCCAAGCGCAGAGGGAGCGGGCGCGGCGGGCACGAGGCCAGCAGGCACGAAAGAGGGAGCGGTCGGCGCGGCAGAGCCAGCGGGTGCGGCAAGAGGACTAGGGCCAGAACCAGACGGCACAGCAGGCACGAGACCAGCCGGCGCGGCAGCGACAGGTCCAATGGGCGCAGCTGCGAACCTAGTGGGCGCGAGCCCAAAGGTCGCTGCTGCGGGCCCAAAGAGACCTGAAACTAGGACGGGCGCGGCGGGCATGGGGCTAGCAGGCGCGAAAGGGGGAGTGGCGGGCGCGGTAGCGACAGGCTCGGTAGCGACAGGCTCAATGGGCGCAGCTGCGGGCCCAGGGAGACCTGAAGCCAGGGCGGGCGCGGCGGTCGCGGCCAAGAAGGAGGAGGCAACGTTTGGCCCTATGGTGTGAGCTGACGCTGTCACCAGCGCCAAGCTTGTCGGGAGGAGGGGCGGGAGGGTGCCGTAGGCCGAGGAGTTAGTCGAAGGTGCTGCCATTGGCACCTCGATGGGTGCTAAGGCTGGCGTGGGCCTCGAGGGAGAAGAGAAGTGGTTGAGTGGAATGGTCAGCGGGATGTCGTCGGGCTTGGGCGCCCCGGGAGGCGGGTCCCGCGCAGGCGGTGGTGCGATGCGGGCGCGAGGCAGCAGGCGCGGGGCGGGGCGGCGACGGGCGGAGATGGCGGCGGCGGGGAGGGGAGCGGGGATGAAGGGAGTGGGCGCAACGGGATCAGGCGCGGAGGGAGCAAGCGTGGGCGCAAAAAGGCCAGGCGCGGGCGCTGAGGGACCGGCGGGCGCAGGCGCGGCGGTGAACGAGCCGGGAGCCGTGTCGACGGAGCTAGAAGGCGCCGAGAACAGGAGCGCCGGGGCTGCCGTATCGGGAGGGCTGGCAGACACGGCGGAGGGAGCGGGCGCGGCGGGCACGGGGCCAGCAGGCGCGAAAGAGGGAGCAGCGGGCGCGGCAGAACCAGCGGGCGTGGCAAGAGGACCAGGACCAGAACCAGACGGCACAGCAGGCACAAGACCAACCGGCGCGGCAGCAACAGGCTCAATGGGCGCAGCTGCGGGCCCAGGGCTTGTCGGGAGGAGGGGCGGGAGGGTGCTGTAGGCCGAGGGGTTGGTCGAAGGTGCTTCCATTGGCACCTCAATGGGTGCTGAGGCTGGCGCGGGCCTCGAGGGAGAAGAGAAGTGGTTGGATGGAATGGCCAGCGGGATGTCGTCGGGCTTGGGCGCCCCGGGAGACGGGTCCCGCGCAGGCGGTGGTGCGATGCGGGCGCGAGGCAGCAGGCGCGGGGCGGGACGGCGACGGGCGGAGATGGCGGCGGCCGGGAGCGGGGCGGGGATGAAGGGAGCAGGCGCGGCGGGCGCGGGGCCAGCAGACGCGAAAGAGGGAGCAGCGGGCGCGGCAGAAGCAGCGGGCGTAGCAAGGGGGCCAGGACTAGAACTAGACAGCACAACAGGCACGAGACTAGTCGGCGCGGTAGCGACAGGCTCAATAGGCGCAGCTGCGAACCCAGTGGGAGCGAGCCCAAAGGGCGCTGCTGCGGGCCCAGGGAGACCCGAAGCCAGGACGGGTGCGGCAGTCGCGGCCAAGGAGGCAACATTTGACCCTATGGTGTGGGCTGACGCTGTCGCCGGCGCCAAGCTTGCCGGGAGGAGGGGCGGGAGGGTGCCGTAGGTCGAGGGGTTGGTCGAAGGTGCTGCTATTGGCACCTCGATGGGTGCTGAGGCTGGCGCGGGCCTCGAGGGAGAGGAGAAGCGGTCGAGTGGAAAAGTCAGCGGGACGCCGAAGGAAGGTAGGACGGAGGGCATGGGCTGGGAAACCGGATTAAACATGGCCAGGTCCGGCGAGATCCCAGGGGTGGCGAGCGAGCCACGAAGCCGAGCGTTCTCTGCTTCCAACGCGACGATCCGATCGCGAGCCTGCTTTGTCTCCCATTGCGCATTCCGCACATCCCGGTTCCCCCCAGCAGCTGGCCCTCGGGCGAGCGCGCGTGGCGCGCTTGCCAGCGAGGTGACTTTAGAGGTCGCCGAGCGCGTGAATGAAAAGTCGACTGAGAGGCGACCGAAGGCTGATCCTTTGACAAGTGGACGCTTGCGCACACAGTGCACGTGGTCTCCCAAGTTGGAGGAGGGTTGCAGCTTTCGCGCGACCCTCAGCTCCTCCTGAATGACCTTGTGGCTTCGTTCCTCGGTGAGACGCGACTTCGAGCGGACCAGCTTATCATGCAAGTGAAAAGCCTCTGGGGACGCTTCCGGGCACGACAGCGGGAAATCTTCAACCAAGCTCAAATCGAGCGAGGCCTGCTGACGATACTCCAGGCGACATGCACGTCGGATGCGCGAAGGCTCGCTGGCGAGGTAGGCGTCGCGAAACAGAAGGACCGTCTTCTCGGCCAGCGTCTTGATACCGATGGCCAATGCGAAGAGGAAGATTGCAACAAGTTGGAAAATCTCACGGCAGATCTCTCTGTACACTGGGTGGCGAAGAATCGCCCATATCAACTCGGCCAACGCATTGGCGAAAATCCACGTCCACGCGGCGTATTCTCCCAAGCACGAAGTGAGCGACTCAAAAAGCGTGGCACCGGTCCCCAGCTGTCTGGCCGGCTTGTCGAAAAGGTTGCCAATGCGCTTGACTATGGTGTTCATTTGTAACTGTGGAGCCCTGCTGGATCTGCTCAGACTGAAGTTCTCGCTGCAGTAGCAGCAGCAGCAACTACACAACACGAGCAGCATCACGAAGCCGAACAGCAACGCCCAGGAAATCCAGTCAACTGCCGGAATCGTAAAGGATGACGCGTTAGGGAGTCGCACCGAAGCGTATACACCGGTGAGCCAGAGACGGAATGACATGAGTGTCGTGATGAAGGATGGCCAACCCTCGTCCAAGGGGGGGCCGCCAGCGAAGGAGGAGGTGCCGGTTCTCATTGGCTTGAGGTGGATGAGGGGGCTTGCAGTCATCAATTGTGTCGGAGCGGGTGCTGTGGGTTGGAAGCATGTCGCGCAGATTTCATCGATGGTGACAGTGACAAGCTTCTCGATCGTGGGAGGACGAAGGAAGAGAGAAAGAAGAATCCCACTCAGAACCTTAAAAAAGGACATTATGGTAGAGTCGACCTGGTCTCGGACGGGCAGGTTAGGACTTGTGGCTTGTTATCTTGAAGACCTGAAGTAGACTTTCAGTGGAGCGAAGTTGGGGAGCAGATGAGAGACTTGTAACTAGGACTCGGTTGCCTAGCGTTAGTGTTGTTTACAGAAGAAAATTTTCCTGTCCATGGTGACGGAAAGTTAAATCAGGGAGAATTGCGTAGACATAAAACAACTAATTTTGATCGATGGTGGGGCAATCCAGACGCCATACATACAGCCTAACGGTAGCATGAGGCCTACCGTGGCACCCCTGTAGAAAATGCTCCATGTTGTAGAAAGGCCCTTAGACGCCTTTAGGAGTTACGATGTATGAGAAGTGGATAGAGTGAGGCTTGGCGATTCGTTGAAGGTGTGAGATCCTGCAGGCAACAAGTAGTGAAGTATGATGAGGAATTCTTAGGTGCGTACCAAAACACCAAGGAAGAAGTAACAAACACTGAAGTATGGATCGGGGTCATTGTCGCGTTAGCTTTAGAGAAACAGATATATGGACTGGTCAGGATCCGCATAGTAACTCTTGGCAGTAACTTTACCTACTGTCCGAATCGTTTGCCAAGCTTAATTCTGCCTGTATAAAATCAGTGGCTTAAAGCTTATTCTTTACGGTTATTGACCCGAGTTTACGAATGGTCTATTGCTTTCGGGTCCTAGATTTTCAAACTTTACCAAACCAGCTTTTAATTAGCTTAAAAAAAACCTGCGCGCGGTAAGCTATGGCAAAATCCACGTGACAAACATTAAAATATTACGCGAGCTGCATTGGCGGAGGTGCACGGAGCTCTGCACGGAGCTCTACCATGTCTCTGCCCACGTCTCTGCCCACGCCTCTACCCGCGTCTCTGCCCGTCTCTCTGCTTCTTTAACAGCCCATCTCGTTGGTTGAAAATTTGATCCGTAGTGTGACAGGATGGAGAACGCACGACAGTATTTATAGGACGAAAAAGAGACTGATTATGGGTAAATCAAGGAGGGAAATGGCTAGAGAATACGGAATATATCGACCTACTCATTACAAAAGGCACTGCAAATGGAGAACCCAAAAAAGGCTGATAGCACAAGCATGTCCGCATTACGCATCTGAGCATCTCAGTAAATATATACAATTGACATGCCACGCTTCCCTCAGCCTGGTCACGCACCACAAAGAACTTAACCCCTTGGGATATCAACCCCAAAATAAAGATCCAGTCCATTAGATCCGCCACCCCGTCCTCGAGACGGGCGAAGCCAACCCAAGAAAATAAAAGTAGAAAAGCCAAAAACGAAGTGCGCAATGCCCCGCACGCCGCTAATGTGTAGATGAAGCTAGCAAGACTAAGCTTGCGGCAGAACTCCGGGAGATGATGTACAAGCATATAGAAAGAAAGGTTTGATCGGGAGGGAGTGACGCTGGGCAGGCGATGCAACTAGCTCTGCTGTAAGGCAGAGGCGAAGAAGTGGATGCATGTTTAAATCTCGGAGATGGTATATGGTATCATAAATAGGACTGCGTAGGAAACTGAATGCACTAGGGAAAACTGATTGGATATGAACAAATGAACTCTTCGCCCACGTTTCTCGACCGTGGGTCACACTTTGTTACCGTGACTTTGTCGAATTTCCTTCTATTGCCTGCACGACTGTCCCGTTTGATAGGCCGACCTTGAAGTTTATCAAGTTGATGTTGAACCCACTCCCTAAGCTCACATTTTTCGCATTGTTGCTGTTTGATTCTAAGAATGTCTGCAGCGCTTCCTGTGCATTAACAGCAGTTTCGAGCTTACGCGACTCCTGCAATACAAGAAGAACGCCTATGCGAGCGAAGTCCAGAGCCGTGGCGTTACTCGAAACTGGGAGGGTTGTAGGAACGGATGAGGATGACGCGGTGGCGGACGTACAGGAGGTGGTTGCGGTTGGTTTAGAAGTTGCAGAGGCCTCATAAATGATGCCATCGCTAGTCACAGCATTTTGCCGACGGGGTAGTTGGCGATTCGCTAGATGCGGTGTGATTGTTGGAAGAGCAGGGAGAGAATACTTCTTGGAGGATAGTATCTCCAGGAGTGGGAGGTTAAATTCGACGGAGCGGGAGGAGAGGCCATTGAAAGTGACGAGCGCGTTCTCAGATGTACAGCTGAGATTGGTAGAGGAGAAGAGAGAGAGAAGAAGAGATGCGTCGAGAGCAATGCTGAAGTTGTTTTGAGCATCGTTGAGCAGGCGAGGGATAGCTGACCCAATAGTAGCATTTTTCGTGCCAGCTATCTCGGTGGTCATGCAGTCAGCGTCAGAAGCTGTTGCACAATGGCTCCCGGTAAATCCATTCGTACATAAACAGCTGCACGACGAATCGGGGTTCATGATGGCAACGCCACCATTCTGGCACGTGACGGACGCAGCACACTGACCAGCTTGAGTAGTTGCGGAAGCTGTCGCATTATGTTGATTCCGTATTTTTGGAAGAACAATAAGAACAACGGGGATGACAACGGCTGCGGCGACGAGCAATAAAAGAACTATGAGAAGTATGATGAAGCTCCAAAGAGGCATGCCGCAGCATCTTCGACCACGGCCTTGTGACTTAGAATGCTCAGTCTCCTGCATTGAAGCAGACTCCGCAAGCGCAAGGCCAGACGGCCACCTCGATATTCGTCTTGTTGGCGTGTGATCACCTGTGGGTGTTGTAAGACCAGGCGGTGGGAATGAGGCGAGAATATCGGATAGCGACCCAGATCTCCGGTCATGTTCAGCTTTGACCTTTTCAGTATCGAAAAAGTCCATTCCAAGTCTGCTTGCCGTCCGTCCACGGTCAAGATTCGCGGCGAGCCTTGTTGCGCGTCTGATTAGATCCGGTAGGCTGGTCAAGCTGCCACGAGCTTCAGCCTCACGTACGGCATCTACGTTGAGTCGTGGTGGTCGGCGACTTCCAACCCGATCCGCTAAGGACGTCTGGCGAGTTGGCATCTGAAGCGGATGTGTAGGGGAGGCCACGCCATCTTTTTCAAAATCTCTTGGGCTATGAGCGGACTTGGAATCCGTCGGGATGAGAGGTGAGCGTGACCTTGACAAGGGCGATACTGGCTTGAGCTCTCTCCCAAGTTTGTCTTTGGAGTTCTTGATCGAGTCTACAGACTCAGATGAAGAGGATGGATCGAAAAGTCCAGTACCACTGCTGAGTGAGCCGTTTGGAGGGCCTGCAGATCCCCGTGACGAGTTTCCTGACAGGTCTCTCGATGCACCCATGCCAGCTGCAAAAGCGCCGCCAGTCGCGCCAGCTGCTACTGCAGCTTGGGCAACCATCCCTTTCTTTTTACTTGCTGCCCTGTCTTCTGCCCGTAAACTATCCCCAGACTTGATGGTGGTCAAAGAAGGTTTCGTTCGCCTTCCCAGGCTGGCTTTTCTCACCAATCCACTTTGGTCATCATGGTCGCCAGCCCGGGATTCACGCCCATCTTCACTGATTCCCGGTGCGTCTTCCTCAGACGGGGTACTACCTTCGTCAAAATAGAAATCACTCGCTCCAGATGGTATCACGTTACTTGAAGCATATGAGCCATGGTGAGATCTGTTTGTCTCAGATTCCTCGGCAATGGGTGATACATATGACATTTGTGAATAATACGATGAAGGTCCTCTCCGAGCCGACGGAGGTGGGCCAAGATTGGGACTTCGTCGTGGTAATGAATGTGCTATCGGTACAGGAAAGTCTGGTATTGATCCTAGCGAAGATGCGGTTGAAGCTGCAGAAGAGGTTGTTAAGGGTCCCGATGAGCTTGTCGCATAAGTAGGCGACAAAAGGTCATCATCCTGATACGTACTCTCCGGAGATCGCGGAGCAGCTTGGGGTGGTGGTGGTTGTTGGATATGAAGGTCTGAGGGCCTCGACGAATCTAATATTGCCGGAACATAATTTGGTCGCGGTGGCCGTTGAGGTGGTCCACGTGTCTGAGGCTGATTGCCTCCTACCATGATGTTGTCGGTATCATTCGCCAATGGCCATTGAGGGGCAGGCGACACTGCAGACACATTTTCACTACTTGACGGAGGCGTTGGCATCTGCTGCGGGCGCGATTTCGCATTTTGGGCTGAGAATTGCGACACTAATTGATTGGGTCGACTGGGCAGTCCTATTACTCGTGGCCTATCCGCGGGTGTGCCTTGCATTTGAACCTTCTGCAGTCGTTCTCGCGCCGCGCGTACGGACCCTTTCCTTGCCATGGAATCGTCACCGTCCCTCCTCCCATCTGGAGTGCTTGAAGGCATACCAGCGTGTCGTGGATCGTAACTCATCTATCTCTCGAGAAGGAATGGTGGCTGTTGGTTGTGTCTGTAGACCGACACAGTCTGTGGTGTCGGCCGAGAGTGTTTGTAAATATCTGAAGACTGTTAGGACCCTGCGGAAAGCTACAAATTGTGAATCCCTTGTGTTTGTATCTCGCCTCGTAAAACGTAGCCAGCCACTGTACTCCAGAGTTTTGCATCCGCTAGCCGGGGGAGAACGAATAGCGTGAAGGTTTCCAGCCCAAAAAGAAGGTGAATGTGGAGACCCCAAGAGGGTAGATTCGGAATTGACTCAAGTATATTCCAAATCTTGAAGTATTGAGCAAAGTCTCACCCGGTGACCGACTGCCAATGGCTCAAGAAGTAATACTAGGGGGGCCGCTGTCACGCAACAGCGAGAGCGGAATCCAGGACTCAGTGCGAGAAGCTGACGGACGACTACTTCCCGGGTTGGAGTCTTGGAGCAAGCCTCAGTTTCAGACGATTTGGTACGGTATGCGCACGCGATAGGGTCGAGATCCCAGAAATTATGAATTATAAGAACCTGCTCATCCCATTCTGATCAGAAGAATCCTTAACATAACAGGAGCCAGATAAGAAGGCAAGGGAGCGGAAAGGATTATTGGTCTTGGGGCAATGGTTTGGGACACTGCTGTTGACAAAGCAGCATGAAACCAGAGAAGGGCAACTATCAATGAACGATATTCTGAGAGGATAGCAGGGCAAAGAAAATAATGGTCCAGGGATTGGGAGCAGCGGCTTGTAACAGATGGTGCTCTAGACACCTAATCGAGACTTCCAAAAGCGGGTTTCAGAAAAAAAAGGCCCAACGTACGTGATCATCGCATTGTCATGGCTGCAAACCGGGGTGGTGTTCAAACAGCTGATGTCAGAGGAAGTGCGTCTGCGAAGTGATGAGGTGGGTATCGAGGGAATTTCCCAATTATGATTTGAATGGCAGCCAGCGTTGCGACTCTTTGCGGCGACAGGTACATGTAACTGGTGCTTTCCCACGCGAATTGGAGCGAGGCGAAGCGAGGCGAAGCGATTAAGACGAGGGAGAGGGAAGTTAACGAGAGGAAGAAGGGCAAACACCAAACACAAACTTCACCAAAGAGAGAGAGCTTCAAGCCCGGTGGGAAGGACGCCTCAAGGTACCTGAGGATGAGGAATGAGGAGAGGAGACAGAGTCGAAGAAGCTGGCTGGGCTTTCTCGTGCAGGCAGCCTGGCTGTGTGGCCCATCTCAGGTCAGGCGCACTGACGGGGACAAGGTAGATGCAGCGCTGCATCAGCTTTTCTTGGTAGAAGTGAGAAGCCAACGGAACGACGATGGAGAGTTCCAGGGGCTTTTGTGCCGCGCTGGTCGGGGACTTGATAGGAGCGCTCGATAGGCCATGGTGCGACAATAGCGTCCTGCAAACAAGCCTGACATGCCTGGCACGAAAGGGCAAAGCCTGGCCCGCCACCACCAAGACCAAAAGATGCATCGCGGGGCCGAACGATGATCCCCAATGATACAATAAAAAGACCAGAACGGCCACCAAAGCCAGCGTGAGAGCTGCGGAACGCCTCAGCGGCCCAGTTTGCACCACGGCCAGCGAGCAGGTATTGTGTGCGTTGGGGCGCATTCCTCCCCGTATTCTCTTGAGTGTCTGGCATAAATTCTCCTCCCGAGATGAGTGCCACTGCCCGCGACCGTGCGTTTGACGAAATGTCGCAGGAACATCCTGGGGTGCTGCCAGGAGTCTGTTCTACTGAAGTATAATTACGACATGACAAGCACCGTGCTAGCCGAAGCCGGTCGCTCATCTGCTTGAGGCCTCTCGCTTTGTGAGCGATGTGCGATGCAGATGCACATGGTGTGCAGGTCGGCGAACCAGCACGGCACATCCCAGCATGGTGAAATTGCCCAGGATCTGCCCGCAAGGCTTGCAATAACGATCCGGCCTCGTGGAATCCACTCTCCACCACCGAAAAGAGGCACCGCCGCCCAAGCCATACGAGATGATGGGGATGATTAATCCCGCTAGAGGGATCGGGTGGACCCTCAGGGCTATTCATAGCAAAGAGGCGGAGGCTCTATTCCAAGATAAAGAGCAGTACTATGTAAGAAAGACAGATCTGAGATGACAGACAGCCTTGCTTAGGGCACGTTTTGTACGTTTTGGCACGAGGGTGGCACTCGTCAACCTGGAAATGGAAGGACCAGTCTCCAAAAGAACCCTCTCTGTCAGGTCCATTCCTCGCTGACCACAAATCCTCCATCTCCACCTCTATTTCCGTCTCACTTCGCGTCGCAACATCTTCAGTTATCAGATTTACCAGGTTTATCCCTTCTCACTTCCATGCTCCTTCTGTCAACCCCTTCTGTTAGCCACGCCCGTTTCTGGTCCTGCAAGTCCTGCAGGTCCTGCAAGTCCTGCTTTCCATCTCAACGAAAAACTGCAAAATTCAGTCTGTTGCGCAGCCTTTCAAGAAGCTACTCGCCATGATGCCAAGCTGCAGCCTCTTCCCCATGCCGACCGTGATGCCATGTTGTGTTCGGTCAAATCTTGTTCTCATTGCACGTAATCAACTCTGTTTCGAATCTATTGTGCTACCTCATTCGACGAACATATCCCGGCCCAGATCGCCAGCAATACCATCGACCCCAGTGCATGTCTACGCCCTCTGCGAACCCATCGCCGTTGTCCCTGATGCGCCATGCGACCGTTCCATGAAGTGAGTCTGATTTGCCTCAATCGGCGAATCAGATAGCAATGCAGACTTCTAACTTATCAATGCTCACTACCCGATCCCTAGAGTCCCCATAATCCTTCCCGCCTGAACAGTGTTGGTGCATCCGACGAGACATTCTACTCGACATCAAATTCAACCTACCCAAATGCGCAGGGTAAGTTATTCTCCGTACCCAATTCGTTCGACCGTTTGACGTTCGACCGTTTGACGTTCGACCGTTTGCTGGGGGAACGTCGAAACACAGACCATGTAGCCATTCAGTCTGCAGGCGATATACCCGGGCAATCTGAACGGCATCTCAGTCCCCAAGTTTTTCAATTGCGGCAGTTTCAGCACGAGCGCTCATTCAAACAACCCGGATGTGAAGATTCTTCCCAAGGTGATGTTTCCCTTCCGACATCATTTCAACCACCTCTTGCCCCAATTCCAAACGCGCATCATATTGAGCAACCCGGCTATACCCGTCCTCCACTCCAACAATACCCTTCCTATGGCCGAGGAACACAACGAAACTCTGCCTCACAGTCCAGACGACTAGGTGTTGGCGCCCGTCGCGTTAGCCATGCTTCGGCTCTCCTTGGTAGCCCTGCACGCCGTGGCCACTGGGCTCAAATAACCCAAATCTTCCAAAATCCAGAACAGTCCTACCGTATTGAGAATCGGCCGCCAATACCACATAGAGCCTCACATCCTGGTCCCCGCCGACAAGCTCAAAGCATTCCTACATTTCCACGCGAAGACACACGTAACAAGCATGCTATAGTGTACCCACACGATGGTAACATCCGTAATCATACTACACCAGTCTCTAGCTATGGCGCGACATTTCCACTAGGCTACCAGGCAGACGAATACCGAGAGCGTGCAGGTGAAGCGTACAACACTCACTTTCGTTACTCTTGTGAACAAGTTGCGTCTCAACCCCAGCCTCCGACTGTTTCGCCGCTCCAGAGCTTTTGGAAAATCCAAGATTTTCCGACTCCTCACACACCCTACCACTCTGGCCAAAGCGCTCCGCTATTTTCCACCCCACCTACATTCTCGGCTTTCGGGGCTCTAGGAAGCTACGGTGAAATTGCTGCCCCGCGCGCCGGTCTCCTTCCACACGCCTTCGTTCAGAACACTCTAGATTATCCCACTTCGCTTCCAACATCAAGTTTCTGGTCCGGAGACTCCGAGTACTTAAATGCTAACCCGGCTCCGCGCCCACGCCCTACGCGCTCAGAGTCCACTCAGCCACGCATCAAAGAATGGCTGTCGAAGGTCTCACCGTCGCGGCTATCTCCCATCCGCCCACCGTCGCCAGACCCCACCTTAGACTCGGCTCTCATATTATGTCGAAGCCCGTCACTATTATCCCCATGTAGAACCAGCAAAACCAGCGGCTCATCCCAGTCGTGGATTTGCAAACGCGGTAAGAGCATTGAAATGAAGCACCGTCACGGCGGCGAACCTAACTCTCCCGATGGTAACAACACGAAAATCGACCCCATCAACCCCATCGACCCAATTGGCCCCATCGATGTAGAGCTAGTAAGAAAGGAGCTATCAGCACGCGGTTACTGCTGGTGGTACGTCACTGATGGACGGTGTGACTTTCGCCCTGGCAAGATTTGCAGATTTATACACGAGATTCCTGACAACGATATCTTGAGTGAACGTGAGTTGAAGTATTTGCGTCGTGCATCGCGAACAACTCTTTGTGGTATGTCATGACCTGCGCCTTGTCAGCCTGAAGCCAGTCTATGAAAACTTATGGAAATATCGAGATAGATATAGAGCGCCTACGGTATCGAAAGGCCAACTTGCGTGCGCTGTCTAATTGGCGAAGCGGGTCATTGAGTTTCGAATCTCCAAATGAAAACACTAGCGATCCACCGGATAGCCAGGCTCGTGGTAAGTATGGAAATATCAAACAAGAAACACGCATACGGCTTGCACGGCCTACCCCTACTCCTATCTCGAAACAAAGCAATCATTCGCGCCATAAGTCTACGGCAGATGAGATGCTCTTTCAAAGTTCGACACGTCTTCGCAGGCTCTCTAAACATATGAAAAAAGTCGGCCAAGCTGCGACCATGACAAATACAATCTTTGGCAACGCCTCTCGCTACGAATCTAAAGAATCACTTGAATCCAGTGCGATAAAAACGAAGAGTCGATGGATTCGGGGGGAGCGCGAGAAGGTTTCAGCATTGCGCGAAACGAGTTGGAGAAATTTTCCCGCTCCGACGCCCCAAAGAGCTCGCAACCGGCCTTTCACGTGGCGTATACCGAACTGGAGAGCTGGAAAACCGGAAACGAAAACGGAAAAGGAGGTCCATATTCAGCAGCGAACTACTACACTAAGCAATCGTGACGCCGGCCCTTTCAAAGAACCTCATCCATCCGACCGCCGCAGACCCGACTCAAACTCAATAAGCCCACGGACCTCTCTCCCACCCACCTTCACCGAGATTTTATGCTCTGACCAGAGCCGAGTTGACAGCCTCTCCTATTCTCCTCCAAGGTCCCAACGCTCCAGTATCTTCGTTGGCTTACAAGAGGTCGTCCCACAACCAGTTACGCCTGAAGGACTAAAGCACAAACAGCAACATACGGATAACGTAGTTCACATGGTAGTCGACGAACAGGATGGAGGCGTGGCACTCAGCCCGCTGACCAGCAATGTCACGATCGAGCGCGGGAAAGGAAAGCTCAGAGGCGGCGGAAGGTTCCTACCGGCATTTGGTGATGGTGTGAAGATCACACCCTATTATCCTATGAGAGAAGCTAAAGCGAAGCGGGCGAGGGGAAGCCTTGGTGGTGGTGGGTGGGTAAGTAACTCATGGAGACATAACTGCTATCCTACAGAGCGTAGGGTGGAGGTGGAGAACTAGCCTGTGCTTGCGGTGGCCTCACTAGGATAACGTAGTATTAGATGCGGAAGTCTTGCAGTAGTATCCCCAGAGAAGTATGAATACCTGTAACCTGAGCGACACGGCTCAAAGACTGAAATCCTTAGAGTAAGCTGAAGAAGCTTGACCTTAGTGTGTATTAAGAATACCTGTCTTAAGGCAATGCTCTGATCAGTATTACACAATTCTATCTGGTTTTGATGTTGATAAGGCGGAGCCGGCAAGTACGCAATCTACTAAGCAACAACCAACCCCTGACGCCCGGTTCGACATCTTTTGGATATCGTCCAGTGTCTACCACAGCTCGTTTCCCAAAGTTTACTAACATACAAACGCACGCCGCAACTCATCGTCTCTAGGACGTATATTGCCTGCAGCAAAGGCGCGTGCTGAGACTTTTCGGCTTAGCTGGCGGCTACCGGTTCCTCGCTTTTAAATACTATTTTAACTCGTTCCTTATATGTAAGGTATAGGCCTGTAGTATAGTCGTATTTGTGGCATTTGATATATTTTGAATTAAAAAATAGGGGTTAATACAAAGTCCAACTTTATTTGTTCGTTTATTTCGATATCCACCTCCTACCGATTAAAGCTTAATAACTTTATATAGCATAACGCCAATCTACATAGTAACTCGTAGATGTATATATACTACTTTAAAGGTACGAAATTCTGCTATTTAATCGCCAAGATTAATACGCGCTTTTAACCGGATATGTCGACCCGAATCAGGTCCTTACTGCCCCGACTCAGCTACCTACCCATTGACTCAGCCATTGAGTCAGTCATTGACTCGGTCACCTACCCCGTCTTGACTCGGAGACCTACTCCTTGTTTCCATTGCCACCCCCTACCCTCCTTCTCCTTCCTTTCCTACACCTTTCCTTATGTATATATAGAGGTCTTAGAACCACATTTCAATAAACAGAGTCCTCATTCATTTCTTATGATCGGTGCACGGACATCCGATCGACAAGATACATCAAGGTAGTATACACGCACCTGCGAGTTACTATATAGATTGGCGTTACACTAAGCTAGATTGACGTTACACTATATAAAGCTATGAAGCCTCAATCGGCAGGAGGTGGATGTTGAAATTAACGAACAAATCAAGGTGGATCTTGTATTAACCTCTAAAAAATATATAGTTGCCTAAGTGACGTGAATAATTTCACGCATAGTACACCAATTAAGTCTACTTATTTTGTGTCTTTTGATATAAAATACGGCGATATTTTATTCAGAGCGTGTAGGGCTTGATACTGTAGCCAACATAACCTCAGTCCTAACCATCCAATCCCCCCCCCCAACACCACCCTCGACCCCCACAAGGCCCTCGTCACAAGACCCTCGTCCTCTGCCTGGTTTCCAATTACTGGCCACTGGCGAGCGATTCTGGTCCAAGTTAAGAACGTGGCCATGGCGCTGATGCGCGACATCGAGACAGTTGTACAGTAAGAGAAGTCGGGGTGCCTTTCCAGTATCTAAATTATGCGGCTAGCTGGTAGAATCCTCTGGCCAGTTATGGCGCTCGGGAGATGGAAAACGGGAGGAGAATGGCGATGAAGTATAATCCTAGGGGTTTGTTCCAAAGGCAGGTGGTTGGCGGGTTTATTCTGCTGAGCCCTAACCTTGCCCTAGACGTGGGCGTCGTTCCTAGTGAAGACACCTACTATATATACGTAGCGGCTGAGACAGGGGAGGATAGGAGTAGGCGAGATATTCATCTAGACCTGTTAGATATATGTAACTATACGGATGTTTTATTAAACTGAGTCTTACTTTAAATGAGCTTTTAAGAAATACTGAAAGATATTATAGATCTGAGGTATAATCCTCAGCCGGGAAATCCAGCGCCGGCTTCCAATGTAAAGTCTAGTTGAGATTATCCTCCAACAGGACCAGGTCGACCTCTGGCGAAGTGGAGGGTTTGATATGTCATACGAAGGAGTGAGCGCGAGAGCGCCATCGAGTCAGAAGACTAAATAAAAGACTGCATATAAGGCTATACGTTTATTCCTTGCTGGCGGCGATAACCGTGAATCATGCAATAACTTCCAAAGAATTTGTTTACGTGTATGCACTGATTCGTATTAAAACCCCAGAATGTACCTTGGGCCAGAATACATTTTCTCGTAGCACGTAAAGTCTTCAAAGTCTTTGCACTTTAAATAAAAGGAGACCGAAAATGAAAGCCTATCCCACACGCCAACACACCAAGCCCAGCTTAATAATAAGCGTCAAAGATGTCTTTTAATATTCGTGGTCTTTAGGTGCTTCTTCCTCACGTGCTCGTCCCGCTTGTCCTTCCTAGGAAATGGCTTGCCTCCGTCACTCCGAGAACAACCTTTCCATGCGCACCAAAATCTTGTGGGACTAGTGGAATGGACAGTATTGTGATGGCGCTTTAAATCCGCGATGCGTGAGAAAGTGAGGCCAGCACATATGTTACTGTGGCAACTGTAGCGGTCATCGCTGAGAATAAGTCCAATCGGTGTGGCGGGAATTCTAGAGGCTCTATAGGTATTGTCAGGTCCAAATGACAGTCCTCACTGTTATTAACATACGGAGAGCTTTGTGATGTACTGGGAGTCTGGTCTAGAGGTGGGGTGTCGGCGAAGAAGACAGACGAGTCGTTGCATTCAAAAGGCAGTGGATTTCTACAAAAATGCCAATAAGTCAGCCAATAATTCAGTAGAGGCAAAAAAGAATGACAGAAAATCAAGATGAACATTGGAGAAGTATTTCCCTAATATAGAATCAGTCTCGGTTTTGTACCGCTGGTCGAGTAGACATACTGTAGGTCTCAGTCTCCGGGGTGCAAAATGAATTCAAGTGAATAAGGCCAATCACCGAAAGACTCTTTCAATGACAAACTAGTGAGTTGCATTAGCAGCATTCGTCTATGCAATGGGACTATTCTTACGCATGAGAAATCTAAATCTGCTATTGAATCCAATAAAGACTCTGTAAGGAAAGCGATGATTTTGGGATATCGATCTGATAGTAAGCGCCAAAAGGTCAAGAGCCATGCAGAAACAGAAAAAATGGCATCTGGACAATGTATATTGCTGTAGTGCTGCCTACTACTCGTCAGTATTTACAGGCTAAAAGCACTTAGGGCTACTCCTCACCGAAACTGAGGAATACGTATTGATAGTCCAATAAATTTAGTGGCAGCTTAATAGCATTGACATCATGTATCGAGAACTTCATGTTCCGAAATACGTATCCCAAATCGCTGCCGAAGTTTTTCTATGACGGGATTAAATTTGCCGTTGCGTGAACTTCCTGGTTGTAGAAATGACTGAAGGGCAAAGCATTTGCTTGTATTGGTATGGCGGTAATGGCGGTAATGGCCAAAGCCCTCGTAGAGATAATTTAGTAGCCAAGGGAAGTTAGCGTGGTAAATATGCGATTGGTTTGCACCGGGAGTCAAATCGAGTAAATCCAGTCCATCATGAGTCGTGTAGATAGATTCTCATGCCGAGCCAAAGAAACAAACGCCCATACTAGGTCGAGTGCACATCCTGTGTGCAAATAGAGGTCCAAGAATGCTCCGGGAAATCCTAGTCGAATCGGTCCCAGCGGTATTCAATGCCATCTCCTAAATCTTGAGTACTATAACATCCCCGGTGGTGCAGGCCTTCCGATCGGTATCCTGGTAATTTCCAAGTACTTCATTGACGATCGGGGATAGTGGCGAAAGACTCCGCCGTCTGGCGGCTGCCAAATCCCGTGATCGATGAAGCCTTCTGTAGTTATGTTGGGTGTGCATCCTGGATATCACAGGTACCCCATTCGAAATAAAATCTGTCGACCAAAATCGGGTTGTCGTACCACCTTGTTGCCTACCACCCTGTTCCTGTTGCCTATACCACCCCTCCCATTGCCTACACCTTCCTTATGTACATATAAGGCTCCTTAGAGCCAGTTTGAATAGACAGAGTCCTCATTCTTTATCTTCTGATCTTGTCGAACAAGACGATCAAGGATGAGAACTCTGGTCTATTGCAGGAGGCTGTAGAGCCTCATTAAATACACGAAAATGGGTGGGTCAAGACACCCCGGTCTATGCTTGATATGGTAGTCATCAACGCCAGACCGACAGATCTACCAAAGATCGACAAAATATCTTCCTCAACAGAGAACAAAGGGTCCCTCAGAAGGAAAACTCTGGTCCACTCATATGGGTTGCTGCAGTAGATCCATGCGGGGTATTGGTTTCCGAAACCCATGAGGTTTCGAGTTTCCGTAACCCACGCGGGGCGGTAAAATAGCACAAAGACATGAAAGTCGATTTTTTCTGAAGAAAAAATCGGGAATATGGTTGGCAATGCTTGAAGCATTTTGACTTTCCGAGGTTGCTGCTAGGCTTCAGGATCCAATCGGGTTCCGCAAAATGGCGTCGCGAGATCTGATGTAATCCAGGCAAATTTACGCAATGGCGACAATTAAGGGTTGTGCCATATACGCTGAAGGGCGTTGCCATAGCCATGGAAAGCTTGGTAGAGAAGCAGCAACACTCACAGAAGGTTCAAGTGAGGTGATCCATTGAGAGGGGGATCAGATAGGCCTCCGAGATTATGAGGTGGTGAGGCTTGAGATTCGCCCCGAGGCTGGTGTGGTTCAGCGGCTGGGTTTGGATGTAAACGAACATCCAGCCCCTGGCCGTCAGTTTTCCACCATGAATTGGCGAAATCATCCTCAGTAAGGCTGTTAAGGTGGTCGAGCTGAAAGTCGAGTTCAGCGTCGGCCTCTTTCCAGGCATCCACTGAGAGAGACATAGCGGAGGAGGAGGCGGAGGAGGCGGAGGAGGAGGCGGAGGAGGAGGCGAAGGAGGAGGGGGAGGAGGAGGAGGTATCCAATGTGGGGTGCAGGTCAACCAAAAAAATCGGAAGGTGATTAAAGAGTACCGAGAAGAAGGGCGGAATAGAACCAAGAATCAAAGTGATAGTGGCATACACTGAGAGAGTGAGGGCAGCTTTAACAATGCTGTATGGAGGGGGCGGCAACGCCCTTCTTGCGCCCTTCGCCAAGGCCCCACATGTTTCGATTGAGACGCCACAATCCGGTGAGTCTACGCTCTATGAAAAGTTTTCTCAAAGAATATAGTATAGATCTTAATCTAAGTAGGGAAGATGGCAGATATAGGCCTAATAAAAGTGACACTCGTTCCTGCCTCTTTAGCTTCATTAGTGTTCACAATTACGCTGGAGCCGGAGGGGTGGTGAATCTTGTAACGAATCCCCTAAAAAGGTGGTCATGGTATCTTATTCGTCTGTTTATCTTTAAAGAAAGGAGACAAGACATCGCGTGAGCGTTGCAATGGCGTACAGACAGGCCCGCTTAAAAACATAGCCTCAGGAACCCCGCTCCCTGAGCAGTCCTTCTCAGCTATTATACATACTGTACACCAAGCCTATTAAGGCTAACTCGAACCTTGCCTGGCAGGGAATAAGGCGGTGATCGAGGGGTGAACCGCTTACTCTGCGAAGGTGCGTAGCGGACTCGTAGCGCGGGAACGCAACTGTGCAGCTTTCAGAGGAAGCTGGCTAAAGAGAGATCAAGCGCTAGCCTCAAATGAGGGCAGCTCTGCCGACACGATCTCATGGAGCGGCAGTTGTGCGCTAAGCAAGGTTAATTATACCCAAAGCTGCTACTCTACAGATCTGGCGGGCACCAGAGGGTCTTTCGACGTTACCCTGACCTCGATCTTCCTGTGCACCCATACCCGGTTTTCCTCCTCCAACGGCTCCTCGTTGATGCTATCGTTAGCCGTCACCGTCGTTCGCGCGTGTGCGCAGTCGGGTCGTTCCGTCCATGGCTCCTTCTCGGACCGTGGCTCTCCTATCTTCGCCCCTACCTCTGTTGTGACTTCCTGCCGTGGGTGCGTGCTGTTTGTTCTCACGCTTCCTCCATACACTCGGCTTGTGGCGATGGTGGACGATTGCAGAGCACCATAGTTGGTGTGGAATTGCAGCACGAATTGCTTTATAAGTGGTGTGGTGGTAGTAACAAGGCTGTAGTGCAGCTCGATTTGGGCCCAAATAGCCGCGCCGATGCCGTCGAGGGTAGGGTTCATGGAGGAGAGGTAACTTGGTAGATGGAGAACGCGGAGAACTGCAAACGCGATGATACTAGAGTATACAGTTAGGAACAATGAACCCGTTTTACATGCCAGTTTTGAAACTTACAACAGGCGTGTCCCAAACAGAAGGACAATTTTTATTTTGGCAGTGAATTCCATTTGCACATTCGTAGCAAGGTAGACCAGTGACAAGAACAAGCCTGCTTCGACTAGTATACTGGTGATTTCAACAAACTGCCAGCGAGCTAGCTGCGTTATGTTAGTTATCGGAAGGCCTAATGATGTAGAATGCCAGACGTACAAGACCTTGACATTGCGCACCATACTGAATCCACGGATGATGCAGATTGCACTTCAGCGCAATTACGAAGACAGATGTGATCCCGACAATGATCGTCAGGATAAGCCCTGTTCTCAAGACTAGGTTTGAATATGGCCCATGAAGTCGCATGAGCAGGAAGAGAATGCTGAGTTTTGTACAATATATTCCAACAATGTATGTGATGTCAATAGCGTAAGCAAACTAGTTCGAATCAGCGCGGTGAATGAGGGCGTCGGACTGGGAGAAAGCACTTTTTGAACTTGGATGAGATTCTCTAGTGGGATCAAGTCGATGGATTTGCTGAATCCTTTCGACACTTCGGAGAATATTAGGGCAGATTCGGCGACGCAGAATATCTAAAAGTATGTTAATGCTGAGGGTTAACGGAGCTGTCGGACCACATGGCATTACCGTAGCTAGGAGGCAGAAGGTATCATCCTTGTTGCAGACGAACTTCTTAAGGCCAGCACTTGTGATGTAGACGCGAACCGCAACAGAAGAAATAGCAATGACGAGGCCGATGATGTTAACAATTAGAATGACGCCGCTGCGGTCGTCTGGGGTGACAACCCCGGCTGGAGAGGTGTAAACCCCGGGTTCTGACATAAGGAACAAGAAACTAAAAATGAGCGCATATGGGAAACGAAAAGCAAAGAAGATGATTTAGCAAATGCCATGACAATGGGTATGTATATAGAATAGAGTAGATGGCTATAGTGGTCAGTGTGAACCCCAAGATTTGCTGTTTCGCCCGTTCTGTGATTCGCGGCCAATCATGACGGATGAGCTGTAGCTAGGACATCCAGTTACACATGGTAACCCGGTCGTGTAAGTTGCGATAAAGCAAAAAAAAGAAAGCGGGAGAAAACGGGGGGGTCCTATCAAAGATCGTGATCTACAAGTGGCCGCAGGAAATGGGAACAGTGCTGATAACTGCAGGAGCTGCCCACGCTGCTATCCCAGAAGTCAAAAGAAAAGTCAAGCCAATTGGCCCGTGCATGCAACATTTCCAGCCATCAGACGCGGCATTGGGCAGCACGGCCAATGATATTGATAGGTTCCTCGATACGTAAAAAAATAAAATATGTAAAATGAAGGGCGTCTTATGGGAGGTTGTGCCACTAAGAGCACCCAAACCCTGCACAGAGGCGCAAAGCTGCCAGGGAAAGTTTCCCGGCAGAGTTTCCCCGCGGCACCGAGAGCCTGTCAGTGGGGTGGGTTCCACCTATCCACACGGCCTCACTAGTCCAAACTAGTCCTGTTGGTCACAAGAGGGTGCCATGCCCTGCATAATCGGCATCGCCAGAACCCGCCGCTGGAACGAGCCCGTGTTGAAGACGAACGGTTCAGGTCAGCCATGTTGTACCCACAATCCCAGGATGCTGCCTAGACGCGCCGGGGAAAACGTTGGGGAAGCCGAGTGGGAGCCAGCAGCTGGCTTCCTTTCGGGAGTAAAAACCCACCCGTTCTCCTCCATTCCACTCCATTCCAGACTAGCGTAGGACATTTTGCGTCTTTCTTTTACGCCTTGCACCAGGAAGACTAAGTCCGCGATTCATTCAGCAGCATGTAATCTCATATCATCCTGTACAACTCCGCAAAAATCGAGCCATCGCATTATTTATTCTATCGTCTTGCTCTCTTTCTGCGATATTAACTTCTCTCTTCAGCAGAGTATACAATTGACTACTACCAACCACTAAAATGAAGGCTGCTGTCGCCGAAAAATGGACCGGCACCCAGGAGGACAAGCAGGACATGGAGAAGCTGCAATTGACGCAGGTTGTGAGAGTATGCATGAACCGTCCCGCTCCCGTTCGTATACACACACGTCCAAACTGACTGTCGATACAGCGTAACTTTGGTCGAATTGCCATGTTTGGTTTTGCGTCCACTCTGATCTGTACTTGGGAATTCGTTCTTGGGTATGCATTTTCCTCACTATACCCCCGCGGCATGCAGACACTGACATGTGCTACCAGGGGGCTCTCACTTAGCTTGCCTAATGGAGGCACTGCTGGACTGTTCTGGAGCTACATCATTGTAGTCGTAGGATTTGGACTGGTGTATGCCAGTATTGCCGAATTGGGCTCAGTGTAATAAGTCTCCGACTAGCAACCCAATCAACACTGACAGTTTCATGCCAGGATTCCAACTTCGGGTGGCCAATATTACTGGGTCTCTGTACTGGCACCGCGCAGATGTCATAAATACTTCAGCTATGTTACTGGTAAATTCTCCCTCGCGCGAGCCCTTGTAAACATAGGTACTAACTAGTCTACATAGCCTGGCTCTGCGCGACTGCCTGGCAAACGGGTATCTCGTCTAGTGCTTTTCTGGCCGGAACAATCATCCAGGGTTTGTTCGTCTTGAACATCCCAGGTTATCAGTTTAAGGCTTATCATGGTACTTTACTTGTGATTGGAATTGCCTTTTTCGCCATTATCTTCAACACTATCCTAGCGAAGAAACTGCCTCTAATCGAGGGACTACTTGTATTCCTCCATATCTTAGGCGTAGTCATTGTAATCCCGCTGTGGGTGCTAGCGCCACTAAGAGACGCCCATTCCGTTTTTCTCGATTTTACTAATAATGGAGGATGGAGTACGGATGGTTTGTCCATGATGATCGGAATGCTTCCGGTTGCATTGTCTCTACTCGGTCTCGACTGCTCGGTACATATGGGTAAGTAATGCTATTCTAGCATATTTTTGCACACCACTAAACATTTTTTAGCCGAGGAAACCAAAGATTCGTCCAGAACCCTTCCAGTATCCCTGATGCTAGGTTTTGTCGTGAACGCGCTGCTGGGTTTCTTCGTTCTCATAACCGTAATCTTCACCCTAGGTGACATTGAGACCATTCTGGAAACGCCAACTGGCTATCCATTTCTCCAGATCTTCTATAACGCCACAAAAAGCCTTACCGGGACGAACATAATGGCCGCAATCATCATCATCAACCTAACAGCTAGCTCGATTGCCGTACTCGCCACCGCATCTCGCCAACTCTGGGCATTCGCCCGCAATAAAGGCCTGCCGTTCTCATCTCTGCTGGCACCCGCCATCCTTCCACACCAGCTCCCGCTCAACGCTCTCTTCGTCTCCCTAGTCATCACCATCCTCCTTTCCCTCATCAATATCGGCTCCTCCGCCGCACTGAACGCCATCTTCTCCCTCAGCGCCGGCAGCCTGTTGACCTCTTATATGATCACAATTGGCTGCATGCTGTTCCGACGTCTCCAGGGCCACAAGCTGCCACCGTCCCGCTGGAGTCTGGGGCGCTGGGGTCTCCCAATTAATATCGGCGCCATGTGCTATCTGCTTCCTGTGTACATCTTCAGCTTGTTCCCCGGCGTTATCAACCCGACGCCCGTGACCATGAATTGGGGAATTGTCATGTATGGTGGCGTCATTATTTTGTCCACCCTATACTACATATTTAAGGGCCGGTTTCACTACCAGCCGCCAAAGGAGCAGGTGCGCGGAGAATTTTTGAAAGAAGCAGAGCTGGAGTAGTGACGATTGGCTAGATATATGTGTGCACGAATGATGTGTTGATGAGTCACATGAATAGTTTAGCTGCATATGTTAGAATTTAATAGGAGAGGCATTAGAAGACATACTTCAAGAATTTCAATGTGTACACCGGATGGGTATGGATTTGGAGCCCAGGCTGGCAACTACACCCTGGCGCATCCGGTTGAAAGCGCGTGTTGATCACGCTAATCCAAATGCGTAGATTTATACCTAAAAAAAGGTAAAAACACGTTAAAATGGCCGTGCGTATTACTTCAAAAGGGTATAAACTCTGCCGTTTGATCACTAAGATCAACAGGGTGGTGTACAATTGGCTGAAATTTAGAGCTTTATTTGCGTATACTTGAGTACGTTACGGTATACCTGATCACATGCGTTCCAATGCTAGTTTATCATTTCCACCAGCCTTAGGGCGCGTTCGGTTGCAATCTTGGGGCCTCAGATTCAGGTCAGAATCCGTTGATCTAGAGTGATTTTGCCTGCACAGCCTCAAAAATTTGATGTTCCTCTCACCGCTCGAAGAACGCCAGAATTGCACGCTAAAAGAACACTAAAAATTGGCAACTTTACCGTATGAAGCTTCTGAACTGAAGGTCTTGGCGTCAGTTTAATATGGAGGTCTGGGTTCTAGATTTCAGATTCAGCTTCAATCTAAAGCCTCTAGATTGCACACGCCCGTGCTTTTACAAAACGCGTACTAAATTAAGAAGGAACGCGTCCTTTCTGCCGGAAGAAAGCACGGATCAACCTCAGATTGAAAAAGCTCCAGATTGCAACCGAACACGCCCGGGGTGCAGCTGACCAAGGTCACGGAAAAGTTGAACAAGGTCACCAATGGGGTCGGCGAAAGTTAAACGGGGTCACCAATAGAACCACCGGCAAAAGGTCGGCGGGGTCACACTTTTACCCATATAGAACGCGCATTGGTAGCCACATTTAACTTAAGCGACTGCATAAACCAAAATACCTGGGGCATATGCTACGCATACGTACGCAGGCATATAGATATACATATATACATGCATATATATATACACATACACATATATATATAGACGCGCATTTATATGTGCCTTGCTATATCGATAACAATTAAAAACTATACTGAAGCAAACAGGAGTATAGTAGGGTGGCTAAACGGCCTACTAGTAAGTTTGTACAACTATATGCTACGCATATGCTAAGTATACATAGGTATTCCAGAGCGTACCTAATATCAAATATAAAGACGATAGTTTTTAAGATGGTATAATTAATAGAGAGAGTATTAAAGATAAGGAAGCTGAGGAGGGTAAGGGTTAAGATAGTATATAATAGCAGCTTCTATTTTATATGGGTCTCTCTAAGGTAAGACTATATACGACTCTATGTATAGGCTATGTATATGCTTAGAATAGCCAGAGCACACTCTAAGATTATAGAGTACTTATTAGCTCTAACGGCAAGCATTAAGTTATTGTCTAAGAGGCAATAGACTATATTATAGTGCCAGAATATCTAACAACTAGAAAAGAAGGAATTGCACACATTGTCTATAAAGCAACACCTTTACTGTCTATAGAAGCAGATAAAGAAATAGTACGCGATGTTATTAAGCAGTATATGTTAAAGGTAAGTAACGCATATACTAGGTATATGCTGTATTTATACCTCTAGTAGATTTAATTCTTATTCCATTAAACTGGTAACCCTAAGATTATATAACTACGACTCCTTAGAGAAACCAATAATTAGAAAAGTGGAAAAGCATTTTATTAAGTATTTAAATGCAGCGGCATTAGACACTGCGAGTACACCCATAAGGATATACTCTGTATGTGCTTAGCATATAATTGGGTTAAGCTTGAATTAATTAACAACCTTTAAAAGCGTAGTAGTCGTCTATACTAGGTAGTAGAGATTGGTGAAAAGCTTAAGTAAAGCATAGAGAAGTAAGCATCGTCTATATATATTAGGCATATGCTTATAATATACAGCTACTACCACAGTATTCTATAATTATGGCGGCAGTGTATCCACCCTAGTACACAAGAACGTATATATAGTAAAAGCAGACTAATAATGTTTTTTCGGCATAGAGTACGTATATGGCCAGCGTATGCGCAATATATGCTTATTATATATAGGTAGAGTTTATCGGTTGTTCTAGTAGCAGTAATACTAAACTATGGCATACTGCCTGGTCTTTATCACCAATAACTGCCTGGGTAGATATTTGATACCTTCGTCTACTTATTAAATATAGAGTTTAGGAAATTAAATAAGAATATACCTATATTAGACACGCAATATTAAAGTAAAAATATTGTGGTATATAATGTATATATTATGCATATACTATGCATATGCTGAGTATATATAGGGTTTAATCACCCATAAGGCCAAGGTAAGGTAGTAGGCCGCGCATATGGTGTATAGTTAGATTGTTATATTCCTGTTAATATAGCACAATATCCTTATATTTGCCTTATTACTCGGAATTCTTATACATATCATCTACTGTACCTAATAAAGCTACCAATCGACCTTGCTAATAATGTAGTTGAAGTAATAAGGTAAGTGGAAGTCCTAAGCCTTACTACACGTATGCCCCATATATCTATAGTATATGCAAATAAAACTACTTACTATTATATAGGTCGATTTATCCTATTACCGCAGTACTATATTTTATGTCGGAAGTATAGGGCGCAGACACTACGTGTAGTGTATAGTAGTCTTAATATTAAGGATTAAATTACCGCTCTAATTAGAAAGGAAAGGATGCTACAATTCCTAGAGGGAACGGCATATGCAGGTAAGTATAGGTTAGACATACGCTAAGCATATATAGAGCCTAAGTAGAGTAGGTATACTACGCGAGTTCTCTATTAATTAACATAAAGAGAACACCGAGTAATAGATTTGGGCAATTTATAACTTTAATAATAAGCATTTCCTTATTATATGCTATATATACGCGCAAGCTAAGGCATTCTAACGCGTAACATATATTAAAATGGACCTATTATTTAAGATGGTTTAAGGCAAAATAAATCTATTCTTAATTATAGGATGGGACGAGAATTCTAAATATATGCATGTCCTATGCTACGCATATGCCATATATACGCTAATATCGATAATAGGAATTAAGGTGTGGGTATACGCCTTTCTTAATCTAAAAATACGTGCTGTGTACGCAAAGATATTTAAGCTAGTGTTTAAGGTTTTAGGTAATGCTGCTCGATCACCTATATAATTTACACATATTTACGGAACCGGACTTTATACAGCTACTGTTAATATATGCAAGAAATAAGCTGGCGGTAAGTATACATTCTATATACGCTTTGCATACGCCTAGCATATGCTTATAATATATAGGCTTTAGGGACTACCTATATATACTTAACCCATCCCATAAATAGGATAAACACCTTTAGTATATGCTTATATTCTGCCTAGTATACGTTAAACAGAACTTTGCGAAGCGCTTTCTAACTTATAAAGCAAGATATATTATAGAGCAGATATAGAAAGCGGAGACAGAGCAGAAACTAATCGCGCGTATATAAAGTATATGCACACTATATCCGGAGCTTACGTCTTGGATAAACAATAAGAAGAAAACATGGATACTAGCTAGGCTTATAAAGGAAAAGTTAAAGATCCCTTATAAGTAGTAGGTATATGCACGGAAGCATACTGGAATTGGTAAAAGTAGTTACTTTTAAAATAATAACTTTACTAGTTGAAAATTATGCGTACTTGCCACAGTGCTACGGTAAATATATACGCTCTGTATATGCACCATATATTCTAATATTTTAGTAAAGGCTTAAACTCTGTATATAAGAAATGTTTGATATACAAGAGCTATATAAAGAGGCGGGAATAGATAATATATGGAAAAATCATTACAACTTAAAGCGGATAGTAGTATAGCTATGGAAACAATGTATATATATACACTGCAAATATAAAGTATATACTAAGCTTAGGTAGCGCAGAAATAGTAAAAAGTAGCTAAGCGGCGAGCTGGAAATCCTAGGCTAAATCTTCCCTAAAATCCTCAAAACCTATTTAACACCCCTAAACCTACTATATTTAGTGGACAGAATATATCGCAGATAAGTATAGTAGATAATAATATTATATTAGTATCAGATATATTGCGTGTATCTACCGTATATACAGTATAGATGCTACTATTACTATCTTAAAGTTAAACACCCTGGACCGCGGGTAAGAGGCATAGGTCTTACCTATCTATAGAGGAGCTAGAAAAGGAGGCATATACGCTATATATAGAAAATATAGAGCGACGAATTAACGAATTAAAATAGGCTAAAGATATATATAATAAAGCAAAGGAACTAGTAGAGCTTAAGAAGTGGGCGCAGGAGTATAGTGTTAGCATATAGGTGTATATGCAAGGTATATACATAGTAAATATTACATAGAGTTCTATTACCATAAATAAAGAATTAATTAATGTAAGCCTATTAGCCCGCGCCCTATATTAGGTATATACCTAGCCTATTTACTAAACAAACTCCACTAAAACTCTAACTATATATACTGCACACTGTGTATATAGTGTGCAGGCCTAGCGTATGCTAGGACTTAAAGTACAAGACTAGCTTCCCTTATAGTACGGAAGAAGTAAGACGACTAGTAGGTTCTACCCATGGCTTATATAAAGCATAAGCATAATATACGCAATAGACGGAACTAAACTTACTAGAGCTCTTACTACCACTATAATAACGGCCAGTTGGTTTTCTGGCCCCTGCTGCTAAACATTAGTAGTGTATATATAGGGTATATATAAGGAAAACTTGCCCTTTTAACAGCGGGTAGATAGTAAGGGAGACTCCTTGCGGTTGCCTAGGGGGGTTAGGCCACGCTATGTATATAGTTAGCATATGCCAAATATATACAGGTAAAATACTAACCTTGCGCTTTAAGCTGGTGGATGGAGTGGATGGGCCAACGCGCTGTTTCTCTCACGTTAGCATACATCTAGCATAAGCATGTGTTAATCTATGGTTAGTAAAAGACATTAGGGGTTTGCATATACGTAGTATATACGCGTATGAGCTAGCAATATAACCAAGTAGTAGTATTAGTGATATATATGTAGGGCCTATGTAAAGTCGGACTTTGCTAGTATCCTAAATATAGAGACGAGCGTTTGTTTCTAAATCAGGCAGTAGTCCTAGTGGTAGCCGTAATTGTCCCTTATATATACTACCCTTAGGCCTATAAGTACCATGGGGTCTGAAATTAAACTTAGGGGGAATAAGTATATAGATACATAGATAGATAGATATATTGGGGTATAGTGCGTATATATAGAAGCAACACTAGTGCTCTTACCTCGCGATGGAATTGCCTGTTAAATTAGGCGGTAAACCCCTAGTCTTAGGCACTGTATCCAATTAGTTTAGGCTAGACATATACTGGGTATAGAGTAAGTATACGTAATTACAGTATAGGTGTTTATATACTCTGCAATCCTTAACCCCAAAGGGCCACAGCTATATTTAGTGTTAGTACTGTATATGTATTACATGTGCATAACCTACCTAGGCTTATATAGGTACCTAATATCCCGCCAGCTACTAAAGAGAATGAAACACTTTAGGGCGCTATATTGCATTAGCGTTGCATATGCGTAGCATATACTAGGCATATACTTCTCTCCCGTAATTAGCTCCGCGGCCAATATGTTAGTAGTAGGAGGGTTAGTTACTGTATATAGTAAACATATGCCTTAGCTGCTATTATACGGTAATATATACAGGCACCGCTGTGCTCGTTGCGGACATGGCGGCGGTACTATAACTATATTAGTGGATGGAGTAGATGCTATGTATATGCGGAATATACGCTTAGCTAGGCGGTGAAGACCTAGCCGCACATCTACGTGCCATTTACTATAATATTACAGCTATGTTTATTGTCAGTATATGCTATATAGAAGGTATGGATATGCGACCTATACTATAGAGTTAATAGCAGATAATATAGACGCGGGATTAGGTGGGTCTAGTTTATGCTTAGTATATATATACTCTTTATGTTGAGCTCTTCTGGCACCTACTTATATTGTCTTATACTATTACAGCTGGGGCTGCTTTAGGTTAGTATATGCTATAGATATACGGCACTTGGTTTACTTACGCCTTTTACCTACTACTACTGCTGCGGCGCGTGCTTTGTCTATTGTGAGCATATGCCTTATATATGCGTTCTCTATAACTAACCTAGTGTTACCTAGTTGGGGTTAGGGTTAGGGATTGGGCCTATATACTTCTATTAGTATATGCTTCTTATAGGCATATATAAAGCATATGCTTACTATGGTAGTAGCTAAAGGTGCTAGGGTTGTTTGCGCCGGCCACCTACGGATTGTTAAAATCTATAATTAAGAGGGTGCTTATAGTGAGCGTAAGCAGGGCGTATGCAAGAGTGAAGTTCGGTGGTTAAAATTAACTAGTACTATGTCAGTATATATAACGCTTATATATAGGTTATATAGGATATACCCGTGGTGTATACTATGGTGGTGTTATAGAGAAGTTATGGTGCGACCGCTGTTGTGGATATGCGACGCGTATGTATAGGCTATGTTTTAATGACTTAGCTCGTATATTTTATATTGCAGCTAGTAGGATGTATATGCCCTGTATATGCATATTAAGTGTTATATTATATTTGTTATTTATTAAATACTTTAAATTCTATATATTAAAATTTTTGGGTATATGCGCTGCATATGCATAAACTTAGTGGGGTGAGCGGGGCTAAAAGTTAAGCAGGGTTAGAAGTTGAGTAAGGTTATAAAGTTAAACTTAAAGTTCTAACCCTGTTGAACTTTGTGACCTCGCCGAGCTTTTCTGTGACCTTGCCGAGCTGCGACCCCGAACACGCCCTTTGTTGAATTGAGGTTATGGGGCTAAATCTTATTGTATTGCTTATTTTCTATATAGGTGGTTGAAGAGATTTTAAGGAACTTTGACCGGCGGTCGAAGTTCTCTGATTGGTTAGATTCCTGCCAAGAGGTTCTCCCTAAGTTTTATTACGTGATATTGTTGCGGGCTTGTTTTCCAACACCCTCCCTTAAGCTCAGTTAACGATACCGCTATATACACTGTATATAGGGCTGTAGGATTGCTTGATAAGGGTTACTAAAGCTCCTCTAAGGTAGAATAAGTGTCTGATAAGGAGTTACGCCCTCCCTAATGTCTAGAGACAGCGCCTGCTTTGTGAAACGTCTCTTAGAATTTTTGGCAGTACCTTTCTATAGGTGTTCTATATTGCCCATAGAGCTCTAGAGGCCCTGTAGCCTTACCCTATATCTCTTCTAAAGTATGTCTATTCTTTCTACTAGTATAAGCCCTCCCTGATGTTGTGGCCGTTAGATTCGGGTGGTAGGTTTAAGTAGTAGGTTGGTAGATTAAGGTTAAGTTTTGTTGCTTATTTTAAGGCCTTAAGGCGTCGTTTAGCGCACTCTCTAAGAATCTACTAATTGTATACTAATTTCCTATTAAGGCCTAGTGTGGTTAATTGAGTCTCTGCACCATCTGAAGGTGTTTAAGGAAGGCGTAGAACTAAGGACCTGTAAAAGGCTTAGTAAGGCTGTCGGCCGCTATGTTAATTAAAGCAATGTGTACAAGGTTAATCCTGTCACTATTTATCTTATCTCTTATGTAGTAAAACTGGATGTTAATGTGCTTTATTTAATTGTGTTAAACTAGATTTTTAGCCAACGCTTTTATAGCTTAGTTATTGGTTTTAATTAAGATCCTAGTGAACTGTTCGCTTTGGTCTAGTATACCTAGTTTAGTAAGTAAAAGTTAAAGCTATGTAGCCTCTTTTACTGCAGCTATTAGAGCCGTATACTCTAATTAATATATTAATAGTAAAACGGTAGCTTGTAGCTTTAATTTCCATAAAATTAGTCCTTTGTTTAATATAAATATAAAGCCTAATATAGAGCGTCTTGTGGTTTTATCTTGTCCCTAGTCGGCGTTACTAAAGCTAATTAGAGTAAGGTCTAGGTTCTTATTGCCTTTATAGGTAATTCCTCTATTAAGTGAGCCGGCTAGGTATTAAAGGATAAGTCTTACAGCCGTTATATAGGTAGAGGTAGGATTATGGGCGAAACGGCTTACTGTTAATACTGTAAAGGCGATATCTGGCCTTGTTTCTATTATAGGAAACATAACTAAACTAACTATACTCTGGTATCTTCTAACGTTGTCCTTACTAGTAGTTTCTTAATTGGCTATAAGCTTAATTAAGTGTTTTATAGGTACTAGTAAGGTATTAGCCTTTTATAACCTAAAACATTTAAGAGCTTTAATAAGGTAGGTTCGCTATAAGAGTATAATCTTCTTCTTTGTTTAATCTCTTATAACTATTATACTTAAGTAAAAGCTTATTAGCCCAAGATCTATTATTTAGAAGGCTGCTTTGAGCTCTACTTTTACCTAATTAACTGTTGCTATATCCTTATAGATAATCTTAGTATTATTAATATAGGCAGAAATAATTAAACCTTTTTATCCTTTACTAGTGGCGAATATACTGTGATCCGCGTGTAGATAGTAAAGTTTAAGTTTTTCTAGTAGAAATTTTAAGAGCGTCTCGTACTAGATTTAAGGTGACTGTTTTAGTCTATAGAGGGCCTTTTTAAGGTGGTAGACTTTACTGGCTTCTTTATAGCCTTTTAGTATAATAACATAGAGTTCTTAATTAATTAGTCTATAGAGAAAGGCGGTTTTAATATCTATCTATTTAATTTTAAGGTTGTGGTAGGCAGTAATCGTGAATAGAGCCCTAAAAGCTATAGGTTTTACTACCGCAGCAAAGGTCTAGTTGTAGTCGACACCGTACTGCTATAGATATCCCTTAATGACCCATCTAGCTTTATAGCGGAGGACCTCGCCATTCTTTCCCTTTTTAACTTTGAACACCTATTTACCAGTAAGAGGCTTATAAGGTGGCTTAAGGGAGGTAAGGTTAATAAGCTCCTATATATAGTTCTTAATTAGAGACCCTACCTCCTCTATTATTACTTTTATCCATTCTTTGCTGTTTAGGCCGTTAATTGCTTGGTTATACATATAAGGCTTATCTTTGTTAATTAAGGTAGTAGATATGTACGTTTTAAGATTAGGTGAGCCAGTATATTAAATATAGCCGGCTAGTAGAGCTATAGGATTAACCATGTTGCGATTGTTTAAGTAAGGGTTTTAAGGTATAGATTAAGGAGGAAAGGTAGATAGAAGGGCTATTAGTTTATTACCTATTTCATTATCCTAGTTGCTTAGTAGCTTATTAATATTGTTAGCCCATTAGTTAAAGCTTTGGTCTGTACCTATAAGGCTTATAAGGAAGGCAGTAGGGTTACTTAGTAGGTTAACTCTTGACGTCTAGCGGCCTAATCAAGTAGTAGTTATAGTAAGGTTTTTGGGCGGAGACTTAAGCCTATAGGGTAAGCTATTGTGACCTTCCTTCCAATTATTTCTTTGTTGTCTTTTTCTTAATAGAGGCTTTAGCTAAGAAGTAGTAGTGTTTTCCCTCCCTTGCTTATTAGATGAGTTAATGGATTCTTCTATAAATATAGTAGTAGTCTTTAAACTAATATCGCCTTTGTAGATTTTGACGTCTTTAAGTTATTTAATTTTTTATTTATCTAGTAGCTAAATGTGATAGATTGTCTTGCCATTATAGCTAATTAGAATACCTTTCTTTGCTTATAGAGCGAACCTGGCTGATTTTATGTGATTTTCTTCGGCTATAAGGGAGTAGCCAGTAGATCCTAGAGCCCTTAGGTAGTATACTAAGGGAGGTTTGCCCTTAAGCTTTTTATAGGGTGATATGCTATTAAGAAGAGCTCTTATAGGGCGTCTGTTTTTAATATATATAGCTATAAGGAGTATGTCGGGCTATAGAAAGTCTAGTATATTGCCGGCGAGGATTATTAAGCGGGTAATCTTAGTGGAGGTTTACTGCGAGTGCTCTGCTACTCTATTCTCTTCCTAAGCATATAAGGTGGTAGGTTTAAATTCTATACCTAGATCGTCTATCTAGGTGGTTGCTTTCTTGCTACAGAGCTTTACTCCGTAGTTGGTACGAATTCTAGTAATCTTAAGGTCGAATTTGGTATAGATCCAATTATAGTACCTCTATAAAGTACTAAGCTACTTGTCCTTTGTACGGACGGTATAGACTATAGTAAACCTTATATAGTTGTTGGTAAAAGATATGTAGTATCTTTCGCCTTTAAAGCTAATGGGGGTAATAGGTCCTACTAGATCTGTATAGACAAATTAAAATGGTTATATAGCTTGTTTCTAGGGCGTTCTATTATACCTTTTTCTGGCTTTAGATTAAGCGCAGGGCTTATAGTATTTATTACTAATATTGTTAAACTTAATACTAAGTTTACTTAGGTGGCGTTTAAGGTCACTATAGTTAAGGTGGCTAAATTGGTAATGCTAAATAGGTAGGCTTTTGTCGTTTTTAATTGTCTAGAGGATCGATTCTAATAAGTAGTTGCACTACTAAATTGGGTAGAGTTGTTAAACTTTAGGTGCGTATCCTATTACCTTACTATTGCATTTAAGTTTATAAGTCTTATTGTTAAAGAAGACGCCTATTTCCTTAAGTCGGCTTCTAGATAGTAGGTTTGCTGGTAAATATAGCATATAAAGAACATTATATAGAGTAAGCATACTTCTGTGGCTTCTATTAGGTAGCGTGGTTTATATAGAGACAAATCCTTTGCCTACTAATTGAGCTTTATAGGGACTAACTATACCTAACGAGGTGTTGTTATTAACGTAGTTAAAAAGAAGTTCACGATTCTTATAGCAGTAAATGGTAGCGGCGGTATTGTAGATAAAGTTATACCTACTTAGTTGGGCTTGTACTACCGCTGCTATAAGCTTATGTTATGGATTTGCTTTAGATTTAACTTAATTAGAGTATTTATTAAGCTAAATAGGTAGCCTAGTTATTCTCTACTTTTTCCTTACGCGGATTCTATCGCTAATATTCTTTAGTGCGTTTTCTGGGTTTCTCTCCTAGCAGTCTTCTTTATAGTGCGTAGTTCTGTTATATTTTATATAGTTAGGGTATTTACACGTTCCTACTAGTGCAATTTTTCTCTTTATAGAGGTTCCGTTGTTTAAACGTGCTACTAGTGTAGTAGAAGCCTCTTAATTAAGCTTACTATTAAAGATAATAAGTTCCTTGCCTAAGGCTTATATATAACGGAACCTTATAGCAGGAACTACGGTGGGTTCTGTTATTAGGCTAAGTATGTAGGTAAGAATAAAACAACAACATAATAATAACTAGTAGAGTGGTTGCCTAACAGATTAACTCTAATTGTATTCTAAGATTTACTATAAGGAGAGAACTATCTACGGTAGGGACTAAGGTCCTTTAAATACACAACCATACTCCTAAGAAATCCTCTCTTATATGTAAGGTACGTGTTATACGTGTTATATATAAACGTACACTGCGTATACTCCGTATACCGCGTATAACATTATATAACTCGCTTACTATTCCTTATTATATAGTTCCACCAGATTTATCCTAGACCGTACCTATATTAACCAACTAGCTTCCTACGACTCTTCCCTAAGTAGTTATAACATTATACTTAAAGCGTCCATAATACTATCTCCCTCCTCTTTATCTTCGCCCTTAAAGATTCCTAATATCTCTAAGTTGTCTACTAGAGGTATAATGTCCGTTTAATTAGTCTAGTTAATATCCTTACTTATTATACCTAAAGCTTCTTCTTCTTTACAAGCGTAACGTTGTGCTCGCACTATGGCTGCCATACTATTGCTTAGTAAGATAATGTTATCTCTATATTCTTATTATGCGAAAGCGGGGTTAGTATATATTGCGATAGTAAGTCCCTTATCTTAACAACCCTTATCTTGCTCTAAGTGTACTAAAGCAAACATTTAATTATCCTATGACATTCGCTCTGTTTTTAATGCTAAATATACACATCCTATAACTTTTAACAGTCTTCGAGTTCCCTAAGTAACTTGTTATAGGGTCTTGTATTTAATCTACCGCTACAAAGCTTAACGGTAAGCTCTTAAGCGCCTTGGATAAGCTTTATCGTTTATAGGAAGCGGAGTAGGAGGCTATAGCTGCTTAATAGCGTGCCCTTAAAGCCCATCTATTGGCCTCTACCCATCTTCTTTGTCTTAAGAAAGTACGTAAGAAGGTCCATTCTAAAGAGTAGAAACTTGTTTAACAAGGTTTATCTAAGCTAGGTAATAAAAGGACTAGCTCTCCTCCTATAAGGGAAATAACTCTAAGTAGCTTAGTAATTGCTCCTCTTAAGTCCCCCTTAGGTAACTTGTTCTTTGGCGATCCTTCTTTATTAATATTACCTAACCTATTCTCTTCTAATACTCCCATACCTTTCCCATAGCATTCTCTAGGTTACTTAGTAGTTCCTAAGTAGTCTTACTATAGCCTATTTACTTTACTTTATACCACGTTTCGTTATCTATATCCTTATAACTAATAATCTTTAAAACTTGCTATTTATCTTCCTCTTGTCCTTTATATATGTCTGCCTTATAGACTAGTGGCTTAACATTCCCATATACTGGCTCTAGTATTGTGATATATTATATAGGGTAAATCTTCATTTTGGCTGGTAGGTTTAACTTATACGTAATCAATAAAATTCTTTACTTAACTTTAAAAGGTCCTAGTCTAACATAGTCTAACTTCTTACTTGGTCATTAACTCTTAAAATTTTTGTATAGTAGCTACACTTTATCCCCCTCCTTAAGATCTGGTCCCTTAGATCTCTTAGCATTATAATACCTTTTTATTCATTCTTGTACTAGTTTAGCTGTTTCTTTAAGGTCTATATAAAGATTCATTAACATCTCTATTCTTTACTTAGCTGTGCTACTTGTCTTTTTTACTTAATATAGCGATAATGATATTTTTAGCTCGTATCCGTAATTCGCCTTAAATGGTAATATCCCTATTCTTTCTTATAGTGTTGCATTATATGTAAACTATATAACTAGTAATAACAATACCTAATTATTCTATACGTGATTAATATAATGCCTTAGATACTGCTTTAGTGTCTAGTTTAGTCTTTTCGTTTATCCGTCCGTCTGCGGATAATATACTATAGATATTACTGCGCAAACTCCCTATTCTGCTAGAAATACTTCCTAAAATACTACTACGAATCTTAAATCTCTGTTTAATATAATCTTGTCTAGTGCTTTGTGTCTTACAAACACTTCCTTTATATAGATTCTAGCGACATCTTCTACTAATATCTCTTTAGTGCATGCTATAAAGTATCCCTACTTTGTTAGCTTATCCACTATTACTAAGATTACGTCATAATTTTATCCTGTAATAGGATCTCTTAACTTTAGTAACTTAACAATAAAGTCCTATAATATAACCTCCTATGGTCTTCCTGGTGTCTTAATAGGTTGTAGCCCTCTATACGGCTTATGCCTTATTAGTTTGTTCCTTTAGTAATCTAGACATTCCTTTATAACTTATCTTGCTAGTCCCTAGATTCCTTAAATAATATACTCCTCCTAAAGTCTTAATACTAAGCCTATAGCTCCGTTGTGTCCTTGTATTATTCCCTTATGGAATTCCTTAATAAACTTTTCTGCAATAGACTTAGGTATATATATTGCTTCTCTATTTTTATATTGCTCTAAGTCTAGATCCTCTACCTATGCTTCTTAGATCTTCTATGTCTAATTACTTTCTAGTAATTTATGGATCTAACTTTCTTTAATTACTATAATCTTTGGATAATTATACCTAATTAATCTATCTTAATCCTTTTATAATAAAGCTCCTAATAGCTTTTCACTGCTTTATAGTTCAGCCCTTCTACTTAGAGCGTCTGCTCATGTATTATCTGTACCCTTAGTATACTAAATTTCAAAATGGTATTCTATAAGCATTTCCGCCCATCTAACCTGTCTTTGGTTAAGTTCCTTTATTATTAGGAATCCTATAAGGTTCTTATAGTCCGTCTTAACTATAAATAGTTTCTCTATGCCTTATAAAAATGCTCTTTATTCCTTAAGTACTGTAACTATACCTAACAACTCCTTATTATAGATGTTATAGTTTAACTCTAGTAGTGTTATCTTCTAACTGTAGTATACCACTAGGTACCATCTATCTTAATATTTCTGTATAAAGTATGCCCCTAGTATAAAGTCTAATATATCTATTTTTACAACCGTCTCTAGACCTGGTTAATAGATCTTAAGAACTGGCTCTTAGGTAAACAATTCTTTAACTTTCTTAAATAGTTCTTATTACTTCTTTCCCCATGCCTATAGTTCCTCTTTCTTTATTAACTATATAAATGGCTTAATATCCTATAATTATTACGCTATAAACCTTTTATAGTAATTGCAAAACCCTAGGAACAATCTCAACTATATAACATTCTCTAGTTCCTACCAATTTACTATAGCCTTAATCTTTTTTAGATCTATGCTAAGTTGGCCTAGTTTAATAATAAATCTAACAAAATCGGTCTTCTAGGTAAAGAACTCGCATTTTTTAATTACTACTAGCATCTATTCTTCTTGTAGTCTCTTTAAAACCTATTTAATGTGTTCTCTATACTCTTCCTCACTCTCTAAGTAGATAATAATGTTATTAAGGTATACCATAACAAATTCATCTAGGTGTTCTCTTAATATACTATTAATTCGCTTCTGGAACGTTACTAGTATATTTATAAGCCCAAATTGCATAACTAATGGCTTATATAGTTCTTTCTTTAACCTAAAGGCTACCTTTTACTTATTACCTTCCTTAATTCTAATCTAGTGGTATACCTACCTTAAATCTATCTTTATAAAGATCTTTACATTACCTATCCTATCTTAGATTTTGCTAATTAAGGGTAAAGGATACCTATCCTTCCTAGTAATACTATTTAACTGTCTATAGTCTATATACATCCTAAGTTTTCTGTTTTTCTTTAGGATAAATAGTACTGGATATCCTACTAATAACTATAATAGTCTAATATATCCCTTGCGTAAGTTCTCCTAGATAAACTCCTTAAGCGCTACTAACTCCGTTTTAGTAAGCTTATAAATTAGAAAGAACTTTAGACTTATTTCTTCTTTCAATTCTATCTTATAGTCCTATGCTGTATGCTTTAACAGCTTTTTACTTTCTAGTAACCATAACTTTTTACCATACTTATGGTATCTCTTTGGTATATAACTTAAGCCTCGCTTAGTCTCTTTATATATTACTCTAACTTGGTACTATACTAACTTGGTTTACTATCGCACTTTACGCTATTAAGTATTCTTAATATTAACCTAACCTATAACCCAATTAATCTTTAGATTGTACTCCTATAACTAAGGTATCCCTAGTATCGCCTTATCCTATCCTAATAGTAGGATATTAAAAGACACTCTAACTGGTCTCCCTTTAATAGTTAACTAAATAGATCCTATTTTAAGATTAATAATACCTTTTTTATAGGCTATCTAATCTCCTAAAATTGTTATAAGTGGATATAGGTGTTTTTTCTATCTGTATGGTAACCCTATCCTTTCTACTACCTTTAGTGATATATGGTTCCTAGTTACTCTACTATCTACTAACGCTTTAAACTGCTAATCTTACTATTTAACTTATAAATTTAGGTATTATCCTTAAATTCCTTTAAGGGTCTAAGGCTCTAATACTAGTTCCCTCTGGTCCTATGCGCCTCCCCTTTTCCTAACTATTAGCTGCTAAATCCTGCCTATACTTAGTCTAACTTTAGCTAATACTTAGTTTATTTCTTTTCCTTTATATACTATAGATAAGTATTCTCTGGGTACTCCTACTACTATTATCTATCTAGGCATTCTTCCATAAGGAATCTTTCTAGTTAAAGTGTTAAGTCTCCTTAACCTTATACTTCTACTAGGTGCTAACTATATATATACTTAGCGTTCCTAAACCGCTTTTCCTCTGGTGCCTAATATATTCTTACTAGGTACTTCCGGTTCTTATCTTTAGGTACTCTATATATATTACACGTATTATCCACATAAGCTATCTATAATAGTGTATAATGCGCTGCATATTTTAGGTTAACTCTTAGTTTATCTTTATCCTTAAGTTTAAACCTATACCTAGTTAACCTAACCACTAGTATCTCTACTATAGGTACTAAGATTTATTGCTTATTTCTCTAATCCCTAGATCCTTCTTCTAGGTTCCTTAACATTATAATTAACGCTTCTTTAATGTAACTTATATATTTTTCCGTAATAAGTTAATCTTGGACAACTTTTTTATCTAGCCATATATAAAAGTCTTCCTATTTATTGCTGTGTTGTTACCTATACCACTTTTCATACAACTGGTTTAGTATATATGGTTTATCTATTAGAAAGTACCTTATTATTACTACATTATAATATCCTTTGGTATATCTTTCTTTAAATCTAGTTAGAATATCTAGATCCTCTTCTTATTCTAGTTTATCTAACCATTTTGCCCTAGGTATCCCTGCACTCGGCCTATTAGTAACTCTTTATATAGGTGCTCTGTCCCTTATATAACCTAGTATAGCTAACCTCTTGTCTAGCTTTTGCTCTTGCCATATAATAATTCTTATCCTAAACTTATCTATAGTTTCTTATTTTCTACGTCTTATAGCTAGATCTTTGTAGTCATCTTGCTTTTTAATCCTAGTATTAACTGTTTAATCTTTAGGCTAAATACTACGTTTACCTAGGATTACTAACGTTCTTATTTATTCTCCAAACTCGTAGTTCTTAAACTTACATCCTATACTTATTTATTTGTTACTAAACTAAGTTACTACCCTTTCCCGTCAGTTTTCATCCATTATAGGTCCTTAGGTGTGTCTTATCTTATCTTAAGAATCTTAAGCTTCTCTTATCTCTGCTTAAGAATCTTAAGCCTATAGCCTTTTGCCTTTATTAAGTAATAAGCTAGCACTAGCAGTTATCTACTTACTTAGTTTCTTCTAAACGTTACTCCTATCGTCTTATAAAGCGATGGAAATTATATCTAATGGTATTGCTATACCCGTTACTAAACCTTATTCTGTAATAGTCTTAGTCTCTACTTCTATTTCAACTTCTCTAAGGTCTATATGCTCCCAGTAAACTGCCTTTATTACTTTATCATCAGTAAATGCTTCACCTTTATTAAATTTATCGTCTTTAATGTCCAATCTACAAGCTGGTTCATTGGTTCCTTTAAACTTAAATAACAATAGCTCCTATAGCTAATAGCTTACGCCATACTTAGCATCCTTATAAATTTAACATACGTTATTATAACAATACACAAAACTGTTAATTAAACACTCTTTTATTTCTCACAGTGTCCCATTATCCCTCTATATATATATGCCGTCTGCTAGCCTAGTTCCCTTTACCATATAGTTACTCTAACCACCTTTATAGTCTTTAGCAAAATAACCTTGTTTTCCGCAATTTATACAAGCCCCATCTTTAAACTATTTTTCTTACTATGGAGTCCGCCTAAATATCTTCTACTACTAAGATCCCTAGTTTAGCCTCTACTCCTAGGTCCTTTAATTACTTAATCCTTAATCTCTAGGTTTCCATGGTTTCTTTTCCCACCTTTAGGTTTCTTTAGTACCGCTTAGGTCCATTAGCTCTACGCCATTCCATAGTTTTTAACTCTATATCTGTCGTTATATACTCTATGCCTTATACAACTATGGAACTCTGTCTTGCCCTCTCTTAGCTTGTTCCCTTTAATAGATCCTATTATTAATCTTTATTAACTAATCTATTAACTCTCTTAGAGTATCCGCATCTTCTATTAGGATAATTACATCCTGGACTTTAGTCTTAAGTCCCTGTTTATACTATACCATAAGCGCCCTATTATTCCACTTAACCTACATAGCTAGTGTTTAAAACTATATTGTATACTTAATTACTAAAGTGCGTTATACTAAGTTCTAAAGCTTTTATTCCGCTGTAGTTATGGCCTCTAGGTCTCTAAACATCTATATCAGTTATTCCACAAACCCATTCTAACTGGCAAATATATACCATACGTCTTAGTTAGTAGTTGTTATGCTATTAGCCTATATTTCTATAAGATACGGCTTAAACCACTTAAGTGCCCTCCCCATTAGGAACAATCCTACATAGGCTACTTAATCTAACAATATTACTAACTTTGCTCCTTTCTGTACTACCTTAAAGTATATCTGCGTAAGAAATCCCTTAAGCTTCAACTTCTCTCCTAAGAATTATTTAATTAAAGGTAGCTTAATTTTTACTACTCTAATTCCATTAATGCGTTCTTTAAGTATCCTATTATTATCTTATAAGTAATTAACTATTTCCTATAACTAACCTCGCGTAACCACTTAAGAATCCCCATTATCTATACTGGTATTACCTGGCCCTAAGGTTATGGCTGCTATTAACGCCGTCATAACTGGTGCTCTGGGTAGTATATTATTTAATTTTGTTTAATACCATAACCTTAGTAGTAAATGTGTAACAGAACCTTATAGTAGGAACTACAGTGGGTTCTATTATTAGGCTGGGTATATAGGTAAGAATAAAATAACAACGTAATAATAACTGGTAGAGTGGTTGCCCAACAGATTAACTCTAATTGTATTCTGAGATTTACTACAAGGGGAGAACTATCTATAGTAGGGACTAAGGTCCTTTAAATACACAACCGTACTCCTAAAAAATCCTCTCTTATACGTGAGGTACGTGTTATACGTATTATACGTGGACATATACTGCGTATACTCCGTACACCGCGTATAATATTATGTGACTCGCTTACCATTCCTCGTCATATAGTTCCACCAGATCTATCCTAAACCGTACCTATATCAACCAACTAGCTTCCTACAACTCTTCCCTAAGTAGTCGTAACATCGTACTTAAAGCGTCCGTAACATTATAGGTTGGTATTTCCCTATATCTAACTTGTTCGTTTAGTTATTTTAAACTAAGTATAGTTGGTAGAGTTAATTCCATATAGAAGGGCCGCTTGGGCAAGGAGTTTGTAGTTAATAGGTTAGTCTATTTTAATAAGGCAATTAAGGTTTGATGTAATATAGGAAACAAACTCCTCTACGTTTTTAAAGTCTTAAACGCGTTTAGTAAAGAAGGTGGCCATAATATTAGTAACAGCTACTAGATTAAAATCCTTAAAGCGTTCTTTTAGGGCCTTCTATTTTTTAAGTGCCCTTCCAGCATTTAACACAAATGGCTTATAGATATTGCTAATGTTTTAGTTAATAAAACCAGCTACATAGGCTAGCTGTTTCTTGTGTTTCTCCCATTCCTTTACTAGGTTAGCTGGTTTAATTTTTAGCTGTTTGCTAGTAAAGCCTAAGTCCGCCCATTTCTTCTTAATTAACTTAAGTATAGAAAGAGGCCGTGGTAGATTATTAAGGACCCACTTAATGTTTCTAGATTAGAAGTGGTTTTATATATTAATACTAAACATCAGCCAGTCTTCCCGTCTAACGAGCCTTTAAATGGAGGCTTGGACGGTATATTTGTCGCTTATATTAATAGGGCTTTATATAGTAGGTGGTCTATAGTAGGCAGTCTATAGGCCTTATTAAGACAACATTGTTAGATTGGTTTCCTTTATAAGGAGTGTTTATAGTGTAGGTTTTAACTTAGTATATTCCTTAGCTGGTATAGGCAGTTCTAATAAGCTTCTTTTAATCCGATACTAATATGGTTATTATAAGGCTTTATTCTTAAAACTCTATCATTCTGTTTGTAACAATAGTAAGGTTGTCCACTAAATAAGAGGTCCTCCTAAGCCTCTAGTACCGCTGTCTGATAACGGACTATATTAGGCTTATCCTTAGTAGGATCCTCTTATACATTCGGCGTAGAGTCCGTTGTTGGCAGCTACGTAGCCGCTTATTATAGCGTCATAAGTTGGTTAAACGTTTAACAACTTTTTAACGCCTATATAGTAATATTGCGATAGCAATTATTATTAATAATAAAGTAATCAGATTTAGCTCGTTAGGCGCAAACCCGGGCTCATAACCTGTTAAATTGAGGTTATGGGGCTAAATCTTATTGTATTGCTTATTTTCTATATAGGTGGTTAAAGAGATTTCAAGGAACTTTGACCGGCGGTCGAAGTTCTCTGATTGGTCAGATTCCTGCCAAGAGGTTCTCCCCAAGTCTCATCACGTGATATCGTTGCGGGCTTGTTTTCCAACACCCTTAACCAGCATCTTTCCACTTTACGCTTCAGTCATATCTCTAGCCATCAGCTCACATTCTTTATTTATACTCCAGTCATAATAGTCACAAAAGACTATATCAGTGCCGATGGCATTCGCTGCTTCCTCCCGTTGCCATCATCCGGACGTGCGTAACTTTGGTGAAATCCGTTGTTGCCTAAGCTGTGGTTCTGCTCGTATTCCCAAGGTAAACTGGCCGCTCAAGCAAGCTGACACGCATGTAACTGGAATCCCTGGTTCACCTATTACAAGATATGAGCACCAACCTCTTCACTATGAGTTAGGCAAAGAAGTCCGTTTAGTGACCCTACAACCTGGAGAATTCGATGACGACCTCTGTTGCGAGATTTCACACAAGAATCTCGAGGATAACCCACACTACCAAGCTGTTTCTTACACTTGGGCTGATCAGTCTGGTGATGCCTCTCTAACAAAAGCCGTCTTATGCAATAATGGTGGGCAAATCCCTATTACAGAAAGTTGTGACGGTGCACTACGACGCGTAAGGCTTCGAGGCCTGAAAAGAGTACTTTGGATAGACATGCTATCTATTGACCAGCAAAACATTCAAGAACGCAACCATCAAGTGAGCCTGATGAAGGAAATCTATAATAATGCTACCGAAGTCTTGGTCGACCTCGGTGAAGGAAGTGCAGAAAGCGATCTTATCTTCAGCCAAAACGCCAATCTCGATAATGGTCATGAGGGGTCAGCCTCACGAGAGTCTTTCAAAGCATTCTTCAGAAGGCGATGGTTTCACCGTGTCTGGGTCCTCCAGGAAATTACGTTAGCCCAGTTCGCAACTGTTTTCTGTGGAAGAATGTCCATGAATTGGGGATCCCTAGCATCCTTCATGCGTAGAAAACGCGTCGAACTTGAGAGAGATTCCTTTGACAACATCTTACCTACAGTATTCCAGCTTCGCACAACTTTCGAAAAGACATGGAGCCACGTGAGGCTACTAGATCTGCTAGTCGCCTCCCGAACTTGTCAGTCCACAGATCCACGTGATAAAGTCTACGCGCTGTTAAGTTTATTGGATTCACGCGCATCAATACCCATCGCCGTAGATTATTCTCAGGCCCCGTCATCGCTTTTTCTACAAATCGCTTTGTGGTGTGTAAATACTCGTAAAGATTGGGACATCCTTTTGCATGTGTGTCGGCCATCATCACTGCCTTCCTTGCCATCTTGGGTGCCAGATTGGACTCTTCTGCCAAGCTTACCAAATATTGAGCCCTACATCCATCCGCTAGGTGTGTGCCCATTAAGTAACGTGACCCCTTTTGGACTACTCCAAGAATAACCAATTTAGGCCCTCCTTTTATTCAACGCTGTCCAATTTCCGAATCATCTCTCTTGAGCACAGCTAGAGTGCAGGGACGCAAGCTAGGCAATATTTGGGTACTAAAAGATTATCTGGACGCCAAAGTATCTTTTGAACGGCGCGATCATTTTCCGCTTCCCAAATACCATCCGCGCAATTGGTTAAGCCCTCTGAAGCCGTGTTCACATCTCAAAGCTAATTTCGAATTTTGGTCTTCCATTGCGTTGGAAAATAAAAATGTCCTTTTTAAAGATCGTGTTCACGGCATTCCCCCGGCATTTGGTGGAGTAGTTTGCCCACGCTGTGGCTGGCGTTCTCTTGACACCAGCGATCAGGAATATCTAAAAGACACATACAATATACACGAAGCATCAGATTACAATGACTACCTAAAAACCAGCGATAGGGAATACCTGAAAGACGAAGCGTCAGATTACACAGACTGGTTAAAAAAACCAGTAACAAAAAATACTGCCGAATTATCTAAGCTTCGCTCATGCAATATGTGTTTAGGACTCCCAAATCTAAAACAGTGGTTGCCACATGAATTTTACAAGTTCAACAGCTCTTCACTCGACAGTTTCGCGAAGCGACTACAGGAAACTGGCAAAGGCAGAAAGCTCTTTGCGACCGAAGTTTCCCTGGGCTTTGGTCCTAACCTCATGCGGACAGGAGATTCTGTATGGCTTCTAGAAAGCCAACGAGTCCCTTTCATATTGCGTGAGCATGCATCTGATACACGCACTTCGGCATTGTTTGAGCATGCATTTGATACATGCACTTCGGCATTATATGAGCATGCATCTGATACACGCACTTTCGAGTTCATAGGAGCTTGCTATCTTCATGAGGCAGCAAGAGACCATGATATTTGCGCTAAATGTGGTGCGGAGGAACCGAGACTGCTTAATGAGTGGCGGACCATTAATATGAAATGAAGAGATAGTATCAGAACGTAGTGGATATGCTGCAGAGTGGCTATGGATGGATACATTTAAGAACGAATGTGCTAAAGAACTTCAGGATGTGCAGTTATCGGGGTGATTGGGGATGCACATTCTGACGGACGGATACTAATAAGTATGTCTTTAAATGTACATGAAGGGGGTGGTCTGGGATAGGTCTGGGATAGGTCTTACGGCGAATAGGGTTTTTAGGGGGCTTTTGGTAGCACTATGAAGGAAACAGTATTCGATTCGCCTTGCTCTTGCCATTGAAGCTGAGAGAAACTTTTATAAGACTATTTCATGCGTCTTGACTCCATAAATCTGCCGCCGTGCTGTTCACCCATATATTACAGATCATACGCGCCTACATATACTAGTTTCATACCCCAATATACGGTTCTCCTGTATTGCCACTCCTTCTCAGCCTCTCACGGTATTGGCGCAACCTGCAAAATCTTGTTCTGCTCGCTCTTACACACACCCGCAAACACCTGACAACCGACTTCCCCACCCTTCGCCATGTTCACAAACCGTGAATATTGATCATTGCCTGCAGGCGGCTCAAATACAACGTTAACATGCTCAATCTCAAAGCGCCAGCTCTTCCCGCGCTTCGGCGAATGTAGCTCGACCTCAAACCCGGTATTCAGGTCATCAAAACTGCCGTGCACAGTGCCGTTATACAGCAGCTCAAACGTCGCATAGTCCGCACCGCCGGCAACCGCGCCCTCGATTGTGGACGTGAAGACCGGCACGCCGTGCTCCTCGAGGTACGAGTACGTGTACGTCTTGCCGTCGAGCGGGGAGGCGTACTTCCAGAACACGAGCGTGTATGGCCCGGCCACGGTGCGCAGCCACCACCAGTGGTCCGCGACATAGTCCCAGATGAAGGGACCCCAGTTCCTATCCGTGCCGCCGATGCCAGAGAAAGTGAGAGGCGTGCCAGCCAGCACTGTGTCCGTCTTCACGTTTCCTCCCGGGATGGCCTCGTTCCAGTAGATCAGGGGTGCGAGCTCGACTGTCTCCTTTTTGGAGGGGTATGTTGTTCCGTCTGGATAGCGTGCTTTTGAGAAAGAGGTTAAGGAGTAGGTTCCCGTGACGGCCTCGCCGGTGATGCCAACGCCTGATAGCGCTATATCAGCCGCCGCGTACTGTGAGAATTTGAACGAGCATGCCATGCCGGGCCCTGTCCAGGTCCCTATTGTCTCGTCGCCGCATTCCTCGACTATCGAGTTGTTGGCGAACATCATGGCGGTAAACTTGGTCCCATTCGACCATACCGCGTCTACGGAGACGCGCAGGATACCTAGTCCAGCCGCGACGAGGGAAGGATCCCGGAAGAAGACGATTGTCACACCTGCGGAGCCGTCGGAGGAAACGCCATCGAAGTACCAGTATTCCCAGGCGGTGGAGTTGAGAGTAGAGATGGTTGGCCATTCAAATGGGGTCATTGGTGACGTACCAATGTATACGGATCCATTAACCATTGAGTTGGCGGATATTTGGCTGGAGTGACATAGTGTTGGCTTCGCTGTCGCCAATGGAATTAGGCACGCGAGAAGAAGCCAAGCGAGACGCATTATAGACGGAGCCTGGAGAAGGAATGCAAGAGTAGAAAGTAGAGAGTAGGTCCATGATTAAATAAAAAAAGGAAATAAATGCGCAGAACTCTCTGCTCAATTGAAGTCGGCGCTAACTCTTTTAGGGAAAGACAAAGTTGAAGGACTGAACAAAGCCAGGGAGCTGGAAATCCGATAATTTCGCTTCATTCGCCGTTTGAGTAACCCAACTTACCGTAAGTACGAGGTAGGCCGCCACGAGACGCTCAATGGGCACTAGGTGGTATTGCAAGAAAGTAGTTAGGTCTCTATTAGACAGATAAAGGTTTGCCTGAATTCTTGGCGAACCTGATGATAGGGGAGAAAATGGCCTCCTCAGAAGAATCTCGGCTTCTTAATCCGCTGAATAGTCTTCATATTCTGGATACCACCTATTGAGAAATTCAAGCACGTAATTTTTATGGAGAGAAACCCATACGCGGGGTAAAAAGAGAGCTTAAGGCGATGGCTTTTACGGAAGTCGCTAACATAGCCAATTGCACCTTCCTAATTAGGCAGTTAGATTACCATCCGCCAGAAAACTCCCCATAGAGCCTTAAAAATACTAGAATATTTTATAGAATCTATCTAGGTGTTAAG
>Ga0307507_10000508_pt1 | contig 81940 bp, 27 predicted proteins | sample 7_EM_MG_FD_207223 | JGI IMG/M metagenome (GOLD analysis project Ga0307507, IMG submission 207223) | Populus trichocarpa ectomycorrhiza microbial communities from riparian zone in the Pacific Northwest, United States - 7_EM | ecosystem: Host-associated > Plants > Roots > Unclassified | place...
AATAACTCCCTAGGCTATAGCCCCCTTTACTAGCAAACTATAGAGGAACTAAAGGCAATAAAGTAGTACCTAATTAATAACCTCTATAAAGGGTTTATTAAGCTAAGCTAGGCTCCCTTTACTTCCCCTATTTTATTTATAAAAAAACCTAATAAAAGCCTTTATTTCTATATTAACTATTAGAAGCTAAATACCATTACTTAAAAGAATTAGTACCCTCTCTCTTTAATTAATAAAACCCTTATATATCTAAGCTAGGCTAAAATCTTTATTAAGCTTAATATCTGCTAAGCTTTTTACTAAATTAGGATGGACCCTATATTAGAAGACCTAATAATATTCCATACCTATTATAGGTCTTATAAATATAAAGTCCTTCCTTTTAGACTAATAAATAGGCTAGCCACTTATTAATAATACATAAATAATATTCTTTTTAATTACCTTAATAAATTCTATATAGCATACCTGGATAATATTCTTATATACTTAAACAATAAACTAGAGTACTAAGTTTATGTTAAGAAGGTCCTAGAGAAACTATAAAATATAGGCCTATAAGTTAATATTAAAAAATATATATTTAGAGTAAAACGCATAAAGTACCTTAGGTTTATTATTAGTATAGAAGGAATTAAAGTTAACCTAAAGAAGGTTAAGGTAATCTATAACTAGAAACCCCCTTATACTATAAAAGAAATCTAGTCCTTCCTTAGCTTTTATAATTTCTACTATTAGTTTATCTATAACTATAGAGTTATAGCCAAGCCTTTTATACAACTAACTAAGAACAATATATCTTTTATCTTTAATAATAACTATATAAAAGCCTTTAAGGAGTTAAAGAACTAATTTATCTCCTCCCTAATCCTTTATTACTATAACCTAGACCTTAAATTAATGCTAAAAACAGATGCCTCTAATAGGGTAGTAATAGGAGTTCTTTTACAGCTATACCTAGACAGTAAATAGTACCCTATTATATTCTTCTTAAAAATAATAGCCCTAGCTAAGTATAACTATAAAGTGCACAATAAGGAAATGTTGGCTATTGTATAATTATTGTCCCAATAGCGTACAGAGCTTAGAAGCACAGACTTTTAAATTAAGGTTTATACTAATTATAAAGCCCTTAAGTATTTTATAATAATAAAACAACTTACCAGTTAATAGGCCTAGTAGGCCAAAATACTCTCCTAATTCTTCTTTATAATTATATACTACCCTAGTAGGCAAAATGCTAAAGCTAATACCCTAACCTAGAGAGAATAGGATATAGGGCTATAAGACGAGTTAAAGGCTTAGCACTAGATACGCGCCCTCCTCCGTACTAAATAGTTCAACCTATATATCCTTAAGGAACTAAGCTCTAAATAGAATAAGGTAGCACCTATAGAAAGAGATACCCTAGATAAACTAATAGGACTAATTAATTACATCCTAACTATAAACCGCACAGCTAAATCCCTAAAAGCCCTCCGCGATTAAGCTATAGGGGGTAACCCTAATTTAGAAATAGAAAACGGACTGCTTCTATACCAAGAACAGCTTATAGTTCTAGACATTAACAACCTATAAATAGAGCTAATCTATAAAGCCCACTATTAAGTCTCTATAGCGCACCCTAGTTAAAACAAGACCCACCAACTATTATTACCTTATTACTATTAGTAAGGACTTCTATCCAATATAGAATGATTTATTAAAAATTATTATGCTTATAAACGCGCAAATACCCCCAGGGACCAAACTCCTAGATAGTTATAACTACTACTAGTCCCTAAACGCCCTTAGCAATATATTACAATAGACTTTAAATTATTCCTAAAGAATAAATACGGCTATAATATAGCCTTTATAGTAGTTAACTAACTAAGTAAATAAGCTACTTCCCTCCCTTACTTTAAGACTATAACTATAAAGGACATAGCCTATATATATATTAACAACATCTACTAAATCCATAGCGCTCCTAAGTTAATTATCTCTAACCATAGACCCTAGTTTATATTAGACTTCTAGAATAAATTCTACCGTATCCTTAGGATTAAGATTAAGCTCTCTACTATATTCTACCCTTAGATTAATAGCTAAACTAAGATTATAAACTAGTACCTTAACCAGCAACTTTGCCCCTTTGTTAACTACTACTAGGATAACTGGTTAAAACTACTACCTATAATAGACTATATACAGCTTACGCTCCCTTATAATAGTATAGGAATATCGCCATTTAAGTTACTTTATAGATATAGGCCATAAACATCCTTTAATTAGGATAGACCTATAAGACCTATAACGGCCCGCGAACGCCTTAGCTATAAGGAGGCCTAGATATTCGCTAAGAGAATATATAAGGCCTAGGAGACTACCCAAGTAATTATAAAAAGGGCATAAGAGAAGAAAGAGGCTAATATAAACTAATAGCACTATAAGGTAGACTTCTATATAGGAGATAAGGTATAGGTGTTAATAAAGAACTAGAAAACCTAGAGGCTAAGCCGTAAGCTAGACCACCAAATAGCTAGCCCCTATAAAATCCCTAAGAAGGTAGGGCACTCTTTTAAGGTTAAGCTACTAAAGTTAATAAAGATCCACCCTATCTTCTCTCTAAACCAACTATAGAAGGCCACGGACAACCTATTACCTAGATAGTATAACAACCCCCTATTACTAATTTAGATTGTAAAGGATAAAAAATAGGAAATTAAAGAGATCTTAGCAGTAAAGAAGGACTATAGTACCTTAAAATACTATATAAGCTAGGTAGATTATAACAAAGATCTAAAATAGTACCCTATATCCAATTTTAAGTACTCTCCCTATAAGCTATAAGATTTTCACCTAGCCCACCCAGACCTCCCTAGACCACCACGCAAGTTAGATAGCTAGGTTAAATGCTAGGAAAAGAGGTTAGATAATTATAATAATTTAGATAATAATAAAGAACTTAGATAAAGCCTAAGGGTAGGCTTTTTTAGGAGGGGGGGGTAATGTAATGGTGCTAAAGCATGTTACCTGCCATATTTAACTAATTAGGATTTTCCATACCCGGCATGCAAAATCGCTATTGGCTCGCTTACCACTAGCGCCTTAGCGGCCCTCGCGACATGTCTACCTACTGCCCCTAAACAATTCTTCTTCTTCTTCTTCTCCTTAGCTTAGTATTCTTATATAGTAGCAATCTATAAGCTTCGGTTTAGAAGCATTTATACAAGCCCATCACAGCCATATTCTGCCACCTATTATATTGTCGCATACTATCCAGTACTATTTCTTACTATTTCTTACTATTAGCTCGTCTACTATTAGCTCGTCTACTATTAGCTTGTCTACTACTAGCGCCTTAGCGACCCTTACATCTTATTAGCCTCTAATAGTCTTCTTCTCCTTCTTCTCCTTAGCTTAGTATTCTTATATAGTAGCAATCTACAAGCTTTGGTTCAGAAGCATTTATATAAGCCTATTACATTAATATCTAAATTAGGCATAGCTTTGGAAAAGTATAGGCCTTCTATAGTTATATAGATTGATCTAAAGCCCTAGGATTTTTAATAACCTAAATAGGACTAACTAATAGATAGTTTCTTTTAATATACTCTTTTCTTTTCTCTTTACTAACTGCTTATTTACTAACCAATTCCAACTAACCGTATTATAACTTCCTATCTACGTATAAGAGGCCAGTTTAACCAGAACGTATAATTATCTAATTAATAGTATAGAATGAGAGTTATAGGTAAGTAGAAGGTGAGTTAAAGGTAAGTCGAAAGTAGAACAAACTTTATATATAGAAGGATAAATGCTTTCTAACCTCTTCTATTTAGAGACTAATCGCTAGTTCTTCTCTAGAGGAGAACCAGCTCCCTTTATAATCCTTTTAAGACACTAGTAAAACCCTTTACCCCTTATCTATCTAACCATGTCTTCTCTAGGACATTAGTAGGATATTGGTAAAACCTTTATCTATGTCATAGGACACCTCCGTGACACCTTATACACGTCCACCTATTTCCACCGTCTCGACCTCTATATTAACGACTTAGTTAATTAAGACACATAACGGCAATCTAAGGCAATTTGCCATCATATAACGGCAATCTACGGCAATTTGCCGTCCTCTACTATATTCCGCCACATTCCACTAAAATCCGCTAGGACCACAACCCGAAGCCTATTCCGCCCTATATATATATTAACCAAGCAACTAAGTTAATAATATATACCCCTTTCCTCCCATTTCCTTACCTTTTTTCCTTACGCAACGTCTTGACTTTATCACACAGTTTATATATATAGCTTAATAATATCTACTTCGCTATATATTATTATCGCTTATACTCACTCCATAACACTATGTTGTGTTAACCCTATATACTACCCTCCAAAATGCAGAACGGCCCCAAAGCCCCTATAATAGCTATTAGCATTATATTCGCACTCTAAGAACAATTGGCAGAAATACAGAAGTCCTTTATAGACGCCCTCGTACAGAACTAAGCCACTTTAACTTAATAACAAGCCGAACAAGAAGCATAATACTAGCAATTAATTAAAGACCTCCAAGAAGAAATCCGCACCCTTAAGATGCCTATATTAGGGCCCTAAGACCGAACACCATCTCCAAAGATAAATACGTGGAACGAGAGCCCTAAACCTGCAGTAGTTACTCACCCTAAACTGACTACTACACCACAACAATCTAAACGACTACCAGACCCTCCGATATTCACTAGTAAACAATAAGAACTCCAATTATTCCTAAGCCGGCTTAAAAATAAGCTAACTAGTAACGCTAACTGCTACCTAACTAAAGCTAACCGACTCTGCTACGCCCTAAGTTAATTAGAAGAAGACGCAGCTAACCTTATTAAACCTCTTTAACTAAACTTAGTATTAAGCCTAATTATACTTCTTAAAGCTATATATAGTAACCTAAACCGCCAAGCTACTGCTTAGAGAAAGATAAACTATATAATTTAAGGAATAAAAAGCTTCCTAGTATACTTCTCCAAATTCAACTGTTACGTAAAAGAAACAGGCTGGAACGACTCCATACTAATTAATAGCCTTATTAAATCCCTAAGCCCTAAACTAAAAACCTCCCTAATAGGTATAGACCTACTAGGAGCTCTTAACGCCTGCGTAAACATTATTAATAAATAATACAATAATATACTACGCCTGATACTAAAGTCCGCTCCTTAATACAATATAACAAACCTACAAATATCTACTAAGTTATCGTCTTAGCCTAAGCACCCCAACGCCATGGATATTAACACTGGAACCCTAGGATACGCCCCACTAGGATCCTTTAAATAAGAACAATATACTAAGCTAGGCCTCTGTTTTAAGTGTGGAAGTAGCTCCTACCTTTTTAACCACTACTCCGTCCCTATACCCCAACGCGAATTACGAACGGCTAATACCAGCAGCCGTTTACCGCATTAATCCTCCAGTTACCGTCCCTAATCTCTACCTAGTTCCAGCCCCGCATCTAGTAAGCACTACTTATAAGGACAAAGCTACAACTAACACGCTATGAGAACTCCACCCCAATCGCCTCCAAAAGGAAGGTCCTGGAGCTAAGTCGCTCTCTAGGACGGCGCTGCCTCAGAATCTCGTTAAATGTTTTAGATGTCACAAACTCTAACTCTTAGGATTATAGCATAACTGTTAACTATCGTCTTTAGCAGAATAATTAATAGGTTAATGCTTAAGTCCTAATTAATACAGGAGCCAGTGGCACAGGATTTATTAACAAGATCTTTACGCAAGATAATAGTTTTACTTTAACCCCCCTTAACCAGCATATTAACGTATTTAGATTTGATGGCAAATGCACTGTCTTAGGCTATATTACCTATATAGTATTCCTGAGACTCTAATACCTAAACCATAAAGAACTGATTAAGCTTTTCATTACCACTCTAGGTTACTTAGTAATCCTTAGATAACCCTAGATAAAGCTATATAAGGTAACCATTAATTGGGATAACCTTAAGCTTCTATTTACCGCCTTTTATTACAAGCAAAAGTGTCTTATAACTTACTACTTAGACCCCAAACCGAAATCTAGAAAATCCACCAAGATCTACTAGTCTAAAATTTCTACCGACATCCACCCTATACCTAAAAAGTCCACCTAATTCCACCTACCCGAGAATTCCACCAAATTCCACTAATATAAGATTTCCACCAACATCTACTAAGAACCCGGAAATTATACCAGACTATATAAACTAACTCTAACTGCTATACCCCGAACCAAGTAGAAGCTTAAGCTTAATATATAAAAGTACCAGAAGAACTGGTATTTTACTATAAAAAGGATACTTAAAGAACCCAAACCTAAATCTAATACTAACTCCGTACTTAACACTAAGCTTAAACCCAAATAAGAAACTATATAAGAAACTAAGGACAATCCAAACTTGCTTAACACCTTAGATATTTATATAATTAGAGCTACCCTATTAGCATAACTCGCCAAGAAACCTAAATATATAATCTTTACTGTTACAATAGCCAATATTGAAAAGGCCTTAGCACTAAAGAAACATACCAACCCTGTTATAAAAGTACTAGTATGCTACCATAACAACCTAGAAGTATTTTCATGAAAGGAAGCTGATAAGCTAGTAGAACACTAACTATATAACCATAAGATTATACTTAAAGAAGGAAAACAGCTAGGATTTAGACCCTTGTACAAAATATCCTAAAACAAACTCTAAGTATTATAGAAGTACTTAGACGAACACCTAAGTAAAGGATTTATTAGAGCAAGCTCTTTGCCTATAGCTATACCTGTAATCTTTATTAAGAAACCTAGCGGCGGTCTACGCTTCTATATAGACTACTAAGCTCTTAATACTATTACCATTAAGAATCAGTACCCGCTTCCGTTAATTTAAGAGACACTAAACTAATTAAGTAAGGCTCGCTACTATACAAAACTTAACCTTATCTACGCATTTAACCGCCTCTGTATTATAAAAGGAGATAAATGGCTTACCGCATTCCGTACTAGATACGGACTATTTAAATACTTAGTAACGCCATTTGGCCTTACAAATGCCCTAAGTTTATTCCAATACTTTGTAAATAATACCTTATAACCTTACCTAGACGTTTTCTGTACTGCTTATATTGACGACATCCTGGTATATAGCAATAACCTAGTTAAACACAAGAAACACGTTAACCTTATCTTAAAAGCCCTACGTGGAGCTAGACTATAATTAAATATAGATAAATGCAAGTTCTATAAAATAGAAGTTCTATACCTTAGACTTATTATCTCTATAAACGGTATATAAATGGACCCAAAGAAGATTAAAGTAATTGTAAACTAGCAAGAACCCAAGAACGTTAAGGACGTAAAAGCCTTTATAGGATTTGCTAATTTCTATTAACAGTTTATTAATAACTTCTCCGCCCTAGTTTTACCTCTTATGGCTTTAACCTAAAAGGATAAAGCCTTTATCTTCAACAAGGAATGTAAGAAGGCCTTTGCCTATCTAAAAGTTATATTCACTACTATACCCGTACTCTAATACTTTAACCCGAACTAAAAGAGTGATATAAAAGCTAATATATCTAATTACGTCACTAGAGGCATTCTATCTCAGTATAATAAAGAAGGGGTACTATACCCTATAGTATACTTCTTAAAACGACTAAGTCTAGCTGAATATAACTACAAGATCTACAATAAAGAATTATTAGCCATTATTAGATGTTTTAAATAATAGCAACCTAAACTAGAAGGCGCTGGATTTCTAATTAAGGTCCTTAGCGACTATAAGAATCTATAGTACTTCATAACCATAAAATAGCTAAGTCATTATTAAGCCCACTAGTTAAAATATCTGTCTCGTTTCCAATTCTTAATCACGTACCGCCTAGGCGTTTAAGGTTAAAAACCTAATGCCCTAACTCAACGTTTACAAGATATAATAGTATAGGAAGAAGCGCGCGCCTACCGCAATTAAACCCTACTTTATCCCAAATTATTTAATCCCCTGGCTAAAGACCTTATAGTATACGTCCTTAAAATAACTAATTAATTGATTAAATAGATTATAATTAATAAATACCTAAACAACGAGTTTATCTAAGAGACACTTAAGCTAATTTAAGATGGCATTAGACGCTCTAAAAAGATCTCTCTAAGTAAATATAAAGTTCGCGGAGACCGCTTATACTACCGGAACTGCCTAGTTGTCCCTAATCACGATAAGCTTAAGCTTAAGCTCCTTAAACACGTATATGACCTACTAGTAGCCAGCCACCCAGGCCAAGGAAAAACCCTAGAACTACTCTAACGGGAGTACTACTAGCCAAACATATATAATATAACATAAAGGTATGTCTCTAGCTGCTATACCTGCCAACGAGCCAAAGCTTTATATAAGACGTATAATGGCTTTCTAAAGCCACTGCCTATTCCGGACTGAAGATGGAAGGATATCTTAATTAACTTTGTTGTTAATCTCCCCAAAAGTAAAGGCTGCACAAATATTATAGTAGTTATAGACTAACTATTTAAGATAAGACACTTAATCGCCTGCCCTAATATATTAGCACCTGCCGTTGCCCGACTGTTCCTAGATTATGTATAGAAACTCCACGGACTCCCCAAAACAATTATCTCTAATAGAGGCCACTAGTTCGTCTTAGTGTTCTAGAAAGAACTAACTACCTAACTCTACATTAAAGCACTATTGTCTACGGCATATTACCCGGAAACGGATGGTTAAACGGAACGTGCAAATGCTATAATGGAATAGTATATTTGGATATACACGTCGTATCTGCAGGACGACTAGATGGACTGGCTTATATTTGCTAAGTTTACCGCAAATAACTCCGTCTTAGAAACCACAAAGGTCTCCCTATTCCTGGCTAATTACGGCCAGCACCTATAAATGGGTTTTGAACCCTTTAGTAATATTCCTTGTCTAGCTTATTAGGCCTTATAAGTTACAGAAGTAAACGAATTCGTAAAGAAGATAGAAGAACTATAGGAGTTCCTTGCTAACAAAATAATATAGGCCCAGTCTGTCTATAAAGCCGCAGTAAATAAGAACCGAACCCTAGCACTAGCTTACTAAATTGGTGACTTTGTCTGGCTAGACGTAAGAAATCTGAACACGAAATGACCTACTAAGAAACTTAATTAGAAGAACGCCGGCCCTTATAAGGTTGAAAAAGTTGTCTCTTCTTATGCCTACTAACTAAAGCTCCCTGATACGGTTAAAATCCACCCCGTATTCTATACGTTAGTCCTCCATCCTGCTGCCCCTATATTAGACGCCCTGCCTGGACAGATCTAGGACCCTCCCCCACTAGTTAAGGTAGATAGTGAGGATGAGTATTTTATTAAAAGAATTAACAATATTAAGTACGATAAATGGAAACGCTAGTATATGTACCTTATGAAGTGGAGAGGCTTTACTAAACCCTTATGGGAACCTATTGACTCCGTAGGACTTATATAAGCCGTAGAAGACTTTCACAAACTCTACCCAGAACTACCATAGCCCCATCTCGCAGAAGCTTGAGTTTAAAGGGGGGGTACTGTTATAGGACACCTCTGTAACACCTTATATACGTCCACCTATTTCCACCGTCTTGACCTCTATGTTAACGACTCAGTTAATTAAGATATATGACGGCAATCTAAGGCAATTTGCCATCACGTAACGGCAATCTACGGCAATTTGCCGTCCTCTACTATATTCCACCACATTCCGCCAAGATCCGCTAGGACTATAACCCAAAGCCTATTCCGCCCTATGTACGTGTTAACCAAGCAACTAAGTTAACGATATGTATCCCTTTCCTCCCGTTTCCTTACCTTCTTTCCTTACGCAAAGTCTTAACTTTATTACACAGTTTATATATATAGCTTAATAATATCTACTTCGCTATATATTATTATCGCTTGTGCTCACTCCGTGACAATCTATTTTATCTAATATATACCTTTTAGGAGAGCCTGTTACACTACAAGAGCCTATACCCTTCTATAATAGGACTTTTAATTTTACTATAATTGTGCCTTATATACTCTACTAGCTAGAAAAAAAAATTTAATAATTTTTTTTTTAAAAATAGCCAATTAACTCTATTTTATTACACGGCTTAATATTGGCATTTTAATTAAAGATTTAGGTTATTAATTTTTTAATTACGTATATAAAGGCATAAATCTTTAAAGGCCCTATTTAAGTATCTAATGAATAAGCAATATCTCCTATATTGAAGTCAATTGCTATTAATATTGGCGCGTAAATTATTTTGGCAGCTTACCATTTAATTAATCGCCTAAAATCCACAAAGGGACACCGTATACGAGCATAGTTTATTGCGTGGACTTATAAACACTAGGTTTAAAATCTGCGATAACTATTTATAAGTTCTGCTTATCTTGGTCTATATTAATTAACTGTTTATAAAGAAAATAGTTTGACAAATTGGTGATTTGATTTTGACGATATGGCCGAGTCTAGGGGGTAACCGAGTTCTGGAGGTCCGGGCTTAATAGTAGTAGTTAAAGAGAAGAGTTTACTAGCTTAAAGTTTCTAAAGTTTAAAGGAAGAGCTTTCTTTTATACTATAGATTCCTTATTAAGACTTAAATAATACTAATATAACTTATTAATAAACTACTATAGGTTAGATTGAGATAACGCAAGATCCGGAAGGAAAGACCATAATTAGATAGCTTGTTAAGCCTTACCGCTTTTTAGACTTTATAATAGAGTCCTAATAACGTCGTAGCTTTATCTATAAGCAAAGCCTAGAGATAAGGGCCTTATATAATATAAAGGAAGTAATAGAAAGGCAACTGGACTAGATTAGGAAGAGTTATACAGAGGTAAATAAGTTATTATAGCCAAATAATAGGAGGAAGTTCGGAGATATTCTATAATACTATGTTAAGTATCACTAACTCCTTATAAACGCAATTGGCTTTCAGGGGAAAGCCAGGCTTAGTAGAGGAGGATGTGGTTCTTTTCACGTAATTTTCCAATCATGTATAGTGTATTCTTAGCACAAAAACTTTTATAGCAACGGAGCCCATAGATAGATCAATCAACCAACGCTTAGTATCAGAGGCTTGGCTCAATATTCAGTATTCAATAAAATGTCAATATAAGTTGACGGTTCAATACCAATATCAATACGCCCTCATATTGATATTGAATACCGATTACCTCACTGTGTATCAGTGCGGTTACCACTGAAGAGCCACCATCTATTCACAGATTGAGCTACAACGTGTAGACGAACTCTGTATTCTCCTTGTCGGTAAGATCAAGCCACCTGCCAGGCCGTCAGCTGGCTCACATGGAATTCAAAGTAGTGGATTATTTACTCTTGGTTCTGCATTTTTTCGTAGTTAGGACTGGCTTTGAGCTGGGCTTTCTGGTTGTTTTGATTTTTGCAGTACCACCAGATTACGATCAAGTCGACCAGACACGCACTCCAACACACTAGCATGATAATTTCGCCATGGAGGAAATTGCTGCCGCGTATGGTTTGAGGCCCTACATACAAGTTAGCCGGTGAAGGAGCGCGCTCCGAGAGACACGTATGATGAAGTCGATAGCTAGTCTTTAGTCGGTTGAACCTAATCAATTGCTTCGTACTTACCAATGATGTTTCCAACGCAATAGGCAATTAGGAGAAGAGCAGCGACCGTTGTTTTCTTTGTATAACCTGCAACGTTCGACGCGATTAGTGATAATACCGCAACAAATCCTGTACTGGCCGATCCCGTAAAGTAAGCACCCGCCAATCGGCCCCTTTGGTGGCTGTCGGGTACCGCAATCATGATGATCGCACCGATCATTGAAAGCACCACGCCGTAGGAGCTTATAAGGATGCGTTGGCCGTATCGGTCGCCGAGATAGCTACTGGAAACCAAAGTCAAAATCTGGATAGCCCCATTGGGAGTACCGTAGAGTAGACTCTCGGTAGGGGTATATCCGAAAGACCTAATAATATTCAGCGCCCGGGGATTGGAGGAGTGACCCTTTTAAGCTTACTTTATTAACAGCGAGAAGAAGTTCGTTGTAATGCCTTGAATTTTTTTTAGCATCCGTTTGACCACTTTTCAAGAATAGACTCACCATTGGGTATTGTCGCCATCAGGGCATAAAAGACGAATGCCCACGTCAAGGGGTCCAGGAGCGCTTCCTTTAGCTGATATATCTTGAAAGTCCTGTTGCCAATTCCCTGCTGATTGATCCGAATCCGCTCTATTGCGAGGAGCCTATCCTTTTTGCTAAGCCACCGTGCGTTAAGCTGATTATCAGGAATAATCCAAAGAAAAATCACCCCAATAACTACTGTGACGAGTCCAGTCACAAGAAATAGGACCTTCCAAGCAACAATTCCTTCCTTCTTGTTCTCAAAGCCACGAGCAATGCCATAAGCCAAGAGCCCACCACATATACCGGCAACCCCATTGAAACTGGACCATATACCGATGCGTGTCCCTTGCTCTTTTTTGGTATACCACTGAGAGGTAAAGAGGGCGAACCCAGGGGTGACGGCTGCTTCGAAAAGTCCCAGAAAGAACCTTACAGCCATGGCCTGGCTGAAATTCTGAACAGCGGCAAAGCAAGAGAGCATGATACCCCACAAAATAATGTTGAGTGCCGAGTATTTACCAAGAGGCAGATGCTGAAGTAGTCTGTTCGTAGGATATTCCCAGGCAAGCTAGCGAACATTAATACTAGAAACGCTTGCGGGACAGTGCTAGCATACGTAGCCGAAATAAAAGATGCTGGATTAGGAATTAGCCAATTTGCGATCCCTGGAAGTATCAGTTGATCTTGCCTTCCAAGCCAGCCATATTCGCTCCCGGAAAGTTCAACGCCGCCTTTACTAGCTGGTTTAGTGATCCCCATTACAGCGGCATAACCTAACGTTGTTTTGTCTAAGAAGTTGAGCGCATAGACGAGACAGAGAAGCTGGACTAGGATCAGAATTCCCGTATATACTTTCAATGAACCAAGGGAGCTGAGACTAAAGGTTGTCTAACCGGCATCAAGTGGATATCGATTTTTTTCAGCAGTCTTCTATTAGTAACCTGATCAATCTCGAGATGGCCTTGGTCGTGATTCTCAAGGGCGGCAAAGGCCTCATCTGCGTCTTTCGAAAGTGTGATGGCCCTGTTCTCGTTTGGTGCCGCCATTTCACTTGCTCGGCTTGAGATCGGCTTCGGTTGTATGCACTAATGAGACAAGAAGAAATTTCTATACGCGGAACTCCCAGTGATATCTTTTGTTGACCGCTAATAGACTGTTTTTTTGAGGAAAATGAGGATCGTCGAGCCACCTACTGCACGCAGCTGGCGACAGATTTACATCTTATACGGTAGGCGGATCGGCGGTAGAGCCCACCCGGCGGGTGAACCGTACCACCAATCTACCCGCCTGGCAGAGTGGTGCAAGCCCCGTACAGGAAGGAGGTAGGGGAAGACAGGGGTAAAATCAAGCGCCTTGCCCACTCGGGTAGGTGTCGTAGCAGGTGGATTGCCAAAAAAAAAGGGTCGTATTGGCTCGCCAATTAGGACAATGTATAGCCACAAATTTCGGTCGACACATCCCCCAGGGGACTAGTAGCTGGATAGCAGCTAGTAGTTCCTAAAAAATTTCTACGTTATATTAATAATCGCTTTCTCTTCTTAGGCGCCTTACTGTTCTGGTTATCTGACCGGGTCTAGTCCTAGTGTCAAGGAGTGAGTACAAGCGACGATAATATGTAGCAAAGTAGATATTATTAAGCTACGTACATGAACTGTGTGAAGTCAAGACGTTGCGTAAGGAAAGAAGGTAAGAAAACAGGGAGAAAGGGTATATATCGTTAACTTGGTTGCTTGGATAACACGTACACGGAGCAAAATAGGACTCGGGTAGTGGTCCTGGCAGAACTTGGCAGGATTCGGTGGACTTGGCAGAATATGGCAGAATGCCGTAGATTGCCATTAGATTGCCGTTAGATTGCCATCAGATTGCCATTAGATTGCCGTCAGATTGCCGTCTCGCAGTCAGTCTCTAATTGCTGAGTTGGTGGAAATAGGTGGACGTGTGCAAGGTGTCACGATGGTGTCCCGTGACACCTAGATCTAGTTCCCTGTCACGATGACGGAGTATCACATGCGAACGCTAGATAAACAAGCATCAGATTCGAAGAATTGATAGCTACATACGGCTGTCGTAAGGTCGACAGGAATGTGGCTGCGGCTGAATCTTTACCTCAGCAAGCTCAGACCATAGAATCAATTAGCGGATATCGCTAACTTTTTTGTCAAAAAGTTAATTCTATGGTCTAAGAGACTTTTCTAGCGTTTCTTAAGCGATCCGACTTTGTTTGTATATAGAGCAGTTACCTTTTTTAACGAAATTAATCTACACCCCCACAGCAGCTATTATCTCAGAAATACCGTTAAATTAATCCGCGGAAGCAGCTCTATAATTAATAAATATATCTACCTTATTAGCCCCCGCGATGTTAAGCAGAAAGCGCCGCTAAATAGGTAATATGTTAATAATTAAATCGCCTATTCCCACTATAAACATAACATTAGTTAACCAGCGGACGCCTATCCAAACACCAACTGGGGCATCCGCTAAGCGGATATTAAAGGAAGAGAAGGTTGGAATTATTCTAAAGCATTTATAGGAGTGGCAATGGTCCTTTAGTAACCTTTCTTTGGCGTAGCTACAGCTTAGTGTTAATAAAAGACAAGGCGTAAGAAATGACAAGGCGCAAAAAAAGAAGAAGGAAAAAAAGAAGAAGGTAAAGGGGCTTATTACTACCCTTCTAGGGGATAAAGAAATCCGTAATGCGATTATGGAGATTACGGATATCTATTCAGAACTAATTAATACGGTCATAAATATCCTCCATAAAGAGCTTTGTGATCTTTAGCAGAAGACGGTTATTTTTAGCCCATAGAAGTCAGATCTAGAGTTTAAAGACATTCAACTCTTATAGGGCTATAAGGCAATTAGCTAATATGCCCCTCTACTCCGCCAACTAATAGAAGGATTATCAGCACAATTAAGAACCAAAAAATCGCGAAATCCGTACTTAGGGCGGGTTGTTCTTCTTACGTCTATCCTTTTATTAGGCCGCGCTCGAAGCTCCACCAACTATTTTACTTGGCTTCTTGGTCTTCATCTTTAAGGTATAGGTATAAAGCGTTAGGTTCTATCACTACTTTATAGACTAGGGCTTATTAACGGATATACAGCGCTTAACTACTAAAAGATGGAATTGGCCGAACGCTTTAAGGAAGGTTACAATACTAGCGGTAAATATACTGGCACTAACGTTGTCAAAGACTCACCTCCAATTAATATCCGCTCTTAATAATATCTATATTATATACAACAATTTTGACTACCTTAAGCGAACGCGACATTAGTTAATTGGAGACACTAGTATTTTCCATTTCTATACTACTAGAAAGCTTGTCCGTGGATCTTATATTCCCCCTAGTAGCCTTCTTTAAAGTATACTGCATGACCGAGTGCAGCTTCGGATTAAGGATATTGCTAAGGCGCCAGGTAATATATATAATAGCGTTTAAAATCAAATATCTATTTTTTTAATTGCAGATGCTCTCCAAAGCACATATTCGGCTGCTATAAATAGTATTTTCAAATCCAACACCGAACTTGAATATCCGCGTATGCCCGAGATTAATATTCTGCCATCTATAAAGACAACCTATATAAACCTGGGCCCTATTATAGAAAGCGAGGCTTCTATAAATGGCAACTACCGCGTACTTAAGACGATCTTCCTAAAGCAACTACAGCTTAATCGCGATAACGATTTCCAGGACCGATTATATCTGGCATACAGTAATTAGAAAACCGCAAAGCTTATCTATACCTATAAGCGGGAGCGGGCGGAGGCTGCGCTCTTATATAATAGCTACCGTTGGGTACTACCTGTTCCAGGTCTTTAGCACCTCCGGTTAAACTTCCTATATACAATTATAAGGACTTTCTTTAGTGGTAAGCAATATGCGCAGCAGTACTCTACACTCTACACTTATATAAATCACCTTGGGCGACGAAATATTCCTATAGAGCGCCCTCCTTTTTACCATCTTAAGGAGCTGGTACTGCATAGTTTTAATACCCGTATTATTGCGCTCTTCTTAACATATATCCGCGATAGGCTTAACATCCACAAAGAAGGTACAGTTAAAAGATATATTAGATCCTTAACGCCTGAGCAGTTTCTACAGCATATTAAGGATATCCGCGCAGCGGGTTTTAGCTCTAAAGTTAGCCGTAAGGCTAATAAATTGGTTCCTCCACAGACCTCCGCCCGCAGAGGTTCTTAGATTATAGATTAATTGCTTATAGAACCCAGCTCCGCTACTATAAGCCAGCCTGCTTGGATTATTAACGTGGAGTTCTTTAATTATATTTAGTATCTACAGGTGGTTAAAATATATAAAGTGTTAAAATACGCTATTAAGCATACGGATATCGGCCTTCTAAAGCGTGCAATTACCCGCCTTTACCTTTACTTTACTAGATTAAGGAGTAATAACTATATATCTAAAATAATGTACTTCTAAAGGTTAATTACAACGGAGGCGTGTAATCCAGTACTTTAACGGGCCATACTTGTAAACAGGCTAATTAATAATCGCGGAGAGCTAAATAGCCTTTTTAAAGCTAATCAACTTAATAAACTACTAAATCTTTAGCTAAAGGAGTTACTCTAATTACGTGGAAACTCGACCTTTAGAGTAAACTCTCTATTTAGGTAGAGTGTTCTTACTATAAGCTATACCGGACCTCTTTATGCTGAGTTTAAGGATACATTTGGTGAGCGGACAATATCTAATTATATAATTAAGTCTCCTGCGGTTAATATCCAGTCCCTTATGGATATAATTGCTAAGGATTTAATTATACGTCAGCGTATACAGGACGTTAGGTTTAAAGCACCTGCTATTCTTTAACTTAGATTAGAGCGGCTCTTACAGGGCGGCATTACTAATTTTAATATACAGATGTCTTATATTAGCGGTTTACTGTACAACCCTTATGAGGACGGATTTAATGAGGCTATAGATAATATGCTAGAGGACTTTTAAATGCTTAGGCTTATAGTACGTTTCTGTCTTAATATATTAATTAAGTTCTTTTTATTAATATTAACTCTAGCCAGCGTATAATCTTCTTGGTACGTAGTATATAACATAGCAGTAAGCTGTTTTGTAGTGTGGATATATAAATATCTTTATCTTAGCTTGTGCAGATATTATAATATTAATTAAGTAGAAGTTCTGAACATTTCAGAGAAAGTGGAAACGGAAGAAGCGAGGAGCGAAGGAGAGGCAAAGGACCCCCGCCGGGGGTCCGCCACTTGACCATTATACAGTACAACTGCGGCAATACGAACCACCGTCTAGCAAGGCCCCTACTAGACAGTCTAGACCCAGAGAAACACCATATTCTTGCTATACAAGAGCCGTATTACAATACCTACACATAATCAACATACTGCCCCCAAGGATTCCAGCTCCTGTATAAACCAAAAGCAGCTACACGCGTATGCTTTATGATTAGCAAAAATATCAGCCTTGCCTTATAGTCATAGCAGGCAGTTAACCCAGATATTACAGTTATAACCATCCAGATATATAGGGGACTAGTACAAATTATTAATATCTATAACCCTAGGGTCGAAGGGGTAGCACAAATAGAGAATATTATATCTGTAATAAGCTTGCTAGAAACTAAATACACAGAGTCCATTTTACTAGGAGACATAAACCTCCACCACCCACGGTAGGGGGGCATTTATGTTGCTGCCAATTAATAGGCAGAGTGCCTACTAAGAGCTATAGACAACGGGGGCCTTAAGCTAGCTACCCCCCTAGGTGCAATTACATGGCAACGGGGCACCGCTAAAAGTACAATTAACCTCATAATTATGGACAAAAACCTATACCAGAGACTCAAAAGGTGCTCCCCTAAAGAAGAATGGGCACTTACCTCAGACTATATCCCTATCCAGATATAACTAGATCTGGACATTAAGGCGCAACCAAATAGCAAAAGATACGCAACAAGGAAGCTTAACATAGATAGCTTCCTTAATATAATTAAACAATAACTCTAAGACCTAGAAGAAATCCACCCAATACCAAACAAGCGAGGCTTATTAGCTACCCCCAAGGAAATTAATTAAAGACTAGAAAGGATCTAGGCAGCAATTAAAAGCGGGCTAAAAGAGCACTGCCCGATTTTAAAACTAGGCCCCTACGCGCGACACGCATGGTCCGCACAGTGCGCGGCCCTTATAGCCGGCCAACAACGAGCAAGGAGGAAATACACAAGCAGCCATAATTCTAAGGATAAGAGACAATATAAAGACATAAAAAACCAGCTAAAGAATACCCTAAGAAAAGAAGCAAGGAATAACTGGAGATAGTTTATAAATAAATACACTACTAACCCGAGTCTCCCCTATAACAAGGGCCTTTGGACCATAGCGAAATGGGTAAAGAAAAAGGTGGGATGCTTAGTAGAAGATCTATACCTACTACCCCTATAAAGAGCAGGCGAACTATAGGCCACAAGCAACAATAATAAGAAGGTAAAGATCCTTATAGAAAGATTTTTCCCTTAACCAGCTCTAGTAGACCTTAGCGATATTATTAGTAAAACACTAGTGACTTGCCTAAGGGTTAATAGCGACATAACAACTAAAGAAATAGCTAGAACTATTAGCCGCCTCTTAAACAACACAGCACTAGGACTAGATAGGATCCTAAACAAAGCCCTAAAGACCTATAGACCACTTATAGCACCTTGGCTTGCAGACGTAGCCAAAGCATGCTTTGCAATAGGCTACTACCCGCGACTTAAAAGATCTATAACGACGGTCGTCTTACGAAAAGAAGGTAAAGTAGACTACTTAATCCCAGGAAGCTACCGCCCTATTGCCTTAGAAAACACCCTAAGCAAGATCTTAGAAAAGGTTATAGCGGACCGCATAGCAGATATAGCAGAGGAACACGCCCTACTACTATAAAGCTAAATGGGGGCAAGAAAGAATCGCTTAACGCTATTAGCACTTATACTACTCGCTACTACTATTAAAACTGCATGGGCTATGCGAAAGGACTTTATAGTATTAATATTTAGCCTAGATATTAGCGGCGCCTATAACAATGTACCCTATAAGCGTCTCCTATACATCCTTAAGGCAAAGGGCTTCCTAGAATAGATTATTTAATTTATTTAAGGATTTACAGGCCAGAAAGAAATATTATTGGTCTTTAGCGGATACCAGAGCCCCCCTATTATAGTCGCAACAGGAATACCATAAGGATTACCTCTATCGCCTATACTCTTCCTCTTCTTTGTAAGTAACCTGCTTGACACCTTTAAGGAAGGGGCGACCTAGGGGATAGGCTTTGTTAATAATATAAACCTAATTATATATGGGCCAACAGCCGCAGAGAACTGTAGGATACTAGAGAAAGCCTATAATACCTATATAGAATGGGCAAGATGATATAGAGTCCAATTCTCACTAGAGAAATACCAGCTAATCTATTTTATAAGAAAATGTAACTAATCTATAGATCTTTAGCATACAATCTATATCTAAGGCTTTGGGGGTCAACCGGTTTAAGGCCTAAGGGTATTAGAAGTATGGGTAGACAGCAAGCTCTAATAAAGCGCACATACGGCGCAAGCGGCCCGTAAGGGCCAAGTATAGTATATCGCCATGTCCAGGATTGTTAATTCTACATAGGGTCCATGCTTCTAGAGGTTACGCCTACTATATATAGCAGTTGTCCGGCTAACCATGACGTATAGATCTAGTATTTGGGCCACTAGAGAAACTAAGAAAGGCCCCCCTAAATTACTCCTTAAACTACTCCAAAAGGTCCAAATAGCCTGCCTTAGGAGTATAATAGGCGGGTATAAGCGAACGGCCATAGCACTGCTTAAGAAGGAAGCCAATATTCCCCCCCTATAACTATATATTGAAGCCGATGTAATGCAAAGGGTGTAAAAGAAACGTAACTCTAACGTTATAAAGTATATCAAGACACGCCTAAATAAACTATAGAGGGACCCTAGGGTGCCCTATAGGAGAAGAAACCAACAACCCCAAAGTAGGGAAGATATATTAGGAAAATAGGTAGAGAAAGTAGAAGAAGAATAGTACGGCGCTAGGGCCCAGGCCTATATAAAGGGGGAAGGGAGACGCGCAAAAGGCCAGCAAAGACAACAGTAAGGGAGAGAAAGGAGCTAAAGTAGAGTATAAAAGAGTACTGGAAAACTATCTACCGCAATACAATACTGGTTAGACCGACGCTGGAGAGACGAATAGGAGTTAAAGGTATAGAGGTAGACTTAGGTAAGGGGAACCCAAGCCGTAGCATGGGTAATACTATAGGGGGTAAATACCCAAGGGCTCCAAGAGGGCCTAACAAAGGTAGAAAATACAATGGCAACACTCTTAAGGATAGGAATAATAGGACTAAAAGATTGGCTTTACTGGGTAGGTGTCCTAGTAGGTAGCCCAAGGTATAAATGTGGCTGGCTAAGACAGACACCAAAACATGTAATACTGTTATGCCCCTTACGCACTGGCTAAGAAGCAATGCTCTCAGCAGCTGGCATAGAAAACTATAATACACTACTCTCAACATAGAAAGGCCTTAAGGCGGCTACCCGGTGGCTTATTGGCCAAAATATGCTAGACCAGTTCCGGGTTGCAAAGGAAATAGCAATAGAAGGCAAAGGGGCGAGTAATAAGCGCCCCCTAATAACTCTACAGGAGTAGAGTATAGTATGTAATACTAGCGCGTCCGTAGGTTTGTTACGGCAGCAGTGGTTCCCAAGGAGGTCAAAAAGTAAGGTAGTAGAGCACCACTGGTGACTCGCAGGCGACTCATAAGCGAGCCCCAAAAGGCGAGGAGACGGATCACGGGGTTTTCTTAAATAGAGTTTTCTCCCCATATGTATATAAGGAGTAGTCCGCGTGGGCCCAACAGGGATCCGAATCGGACGTTAAGCAATGAATAATAATAATATTAATTAAGTATATCTATTAAATATAAGGCAGAGACTTAATTCCTACGTATATAGTAGCAAAAAGGTAAGAGCTACTATTTTATTATTATAAACCAGCAATAATAGCCAACCTATAGCAATAGCTAACTTGTATCTACCCATATTCGATATCCAGTAGCCCAGCATTGCGTATAAGTATAATAATACCACGCCTTAGGAACGCAAGCTTATCCTTTATCTTACTTAAAGAATCTTTAAACTCATTAAACTGGCGATCTATAGCTTAAACATCTTTCGCTATATTAGTTACCCGTTTATAAACTATATTAACGTGTGTAGAAATAGCAATTACTAAATACACCCCAATAAACCTAGTGCCAGTGGAAGCGGCAGTAGTACCTAGCGTGCTAGCAATTAGCGAAAGAGTTAGAGGAGCAGTGGCAGAGCAGGTGCCTCTATAGCCGCGTGTACTACTATAAGTGGGAGTCTTAATGGGGGGGGAGGCCTTAGTAGGGGAGGAGGCGTAGTAGCGCGGGCGGGGATAGTGCGAGAACAAAGCTATACGGATATTAGCAATATCCGTATTATTAACACATAGATATTATACCTTCTTAGTAGGCGTTTCAGCTAGGCTATTAGCAGAAGCTAACCTCGCACGTTTTTTACCCTAAGGTGTAACCGGCTTTAGATTTAGTAAACTTTCCTATACACGTATTAGCTAACAGAATAACAGTATACTATTAGTATGTACCTTTCCGCACGACCTACCACCTACACGATATCTTAAGCACGCACCCCTAAAATAAGGCCTAGAGTCCTTCTTATAAACGCGACATTCGTGGCTATACTTCTTATATAGAGCATATAGCGGGTTGCGCAGCTTACTAAAGCGACCCTTAATATTCTAGACGTGTGTTAATATCCGCTAGCGACTTTCCTTTATATTCTCCCAAACACCAGCTTTTAGAGTGTACCATTTATTTGCTAACAGCACTTGGATAGGAAGGCGCTCGTTTATATTTGTGGTACTGCGGAGATTGTAAGGGCTACGGAGATTGTGAGGGCTACGGAGATTATAAGGGCTGCGAAGATTATAAAAGTCAGCGTTATTAAGATCTTTATCTTTACCGCTATCTAAAGATTCGCTATCTAAAGAAACCTTATAAATATTTAGGTCACTATAAGAGGTAAATTAGTAGATAAGATATTAAAACAGTATAACTAACATATACGATTTAATGGCTATTTTGGCCTTCAGGTTTGTATTAGCAGCCTTTTCAGCCTACTTTTTAAGAAAAGAAGATAACTAAGCCTTATTAAGCCTCCTTTTAGAAGCATTAGGTGGCGGTAGCAGAAAGGCAGATAGCGAAGAAGCGGACAGCAAAGTAGTCCACAGCAAAGATGCAGGTAAAGGAAAGGCAGGCAGCAAAAAGGTATGCAGATTTTTAGCGGATTTCGCTCTATCTATATTTTTATTGTCTACTAAATCCTGCAAAGAGCACTTCGGTACATATTTTCTACAATTATATTAGCTATAGGTATAATTTAGTATTAGAAAGCTTACTCTTTAGAAATAGAGCCTAAAGGCTTAGTAGGAGCAGCTATGGCGTGCTTAATAGCATCCTTGTTTATTTCGTGTATATCAAGCTCCTTAACTGCCTAGCTGCTATTATTCGCATTAACATCGTTTATAGGTGTAAATAAAGGTATTGTAGATAGAAGAATACCAAGGGATAGTGGATAAAACAACAATGATAAAGTTTGCGGTGCGGTGCTGTAAGGTGGAAGGTTAGTAGAGGAAGAAGAGGTGCGGAGGTTAATTAAAGGTAAATATCTACGCTACCTATTTTATTAAATTAGCTCACTAACAAATAATTGCTACTATAGTAACTCACCTTAGTAATCATTAATGGTGTAGATATATAAATATCTTTATCTTAGCTTATACGGATATTATAATATTAATTATATCTATTAAATATAAGGTAGAGACTTGATTCCTATATATATAGTAGTAGAGAGGTAAGAGCTACTATTTTATTACTCTAGACCCGTAATAATAGTTAACCCGTAGTAACAGCTAACCTATAGCAACAGCCAACTGGTATCTACTTAAATTCTATATCTAGCAACCCGGCGTTGTGTATAAGTGCTGTAATACCACGCCTTATAAACGCAAGCCTATCCTTTATCTTACTTAGAGAATCTTTAAGCTTACTTAACCAGCGATCTATAGCCCGAATATCTTTCGCTATCTTAGTTACCTGTTCACGAACTATATTAACGCGTACAGAAACAGCAATTGCTGAATACACCCTAACATTCTCCGTGCTAGTAGGAGCGGCAGTAGTACTAGAAGCAGCACTAGGCGTACTAGGAATTAGTAAAAGAGTAGAAGAAGCAGCAGTAGAATAGGTGCCCCTACGGCTGCGCATATTACTGCAAGTAAGAGTCTTGGGGGAAGGGGAGGTCTCTAGAGGGGAGATAGTGCGGGTATAAAGCTATACGGATATCAGCAATATCCGTATTATTAAGATATAGATATTATACCTTCTTAGTAGGCGTTCCAGCTAGACTACTGGCAGAAGCTAATTGCGCATGTTTTTTGTGCTAAGGTATAACCGGCTCTAGTCTTAGCGAACTATCCTATATGCGTGTTAGCTAATAGAATAATAGTATACTATTAGTATATACCTTTTCGCACAACCTACCATTTAAGCGATATCTTAAGCACATACCTCTAAAATGTGGTGTAGAGTTCTGCTTGTAGACGTGATATTTATAGTCTTGCTTAACGTATAGAGCGTATGGCGGATTACGCAGCATACTAGAGCTGCCCTTAATATTCTAGATGTGGGTATATATCTGCTAGCGAGTTTCCTTTATATTCTCCTAAGCACTAGCCTTTAGGGTATACCATTTATTTGCTAACGGCACTTAAATAGAAAGGCGCTCGTTTATATTAATATCTAATATTATAGCTTGGGCCGTCTGCGTGCTGCGGAGCTTATAAGGGCTGCGGAGATTATAAGAGAATAGAGAAGGGCTTTTAGGAGAGTTAGTATTATTAAGATTATTTTCTTTATTATTATCTAAAATCTCCAACATTTCTGTTAGGTTACTATAAGAGGTAAATTAGTAGACAAGATACTAAAAGAGTATAGCTAATATATACGATTTAAAGGCTATCTTATACTGAAAATTTTGTGTAGCAATTCTATTAGCCTGCCTTTTAAGAGAAGTAAAAGTATGACAAGGATCAAACTCCTTAAAAGTAGTAGGCGACGAATAAACAAGTAGCTTAAAGGCAGGCAGTAAAAAGGTAAGCGGATTTCCGGCGGATTTCGCAATAACCTTATTATAGTGCTCTGCTAGATCCGATAAAGAGTGCTTTGGTATATATTTCCTAAAATTATATTAGCTATAGGCATAATTTAGTATTAAAAAGCTTACTCTCTAGGCAGAGATTCTAAAAGATTAGTAAAAGAAAGAGCGTCCTTAAAAGTGTTCTTAATTATTTTATTGTTAACGTTATATGTATTAAGTTCCTTAACTAAATAGCTGTTGGACGTATTTAGAGGTATAAAAGAAGGTATTATAGATAGTAGTATGCTAATAGACAGTAGATGAAACAACAATGATAAAGTTTACGGTGCGATGTTATAAGGTAGAAGTGTGGAGGTTAATTAAGGTAAATATCCGCGCTATAGATTTTATCAAATTAGCTTACTAACAAATAATTACTGTTATAGTGACTTACCTTAGTAAATATTAACTACCTCTTATACGCTTATTTATAACGCGCAAATCCTTTATAGTTAAGTTACTACTAATTAAAGTAAGTAGGCGCCGTCTAGTTGACTTACAAAGTGACATTAATATAGAATTACCGCTTAATTGAGGTGCTGGAGAAGGGTTGTGAGCGGATATTAGGTTTACTTAGTAAGCGGATTTCTTACTTTTAAAGTGCGTAGACACGTCCTTTTGTTTTCTCTTATTATAAGGTGGATCTGATATTAGCTAAGAGGCTTAAGGTATAGTAGCCTAAAAAGAACAGATAATATCTAGTTAAGAGGATTGTAAGACACTTAAACTAAATAGCTAATATAATATAGGTTCTATGGGTTTTAGGAGCTTTTGGTATAAACCCTAGTATCTCTCTAGATAAGAAGCTAATAGACTATTTAGATATGTATGCGGAGATCGATACTTAACACCTAGATATTAATTAGAGCTCTATACTAGTCTTAATTAAGTCGACAAATAAATAGAATACTAAGGAATATTAAATACTAACCTACTAAAGCTGCGTTATATCTAAAGCTGAGGGCGGAGATTAAGCACTAGGCTATAGGTTCTAAGCTACGCCTAGTTTAGAGAGCGGAGATTAAACATTAGACTGTAAATTCTGAGCCGCACCTAATTTAGAAGGTGGGGATCGAGAATTAGCATACAAATTCTAAACTGCGCCCAGTTTAGAGGGCGGAGATTAAGTATTAGCCTATAAACCCCAAGCCTTAGAGTTTCCTAGGAGTGGAGATTTAGTATCGCAACTTAAATTCTAAGCCTTAGGATTCTCTAGGAGCAGAAATCTAATACTACGTTATAAATTCTGAATTTCCGGATTTCCTACTACCTGGGAACTGGTGCTACGGTGCGGATCTTGAACTTTGGAAATTTTCGTAATTGGAGATCTAGTGCTATGTTGCGAATATTAAACCTTGGGCTTATCTAAAAGTTAAGACTTAGTGTTGCACTATAAGCTCTGATACTTAGACTGCCCTAAGGATTTAGATTCGATGCTGCGCTATAAGCTTTAATATCCGGATTACTTTAAGGGCTAAGACCTAATACTACACTGTAAGCTTTAATATCCAGATTATTTTAAGGGTTAAGATGCGGAGCTGCCTTATAAGCTATAATACCTAGCCTACCCTAGAGACTGGTTTCTAATGCTATAGTATAGACTCGGATATCTGGGAGCTATAGGGAGTTAATGTTTATTATTATAGTATAGACCCTAATATCCAAGAGGCCGATACTCGATACCTAACAACAACTGACGCTAATTATTGCCCTAGGGCTGTTAATACCTGGCCTAACTTTAGATATCCGCCCTATATTAAAAACTAGACCTAACCGTTGCGTTGCCAGGACTAATATCTGTTATAGGGTGTTAGTGTACTTGGCCTAGAGGTGTTCTACTAGCTAAAGTTTAAGCTGGCTAGCTACGCGTTTCTACTAGATGTAGGCTAAGAAGGTAATAGTATTGGCTGCCCTATATATAGATTTTCGGTGGATATCAATTAAGGTAGCTAAGCTACTTATATTTGCGGACGTTAAGCTACTAATACTATACGCCTCTCCGCTACCCTAAACCGTGGTAATATCCACTCTATACTATCTTTTAATTTACTTGCTAATGCTAATAGCTAGCTCTTTGCTTAATTTGCCTTTTCTACCTCCGCTTAAATAAAGGCAATAAACTTATCTAGATTATTACTAAGCTAATTACAATTCTAATTAGGTAGGTTTTTCTTAAGTGCCTTATAGCTAGTTATATACTAGGCGTAGCTACAAAGGGCGGCAATTTGCTTATTGGATATAATATAGCTTAAGGTTGGATTCCAAATAGCATGCTAATATTTCTTCTCTATCTAGTTACAGAACCAGTTTTTTATGCTTATAGTAAAGGCCTTTTATTGTATCTTCCTTGGAATCCCCTTTATATGCGGCTTATGGGTATCAAACTCTTTAAAAGCCCATAAAGTAGGATTATAGTTAGAGCAATAACCCTAGCCACTAGTGGACGGAGACTGTTCCTTATAGTTCTCTAATATAATCTTTTATAAGCAGCCCTTTTTCTTATTCACAAGAGTATATATATAATGGGAGAGAGCTGCTCTTTTCTCGGCTTTAGTCTTTGGGCGCTACGCTGGCTTCCCTAGTAGAATATCCGTAGGTAGAACTACGGATATTCCACCCAGACTAAGCTCTCGCCCTATATTAGATGCGGACGGATCAGAATCAGCATTGCTGCATACAGATACTCTTAAAGATATATTGCTAGCAAAATCAGCAGCCCTATCCTCTTATAGTACCTATTACTTAATATAATATTCGCGGCTAAGTTAACTTAGCTGAGATCGGAAGGCTCTAGTATAACTACGATTTTTAGCTGGCCCAGTAATATCCTTATATGGACCTTTATACCAATCCTTAATTAGAAATATCGCCTTACCTATTTAACCACTACTATGAGTACCGCGTCCAAGTCGTTGCCATATTATATTAATGGACTTGTCTTTATGCATGCAATACTGCGCGACATAGTTGATATCAGGAATATCAGCGCCATAGGTAAGCGCGTTAGAGGAGAGCAGAATGCGGATTTCTAAGTTAGGCTTTCTAAACTCCTTATATAGTCTGTCTTTATCCGCAATAGCTAACGATATATAATAAAGCTGAATAGCTCTTCTAGCCTGCGCTTCCTGGTACCTATAATATACCAACTATAAATGAATTAAGTCCCTATAGAGTAATATCATGTCTTTTAAATTAAGAAAGATAATTGTCTTTAGGATCCAGTGGGGAGTTAGCGTATATTGGATTCTCTGCTTAGCGGATATAGCGGTATACGCGTGGTCTGTGATAAAGTATAAGCTCTTAAAGGACTTCTTACTTCCTCGTTTAATGTATTCTCTAATAATTAATAGATCTGGCCGGTTAATTAATATCCGTACTATGTTAATATTATTTCGAAAGCCTACCAACCCTTAAACAATCTTAAACGTTATATTATTAAGCGTTGCAGTATAAGTAAACCAAGGCTTCCGCCCTAATAACGACCGCACTTTCTATAGCTGTGTATACGAACTTCGGAATGAATCCCCCTAATTAGCTATAAGGTGCACTTTATTAATTACTACTAAACCAACATACATACGAAAGGTAGGGTTAGTAAGAGTTTTATAAAACCTTTTACTAACTAACAGCTCTGGTGATATTAAAATATAAGTGTATACTCCAATACGGATTTCCTATAAAAGATATACGGATATTGTCTTGGCGTATATATAAACCGGCCTTATTCTAGGAAGCTCCTCAATTTTTGCCTTCTGCTCTATACTAATCGCATTAAGTAGTAAGATAATAATCACTACTAAGGCCCAAAGAAGATATGGCATTACTTATATTATTATACTCTTACCAAATAAGGTTCTTATAATAAGTATTATATCTTTTTTCTTAAATAGTAGCCACTTGTCACGGCTAGCTTTCCATAGGAGCGATCCGATAGATCAAGCAACAATAAGGGGCTATATTATGAATAGACTAAGGTAAGGGCTCAAAGAAAGGGGCGCGGTAGACGACTATGTACATGTTCGGTCGTCGGGGCAATATTAGGGCAACGTTGGGGCAACGTTGATCCGTGACCGACGACGCCTTGATAATAGCTATGTAGACAAACCGTCACATCACCCCCCTTTAAGCCAGGAGGATCGCCCTCAATCCTCATAGTCAGGCTCTTCTTGTCCGTCTTGCCCTTCCGTCCTTCTCTGCTTTATTATCTTCCTCCAAGGGCTCTAGATCTACGTCCTTGTAATACACCTCTAGCCATTACAGCAGCCGTACGGGTGGTCCGGCATCATGGGGTCTCTTATCGTGGAACGTCTTAATCTTATAGGGGGCGCCAATAAAGCCATCTGCGTTATACCAGGTGTTGTCTAGGTCGTGGCCTACCCAGTTAACCTTATACTATAGCCTTCCGTGGTAGGTTCTACTAGCAAGGATCTTATTAATCTCGTACTCCGGCTCGCTATTAATTAGAACTGGCTCCTCTGGCTCCCTATTTTAGCCCAGCAGGGGGTTATCTAGGTCCTTTCGTAGTCGATCGGCATGGAAGACGTTTAACATCTTCATATTTAGGGGTAGGTTGATAATGTATAAGTGTCCTTTTATGCCTAGAATCTTATAGGACCCTATAAGCTATCTATCTAGCTTGATACTTGGTCGGTTGGTAGCCCAGCCCTTCCTAGTAACGTATACTCGATTACCTACTCCGAAGTCTGGTTCGCGACGGTGCCTATTAGCTTGCCTTGTCTGCCACTCTTAGGCCTTTACTAGGTTGTCTCTTGCCCATTTAACTACGTCTTAGGTCCTATATGCAAAAGCCTAAGCTTCTTGTCGTGTCAGCTTCTTATAAGGTATTAAGGTTGCTTATATACATTCCTCCTAGTCAAAGTAAAGCCTTAGCTTAAATCCTAGCTCTAGCTCATATGGTGCAAAGCCAGTAGATTTATGCGGTAAGATTACCTATGTAAAGTCTATATAGGGGAGGAGCTCTGACTAATTATCCTAGTAGTGGTTAATAAAGGGCCTTAAGCGTTGGTTAATATACTGGTTTAGTACCTCTGTATTACTATTAGTTTATAGGTGACCAGATATAGAGAGCTTTTACTTAACACCGGTTAGTTTACATAGCTCGTCTATAAAGGCTGAGATAAATTGGGGTCCTTAATCTAATATAGCCATCTCTGGGAGGCCGTATACGCGCTAGACGTGTTGGTAGTATAGGTTTACTGCGTTAGCTATAGTGGCAGTTTTATAGTAGGGTAGTAAGAAGGCTCTCTTGCCTAGTTAATTAACGACTACAAAGACGTTGTCGAAGCCCTTTTTATCTATTAGGAAGGACTTAAAATCAAAAGAGACGTGCTACCAGCAGCGTTTACCGATTAATAGGGGGTGCAGTAGGCCTAGGGTTTTGTCCTAAGGTATATAGGTCCTCCTATAGGCCCTGCAGTTTCTTACATAGGTATTGCAGTCTGAGGGTAGTCCTGGCCAATAGTATTAGTCTACTATAAGTTTCCTAGTCTTTATCTTACCTAGGTAAGCGGTTACCTGGCAAGAGTGTACCTCTACAATGAGGTAGGTACGGAGGCAGTTAGTATTAGGGACTATTAGCTTGCCAAAGCGGGTTAGTAGCCCTCCTTGGAGTTTCCAGCCCTTCTAGTCTTGCTTAGCTAGCTGATGTAGCCCTACTAGCAACTCGCTAGTTTGATTGGCCTAGAGGACCTAATTAACCAGCTTATACAGTTCCCATTCGCAATTTACTACCACTAGGGGGTCCCTAGAGGTTTCCTCTAGTATAGCAATTATAAGGGCGGGGTTGATTAAGTACATAGTGCGTATAGCTACGTCCTTCTCTTTCTGCGTCTTTAGGTCCTCTTGCTTTCGTAATAGGGTATTAGCCACTATATTTGCCGTACCTGGCCTATAGGTAATCCGCACGTGGAAATTAGCTAGTAGGTCCGCCTAGTAGGCCTGCCATAGATTCAGTAGCCTCTTAGTTATAAAGTACTTAAGGGCTCAATAGTCCATAATTACTATAAAGGGTGTATGCTGGAGGCCAATAAGGTAACCTCGCCATTCCTATAGGCCTTTTATTACTGCTAGCATCTCTTTATCGTGGATCTCATACCGCATCTCTTTAGGGGACATCATCTTTAAGAAGAAGGCTACTGGCTTCTAAGTCCCATCGTCTTGCAGCTGGTTTAGTACCCCAGCTACTACTCCGTCACTTACGTTAGTCTCCACACAGGTGTCTCGGAACGGTAAGTAGTGCTTTATTACACCGCCTAATAGCATAAGGGCTTTAACTTGCTTAAAGGCTTCAAGCTCCTCCTCCCCTAGTAAGTACCACGCTCCCTTCTTCATAAGCTTACTAAGCGGTTATATAACTCAGCCGTAATCCTTCAAGAAGGCCTAGTAGAAGTTACAGAATCCTAGAAAGGATTGCACCCCTTTTATAGAAATAGGGGGCTCCTAATCCTTAATTGTAGCTAGCTTGTTGGTGTCTATAGCGATCCTATTAGTACCTATAATAAAACCTAGGAACTTCGTCTCCGTAATATTAAACTCGCTCTTCTTAATATCCGCCTATAGGCCTGCCTCTCAAAGCCTTTATAGGATCTTTTTAACGTGAACTTCGTGCTCTAGCGGGTTGTCCAAGTAGATAAGGATGTTGTCTATATAGGCTATACAGAAATCGTCCAGGTAGTTAAAAAGGACGTTGTTAATAAATCTCTAAAAGGACGTAGGGCCGTTACACAGTCCAAAGGGTATGACGCGGTACTTATACGATCTGTACCTTGTATAGAAGGTAGTTAACCCCTCTACCTCTTCCTTCAGCCGTATACGGTAGAAAGCCTATCAAACATCTAGCTTAGTAAAGATTTTAGCTCTTAATAGCCTAGTCAACGTCTCCTTAATTAATAGCAGCGGGTAGCGGTCCTTCTTGGTAATTATATTAAGCTTTTAAAAGTTAACGCAGAATTGCCACCTCCCTCCTAGTTTCTTAGCAAATAGAACTGGAGCTACAAAGGGTGTATTACTTGGTACAATAAACCCCTTCTATAGGTACTCCTATAGGTAGACCTTAACAAGCTCTAGCTGCTCTAGCGATATATTATATAGCGGGCTAGGAGCTAGATCGCGGCTATTGCCTTTAAGAATAATATTGTAGTCTACCCCCTCGCGATACAGTGGTAGTGTATCAGATATAGCTTTTGAGAAACAGTTAGCATATTCTTAGTAGGGCTACAGCAGCTTTTCGCAGACAAGCCGGCGAAGTTCTTCCTTATTATTAGGTAGAGCGTCTTATGCCTTCTTATCCTCTATTAGTTGGTCTATTTTGTAAAGGCTGGTATATTCAATTACTACATCCCTACGCTTCGCTCCTTATAGGAAGTTCCTTACCTTAAGTAGCGCAATATCTGCTGCTCTAAACTCCCTAGTAGATAAAGGCCTCCTTGCTCTTAGCTTTAATAGTAAAGCTGGCCTAGGGTGGAGCTGGTCTTCCATTTTCCTAATCATATCTTGGGTATCGATCTTCTAAGTATGCCTATAGTCGTACGGGGTCCGCTTGGCTTGCTTTGGCTTAGCCTATCCCTCCAGCTTAATTTTAGTAGAGGACTTCTTCTCTTAAAGTTCACTAATCGCGACTATATATTTAAGGATGCGTCAGGGGGTAGACTTGGACTCTTAATCTAGTAGTGCATCTCTTTAATCTGTATCTCTCTGGTGATTCTTGTTAATTAGCAGGGGTAGAAGCTCCTTTCTTGGTATAATTACATCCTGCCTACTATGGTAGTTCTTCTTAGTTCGCCATACCAAGACCCAGTATTTGCAATTAATAAGGGCCCTAGTTTTCTTAAACCACCTGCAGCCAATAAGAAGATCGTAGCGGCCTATATCGCAGAATAGGAACCATATAGGGACTTATTAACCGTTTATAACTAGGTTCGCCTTAAAGAGCTATCTAATTATATCTGTCTGCTAATTATTATGGCCAGATATAGCAACTCCTTGTACTTTAATCTTGTAGAGCTTTAGTTACAGTTATTGCTTAATAATTAGCAGTAGCTTATAGTGTATAAAGGCCTCTCTGTCCGCACCGGAGTTGAGTAGGCTTACTATATTAAGAGCCACGCCGCCTAGCGCGATCCTGTATAGCGTTATAAGGGCTGCGCCTCCTAAGATCTCCTTTAGCTGTATAGGCGCTGTATTAATTGCTCCGATCTACTTTAGGTAGGAGACTTCTCCTAGAGCTGCTTATTTTCTAACTCCGCTAAGTTAGTAACTATCTCATACTCTTTACTTTAGTTAATTGCTTTAGCTTCCGTCTTCTTTGGCGCTGTATAGTTATTAGAGTAGTGTCCTTACTTACCACAGTTAAAGTAGGTAACTGGCGCTTTTGTGGCTGGTACTAAAGTCAGAGGCTGCCGGGAAGAGAGGGGACCTTTAGTCTCTTTAGCGCCCCTAGTAGAAGCTCTCTTACTAGCCTAGGCTACTCTATAGTTACTTCGTTCCTTGCCTGTCTGCTTTAGACCTTAGGCGTACTATTAGGCAGTCTTGCAATAGGCCTAGAAGCCACAGTCTTTATCTACCACCTTAACTTCTATTTAGACGCGTAGGCTGTTATAAAGCTTATTATAAAGCTCCTCTTTCTACTAATCTTATGGCATCCTTAAGATATTTACTAGCCGTATAAAGTTAGATTAGAAATCGTTAAAGTCTCCTAGGTATAGCATCTTAAGGCTTTTAAGCTCCTGCTAGGCCTTAATGCGGCGATCTAGGTCTTTAAAGACGTTCTCTAGGAACTTAAGTACTTCTTTACTAGTAAGGTTGCGTTCCGCATTACGCTCTGCCTCTAGATAGGGTAAAAGGTGGTTATAAGCTTTGCCTCCTACACGTATTTTAATATACGCTACTTTTACATCCTCTTTCTAATCTGGGTTGTCTTAATAAAACTAGTCTGCATTAGATCAAAGCTTGTTTCATACATAGCCGCTCTAGGTATAATAGGTAGGCTCTTTCCTATCTATCAGCATAGGTGGGTCTAGAAACTTTACCATATATCCTAAGCCCGTAACACTGCTTGTCTAAAAGAGTGGTGTCCCTTCTTATATTATCCGTGATAGTATACTTCCTCACTCGCTGTCTTCCTAATCTGGGGCTTATATAGTGACCTTGCGGCCCATCCTTAATATCTTCCAATTAGCCTCGCGGAGCTCGTCTGTCCTATTATCCAAGTACTCCTTAAGCTCCGCTATCTTTGCCTTAGCCTCCTCTTTCCCATCAAGGGCCTTGTGCGCGTGGTTGTTTGCAAGACGCTATAGCATAGCAATCTACTGTTCCATTGCCTTTCTTCGTATTCCCTAGAGCTTCAGCTCTTCTACAAGTTCAGTTATAGGGATCGCGGCTAGGCTTTAGGTAGTTACAGCTGTGTACTCTCTCTTTGTCTCCATTTTAAAGTACATAGGGTTCTTATCGTCTTCCGATTACGCCATAAGACGGTCCCATTTGCTTTTCATATCGTCCGCAAGCTCCGTCTCGCCGTAGTACGGTTGGAGCTCCGGCGGCTCAAGTAACGCGTCTACAGGTTCCTCACATGCTGCTAGCGTTGGGTCGGTAGCTATCTCTAGCGCGCTAGGCCTTAACGCGCTCCTTTTTGCTATAGTGTCTCTTTTGCTTTCTTAGGCAACTCTTGCTACTGAGATTATAATTAGGGTAATCCTTTTAATCTAATTGCTGCAGTCTCTTCTTTCAGCTGCTTAATCCGCTGTCGCAATTGCCTGCCTTAAGCAGGGCTTAGAGGGTTAATTAGTCTATAGTTATGGTGGTAGAACAGCTCTCTATCTAGCTACGCGTTTAACCGTTGGACCTAGTATTATGTCGCCTCTATAGGCCAGTTAAGGTTAACCTTAGTCTAATATCACGGCTAGCTTTCCGTGGGAGCGATCTAATAGATCAAGCAACAATAAGGGGCTATATTATGAATAGACTAAGGTAAGGGCTCAAAGAAAGGGGCGCGGTAGACGACTATGTACATATTCGGTCGTCGGGGCAACGTTAGGGCAACGTTGGGGCAACGTTAATCCGTAACCGACGACGCCTTAATGATAGCTATGTAGACGAACCGTCACACCACTTAAGGGCTTTAAGCTGCTCCGCACGTCTGTAATAAGGATATAAAAAAGCAATAGCCTTATTAACCTTGCTTAGCTGCCGGGCCTTACTCTCTCTATAAAGCGCAAGAAGCTAATCTTAAAGGTTCTATAGCCGTCGTTTCTAGTCCATTCTATAATTCCTTTAAGTCCGATTATCTAATACCTAATATAGCCGCGGCTGTTCTAGCACCTTATTTAACTTCTTCCCTCTTTAGCTAGTAGGTTTTGGTGCTAGCATATAGTAGATTTGCCTGGATATCCATAACTTAGTGGTAGGCGCGCGATAAGGTTTCAGTAGGTATTACACACTATAACGCGGACACTATATATCCGCCAGGCTATAATGGGTTCTTTAAGGTGGCTATTATAGGTCTATATAGGTTTTATATATATTAGCTAGCGTTTAATAAAGTTATATATAGTTACGGGATTCCTAATAACGCGTTTTTTTTTTAAAGAAAATGATTATAAGACCTAAAAATACCTGAGTAATAAAAATAATATATTCTAAAAGCCTAGGTTCTGTTATATAATTGATTAACTTTGGGAAGTAATATAAAATATCAATATTAAGTTATTTTAATCTCCGCAATCTCCGCAACGCGGATATTGTTAGAACGCGTAAAAACCCTTAAAAATATGGCTCAGACGTAATTCTGATAGTTTCGCATAAACGCAGTAAGTAAGCTTGCGGACCGATTGAAAATCCGCACCAACAGAATCGCGTCTGAGCTTGCTGAGGTAAGCTGAATCTATATAGGGGCAATGGGGCGGATAATCTATCTGCCGAAATACGTTAAGGAAAGGAAAGGATTTACCTGATTCTATTGGTGCGGATTTTCAATCGGTCCGCAAGCTGACTAACTACGTTTGTGCAAAACCACTAGAATTACGTCTAAGCGTATTCCGCAACGTTTATTAAAAAATCCAACTTTTTTTATAACGTTCCCTATACTTATAGTTAAATTACTTAACTATAACGTAATCCACCCCCAAGCTGGCCACCCCACCCAAAACGCGGCGCGTTACTTAGCTACTGCCTCAATGGCTACACCACAACAACAAAAAGCCCTTTTTCGAGAGGGCAGGATTGATCTAGCTATCCAGGCGCACAAGCAGGGCCAAATTCCAAGTTTCCGAGCAGCCACTACTATCTACGACGTGCCCCAAAGCACCGCCCAACTACGCATTAAAGGCATCAAATCAAAACGCGATTCTATACCCACAAATTAACCCCTTACACTCGTACAAGAAGAGGCTCTTAAGCAGTGGATTCTATCAATAGATTAACGCGGTATGCCGCCCCGGATTGCGACCGTAGGGCAGATAGGTGCTATTCTAGCTGCCCAGAACGCGTCGCTAGCTACTCTATAACCTATCAGCAAGAATTGGGCACGGAAATATATCAACCGCCATAATAGCCTAAAATCGCAGTTTAATTGCAAGTACAACTACCAGCGTACTAAGTGCGAAGATCCTGTGCTTATTCGCGCCTAGTTTAAGCGCGTTTAAGACATAAAGATCTAATACGGCATTCTTAATAAAGACACCTAGAATTTTAATAAAACCGGCTTTTAGATGGGCGTTATTACAACTATAAGAGTTACTACAGGAGCCAACAGGGCTGGCCGGCCTTAAACAATACAGCCAGGCAATTAAGAGTGGGTTACAATTATTGAGTGCATTAACGCGTTAGGGGGTATAATTCCACCACTTATTATCTTTGAGGCCGTAATGCACCAAGCTGCTTAGTACAACCTTATTCCACACAACTGGTTAATTGGCGTTAGCGAGAATGGATAGACAATAAATGAGATAGGCCTTATCTGGCTTGCTATGTTCCATAAGTATACAAAGGATCGCACGGTTGGCACGCATCGGCTACTTGTGCTGGACGGCCACGGCAGCTACGTCAACCCCGAATTTAATCAATTCTGTATAGATCATCAGATAGTCGTCCTCTGCATACTGGCACATTTATTGCATCTACTGCAGCCGCTAAATATAGGCTGTTTCTCAGCGCTAAAGCAGGCCTACAGATACGGCGTTAAACAGATAATGGCCGGCGGCGTTAATCATATTAATAAACACGAATTCCTGCCGCTATATAGGCAGGCTAGGCAAACAGCACTATATCAAAATAATATACAGGCAGGATTTATAGCTACTGGCCTTGTTCCATATAGCCCTAATCGCGTACTAGCACAGTTGCATGCCGAATATCAGACACCACCGCCCCGTTCACCATTAAATGCATCTTAGGCAGCCGAAACACCACATAATATTACTAAATTGCAGCAGCAAACAGCCTTACTAAAGCGCTATCTTAAGCGCCGTACGCATAGCCCACCAAGTCCAACAGAACAAACCCTTGGCCAGCTTGTAAAGGGGTGCGAAATGGCGATATTAAGCGCTATGCTGCTTGCAAGCAAAAATGAGAAGCTACGGATGGAAAACCAGCGCCAGAAAAGGAAGAGGGCACAGAAGCGCACCTATATAGCTAGGGGAGGGGTGCTATCAGGCGCAGAAGGGGCCTCTCGTGCATCTGCTGCCCAGGAAGGGGCAGCAGAGGGGGCAGCAAAGGCAGCGGCCGGGCCACGGCAACGTGCAAAACCAAGGTGCAGCATATGCAAATCAATAGAACATAATGCACGTACATGTCCTAAACGGCAGGCAATTAGCTAGTAGATAGCTATATACAATACAATTATTCGTTGTTGTGTAATTCGTGTTATTTGGCCTTAGAAGTGGGGTGGGTGGCCAGCTTGGGGGTATGGCCAGCTTGGGGGTGGATTACGTTAACAGCTTAAAATACTACTAGAAGTTTATTAATTAGAAAGACGACCTAATATTTTATAAATATTAGGTCTAAATTAGCCTATAATAGCCCGAAGTTAAGATCATTTTCACCTAAAAAAAAAACCGGTATTAAGACCTTCGACTTAGCGGATATTGCAATAAATATTGCATATATAAAGCCCAAAAATTAATTTATTATAGAGCTAGTTCTTACGATTATTTTAAGCCTATATGCAGCCCTAGACCTTATATAGGTTATAAGGTGAGGATGTGGATAGGGAGTCCAATAATAGAATAATAGGGTATATTGTATAGATAGACAAATCCTTAAGGGAAAAGGAGGAGTCTATATACGAGGTAAGGAAGGGTTTTCCCTAGTCACGTATAGCGTATGTGCCTTACGGGCAAGTCACCCCTAGGTTGCCCTAGGGTCGCCCATACCTTACGGCTATATAATTATCTACTTAGGTTTTACCTAATAATGCCCCCCCTTTTAAAAAGGATTGTCCCTAATCCTTTATATACTTAAGCCTTAATAAAACCCCATAAAAACCTTAATAAGGAAAAAAAAATTTAAAGAGGAAAGAGCGTCTTAATTTTACATATAGAGAGATAGGTGGTATATATACACGGCGCAAGGATATTAAGGAACTTTAACCACCGGTTAAAGTTGTCTAATTAGTTAGATTTGCCTTGCTAAGACTCCCCACATTTAACTAAGCTAGTAGCGATTTTCTATTCCCAGGATAGAAAATCCTAATTAGTCTGTTTAGGGCTTACCTAAATTTAGTAAACTATTAAAAATATTCTAAAAGCTTACTTATATAGGTAGGTCGCTGGTACCTTGCGGATAGGTTATAGGTTATTTATATACAGCCAGATTTATAGACGTTAAGGCTATATGCCTATTAAATCTGCTACTGACCCTACTTTAGCCTTACACTATACCGGTATAGCGCCGTGTATACTTTACGGGTAGGTTATAGGTTACTTATATATAGCCAGATTTATAAACGGTAAGGCTATATGCCTATTAAATCCGCCGCTAACTCTGCTTTAGCCTTATATATTATCTATATAGCATATACGTGGAATAGTATAAGTTATTAGTATAGGTTACTACTAGTAAGTTACCAGAAGATCTTAAACCCTAGTTAAGTGGACCCTAGTTAAAGCGGGCCTATTCTCTAATATAGATAATCTACTAAGCTGGTATAGAGTGACGGACTAGGTCTAGAAAGGGTATTTTCTAAATTAAGCTTTATCGGCGTATGCTATAGCTTTGCCTATAAGTTGCTAGTATAGTTAGGTTGCGTTAGAGTGTGGCTTACATAAAATATTAATAAATCGCGCTTTACCCCGTATATATACCGCAGTTCTTATTATAAGCGTTACTTATTCTTTAATCCCTTAGGACGTCCTTTGCTCCACTTTTATGCAGATTATATCTTAATAGCGGCGCTTACTTTTCGCCTGCGCTTTAGCTGCGAGGCTAGAGTGTTCTACTTATAGTACTTATCTAGTAGTTATTAACAATTCTTAAGTTCTATCTCATATTTCTATTTATTATACTTATTTAGCGATCCTAGCCATTTAATAAGGTACTATAGTTGTCTAGCACGATCTTAGTAGGCGATAATTACTTTTACTTCCTAGCTGCCTTTCTTAAGCTTTTCTACTACTAGGGGTTAAAACCTAGGGCGTAACCTATAAGGCTCTAGTAAGGAGATATAAAAGACTGGGTGGAGCTATGCTATCCCTTACACTATTATTCTGTGCCTTAAATTGGTAGCCCAAGCTTAGCTAATTAGATAGTGTTATTTGCGGGCGGTTAGAATTCTGCCAGGAATATTAAATATTATTATTATAACTCCTCCAAATAGATTAAATTTTATATATTTAATATTACCACTTATGGTATAAAACAGGGCCTTAAATAATAAGGACTTTGTTCCGCTAACTTAGTATCCTAAATAGCTAAAAGGAATAAAGAAGAAACCCCCCCTAAAGCCTAAACCTATTCCTAAATTTAACCCTCTTCTAATTTGCAATTACACCCTTTATAGACACCTAAATATACTAGAGGAAGTTAATATAAGCGATCCTTATACTATATTTAGGTTGTTCTTTATAAATAAGCTCTTAAATTAGCTTATAGAATATATAAATTATAATATAAAGCTTAACCTAACTCTAGAAGAGCTTTAACTAGAGGGGTCTTTAAGGCTATAAAAACTAATATTAAGGAAGGAGTTCCTGGTATACTTGGCAGTGTAGATTTATATAGAACTATATAGTGAATTAACTATAGAGCATTACTGACATAGGGACTTAAGTAGTAGAATACTCTATATTGTTTGCAACTATATAAGTTTAACCTATTAGTATTAAATTAATTACTACTTTTACTGTATAAAACCAAGGGAGAAGGATAAGGAGCCCTTTTAGAATATATTTAAGTGGATAGAGGAACTCTCTAAGTACCTCTGGCTTTATTGCTAATGGTTTTACTAGCCTAGAACTCACCTTACTATTAATAAGGCAATTAAACGTTTTACTGGCCGCGTAAGCGAGATTATAAATATTCTATCTAAACCAACACCTAAGGGGTTTAAGATTTGGATATTAGCTAATTAGGGCTATATTCTTAACTAGCTATTTTATTTAAAAGGTTATAGAAAAGGTCTATACAATTTAGATACGTCCTTTATTTATATAGATAGGTTTTTAAAGACTAAGGCAATTGTCCTTAACTTACTACTATAGGAAGATATTAACACTAAAACATACCTCTATCCACCTTACAAACACATTATTTAGCTTAATAACCTTTTTACTAGCATCTGCTTATTATAACAGCTTTAAATAGAAGGAATTGGGGTAGTAGGAACCATTTAAATTATAAGGACTAAAAGGGAGGAATATGAGGATAAAGATAATAATGCTAAGTGTGTGTTACGGCGCTGGTGGAAAGCGGTGGATTGTGGTGGTGGATTGTGGCGGACTGTCGCAGACAGTTTCTTACTGTTTCAGATAGTCGCAGTCACGTGACCAGATGATCGTATAAAACCTCGAGCGGCGCTACCCTTCTTCTCTTTTCCTTTCTCTAGCTTTAGATCCTCGTTTATAGACAAATCAATTGTATAGGCTTGCATGCGACCCTCTTGCCGTGCTCGTGCCTTGATTGACTGAGTTACTAATATTATCTAAAGCTCATCTACTCTTTTTCCTGAGAAGGAACTTAAATATATCTATTTATAAGACCACGAACAGGACAAGGACACAGAATAGGACCCTAAGGACATCACCAGGACCACAAGGACAGGACAGACCTAAGAACCAAAAGAACACGAACAGAACGCGAAACCTAAGAATAGGACACGCACGGACCAGAACCCCTAGAAAATAAACAAACACCGGAAATTATCTAATACCCTTACCACCATGCCAAGAAATACAGCAGCTGGCAAAGCCGCTGTAGGACCCGCAAATACCTCCGATGGTGAAACAGTCGCCGTCTCGACCCCCTAGTTGATATCTGCTGCATCAGCGCTGTAGGATTCTACCGGAACTTGGTCCAACCCGATACCATTGCCTTTACCACCAGCTTATATGAAATTGATCGAATAATTAAGGAAAAGGAAAGCGAGCTTAGCAGATAGGAAAGTGAGCTCATGGATGAGGAGCTGGTAGAACAGAAACTGCCCCGTTGACACCAGAAATTCAAGGACATATTCTCCAAGGCAGCGTCTAATATACTCCTACCTTACCGACCGTACGACCACAAGATTAAGATTGAGCCAGATAAGGAAGACACCCTTAGTTATAGCCCCCTTTGTTAGCAGTCTACTGCCGAATTATAGGCTATAAAGTAGTACTTTATTAATAACCTAAATAAGGGCTTTATTAAGTCTAGTTAAGCCCCTTTTAACTCGCCTATTCTCTTTACTAAAAAGCCAAATAGAGGACTTTATTTCTGCATTAACTACTATAAATTTAATAATATAACCCATAAGGACCACTACCCCCTGCCCTTACTTAATAAGACTCTAGCCTAAATAAGTAGAGCAAAAATCTTTACTAAGCTTAATATCCGTTAGGCTTTTTACTAAATTAGGATGGACCCTAGATTAAAAGACCTTACTATATTTTGGACCTATTACGGAATATATAAATATAAAGTACTTTCCTTTGGACTAACTAATAGACTAGCTACGTACTAGCGATATATAAATAATATACTCTTTAACTACCTTAATAACTTTTATACGGCTTACCTAAATAACATTATAATTTACTTTAAGAATAAGTTGGAATATAAGGAGCATATCTATAAAGTCCTATAACGGCTCCACAAGGCTGGCCTCTAGGCCGATATTAGGAAATCCGAATTTAGTGTTAAGCGTATAAAGTATTTAGGGTTTATTGTTAGTATAAACGGAATTAAGGTAGACCTAAAAAAGACAGCTGTAATTAACTAATGGATACCCCCAAGGACCGTAAAGGGGGTGTAGTTATTCTTAGGGTTCTATAACTTCTACCAACGCTTTATTAAGAACTATAGTAGAATTGCCTGGCCCCTAAGCCAACTTACCTATAAGGACCGGCCCTTTTACTTTAATACTATATATAGGCAGGCCTTTAATAAGCTTAAGAAACAACTGGTCTCTGCTCCCTTACTTACCCACTTTAACCCAGACTGGCTCTTAATGCTAGAAACTAATACCTTAGACAGCATTATAGCTGGCGTTTACTCCTAGAAGTAGACGGACGGAAAATAGTACCCTATTGCTTACTATTTAAAGACTATAATAGATACTTAGCTAAACTACCCAATTTATAATAAAGAAATGCTGGCCATTATCTCTAGCTTTTAGTACTGGCGAATACAGTTAAAAGGAGCCCCTAAGCCTATTTAAGTAGTTTTAGACCATAAAGCCCTAGAATATTTTATGACAATAAAGGCCCTTATAGCCCGGCAGGCACGCTAGGCGGAGGTTCTATCCCAGTTTAACTTCCTAATTATATATAGGCTAGGTGCTACTAACTATACGGATGCTTTTATAAGGCGTAAACAGGACCTAGGTAATTAGGCAGCTGCGAAGATCTTATTATAGACTTAGACGCTACTATAGCTAGAATACCTTAACCCCTAAATATAGGCAGAACTAAATACAGACCCTTTAAGCGCTAGGATATATCCTATTAATTCTATGGAACTTAACCTTATTAATAAACTGCTGTAGGTAAACCGTACGGCCCCTTCTCTATAGAAGTACCGTAAAAAGGCAAAGGATTCTACTAGCCTATGGTCCCTAGAAAACGGACTGCTTAAACACTAGGAACGGCTAGTAGTAGCAGATAAATAGAACTTATAGACTTAGCTTATTACTGAAGTATATGCTTAGGTCTTTACGGCCTACCCTAGAAAGAACAAGACCTATAAGATTATTAGTAACCGTTACTACTAGCCCGGAATAGTTATAGATATTGACCGCTATATATAGAACTGCAACAACTGCTGTAGGTCTATAATTCCACAAGACAAGACCCTAGGGCTATTAAAGCCACTCTTAATACTAGAACGCCCCTAGCAGCATATCTTTATAGACTTCTATAAGTTACCTACAGACCGCGACGAATATAATATGGTTATAATCCTAGTTAACTGCTTTGGCAAGCGCCTGTTCTTAATCCCCTATTATAAGAATATTAATGCTAAAGAGGCGGCCTAATTATATATCCACTATGTGTAAGAGGCCAGTCTGACCAGAACGTATGATTATCTAATCGACAGCGTAGAATGAGAGTCTTAGGTAAGTAGAAGGTAAGTCAAAGGTAGAACAAGCTTTATGTATTAAAGGACAAATGCTTTCTAAACTCTTCTATTTAAAGACTAATTGCTAGTTCTTCTCTAGAGGAGAACCAGCTCCCTATATAATCCTTCTAAGATACTAGTAAAACCCTTTGCCCCTTGTCTGTCTGACTATGTCTCCTCTGGGACATTAGTGGGACATTAGTAAAACCTTTATCTGTTTTATCTAATATGTACCTTTTAGGAGCGCCTGTTACAATTGCCTCCCCTTTAAGGGTCTTAGTCCTCTAAGACTTTACCTCTTAATAAACTCTTATGGAGTTCCGACTAAAACCACTAGGGAAGTTCTCCAGTGGAAAGGTACTCCATAATACGGCTTATCGCTAGTTCTTTACTAGCGTAGAACCTTACTTTGTCTTCTATTCCTCTGCTCTTCTTCCACTATAGCTTTTTATGGTGCCTTTATAATGGAACCTTAATAATAATAATGAAAATTAAATGGGATTTACCTTCCTTATTATAAGAATTTGTTATAAGCTAATCTGGAGGTTATCCCGTGCAACGCGTTAACTAATTACTATCCCCATTTACCTAAAATGGGTCCTAATAATAACGTCTTAATGTTAATTTCTTCTAGTTTATAAGCTATTATCTCTTATACATCTTTCTATTAATAACACCATTCGTCTTGCCTTTTAGCAGACTGTTTTTTATTATATCTTAGCTTTTAGCTTCCGCATCTCTAGCTATTCTTTCTACCAATGCTCTATTCTCTTTTTATAATGCATCTATAGGTAATAGGATCCCTATTTTATCTCTTTAATAATACTAACTTCCTATAGTGTTCTCTCGCAATGGCTCATAATTATGCTGCGCGTCCCTAGACTAGTAGCGGCGTTGTCCCTACTCTATTAGCACCACAGACCACTTCTGTTACTCCTGCGGTGGTTTCTCTAAAGTGCTGCCGTTATTACATTTACGCGCTTATATTAGACCCGTTCCACGCCTATAAGATGCTGCGCTCTAGTAAGAACAGATCTAAGTATTCCTACTGTCGCAGCTAGAAAAAAACCTGTGTTCTGGTATTTCCCATTCTATCCTATTCTGGACTTTTCTAACTATATTAGATCCCTGCTGTTTATGCGCGTAAGGCTTACTGGCTCTAACGCGCTATTAGGGATTTCCGTCTATATTAGAATAGTAAAAGATGGGGACAGAAGGTGTCTTCTATTGCTTATAGCCTTTTTAATTTAATAAGGGTTTCTACTGCTGTGGAAATATAGCAATCTCGGACATATAGTGTCCAGGAGCGCATGTGTAAGCAGTTTGTTCTTATAAATAATAATATTTGCACTCTTACGCGGGCCTTTCTAGCTAGGTAAGTCTCTTTAGTAATATATTTAGGAACTATACTAACTCCTTAGTTATTAACTTTCTAATCCTAACCTAGATGCTAATTTAGAGCCTAGGGATGATACTAAGGATAGTAATAAAGATAAACATTCTCCCCGCTAGTCCCCTGGTCATAGTGGTCTGTCTAGTTCTTACTGCTCTAAGGAGAATGTTAGTAAGAATGCTAATGCTTCTAGGGATAGGAGTGCTAATAATACTACTGGTGATAATGTTAAGATAGAGGAGGAGGCTTCTATTGCTACTTCTAGTATTTAAGTTATTATCTTGTTCTTTCTTCCTTCTTATAGGATAGCTTTATATAGTGCCTCTCTGGTGCCTCTAGGATGCCCTAGTACTAGGAATTGACTTTATACCTTGGGGATGCCTCTATTCTTATTTTTGGTAACAGTCTGTATAAAAGCAGTATACCGCCATAATCTCCATATATAATAAATGGGTGGTGTTCTTATGGGTACTTTATAATTTCTTAAAATTTCTAAGTCTTCGCTTTGTGTCTTTTTAGTCCTCTTTATATTATTAACTCTACCGTATATCTTTAGTGTTAGACCAGATACTCTCCTTTTATCCCTAGGGAACCCTTCTAAATCCCTAGGGCCCCTTCTTCTGGTACTACTACTTATTCCTAAACAGTGTCTTCTTTGAACAGCATCCCTAGTAGTTCTTATGTGGATCTCTATGGCTTTCTCTTATAGGATTCTAGGATCCTTATTATAATGGTAAAACGTTCCTATTTCTGATGCCTATGCTTAACTTTATAGTTTTAATTTATAGGGTCTTCCCTATTGTCTTATCTATAGCATATTTAGAACCATTACTAAATCCTAATTTGTGGTCTTTAGGAAAGTTTTAATTGCTATATTATATTCTGGCTGAAGGTGCTCCTTAGGTTCCCAACTATTATACGCTTAGGAGTATCCTTCCTAATAAACTAAAAACTTGCGTTTTTTCTAACGCCATCTTTAGTCTAGAATGTCTTCTATATTCCATTCTAGTTCCCTATTGATTTCGCTAAGTGGGGGTAGATCTATACTGTCTCTTCTCCAGTATATCTCTAATAAGGAAATATAAAATATGGGATATATTAGATATAATTTCAGCAATTCTAATTTATAGGCTTAATTTCCTTTAGTTTTCCTAACTATCTTAAAGGGTCTAAGCCACCTATGGTCCAGCTTCTTCTTAATACGTTTTATCCGGATATTTTTTATAGACAGTAAGACTTCGTCTCCTATTTTAAATTCTTTAGGTATATGTCCCTTGTTATAGTACCTTTTTTATATAGCCTGGACGTCTAGCAAGTGCTTTTTAAGTTCTTCTCTGCGAATTCTTATTTGCTTAATTCTCTTAGACGCTGCTAGTACCTTTCTTTTAGGAATAATATCCTTAATGTTCTAGGGGTTATTTACTTTTACCCCAAACAGTGCTTTATAAGGGGTCATTTTTATACTGCTGTAGATGCTTATATTATATACATGTTATGCTAGAGCTAACCACAATAGCTAATTATCCTATTAATAATTGACATAGCAGCGGAGGTAGTGTTCTAATAACGCATTTAGATGCTCTATTTGCCCGTCTATTTACGGGTAAACGGCAGTGCTTATTTTTTACCGTATTTTTAATAAAAGACAGAATGAAGACTAAAATGCGCTGTTAAATATGGTACCTCTATTAGACATAATTCCCCTTAGCGTGCTAAACAAGAGCCACCGCTCTAAAAATAGGTCTACCAGTTCCGCTGCTGTGATTGTTATTATGACAGCAAAATACCCTAAAAACTTTATATATCTGTTGACAATTACTAGGATAGCGTTAGCAACCTCTTCTATTCTTGTTTTAGCAAGGGGTAAGCCTATTATAAAATCTATTATTAATTCTAATATTGGTCCTTGCGGAATAGGAAGCACTAATAACTTACTATAGGGGCGATGTCTGGATATCTATACCCTTTAGCACGTATTACATCTTAATATATAGTCCTTAACTTCTTCAGACATTCCATCCTAAAAGTATTTCCTTTAAACAGCTTTAAGGGTTCTGTTAGTACTATAGTGACCCCTAAAAGGGTCATTATAAAAGACTTTTAGAATTTTATCTTAAACCACTTGGTCCTTTAGGATATATATAGCACCCTTAAAGCGTAATAGACCCTTTTAGTCTTACTGCTATAGCTTCTTAGTGACTCTGGCCAAGTTAGTCTCCATTATATCTTTCTACCTCTCCCTAGTAATAAAGGCGTCCCTCTATTACGCTTAAAGAAGAAGATCTAGAAAGGTTTTATATAGATTGCTTATTTCTGTTTTGCTCGCTACTATTATAAACTCTAGGTATAGCACAAGACGTTTTAAACTATTAGTGCCAGTAGATTCTCCTACCGTTATACAATGTGCTATACTGCAGATAGGCATCTTGCCTATCCCCTTTAGATCCGGAAACTTATAGCTAATATGCTGTTGAGTTAAAGGTGCCGTGATACCTCTAGCATATCCCTTAGAATTCTTGCTAATTCTAGGGTACGCCAATTTTATAACGTTTGCTTAGTCTATAACCTAGTCCATAACTATATCCTGCGGCTCTATTATTATAGTGCTTTACAGCTATATTGCTAGGACCTCTACCCTACTATAGAATTCTATAGTTCTAGGGAAAGACTCTACTTTCTTCCTAAGCAAATTTTGCAATATAGGAATTATTTCCCCTGTGCTGTCCTAGATTCTCCTAGTCTTATAATCTAGACGTCTTAACAACCCATTAGCAGGATTTGTCTTTCCTAGGCAGTACGTAATTTTAAAGTTGTACTATAATAGTGCCTCTGCCTATCTAGCTTATTGACCGCTTAACACCTTTATAGTTATAAAGTATTCTAGGTTGTTATGGTCTGTAAGGACTTTAATAAAATAATTACTTCCTATACAATAATGTCGCCAGTGCTTTATTGCTATAACTATCGCAAGCAGCTCCTAGTCGTGCGTTATGTAACGCTGCTCTATAGGGGTTATTTTCCTTAACTAAAACGCCATAGGATGCCATTTTCCGTCTTTTAATTGAGATATAATTGCCCCTAGGGTAAAGCTGGATGCATCCGTTTTAAGGTATATATATAGCTCCTAGCAGAAGTGTATTAGAATAGGCGCTAACGTAAACAAATCCTTTAACTGGTCTATAGCTTACTTAGTGGCTTCCCTAAATATAAAGGGTCCTAACTTCTTGCTATCCTTAGATCCCTTTAGCAGATTGGTAATTAGGAGCATTACTTATAAGTAATAAATAATGAACCTTTAGTAGAAGTTTGCCGTGCCTATAAAAACCTATACTTCCCTAAACGTTGTGGGGTATGGCTATTCCCTAATAGCGTCTACCCAGCTTTTCTCTATTAATACTCCGTTAACGCTAATGATAAAGCCTAGAAAATTAATGCTAGTAATATAAAATAAGCATTTTTTTAGGTTTATATAGAGCTTATATTCCCACAGTCTTTTTAGTACCATTTATATATAGTGCGTATGTGCTTTATAGTTATTAGAGTAGACTATAATGTTATTAAGGTAGACTATATATATTGTATTTAATAGGCCTAATAATGCCTTATTAATATAGGCCTAAAATGTTACTAGTGCGTTGGTGAGCCCAAATGGTATCACTAGGTACTTAAAGTGGCCGTACTGTATTTGGAACGCCGTTTTCCACTTATTGCCAGCTTTAATCCGGATTTAATAGTATGCATCTTTTAGGTCCAATTTTATAAATATCTTTACGCCCAATAGCCTGTTAATAAGCTCCCCTATTAAGGGTAGCGGGTAGCAATTCTTTATAGTAATCTTGTTTAGCGTTTAATAGTTAATATAGAGGTAAAGGGTCTTGTCCTTCTTAGGTATAAATATAATTAGTGCCCCTACCTAGCTTATAGAAGGCCAAATCTATCCTCTTTAAAGATTATCTACTATATACTAACGCAATACTACCAGCTTGTTTTCTAATAGGTTGTATAGTAGTCTAAAAGAAGGTTCCTTATCTCCTGTGTCTATCTTATGCTCTACCAATATAGGGTTAAGCAAGGTGTGCGCAGCTTCCTTATTAGCGACATCCTTTAGGTCTGTATATTCCTGTAGAATCTCTAGTTCCTTAACTGTGTATAGCCGGACATCCAAAAATAAATACTCCGCGTCCCTACTCTTGGGGTTAAGAGTAGTATATATAGCATATGCCCACCCTTCTTCTTGCATATAGCTTAAGAAAGTCTCTTAATCTTTAACTATAATGCGCGGTTAAGACTTCTGGTGTTAATACAAGGCGGAAGGCCAATTAATGTCTAGATTAACTTGGTAAAGCCATGGGTATCCTAAAACAAGGTTGTACCCCTTAATTTCTGCAGTACAGAAGCGCATCTCCTGCGTGTCCTATAGACTATTGCGGTCCTGGCTGGCTACGGAAAAAGTTTGTTTCCTATAGCACAGAATCCAGTAGCCTCTAATGCTTTAAACGGTGCGCACCTATAAGCCACTAAGGTCCAAATCTAATCCTTTTACCAGTAATTAAGAAATAAACCCTATGGTCGCGCTGCTGTCTATAAGGCAGTCTCGCGTTACCTATTTGTTATTAACTTAAATGGAGACGGGAATGACTATGCGGCAGCTTACTCCCTCCTTCTCTTGCTAGCCTAGTATAAGGGAGTAAAGATCTACTAGGCTCTCTCTTTTCCTAATTAAGCATTCTCTTACTTCTTCTACTAGCAAAAGCGCTATATATAGCCTTTCTTGCCGTAGTGATAATAGCTATATAACTCTTAGTTCCATAGTTTCTATTTATTATTATTCTGGGGTTAACTAACATTGCTCTAAGGTTGCGAAGCCTGCTTACGTTATCTTTCTATAGAGTGGTTAGGTCAGAATCTGCCCCTTTTATTAAAGCTAGGTCTAGTTCTACGCTCTTTATCATTAGCGTCTTATTCCTTTTACTTCCCTAGATAGTCTCTTTTAGCGTTCTTAATTTAAGTAGCTTTAGAGATAAGCTTTTCTTAGGAGGTAGGAATTTCGCCCTTCTCTTATATGGCCTGTTAAATCTTAGGTTATAACTTGGCAAGTAGCTAGTAAAGTTATATAGCGTTATCCCACAGGTCTAAGTAGGGTATATTGTCTTCTAGTTCTTCTAAGTAGTTTATAAACTAGACTACACTCTGGCCTTCTTACTGTTTAGTGTTGTGGTATTACTGGTTATAATCCATCCCTTAATTAGTAGGGTTTTGAATCTAATTGACCAACTAGAACTTAAGTTCACTAAATTTAAGGGGTGTGGTAAGTTTCTTCTTATAGCGTGTCTATAAACTCTTAATGGTGCTATATAGGAAGGTAGAAGCAATTAGTGTCTAATTATACTTATTAGAGTAATGTTTTAGGTCCAGCTGAAACTTAGTTTTACATTAATGGATAAAATAATTGCAGTTCTAAAGACTATTACTATTGTACTTATTAGGTTCCTTTATGCAGAATTTAGGTTTTTCTAATATTATAGTGTGGTAGGGTACGGTGTCTCTCAGATAGGAAAGTCACGGTACTATCTATCTATCAGTCAGTCTGTTTATCTGTCTATCTATCTATCTCTCTGTCGGTAATAAAGAAAGAAAAGAATGTATTCCAGTAGGTTCGTCATATCTATAAGATAAGGAGGAAAGGAGAAAAGCCGAAGCTCAATAAATACAGGAAAATGCCAAGACAGTAGGCGACGTCCAATCTATACCACCACATACCTCCCCCACCAAGAACGTTGTCCCCTAACGTTCTATCCTATAGAAGAATAGCCAAACAAAAGTATAGCAAAAGCAGAATAGAAAAAGGAAAGCATAAAATAGAACACAGGAAACCTTTCTCCTAGTAAGATACCTATTAGACTCGTACTGAAATAAATACACCCATTAGCCGTACTAGTTGCCTATGCACTATACCCACCAGCGTCACTGGTCGAAAGCATAAATGCATGCACTAGCCGCCTTAATCGCCTGTATACTACACCTACTAGCGGTACTAGTCAAAAGCGTAATTCTACAGCCATTACAGCCCTACAGAACTATTCCACAATATCCTTCTATTATCCATAGCTAAGATCCGATCTTCCTACTAGTAACCAAAACAGTAAACCAGAAATAATAACGGCAGCAGTAACAGAAGTAATAGCAGTAGCAGCAGTAACAGAAGTAATAGCAGTAGCAACAGTAACAGCAGTAACAGTAACGGTAGTAGAAACAGTAATAAAAGCAGACAGTTAGCGCGGTAAAATAAAATAGAACAGTCGGCGGTAGAACACTCGGTAGAACACTCGATAACAGTAAGTAAGCAGTAGGACATCCAACAGTAGAACTTTTAGTAGCAGAAATCTCGGTAGCGGCAGACGGTCAATGGCAGTTGGTTAGTAGCAGTCGGTTAATAGCAGTCAGTCGAAACAGCAGTAGTAGAATAGTCGGAATAGTGGAACGGAACGGTCGGAGCAGCAGTTAGAATAGAACAGTTGGTTAAAATAGCAGAAACAGAACAGTTAAAACAGTAACAGCAGTAGCAGTAGCCGTAGCAGCAACAACAGTAGAACAGTCGGTCTAAATAGCGGTTAGTAGAAACAGTAGAACGGAACAGGTTAGTTAGAACAGCAGTCAGAATCAAACAGTTAAAGCAGCATTAGGTCCAAAATAGATCGGTTAAAACAGCTAAACGGCTAAATAGATCCAGCAGATCCAACAGTAAAATAGACCCAGCAGCGGTATAGATCTATAACAGTAGAGACAAAGCAGTTAGTTAAGACAGCAGGGACAAAATAGCCGAACGGAATAGTAGCAGTAGCAGTAGCGGCAGCAGAGCAGTTAACCAAGGTAGCAGAGGCTCTGGCTTGGTTTAATTATTCAGTTGGTTGTTTAATATCAAAACTCTGCATCTAGCTCTGCGTCTAGCTATACATCTAGCTATACATCTAGCTGTGCATTAGTAGCTTTATATTGCATATTTTACGTCCGTGTCTGCGTGCGTGCCTGTATGCCTACTTTAACTGCTGGCCAAAGACTATCTAATTGGTCGGCGACGACGTGCTACAACTAATCGTTTGGTTATTTAATTAAGGTAGAAAGTCAGCCCAGTTAAAGGCTCTAACTGTCCTAATTTAAATATGGAGACGGCGTTTAACTAATTAAGATTTAATAAGGCCCTAGCTTAACTTAAGGTATCTTCTACTACATATATAACTAAGGCTTTGCATCCATAGACAACTAATTAACACTTCTGTGTAGACATGTAATCGGTTAAGGCTCCGCATCTGCCGTTTAATCAAGATTTCGCATATATAGGTATCTAGTTAAGCTACCATACTATTGTCCAATTAAGGCTCTGCACCTATATGCTCCATATCCATAGACTCTGTATACGACTCCGTGTAAGACTCTGTGTAAAGCTCCGTATCTATATCTATAGGAAAGACCGTTCTGGTTAACCAGTCCGTAGGTATTAAGACGGGCGGTAATTAATTAATAAAGGAGGGTCAAAGGGAGAGGTTCCTATAGAGGCCCCAAAACGTTAACTGGCGGCGCTTCCAATAATCTTCCGGCCGTGTACTGGTTTCCTAATTAGGCCTAGTGCTTATCTATCTACCATTATAGGATCCTTAACTGCTAATTAAAGATGTCTAACAGCGACGGTAACTAATTTAATTTAACTATAACAATATACAATCAACTAACGTTTAAACAGGGCATTAGGTTGGCCTAACTAAAAGTTCTAGTTAATCCAACTTAACTATAGAGGCGGCGTCTAACTAATCAAGATTTAACTAAGGCTCTAGCTTAACTCAAGGCGTCTTCTGCTATATATACAATCTAGGTCCTATATCGTCGTATGCTTAATCAAGGCTTCAAATCCGTCGACGTTCAATTAAGGCTCTACACCCATAGGCTCTATATCTACGGACAGTCGATTAAGAGTCCGGCTTGCAGTCGTTCGGTCAAAGCTTCGTATCTATACAGTCAATTAAGGCTCTTAGTGTCTACCAGACGTCTAATCCAGAGACCTGTCTTAAGACTTCCTTCCTTATAAGCGTAAACGGCAGCTTCCTCTAAACCATTACCACAGGCCTAGTGCCCTTATAAGACGTCCTTAATAGCTGCTTTCTTTCCTTTTAGAACCGTCTTTGCTCTTGGCTTCTTTGGCGCATCCTTAGGCTTTTATAACTACTTCTTTACCCCGGCTATTAGCAGTACGCTCACGTATCCTTAATCTTCTTCTAGCTTAAGAGCCTTCTTAGGATTGTCTTCTACTTTTAGTCTCTTAATTACTATCCTACTAGCTCTACGTTTCGCCTAAGTTGTCCTCAATATTATCCGGTGTCAGCTTCTCAGTTGTTATAACTACCTCTGTTACATGTCCCTTGCCCTTGTATCCACAATATAGTCCTTCATCAAGATAACCTCTTAAGAAAAAGCGCTAGCTCCTATATATCCAAATCCTGTTCTCCTTATAATCCTTAATAAGATCCTTCACTAGTTTATCCCAATACGGCTTAGTCCTGTCTTCGGTCGTATAAGGATAATTTAGGCTTATTATGGTTAGCTGCGTCCTATATACAATCTCTTACAGAGCATCTTTGTCACTGCCTCTTTATATACTACTTTGCCGTTTCCGCGGTACTTAATCACTAATATTGTATTATTGCTTTTATACAGATCCCTTCCTTGCCGCAGTGTCCGTTCTTGTCGTGTAGCTAGCGCAGTACTGAACTTAGATGGCGGTTACAGAGCTACAATTAGCTGTCGTTTAAATAAGGAACAAGGTCGGCCTAGTTAAAGGCTCTAATCTAACAACATTCAATTAACTTGCTTCAGTAACGGTGACGTGCTAATATTAAGGCTTAGGCTTGATTCAACTCTTCGACTAACCATAGCTTCTATACAGTTATTTAATTAACCAAGGCTTCCGTGTACTCGTTCAGTTAAAGTTCTACATATAGCTCTATATTATACAATTGGCTCTATATCCGTGTAATCAATTAAGGCTCTCTATACCATTCTTATTATACAGCTGGCGCATTATTAAATTCTAGGGGCGGTGTAGAGTTCTGCCAGCTCTATTGCTAAATAGACCAATTAGGATTTTCCGTCCCCAGGATAGAAAATCGCTATTAGCTTATTAACAGGCGGTAAGCTAAACTAATATCTTTTGCAGTAGATTAACGCGTCTTAACACACCACGATCGAGAAAGTAAATAAGAAAAGGAGCTTTAGGAAATACTATAATTAAGTAGAAAAAATAGAAATCTTTTATACCATTACCTGCGTCCCCTCCCCCACCTTAGAACTTAACTGTCCCCTAATTGAATATCCTACACCTACTACGGAGCCTGCTGCGGAGCCTACTGTTAATAGCTAACCTAGTTAAGCGTCCATCTCCAAGACCGTCTCTAAGGATTAGAAGATTTATTCTTCTTTCTAGCCTCTACCATCTTATCCGCAGGCCATAACATAATCTAGATGCATTCTCCTAGTCATACATTCTTCTCCTACGGCAGAGCTTGCGGCTTAACGGTTGTCCTGGTTATATGGCTATCTCTAGGGGTTAGGCGAGTCTGCGGACGTTGCTAGTTAGGCGTTACTAAATCCATAGGCCGTACTTAATAGTAGTCCTCCCAGTTCGTACATATTTTGTTACTGTTCTTCAGCACTACTCCGTTATGGAAATTAGTAAAATCCGTTCATAACGTAGGGGCCTACTACTGCGTCTATTCTTTCTTTGGCCTGCCTAGGTCTGTTCCCTAGTACATATAGAGCTAGTTCTTAATACCTTCTAGCCGTCCTTTATTACCGAGCCACAAAAGTACTAGTCTAGGTTATTCGCGTGTCCTAGCTACTAGTCTTCCTTAATCAAATAGATGCACAAATCCTTGCTAAATAAAATCCTTAAACCCTTGGCATTCATACTAGGTAAAATAGTAACCTCCTCCGTATCTAAAACAGGTCTATAGGCCTTATCCTTACGTACCTTACTAACCTCATACGTTCTACTACAGCCGTCCAAAGGCGGTGGAATCTTGCGGATATTAAAAATCATGCGGATATCAAAAGTCTTGCGGAGGTTAAAAGTCTTGCGGAGATTAACAGCCTTATAGGACAAAGGGAGCTTAGCTACTTTTCTACCAGTCTTTATATCCTTATACTGAGCCTTAAACTGCGGCCTGATCTAGCAGTATCATAAACTTCCTTAGGTCTATCCAGATTTAATCAAGGAACGGCATCAACCATACAGCTACTGTAAGCTCCATCTTGGTCAGTTTCAGACTCCTTAGTTAGCTTAGCATTTCATCCATTTCTTAGTCTACAGTAGAGGGTGACTACTGCTGCGTTAGGGCTCCTCTATATACACCTAAGTTTAGAAGCCTTCCTTCTCTCCTACGGTCAAGCTTATCCCTTTACTACCATAGCTCCTGTATAAGCTGGACATTTAGGGCGTCTTCTTCCGGAAGGACATCCATTTACTTAGCGCCCTCTACAGCCACTATCCTTAACTCTATGGCCTCCTTTAGTCTTTTAAACACAAGGGTGCTAGGCTTATCTGCTACGGCTCCTGTTTGTTCTATTACGTGCCTGCGGTATTTAACAGGAAGTCCTCACACAAACAACCACCCCTTCTCTTACTCAGTAAGGTTTCCTACGGCTACCACTTTAGCTAAGATAGTAGTAAAGTCCTATATATAGTGACGTAATTCGCCTGGCTGTTCCACAGATTTTTAAACAAAAGCTTTTACAAAGTCTCTTATCTCCATACGTCAATAGTAGTCGTTTGCTTGGTATTCTGCCCTAAGCTTTCTTACAAGCTCCATCCAATTGCTAGCTATAAATTTAGGCAAGCTTCAGATCCACATCCCTATCTAGTAATTACAGTACTCTAGAAGGCCCTAGCGCTTCTCCATACTCATTACACAATGTCGGGTGCATAGCCGCTTGTACTGTTTAATAAACTATAACACGTTCTGCCCTATAAAGTAAGGAGTCCCAGCAGTTCCTAAGGCTAGCATAGGCTGGACCATAACGTAGACCTTGTCTTTAGCCATTAACTGCTGGTTATTAGGTGCATCTAGAGCTTCCTTAGAAGCTTACAGGTAATCCTTACGGCTTTTATCCTTTATCTACTAAGGGTCATCAGTCCTAGGTGTCACAGGTAAACGCTACAGTAGGTCTATTTGCATGGCCGTAGTCTTAATAGAGGATATCCCAGATAACTGTCCTGGCGGGACATTAACAGGTACATGCTTCGGCTGGTCTACTTATACAGCTATATCCCTAACGGAAGGCGCCTGCTTCTTAATACCTAAGGGGGGGTCTTCCTAGGAGAGCACGGAATCTTTATCTTCTACCACTACCAGGTCTCAATACGTCCATCTGTTTTGGCCTGCTATCGTTCCATACAGTAGGTCCTTACGGAGTGCCTCTAGGGCCGCTGCTAACATAATCCAGATAACTCAAAAAAGGACAAAGCTAAGCCAGAATAGAAAGCTTTTAAAGGCAGATTTAATCTCGTGTGCTTACAGCCTTACTCAGTATTGTCTCTGTTCTTAAAGGGCAGCGCTAGCTTCCTTTGCTACCAGATATCTTAGATCTCGTTTCCATCTAACTAATTAGCCCTTAGCTTGTCGTCTCTACATCTTTAATAACATTCTGGCCATGCTCGTGCGCGCGCGGGTGGCAAGATTTCAACCGCTAGTAGTTATCTAATTGGCCAACTGGTTCGCTTAACGCCAAATTTCTAAGTTTAGGCACCAAACCCAACTCCCAAGACCTTTTAACCTATACCATTTTACTTCCTATTGCCACTCTTTAGCCTATACGTTAAGTCTGGCTGTCCATCTTTTCCGCTGTTTTTCTGTTCAGGGTCTGCTTGGTTCCCCTTGCTATCCAATACTACCTAGTTCTCTGGTTCTCTAGTTCTGCCATCTCGTCTATTGGTTCTTCTGCAGTTGGTTATTCTTCTACAGCTAGCGGTTCTTTAGCAGTTGTAGTATATTCCTGCATGTCTTCTATGTATATAGCACTAGACTTCTAATCCAAAGAGCTTGCCGTTGTCCCCACGTGGAATACCAAATAATATGTGGTAGGGTACAGTGTCTCTCAGATAGGAAAGTCACGGTACTATCTATCTATCAGTCAGTCTGTCTATCTGTCTATCTATCTATCTCTCTGTCGGTAATAAAGAAAGAAAAGAATGTATTCCAGTAGGTTCGTCATATCTATAAGATAAGGAGGAAAGGAGGAAAGCCGAAGCTCAATAAATACAGGAAAATGCCAAGACAGTAGGCGACGTCCAATCTACACCACCATAATAGCATAGTATGGCGTTACCCCTTTAAGTCCGCTTTATGTCTGGGGTGTCTATGCTTCTCTCAATTATCCTTGCAATTATCCTTAGTAGTTTTAATATACTTATCTTAATTATATCTCCAACTCCTTTATCTTTTATAGGGGTTTGCATAGCAACCGCTCTAATAACTCCCTAGCGGTAATCATTCCTAAGGGTTTTAGAAGGTTAGACAGACTAGCCATAGCTTCCTAGTCTACTCCTTTGTAAATAGAGGGGATGCGCTCCTTTAGGGAGACTCTGTCAGCCTCTTATAGTAAGGGCGTTGTTTTGGGGGGTAAGGAGGTATAGCCCATCATCGTTAATTAATAGCCGTATATTCCTTTTGTAAAGGATTATAAGTAATTAGAATTATAAGAGGCCAGTCTAATCAGAATATATAATTATCTAATTAACAGCATAGAATAAGAGTCTTAGGTAAGTAGAAGGTAAGTTAAAGGTAGAACAAGCTTTATATATTAAAGGACAAATGCTTTTTAAACTCTTTTATTTAAAGACTAATTGCTAGTTCTTCTCTAGAGGAGAACCAGCTCCCTATATAATCCTTCTAAGACACTAGTAAAACCCTTTACCCCTTATCTATCTGACTATATCTCCTCTAGGACATTAGTGGGATATTAGTGAAACCTTTATCTGTCTTATCTAATATATACCTTTTAGGAGCGCCTATTACACTATATCTACTAAATCTATAGACCACTAGATATTATCGTATCTAACCATAGGCTATAGTTTATATCAGCCTTCTGGAACGAGTTTACCTAGATCTTAGGTATTAGGCTAAAGCTCTCTATAGCATACTACCCCCAGATAGACGGTTAGACAGAGATTATAAATTAATACTTGGACTAAAGACTTTAGCCCTTTATTAACTACTTTTAGGATAACTAGAGCGAACTACTATCTATAATAGACTATACCTAGGTAATCCTACCCTATAACTGTGACGGTGCTAGAGCGCGTTACCTGCTACTTTGCCGTTTCCTAGGCAATTTGCCGTTTCTAGGCAATCTGCTAAATTCTGCCATATTCTGCCAAATCGCTATTAGCTCGCTTACCGTTAGCGCCTTAACGACCCCTTTATATCTTACCAGTCTCTACCAGTCTTCTTCTCCTCCTTAGCTTAGTATTCTTATATGGTAGCAATCTACAAGCTTTAGTTTAGGAGTATTTATACAAGCCCGTTATATTATACTAAGCTCTCCCTATATTACCTGGGAAGGCCTTAATAATATCCCACCCTAGAAGAAGACCTTGTCTGCAATAATGCGTTAACGCGTTATACTTAGACACCAAAAAACTCACACTACTACGCCTAGGAAGGCCCTAACAATATCCCACTTTTATAGGCCAGACTATACTTGACCTACACCCCCAGAATTAAAACCAAATTATACAATTCTAATAATCCTTAGGAAGCCAATAATAGCACCTAAAGCAAGCTTATCTAAAAGATCTGCCTCTACCTAAGAGGAATATAAGATCCAGCTAGGATCAGAAATTAAAGATAATAATAACATTATAGATATACGCGAGCAAATGCGTACCCTTGCAGCCAATTAAAAGGTTAATTATCTTTAAGCCTAAAGCATATAAGAGACTCTAAAGGAGATCCTGGAAAGCCTTACTGCCTTATAAAATAGCCCAGCCTCCCCTTTATAAAGCTTTAGTTAACCCATTTACTTGACTAAATATAATACACCAGAGAGTATGGATATAATAATAAAGCAATTAAAGTCCGTCAAGCTCCCTAACCCTCTACTATTATTAGACAGTATAGACCTAACCTTTAAAAACTGGAGAATCTAGGTATAAGGAAAACTCCGCGTTAATTAAGGCCACTTTACTTCTAAGGAGGCCAAGATGCTCTATATCTTTAGATAAACAATAGGAGATGCGCAGCGGCACCTTTAAGCCAAATTTAAAGATAAATCCCCCGTCTAATTTATATCTATTAATAAAATACTATAGCACCTGGCTGCTATTTATATAAATCCAAATAAAGTATGGGATGCTAGATATAAGTATAATTGCCTAATAATAAAACTATCCCACTCCTTTGCCGGGTTCTAAACTTAATTCTTATACCTAGTAGGGGAAGGCCAGGTTCCCCTTAAAAACTACCATTTGGACCTATATAATAAGCTAATAATCCAACTATAAAAGAAGATCGCGGTAGCCTTAGATAACTTACTAACCTACTAAAGACTTACAACCTAATATTTGTTACTAGATTTAGAACTAAAACAAATTAATACCCGTTCTAACTAACTAAAGCGGTCCTATAGCAATTAAAACCTACCTGCTATACTAACGGGAGCTCGCATTAAAAGATAAACCACAACTGCCCTTATACTAAAAGTGTTTATAACTACCTACCTACGAGCCTTGCCTAACCCATTATGTACTACACCTTTAGCTAATACTTATCGCAACACCCTAGTTAACCCTGCCACGGCTATATGCTTTAATTGCGGAAAGGATAGTTACTTTACCTTATTCCACCTAGAGCCAAAGGATATAGGTAATATTAAGGAAATAGAGGAAGAAGAAACGTCTAATAAGTTAGAAAAAGAAGAACCCTAGGGAAAGACTCCCCCCTAGGGTATCCTATCAATCTTAAAGAGATTAATTTAAGTTAGCTAATAGGTGGAAAACACTTTATGGTTCCATATATAGTATCTTAAAATGGATATAGAGTTAATATAACTGCCCTTATTAACACTGGAGTAAATAGCTTTGCCTTTATAAATACTGCTTATATAAATAACGTTGCTAAGTTCTTAAATATAAATACTACCTAATTAGAGAAGCCTGTTTAGGTAAAAAGCTATAACGGCTAAGCCAGTAAGCTAGTTATTTATGTCTTAAAGCTACATATCGCCATTAATAGAAGGCGCTAATTTAGTATCCCCTTCTATATCCTAGACCTAGGTTCCCATAATATAATCCTTAGCCAAAAATAGATGTCCTACTTTAATATTTGGCTAAATGTTTAATAAAGACAGTTTGTCTAGCCAGAGAATAGACCAAAATTACCCTCCTTTATTAGAGAAATCCGGACTAACCGCAAGACGTTAGCTGTAAAGGCTGACCCTGTCTATTAGCAGGATATTAGGGACCGCGACCTAGCCTTTACCTAAGAGGATGCCCGCCGCAAGGCCAGTAGAAACTCTATACTAATAAGGATACTCCCCCAAAGGACTATAGTTGAGGAGGACTCTACTTACGGAAGTAGAATAGATAGTAATGTAAACAACTTCTAAATTACGGAGATCTGGTCAATAGGGAAGAGGACGTACTAACAGGACGTAGAGGATAACCTTTAGAAGATGTAATAAGAGCTAAAAGGAGTGAAGACAACGCTAATATACTAAAGGCCCCCAAGGCCACAGACACCCCTACTATTATATAACCCCCCTATAGTAGACATTACGGCAATTAGCGCTATAGGTTTCCACTTTAATATATATCAGAAGGACAATGAGGTCTTTATAACCAGTTTATATAAAATTAACCAGATTATTAATAAGAGGGAAGAAGGGCTAGTAGAGGAAACTAATAAGGAGCTAGTTAAGCGCCTCCTTCCTATATACCTCTTAAACCATAGAGACGCGTTCTTAAAAGCAGCTTCGGATATACTGCCCCCCTACTAAACCTATAATTATAAGATTTAACTAGAGGCCGATAATTCTCTAAGCTATGGCCCCCTTTACTAGCAAACTATAGAGGAACTAAAAGCAACTAAGCAGTACTTAATTAATAACCTCTATAAGGGGTTTATTAAGCTAAGTTAGGCCCCTTTTACTTCCCCTATTCTATTTATAAAGAAACCTAATAAAGGCCTTTGTTTCTGCATTGACTATTAGAAACTAAACGCTATTACTTAGAAAGATTGCTACCCTCTCCCCCTAATTAATAAGACCCTTGCACGTCTAAGCCAAGCCAAAATCTTTACTAAACTTAATGTCCGCTAAGCTTTCTACTAAATCAGGATAGACCCTATATTAGAAGATCTAATAATATTCCATACCCACTATAGTTCTTATAAATATAAAGTCCTTCCTTTTAGACTAATGAATAGGCCAGCTACGTACCAACAGTATATAAATAATGTTCTTTTTAACTACCTTAATAAATTCTATATGGTATACCTAGACGACATCCTTATATACTTAGATAATAAACTTAAGCATTAAGTTCACATTAAGAAGGTCCTAGAGAGGCTGTGGAATGTAGGTCTATAAGTCAATATTAAAAAATATATATTTGGAGTAAAACGAATAAAGTACCTTAGGTTTATTGTTAGCATAAAAGGAATTAAAGTTAACCCTAAGAAGGTCGAGGCTATCTATAACTAAAAAACCCTTTATACTATAAAAGGCATCTAGTCCTTTCTTAGCTTCTATAACTTCTACTATTAGTTTATCCGTAACTATAGGGTTATGGCTAAGCCTTTTATATAGCTGACTAAGAATAACACGCCTTTTATTTTTAATAATAATTATATAGAAGCTTTTAAGGAGTTAAAGAATCAACTTATCTCCTCCCTAATTCTCTATTATTATAACCTAGACCTTAAATTAATACTGGAAACGGACGCCTCTAACAGAGTGGTGGCAGGGGTTCTCTCACAGTTATACCCAGATGGCAAGTGGTACCCTATTACGTTTTTCTTAAAGATAATAGCCCCAGCTAAGTATAACTACGAGATGCATAATAAGGAAATGTTAACTATTATACAATTACTATCTTAGTGGCGCACAGAACTTAGAAGCACAGACTCTTAAATTAAAGTCTATACTAATTATAAAGCCCTTAAGTATTTTATAACAACAAAGCAGCTTACCGGTTAATAGGCCCAGTAGGCTAAAATACTCTCCCAATTCTTCTTTATAATTATATACCGCCCTAGTAGATAAAATTCTAAGGCTAATACCCTTACCTAGAGGGAATAGGACGTGGAACCATAAAATAAGCTAAAGGCTTAGCACCGGACACGTGCCCTCCTCCGTCCTAAATAGCTCAACCTATATATCCTTAAGGAACTAAGCCCTAAACGGAATAAGTTGGCACCCTTAAAAAGAGAGATCCTGGACAAACCAATAGAACTAATTAATTGCATCCTAATCGCGAACCATACAGCCAAATCCCTAAAAGCCCTCCGCGACTAAGCTATAGAAGGTAACCCTAATTTAGAAATGGAAGACAGACTGCTCTTATACTAAGAACAGCTTATAGTTCTAGATGCCAATAACCTACAAACGGAGCTAATCCGTAAAGCCTACTATTAAGTCTCTACAGCGCACCCTAGCTAAAATAAGACCTACCAACTATTAGCGCCATATTACTATTGGTAAGGACTCCTGTCTAATATAGAACAATTTATCAGAAACTGTTATGCTTATAAACATGCAGATACCCCTAGGGATTAAACTCCTAAATAGCTATAACCACTGCTAGTTCCTAAATGCCTTTAGCAGCATATTATAATGGACTTTAAATTATTTCTAAAGGACAAACATAGCTATAATATGGCTTTTATAGTAGTTAACCAACTAAGTAAGTAAGCTATTTCCCTCCCTTGCTTTAAAACTACAACTATAAAAGATATAGCCTATATATACGTTAATAACATTTACTGGATTAATGGCGCTCCTAAGTCCATTATCTCCAACTATAGACCCTAGTTTATATTAGACTTCTAGGACAAATTCTGCCGCATCCTTAGGATTAAGATTAAGCTCTCTACCGTGTTCTATCCTTAGACCAATGGCTAAACCAAGATTATAAACCAGTACCTCGGCCAGCAACTTCGCCCCTTTATTAACTACTACTAGGACAACTGGTTGGAACTACTGCCTATAATAGACTACGTACAGCTTACGCTCCCTTATAATAGTATAGGAATATTACTATTTGAGTTACTCTATGGATATAAGCCATAAACATCCTTTAATTGGGATAGACCTATAGGACCTATAACAGCCCGTAAACGCCTTAGCTATAAAGAGGCCCAGATATTTACTAAAAGAATGCATAGAGCTTAGGAGACTGCATAAGCAATTATAAAAAGGGCACAAGAGAAGAAAGAGGCCAACGTAAACCAACATCGCCACAAGGTAGACTTTTAAGTAGGAGATAAGGTATAGGTGTTAATAAAAAACTAGAAGACCTAGAGGCCAAGCCATAAACTAAACCACTAAATGGCTGGCCCCTATAAAATCCTTAAGAAGGTAGGATACTCTTTTAGGGCTAAGCTACCAAAGTTAATAAAGATCCACCCTATCTTCTCTCTAGACCGACTGCGGAAGGCCACAGACAACCCATTACCTAGATAGTATAACAACCCTCTACCGCTAATTTAGATTGCAGAGGACAAGGAATAGGAAGTTAAAGAGATCTTAGCAGTTAAGAAAGACTATAGTACCTTAAAATACTATGCGAGCTGGGTAGGTTATAACGAAGATCTAGAATGGTACACCGCGTCTAATTTTAAGTACTCTCCCTATAAGCTGCGAGATTTCCACCTAGCCCACCTAGACCTCCCTGGACCACCATATAAACTAGACAGCTGGATTAAATGCTGGAAAGAGGGGGTAGATAACTATAATAACTTAGATAACAACAAAGAACTTGGACAAAGCCTAAGGGCAGGCTTTTTTGGGAGGGGGGGTAATATGACGGTGCTGGAGCGCGTCACCTACTACTTTGCCGTTTCCTAGGCAATTTGCCGTTTCTAGGCAATCTGCTAAATTCTGCCATATTCTGCCAAATCGCTATTGGCTCGCTTACTGTTAGCGCCTTAACAACCCCTTTATATCTTGCCAGTCTCTACCAGTCTTCTTCTCCTCCTTAGCTTAGTATTCTTATATAGTAGCAATCTACAAGCTTCGGTTTAGGAGCATTTATACAAGCCCGTCACAATAACTCTATGGGGTTTACACCTATTTAGCTAGAGATAGGATACTTACCCTATATAAGCTTTGACTGGGAAAGACTAGAAGGGCCATAGACCATACGCGAAAAACTGTCTTATAAGGAAGCATAGTAGTATACTAGATGCTTAGAAGAAGTATAGATGGTAGCCCGTAAGAACCTAGAGAAGGCCTAAAAATTAATAGAACAGTAGGCAAATAAGCATAGGCGCAAGCCCGATTTTACTGTAGGTGATAGGGTCTAGGTTATAATAAAGAACTAGAAGATAGAACGGCCTAGCCGTAAGCTAGACTATAAGATAGCAGGACCGTATAAAATCCTTAATAAAGAAGGCAACTTATATAAGGTTAAACTCCTAGACTTAATTAAAGTCTACCCTATTTTCTTACTAGATAAGCTATAGAAAGCTACAAATAACCCACTACCTAGACAAAAGAATGAGCCTCCACTGCTAATTTAAGTAAATGGTAATAATAAATAGGAAGTTAATAAAATACTAGCCTGTAAACTAGTATAAGGAATGCTAAAATACCATATCTAATAGAAAGGTTACAATCTAGACCCAACCTAGTACCCCACCTAGAACTTTATAGGTTACCCCTAGAAGCTTAAAGAATTCTATAACTAATACCCTAATAAGCCTAGACCCCTAAAGTATCTAGATAAGTAGATAGAGTGCTAGTATAGCGAAGATAATAAGCTACCTATTGAGCATAAGAATGAGAATACCCTATAGACATAATACGGATATATAAAGCCTGAGGGCAGGCTTTTTTAGAGGGGGGGGTAATGTTACGGCGCTGGTGGAAAACGGTAGATTGTGGTGGTGGATTGTGGCGGACTATCGCAGACAGTTTCTTACTATTTCAGATAGTTGCAGTCACGTAACCAGACAATCGTATAAAACCTCGAGCGGCGCTACCCTTCTTCTCTTTTCCTTTCTCTAGCTTTGGATCCTCGTTTATAGACAATCCAATTATACAGGCTTGCATGCGACCCTCTTGCCGTACTCGTGCCTTGATTGACTAAGTCGCTAACAGTGTGTTCTAAAGGAGCATATAAACCCTAACCTTATTAAACTTAAATTATACTATAATAACCAGATTAAATGGGGTAAACTATATACAAAGGTCTTAAAAAATAGCTAGGTAATAAAGCTTGCCTAAAAAGATACCTAGGTGGTATTGTTTATAAGTACTATAGGTAATAGTAAATTAGTTTAAATGCTAAAGCTTAACACCATAGTGCTAATATTATATATTACCAGTTTTTAAACAGATAAAGAGGTTATAAAGATATTTAGTAGGTACCTCTAGCGGCGCCTTATAGAGTTATAAGATATTTGGTAATAAAGCTAGAGCTTAGCTGGCAATTCTAATACTTATAGACCTCTACAATTACTATATAAAAGGTGTTAATATAGCAGATTAAATAAGGTTATATTACCTCGCTTATAGGCAGTTTAGAAGGACTTAGTAGCCACTATTTAACTTCCTCCTTACTATAATAGTAATAAATTACTATAAGCTGTTATCCTTTATGTCCCCTAGCTGGCCATATAAAGCTAGCCATAAAGCATTTCTTTAGAAGCTTATCCACTATTTATTTAAATCCTCTATTTGCGCTTTAAAGGCCCTTAAATCTTCTATATCTGCAAGTCAAATAATACTAAAACTGGTGGTGGAACATAGATATAAGCTAGAGAAGATAAATACTAAGCTTGTTTCTTGCTTAGAGTGCTTAAAGGCAGGTAAGTCCTTTACTAAGGTTATAAAAGGCCGCAGGAAACCTCTTAGAAAGCTCTTAAGAAATACGGTAAGGAAGGATCTAAATAATAGAGGCTAGAAGAGGAAACAGAGGGCGCTAAGAATAACGTTTAGCTACTAACTGTATTAAATTCCGCTCTATAAGGAAGGAGACTACTAAAGGGCTTATATAGCATGAGTAAACACTAAGCATTAACTGTATATATAACTTATTTTATATATTTATTGCCTTATTTGATGACAAGGACGGATTTTAGTGTTGCTTGCACAGGCTATAGTTTTAAGGCACTTAACAGTGCAAGGGATAGTAAGTAGAAGCTCTAGCTTATATACTTGCTGCCCTATATGCTCTAGAATCTAAAACAGTCCTATAAACTTACTGTTAAGTTTTTTATAGGGACGTTTTATATAGATGTTCTTAGAAGAGAGTAGGACTTGTTTACTAACAGTAAAATGCTTGGCCAGATGGTAATAATTATAGTGTTTTGCCTAAAGCTATTAGGCGTATATTACTAACACCGCTGCTGCCTTATATATAAGGCGTAGGCGTTATAGATATATCTTTACAAGTTTAACATTTGTTAACTTAGACCCCTTCCTACCTTGCTGGGCGTCTTAGACGCTATCTAGAACTCTATCTAGGATATTTAGTAGCTAGCCGTAGGTAAGCTTAATAGGGAAACACTTTATTATAGCATAGACCTTAAAGTTATAGGTAAAGGCTGCTTTATTAAGTAGGGAGGCCTACTTAAACTATTCCTAGTTTGTAAATATATATAGGTATACTTTAAGCTCCTAGTTTTGGCGTTCCATCTAACTATTTATCTATAGATAGAATGCGGTGCTGAGCTTACGCTAAACGCAGAGATAGTAGCATATAGTGCTCTAGTACTCGCTTATAAATACACTACCTCTATTAGAGATAATATTATCTAGGGGCTCTATTTATATAAAGACTCTAAATAAGAGTTCTATAAGTTGCGTAGCATTAATTATTTTACGTACTAGATAGTAGCGCACTAGCTTTATAAAACGGTCTATAAGGATAAGGATAGAGTTGCACTCTACGCTATTAGGAGTCTTAAACTTAGGGAGATCTATAATAAAGTTAAGTAAATAATGTCGCTAGGCTTGGGTGGGGACCTAGAGAGGCTATGGCTTACTATAGGGTTTATAGCGGCGCGATTTATAGCATTAGTAGGCATTATAGTTATCTAGGTATTCGCGGAGATCTTTAGTAAGACCGTTCTAAGTATACTTCCGCACAATTACCTTATAGGTATAGTTAAATTCATAGTAGCCACCTATAGGATTGTTATAATTCTACTTAAGGATCTCCTATTATAGTAGTTTACAATTTAGCACCTAGACCTTATTATTTTGTCTTAGTAGTCCTTATTACCGGCAGGAACCCGTTTCTGGGCTAACTAATTATATATAGAGCGTATAAAGGCGTCCCTTTCTTATACTCTATAAATAAAATTAACTAGTAACTTAGGGGGGTGTTCCGTAAACGCCGTTTTGGCTAAGGTAGTTACTACTACCTCTTACCATAGCACAAGACTCTGCGTAAAGTTAGTGCTAGTAAAGTAACGTGTAATATATAGGTAACTCGCCAGGTTATTATAGGGGACCGTCGCCTAGGCTAAGGGATCTTCCCTAGGGTCAAACGCTATTAGGCCAGTTAAGGAGGTCTTAGAGAGAATAGTAGAACACCTTAGTCCGCTAGCGCCATATTTATAAGGGTCGCTTATATACTGTACGTATACTACTTACTAGTTTAGTATAGTAGCACTAGGGCCGCCTATAAGGCCTATAACCCACAACTTTTGCTATAATATAGGTAGTATAGCATTAAGAACTGTCCTTTTACTACTATCTTTAAAGCCTTTGGCATAATCCAGGCGCTAAAATAGTGTATTAGCGGGATTTGCTTTACCTAGCTTATATTTAATCTTAAAATTAAACTTAGCTAGTTTCTTAGCGTACTAGGCCTAGCAAGTAGATAAGCTCTTTATAGTTGTAAAGTACTTAAAATTGTTATAATTGCAGAGCACGCGCGTTACATATGCAGTGTACTTAAGGTAGTAGCGCCACGTCTTAAAGCATTACACTATAGCAAGTAGTTCCTTATTATATATATTATACCGCACTTCTAGGCTAGTAAGCTTCTAACTATAATAAGCAATTAGGTGCTAATAGAGTTAATCTCTCTACCTAAAAGGCTGTAGAAGTATACCGCTATAGGCATAATTAGAAGCGTTAGTAATTACTATTAGGAGTAGATTAGGGTTAAAGTGGCGAAGTAGAGAAGTCTGTGTAAACGCAGCGTGTAGCTTATAAAATGCCTACTAAGCGTTATTAGGCTAGGACCAAGGTTAATACTATTTAGTAGGCCCTTTTTTGCGCTTCTACTTCTTCTTCTCCCTATCTAATGTTGGGTTACAATATACCCATACAAGATATATATATAGAGGGTATACAGTATCCAAGTAGTTCTAGATAAATCGCCTATAGAAGTTGGCGAAGCTAAGGAAGACCTAGATATCCCTATAGGACTTAGGCTTAGGCTATTCCTTAATAGCCTTTACATAGGCAGGATCTATTATAATACCCTTAGGTATAATAATAAAGCCTAGGAACTTAACGTTCTTAGTATAAAAGATATATTTTAATAGTTTGGTGTAGAGGCCCTAAGTATAGAGTTGTTATAGTACCTACTTAACGTGCTTAACATGCTTATCCTTATTATTTAAGTAGATAAGAATGTTATTTAGGTAGACTATATAAATGGTATCCACTAGGGTTTCTAGAGCCTTTTAAATATAGCTCTAGAAAGTTATAAAGGTGTTAGCAAGACCAAAGGGCACTACTAGGTACTTAAAGTAACTATAGCGTGTCTTAAATACGGTCTTCTATTTATCTCCCTTTTTAATGCGAATCCTATAGTACGTATTATAAAGATCTAGCTTTATAAATATCTTCGCATATCTAAGCCTATTAAAGAGTTCGCTAACTAGCAGTAGGGAGTACTAGTTTTTAATTATAATCTTGTTTAGGCGTCTATAGTTAATATATAGCCGTATTATACCTTCTGCTTTTAGTATAAAGAGGATAGGCGCTTTAGTAGGCGACTTACTAGGCCTAATCTAGCCCTTCTTAAGAGTACTCTCTAGGTACTCCTATAAGATCTGCAACTCTTTCTATAAAAGGTTATAGATAGGCATTTATAGTAGCGTCTTACCTTCTTCTAAGTTAATTATATAGTTATACTTAGAGTTCTAAGGTAGTATACTTGCTAGCTTATTAGAGAAGATATTAATCTCCTCTTTATATATATCTGGTAGGCCAGGGTCTATAGAGGTTAAGGTAACTATTATATAGTAATATACTTCCAGGAGCTAGTAAAGAGAAGGGTGTAACTAATATATATTTTATAGGTATACTTATATTAAGAGTGCATACAGCTCTGCTATAGTATACTTAATAGTTTTAGGGTTTTAATTACCTCCCCCTTAAGTTAAGGTAATCTACGCTAGCACTAGAGGGTCTTTATAGGTACTTGCTACTAGTAATAACAGGTCCTCTATTATATTTATAACTGGTATCTCTATATCCGGAGGGTCTATACAGGTACTTACTGCTAGTAATAACAGGTTCTCTATTGTGTTTATAATCAGCATAAAGAAGGAGTCTTCTGGCTATAGCAAATAGACTATTTCGCTAGCCTTAATATCTACTAGGAGTGTATTAAGGGTAACTATCTAGAGGCGTCTAGGGTCTAAAGTACCCTAGATAAATTATCCAGAATAAAAGCTAATTAATAGATCTGCTTCCGCGAGCCAATCCTATCTAAGAACTATATTATAACTATTAAATAAGCCACCCTAAAAGGTCTGGGGGCTAATAGTGTAAGGGGTACCCTAGGAGTTGCTAGTAGTAACCATTAGATTATAAGCGTCCTAGATTATTATCTAGTTACTATTAAGGAAACGTGCGATAGGTTTATATAAATATAGTATATAGCTTATAGGCAGGTTAAACCTACAGACAACGTCTTAATTAATAAGGTTAATTTGGCACTTATTGTTGTATAAGTAATATAGGCGGACTTTACTCTAGGGCGTATCTATCGCAATATATACTATAATGCGTTTCTTCTCTCCCTCTATATTAGGCCCTAGTTGCAGTTAAGAGAGATACGCTACTAGGGCTTTAGGTTTTCCAAAAGCTGGCCTAACTTATCTTTACTGGCTTGCTTCCAGTGTTATTTATAGTGGTTACCTATAGGCCTCTTTTAACTCGCGTACGTACCACTAGCGTCTAAGGGGTCCTCTAAGCTATCTAGCTTTTAAGTAGTCTCCCTAGGAGTTTGCTTAAAGCGTTACCCTTTTTAGGTTATATTCCCTAAACCTAACTCTATAGAGTCTGTACTATAACCGCGCTTTAAGCGCAAGGATTTGCCGCTACTAGCTACGCGATCTTCTGCAAGCTTTATAGTGTTAAGCAGTTACTCCATATAGCGGATTTTAGCAAAGAGGTCTTCTGCGGTTCTTACCCATTTAATAAAGTTTTGGCGGAAGAGCTCTGCCTATAGGTAGGCTGGGAGGTAAAAGAACTAAAAGTCTACCTATTGCTTGGGGTTAATAAAAGAGGTATATAAGAAGCGGTTCTCTAAGCTACGCATATAGGCTAGAAAGACGTTGAACTTTTAGTTCTTCTTTATAGTAGCTATATAGTATATAGTAGTATTATCAAAGCGTCTTACTATAGGGTTCCTAATCTGGTCTTAGACTATAGTCTTAAACTTATCCTATAGTAAGGGACCTTTATCTTTAGTGCCTAGCCGGCAATAAACTAGTTAGGTAATTGTCTTCTCTTTTACAAGACCTTTAATAGCCTAGCGCGTATATCGCTTACAGTTGTAGTTAGCGTCGTTGACCTCAAATTGGTTCTTAACTACGGCGATCCAACGGTTAAAATGCTGTTAAGTAGTACCGCTAATATTAGGTAGTAACTTCTTAACTAGAGCGTTAAGATTTGTTTAGCGTATACGTTTACTATATAACTTATGCTCTTTACTAGAGAGGCAATAGGAGGGCTTTGTTAAATTAATAATGCTCTATAAGTTGGCTATTTTCTTAGCTAGCTTATCTAGCTCCTTTATATTAGCAGTATTTAGAGGGACGCTAGTAATCTTGCTAAGCTCCTATTAAGCCTAGGTATATAAGTTAAACTAGTCTCTAGCATTTACAGGTAGCTAATTATTTTAAGGTTTAGAAGGTAGCTTAGATCCTACTAGTGTGTTTCTAGCAGTTTCGTCTACACTAGATCCTAAGGCGTTTGGCGGTTATATTGTTAGCGTATTACTATTAGGTATAGGCGTTAGTTTTCTTTTTATAGGCATTATAGAAAAATTAAACCGGCTATCCTCCCAAAGGGGTTAGTAAGGATTTAAATATAAGGTAAGAATGTAGATAGGGAGTTTAATAATAGAATAATAGGGTATATTATATAGATAGATAAATCCTTAAGGGAAAAGGAGAAGTCTATATGCGAGGTAAGGAAGGGTTTTCCCTAGTTATATACAGCGTATATGCCTTACGGGCGAGTTACCCCTAGGTCGCCCTAGGGTCGCCCATACCTTACGGCTATATAACTATCTACTTAGGTTTTACCTAACATAGGTAGCTTTATTAACTTTGTTAAAGATTATATATTTCCCTATATAAATTTAGGCAACAGACGTCGCAATAAACGTCGCAACAAATGTCGCAACGGACGTTGCAACGGCGGGTGTATATATAAGGCCCAAAAGTTTATTAATTATAAAACTGCTTCTGCGGATTAATTTAATGGTATTTTTAAGGTAATAGCTGTTGTGGAGGTATAGATCAATTTCATTAAAGAAGGTGACTGCTCTATATATAAAACAAGTTGGATTGCCTAAGAAACCTTGCGGAAGTCCCTTAGACCATAGAATTACCTTTTTTGTCAAAAAGTTGATTCTATGGTCTAAGACACTTTTCCAGGACTTTGTTAAGCGACGCGACTTATTTTATATATAGAGCAGTTAACTTCTTTATCGAAATTAATCTACACCCCTATAGCAGCTATTATCTCAGAAATACCGTTAAATTAATCTGTAGAAGCAGCTCTATAATCGATAAACTTTTGGGCCTTATATATACACCCATTGCAACGTCCGTTGCGACGTTTATTGCAACAATCGTTGCGACGTCCGTTGTGACGTCCGTTGCCTAAATTGATATAGGGAGATATATAATCTTTAACAAAGTTAATAAAGCCACCCACGTAAGGTCTAGGGCTGTATATAGGCTTAAAATAATCGCACGAGCTAGGTCTATAGACTATTAATTTTTGGCTCTTATACATATACTTATTACAACATTATAACGTTATAGGTAATATTATAATCCTTAACAACAACTTTTTTTTTTAGAGAAAATAAGCACGGCTCTAGGGGTTTATAGGCTAATTTAGACTTAATATCTATAAAATATCGGGTCGTCTCTCTAATTAATAAACTTTTAGTAATATTTTAAGCCGTTATAGTTAAGCGATTCAGCCGTAAGTATAGGGGGAATTATAAAAAAAGTTAGAGCTGGTAATAAACCTTGGAAAGCTGGCTTAGATGTGATTCCGGTGGTTTCGCACAAATGTAGTTAGTCAGCTTGCGGACCGATTGAAAATCCGCACCAACGGATTCTCTTGCAAAAGATCGGGAACTCGCTTAGGACGCGAAAGAGCCGCATCGCCCCCCACCAAAATTTGTATGCGGGGTAATTCTTTCAATTTTAACCACCTATAATACGTTAACCACCTATAATACGTTAACCACCTGTTGTAAGTGCCTAAATATTGAAGCTGGCGCGTTACCTAGTTAAGTCGATTATATAGAAATCTTGGTGTTGCATTTTATGGCGCCCCAATATTCTAGCAGCAGCAGCCTACTTGATTGTCGGGTCGTTCTTAAAAGCCTTCCGAATAAAAGCGGGCTTAATCTATGCCTGCTTCTGCTATCTTACAGCCGCCTAAGAAGAAGGCAAAGAGGAAGGCGAAGGTAGCGAAGAAGAGGCAGAAGACAATACCAGTACCGTTACCGTTACTATTACCGTCACCGTCACCGTCACTATTATCGTTACCGTTACCGTCGCCGTTGCCGGCAACGCCCGCAGAGCCTACATCTGTAGATGAGGTTAATAAGGGCGAGGATAAGAATACCAAGGAGCCTGTGGAGGTGGAAGATGAGGATATAGACTTGCCGCCGCCGCAGCTGCCGCCTGCACGCTTTATAAGTGTTTGGAAGGCAGTTATAAGTAGTAAAAATAAGTCTCTTCCTGGCATAAAGTCAGCCGTATTTAATACCAAAAATATATACTACTTTAAGCTAGATCTATGGCAGGAAGAGACTATACAACGTCTATTACCACGGAAGTTTAAGATTACTTAGCTCCAAGCTATCGCCTCCTATAAGAAGGCCCAGCAAGCCGACTGCTGCCCTTAAGATATTTGGTTAAGTAAGGATCTAAATTAAGCTCTTGCCATAATTAAGGAGTGGTATAAGCGCTAGCCATTAAGGTCTCTATCCTTAAACTTCACCTTATATTTAGTTGAGGAGAAGGAGCCAGAGATTTAGGCTCTTGCCGTAACTCTAAGTCAGCAAGTAGTTATTAGGCCTGTGGGCAGAAGGACAGCTATATAAGCTTAACTTACCAATCTACCTAACGTGCTTACTGCTGAGGATGCTTCTAGTAATAGAATGCCGGTAATTATAGATAGGTGGCCTTATATAAATATACATTGCCGTAATAAAGGCAAGATGTGCTGGTAGGATAAGAAGTTGCCTAACTTACCTAATACTGCAATTAACTATTATCCTGTTAGTACAGAAAACTTCTAGTGGTAGAACAATAAGCTTCTCTCTGGTGACTCTACTATTAAGCAGCTGTTACAACATCTTATTATTAACTTGGTTAACTATAGGGAGAGGAGTTAGAAGAGCCGGAAGGAGCCAATAGTAGAAAAGGAAGATTCTACTATATCGCATCTTAAGAAGCTGGCGTTAGTTATGCTTGTAAAGGAGCTTAAATCTATAGGTTAAAATCCTTACCTTCCTTAATATCCTCCGCCATATTTAAATGTCGAAGCACCCTAAAACTTAAGCCCTGTTCAGTTGGAAACAGATCTAGTTAAGCTACTTAGCCAGTTCTTTAAGTGGCTGGCTAACCAGCTAGAGTTTAATAGCGAGAGGTAGAGGGCTATTTTGGAGCCAATTAAGAATAAGTTAGTAGAGGAAGAATGGAATATTAACTTACTAAAGTCACAGAAGCCAGGTGAAGGCATAACGTTAGATTAATGGGAGAACTACAGCTTTAAGATTAAAACGCTATATAGAATTAGGTCTCTAATCTTAAAGTTTAAGTAATTAAGATAGTATTTATCTATTAATCTATAATATATCCTGCTTCTTGGAATTGAGCTCCTGCGTACGTACTACATACTTAACTAATAGTAAAATGTAAGAAGCCCTTAAAGCTCTTAAAGTTATTAACTAGCCGCTGGTTCCTTCTAATCCAAGCCTTAATGTTATTAAAGGTAGCCTTAATAGGATTATAATCTGGTAAGTATAGTGGTAGGAATTTTAGTAAGACGCTATATTGCTTACAAAGCTCTTAAAGCCGTGTTAATTTATGGATTGCAGCGTTATTAAGAATAAGGACTAATCGTGGCCCTAGATATAGCGTATAATAAGGTAATACCTGATCCTCTATAAAGGCTTTAAATATCGCAGAGGTGATAGAGCCTTAAAAGATAAGGTAGCTAAGATATCCGTTAACTGCTAATACTAGTAGAATGCTCCACCTCTCTAACCTCTTGAGTATGCGTGCTATACTATATATAGTCCCTTCTAGTGACTAGCCGTACTTCCTATTACTAGTCCTTTTATTTACTGCTAATTTATTAAGAAATATAAGCTGCTCTACTACCTAGCTCTTCTGTATACCAATCTAGGCATTACGGAGGGGAGCGCTTTTTTAAGCCGCCTGAGCTGTAACCGCCTTCCGTGACTAGGAAGCTCTCTTAAGAGTACAGTAGGCAGTTGCAGTAGAGACTTAAATATTAAATTTGTTAAATAGGAAAGTCTGCATCTTATTTAGATACGCTATTAGCTAATCTTTAAGGAAGTTGAGAAGGCGCTATATAAGTAGTTAGTAAAAAGCTTAACACCACAGCTATATATATTACCATTTCTTGGTAAGGTAGCAGAGCTCTCGGCTGACCTTAAACTACAGTAGGAGGCGCGTACGGTTCGCCCCAAATATTAAGGTTTAATTATATCTTATAAATCGTCTTCTTGCCCACCTTTACAGCCTCCGCAATAGCTGGTACCGCCTCACTAGCTTCAATTCGAATCCTAATTCTATGAACAACTTCATCAGGAAGGCGGCGGCCCATAATAACTTTAATTGTGGTGGTTAAAATTGAAAGAATTACCCCGCATACAAATTTTGGTGGGGGGCGATGCGGCTCTTTCGCGTCCTAAGCGAGTTCCCAATCTTTTGCAAGAGACAGTAAAGGAAAGGAAAGGAATCCTATAACTACAGTTGGCTAATAATTTTGGTGCAGTTTTGGGTGGCTGGCTCGTTTAAAAGTGCCAAGCTTTTGGGTCAGCGCACACATCTATTCTCAACGAACTTCGCAAAATCAACCACGACTTTTGACGACAGTAGCGACACATTAACCCGATCCTACTAACATATTCCCAGAGGATTCCCGTCATGTATGCACACGGAGAATTTGGGGCTACAACAAAGCTAATGCTTTCACAGGCTCATCCCAAAGGCCGATCGCAAGAAGATCCACGAGTAAGTTAATCCTTCCCACTCTTAGATTCTAATCTAACGCATGCGTTTAGGTACCTCTTCCGTGGTATGTATTAAACATTTGTAGAAAAGCGCGGCATCTTGCCGTTATGTTAAAAAGGAAAGGCTGACACCCGGTCACCGTTGTAACAGAGGGCGTTCTTGTTGCGAAGAAAGACTTCAACCTCCCCAAGCATGGTGAAATCGACACCAAAAACCTTTTCGTGATCAAGGCCTGCCAATCGCTCACCTCCCGGGGCTACCTTAAGACTCAGTTCTCATGGCAATGGTACTACTACACCCTTACACCTGAGGGTCTCGACTACCTCCGTGAATGGCTCCACCTACCGGCTGAGATCGTGCCCCAGACGCACATCAAGCAGCAGCGATCACACGCACCTCCACGCGGTATGATGGGCGGTGATGACCGTGAGAGGCGGGGAGGTGGACGTGGTGGCCCCCGTGGTGACCGCGACCGCGGCGATTATAGGAGACGCGATGCGGGCGAAGGCAAAGAGGGTGGCGCGCCGGGAGAGTTCAAGCCTGACTTCCGTGGTGGTTTCGGTACGTTCAGAAATATTCCGTCTATTTGCCTTCCCTCCGCTGTAGAGGACGCTGGTCAAAATCCGCCAACTGACTTCCCCTCCAGGCCGTGGCCGTGGCGCTGCCCCAGCTTCTTAGACGGCATACCTGCATCCACCTTACTACACCTATTCCACATCATACTCTGTACTTTCTCTAAGAGGGTCGGTTGGGTCGGACGGTAGCGTGTTCGATCGAGTGACAGAAATTGCCGGGGTTGCATAGGTCGAAGGGGGCAGATGACACTGCAAACACTTATCTCACATTTGTGTGAAATAGAAAATACAGATGCCCATTCTCGCCGACGAGAAAATTCTTGATCACCGTGTAGTATGCTAATCGTGACAGCAGGTAATGATGAAGTACTTCTAGTAAGACTGTTGCTCTAAGAAATATTAAAAGCAAATTTCGGGTATATACCCTTTTCCAATTTGTGGGTCAATGCTGTGATGCATATTCACTTCAGTTTATCGACCAAACCCCTCACAATATGTACTGGGACCATCCAAGTTATGCATCCCCATTTGCTTACTGCGACACCTAAACCAGCTGATAACTCCATATAACTCTCCTCTCAGCCCTCATCCGGTCAAATCCCAACACACTCTGAAGCAGTACCTGCGCCCCAAGCGCACAGTTTTCCGGGCTCGTATACTCCGTGGGGTTATGACTCACTCCATCTCTGAACGGCACAAGTATCATGCTTGTCGACACACTTAGATGTATAGACGCTATCGTGGCCAGCCCCACTCACCATCTCTTGAGTCAGTTCACCGGAGTCTAGCCCAAGCGCGGACGCCGCAGCTTCAGTGACAGCTTTGATGCAGTCCGGATGAAACCTGACAGCAGGGGAAACGCTATCCGTAGTGATTTTAATACTGCACGGCCATCCCTTCGTGACCGACTCATTCAGCGAACCCGCACCCTCGCCTGCAGCGGTCTTCTCAAAATCAGCCACAATCTGCGCCTCCAGCGTCTCAACGGTGCTGTCCGCCGGCGCGCGGGTATCCAAACTAAACCTCACGCTCTCGAGCACCGTATTCGTTGAGCCGGGCTTCAGATTCGGAATCCCCGTCGACGCCAGCGCAGCATGCGCGGTCGCCAGCTGATGCGACTGCAACACCATCTTCGCCGCCGCGGGCAGCAGATCCGCGCGGTTCCCGAAATCCGTCGTCCCCGTGTGGCACGCGCGGCCCGCAACCTCGACCGTGTACCAGCGGTACGCCTGGACGCCTTTCACGATGCCGATTTCGCGGCGGGAGGCCTCGAGCAGTGGGCCTTGCTCGATGTGCAGCTCGAAGTGCGCGGCCATGGGGACGGCGTCATGGCTACAGGGCGTGCTGACTAGGTAGCTGATGCGCGAGAGGCTGGAGGAGAGGGTCGCGGTGCCTGGGTGCACTTCGCGGAGGTTGTGTGCGGTGGAGAGCGGGATGCTGCTGGCCCAGATGCCGGAGGAGAGCATGGAGATGGGGAAGCGGGCGCCTTCTTCGTTCGAGGATGGGTTAGCTTGCGTTGTTGTTGTTTCTGGGGAGTGCAGCTTACTTTGTCCAGTTGACGACGCCTACTGGATATTTTGTCTCTACCCAGTTGTCGGCGAGCGTCTTCAGCATCTCAACTCCTGCTATGACGCCGAGTATGCCATCGTATATTCCGCCGGTGGGCTGGGTGTCGAGGTGCGAGCCGGCAAATGTGAGTGGGCGTCGTTGCGGAGGCATAGTCGCACGGCGAAGATATTGCCCACGGCATCGATTGTAGTATGGCAGCCCAGTGTTTGGGTTGCCTCGACGAACCAGCCTCGAGCTTGCTTGTCGGCGTCGGAGAGGGCCAGGCAGCATATGCCTGTTTCGGTGGGTACGCTTTACGAAGGAAGTAGTATGTTGGCTATGTCATTTTTTTCCGGCATATATTCAAGAACATTGAGGCTTTTCGGATATATTATCAGAAGTCGCGAGGATTAGGCGTCGCTGTATAAAGACATTGAAGTCATGCCGTACCTTCCCCATCTCTCTTCTGTACCCCACTGGCACGTATAACGTATATCCTCCATGAGTCTATTCTGGTTGACTTTCAAGCTGGATAATAGCTGTTCGTTCATTTCCTTTGTCTATAGCTGCCTTAACGAGCCCGAAAATGTGCGCCGCTTGGCCGCGGAAGAGCTCTCAGTGTCGCGCATGGCCTTATTAATAAGCGCCCCCTCCAGACGCCAAAGCAGGGGTGATTTCCACCTGTGGAAGGCGTTCGTTTGGCATGCGATAGTTTCTCACACACTTATTAATAATATAAGCACATAAAGCAGCGATATTATCGCTAGAACGCCTGTTAATACTATAGCTAATATATAAGGCTTTATAGTTAACGTTAATTGGGTTACGTAATGGTAAGAATGGGTCAAAAATATCGTAAAGGAGGGCAGAATCGCTCGACCTGGTCGTGCCGGGTTCAACAAGTACCCCCCCTTCAAAACGGTAGGTACTTGTGGAATCCGCCCAGGTAGACTGCCCAGGTGGCTTAAATTGCTGACAAAACTCGCTGCTATACTAGATTTGGGAGTGCAATCGCGGTTGGCGCGAACGCCTCCACCTGGCCAGGTGGAACCTCCTTTTCAGCTGCCAAGACGGCCAATCTGCCCAAAATCCACCTGGGGTGTCGAACGGACAGCATCCACCAGGTGGATATCGATATCGGTGGCCCGTTCGCGACCAGGTCGGCCCAGGTGGACCCAGGTGGCTTTTTTAGAGCACCCACCTGGTGGAGTCCACCTGGCCAAAAAAAGTTATCGAACGTACCCTAAGCAAGTAAAGTTTACCTGAAGAACCATCCGAACCGTGCCCCATATGAAAGCGGCGTATTCCGGGCGCGCTTGCACAATAATTCCGATGGCATCGAAGTATGGCTCTAGGCGGTCACTGAATGACTTGATCCTCGCGATCAAACCACGGCCTTGAAGTCGGTTCCTTGAGACAACTTCAAACTTTTGCACTTCCGCGAGAAGTTCTTGAGCGGAATTGCATCTTGAATACAAGTCACGGTCTTTGGGGGAGAGCGATGCAACAAAATGGTCATGAGCCTCGCGAAACACTTTGTTGTTCTGGAACCTGTGAATGGTTAGGCTCAAACTATGAGCGAGGAAAATACTGAGACATCTGACTCCATTGGATCCGTGGCGGATTCCAGTAAGTACTGCCTACGAGGGCAAGAGTCCGCAACGAAATCAAGAAACCGCGTTGGTAGTGACAAACGTATGCGCTGAAAACGAGCTCCGCCTGTTTACATTGAACGAGGCTGTGCTGCTGGATTCTCGTCAGCAGGCTGGCAGCAGCCGGCCCCGATCGACTCCGCCACATAACTCCGCGCACTACGAGAAGCATAATCACGTAATATATTAAAAGAACTTTCACCCCAGCCATGACTAAACAAGTTGATTTACGATCTGTCTGTAATGTTGATGCTTTATGTTTCTATAAGCAACTGGGTAGTCTAGAGGGCGGTGATCTTTTTGGACTGGGTTAAAGTTAGTAGAGTGGAGTGGACTGCTAGCCTTGATAGGCAAACGTTAGTCCTGTTTAGGAATGAGCTAAACTATAAGTAATTTAGACTGGAGTGGATTTGAGCTCAAATCCACTCCACTCCAGTCAAAAAGATCACTGCTTTAGGGGGAAATGGACTAATTTATCTACCGAAAGAGACAATACACCACCTTTTCAAGATAAATCGTAGTTATTAGGAATAAATGTACAACAAGCACACGCATGCAGACGATGAGGAATTTAGGGAGGGTAGCCGAGGATATACCTGTAAGTTCTACACAGCGCTTATTATTAAGTAGAGTAAGCGCTGAAACCGTAAGACGGCCGTTAAGTGAAGAATTTTCCTTTCTGCCATTCCAATTATTTTTAATTTACAGCCCACATCTGACAATAATCCATTTAAAATGTTTGTTTAAAAGTTACGGCATGCTCGACTTATCTGCCGCCCTAACGATAGCCTCTAAATGCCAGCACGACTCAAACCAGACAAGACACCGGATAAACCTCGTCAACGAATGGCAAATCCAACCCGGTTTCAGGGTTCTTGAGATAGGTTGCGGTCAAGGCGAGTGCACTGCTGTTCTTGCAACTGCCGTCGGATCCAAAGGCTACGTTGATGCTGTCGATCCCGCGTCGCTCGACTACGGAGCCCCGGTGACACTCGGACAAGCTCAGGCCCACATCTCCAAAACTGATCTCGGCGACCGTATCAACTGGAACCAAATCTCGCCCCTTGACTTTCTGATGTCTGTCGATGAGAACAGCCCGTATGATGTCGCAGTGCTAGCTCACTCCATTTGGTATTTTCCCTCTCAGGACATTCTAATGGATATCCTACGCGCACTGCGAAGGAAGGCTGAGCGTGTTTGTATTGCGGAGTACGCATTGTCTACCTCCACACTTGCTGCTGTGCCTCATGTCCTTGCTGCCCTCACTAGGGCCGCTCTGGAAGCATATAAGAGTGTTTCAGAGGAAAATATACAGACTGCGCTGGCGCCAGCTCGAATCACTGCGATCGCCGAGGAGATGGGTTGGAAACTCATTCATCAAGCGGTAGTTGTGCCGGAGGAAGGCCTTTTGGACGGGACGTGGGAGGTTGGAACAGTTAAGACGGAGGAATTTTTGGCAGAGATTGAGTCAGCTGTTCATGATGAAAGAGTAAAGGTTCTGTTGGGGTCGATGCGGGATGCAGTGCTGAACTCTCTTGCAACACTAGGTCCGGAGGCGACAGTGCGCACCATGGATACGTGGGTTGCGCAATTCAAGTAATGATGTAACTTTTTCTACAAATCTGAGACCCGACATTGGTTTGGTGAAGATGGCTCGGCTACGGTTGTGTGTGATCCTTGAGGGCTGATACAGCGGCCAGTTATATATCTAGCATAAAATAAGAACTTAAACGATATAACGTAAATTGTATAACACTACGTTGAGCATTAATACTTATTTCTAACCAGTGATCTATTTGGACCGGCGCGGTGTGGACCCAAGGCCAGACCCAATCCACTTCCTCAATATTTGATTTGGCGCCAGGATCGCCGCGGCGCTCCATTGCAAATATATACTATCTATAGCAAGTCTTAGCATACATTGGGTGGTAATCTGTGTCCAAGTGCGCTACCTCTTTAAGTTTAGCGGGGCTCTGACACCCGTTTTCGGGTATCAATCACTCGCTTAGTCGACTGCTGCTTTTCACGTCTATCATTCTAATTTCTGCTCTGCCCGGACACTATTACGTGCAGGAACACCAAAATCCCCTCAATATACTTACACTTCCAATGCACCCCCTAATATTACCTAAATAAAATTTCTATTACTATAGGTTTATACAGTGATTTTATATACTACTAGTTTTATCTCCCTAAGTATACACTTAGCATATGCTCTAGATATGCTCATTTTATATACTACTAGTTTTATCTCCTCAGGTATATACTGTGAGGGGACTTTGTAGACAGGGGGCTATAAGGACACGATTGTAGGAACAAATAGATTGTGGAGGAGACGAATCCTTGAGGAGGTAAGGCCTCTGGGATCGTGGAGACTATATACTAGGGGCACGTGCCTCCGGCACGTGACCGACGGACGTCCGAGGGGTGTCCAGGGGTTGCCCTGAGGGCAACCCGAGGTACCGCAATAATATCCCTTACATTGCCCCCCCCCTTCTTGCGGTCGGCCCCCGATCGCCGTTACTTTGCGGTAGGGAGATTATGGAGGGCTCGTCCCAGAA